>OLVT01000080.1_pt1 | contig 106237 bp, 88 predicted proteins | sample 1673241 | NCBI WGS metagenome assembly OLVT01 (sample SAMEA3178936, study PRJEB25190) | human gut metagenome | biome: human gut; feature: human-associated habitat; material: faeces | place: Austria | collected 2013
TGCTTGAGCTGGTTGACATGGAGATCCGTGAGCTGTTAAATGAGTACGAGTTCCCGGGCGACGACACCCCCATCATTCAGGGTTCCGCTCTGAAGGCTCTGGAAGATCCCTCCAGCGAGTGGGGCGACAAGATCATCGAGCTGATGGAGGCTGTTGACGAGTATATTCCGGATCCGATCCGTGAGACCGATAAGCCTTTCCTGATGCCTGTTGAGGACGTATTCACCATCACTGGCCGTGGTACTGTTGCTACCGGTAGAGTTGAGCGTGGTACTCTGAACCTGAACGACGAGGTTGAGATCGTTGGTATCCATGAGGATGTTCGTAAGACTGTTGTAACCGGTATCGAGATGTTCCGTAAGCTGCTGGATCAGGCTCAGGCTGGTGACAACATCGGCGCTCTGCTGCGTGGCGTACAGAGAACCGAGATCGAGAGAGGACAGTGTCTGTGCAAGCCCGGCTCCGTTCATTGCCATCACAAGTTCACCGCTCAGGTGTACGTACTGACCAAGGACGAGGGCGGCCGTCATACTCCTTTCTTCAACAACTATCGTCCGCAGTTCTACTTCAGAACAACTGACGTTACCGGCGTTTGCGAGCTGCCTGCTGGCGTTGAGATGTGCATGCCCGGCGACAACGTAGAGATGACCGTTGAGCTGATCCATCCCGTAGCTATGGAGCAGGGACTTCGTTTCGCTATCCGTGAGGGCGGCAGAACCGTTGGTTCCGGAAGAGTTGTTTCCATTATCGAGTAATTTCGATTAAATCGATTTATAAATATTAAATAAGGTTTCTCCGGATGGGGAAACCGGTGTCCAAGCGTAAATTAGGCCCTGGAGGAGCGTTTGCTCTTCCGGGGCTTTTTTGTACCGGGGACAGATGTATGTTTTTTCTTGAACATGTACGGCACAGCGAGTATAATGAAATTAAATGTTGAAAAATTGTGGGAAAAATAAAACCTTTGCTCTGGTTGATACGTCTTTTGATTAAGAAAGATGAAGGAGGAGAATGAATATGGAGCAAACGATCAGAGGTCTTGTGCTGGCGGCTCAGGGAGGCGACCAGCAGGCCATCGCACAGCTGTACGAGCAGAGCAGCAAAAAGGCCTACTATTTGGCTAAGCAGCTGCTGAAGAATGAGGATTTGGCCCAGGATATTCTGCAGGATTCCTATGTGAAGGTATTTTCTAATCTGCATATGCTGCGCCAACCGGAGAATTTCCAGGGTTGGCTGGACACAGTGGTGATCAACAAGAGCAAAGACTATCTGAAAAAGAAGAAACCGGTGCTTTTTTCTCAGATGTCCTCGGAGGAAGAGCCGGATAAAGAGATTGATTTCGAGGACGACCGGAGTGCATTTCAGCCGGAGGCCCAGGTGGACTATAAGGAAACGAAACGCTTGGTCCAGGCCATGATTGATAGTCTGCCCGAGGAGCAGCGGATGGCGGTGGTGCTGAGGTATCTGGAGGACATGCCGGTGAAACGGATCGCCCAGATCATGGAGTGTTCCGAGGGAACGGTAAAGAGCCGGCTGAACTATGGCCGGAAAGCCATCAAAGCTCAGGTGCTGGAGCTGGAGAAGAAAGGTACCAAGCTCTACTGCATGCCTCTCATTCCGTTCTTGTACTGGATGTTCCGCCAGCAGGTACTGTCTACGGTGGCCCCTGCTTTTGCAGGAGTTGGAGCAGCGGCAGCAGCCGGAGCAGCTTCGGGGAGCGCCCAGGCGGCTGGAGCTTCCTCTGGTGCAGCGGGAGCATCATCCGGTGCGGCGAGCGGAGCAGGTCAGGCTGCGGTTTCAGGTCAGGCGACAGCAGCAGGCGGTGCGGCCCAGGGAGCGGCTTCCGGAGCCGGAGCAGCGGCGGGAGGACTTGGAAAAGGTGTCGCCGCTGCGGCAGTAAAGACAGGAGCGGCGGCAGCTGGCAAAGGAATCGCGGTGAAAGCAGCGGCGGTGGCTGCGGCAGTGTGCATCGGCGGCGGAGCTGCGGCCGGAGGAGTGTATCTGGCCAGAAGAAGTGAACCTGCAGCTGTGGAAGAGGCGGAACACGCCGAAACGATGCAGAGGGACAATGGGGAAGGATTGGAAGAGTCAGGGGGAATGGCAGAAAGTGAATTGTTGTCAGAGAAAATGCAGGCATTATCAGCCGTAGCGGAAGCAGCCCGGGCTGGAAATCAGTTGCAATTAGCTGAGGTATTTTGTACTTATTTCGATGTACTTTATGAGATATCGGTGGATGATTTTCAGGGAGAGTATGTACTGTTCGATGGAGAGCGGCTGCTTCCGGATGTAGAAGGTGAAGGACTGTTGCTTCGTACAAGGAGCCGATTGGTTCGGCATCAGGGAGGAGCGGGTAGTCCGGAGGCTGAGGAAACAAGATATTTTCTTACAGGCTACTATGGGAATTTTACAGATGGAGTTCCGGAAGGTGAACTGCTGGCTTTTGGGTCTTCGCGTTTGATCAGCAGAACAGAGCCTCCGGTTGGTATGTCAATCTGCCAGGGTACCTATTATGGAGGAGAACATCAGGGTGAAATAAGAACGTGGCATTGGTATAGGGAAGATCATGACTGGAAAGTAGTTACAGAGACATCAGGTGATTATATTGAACCGGGTGATGGGTATGGGTACACCGGTCATTTTGATATATCTATGGATTCCGATTATTGGGAGACTTTTATATATGGCCCTCAAGGGAATGAAGAACAGTTTTGGGAGTATCCGGATGGGGGATTGCCTGAAACATTGTACTTTAGTCTGGATATCCAAGAAGGAATGAGTGAGCAGGGCAGGGATTCCTCCTATTATGGAGTTAGCGATGGTACGATCTATACTGAGGACGTTGCATGGATCAAAGTGACAGATGAGACAGGAAATTATGGAATGAGCGCGGATGAGCTGGTTGAGAACACAATTGAGGAGGTAATTGTCTGGTCCAGCCGCTCCTTCAATCAAGGCGAGGGAACCGTACCATTCGAGGGGACTTCGGCCCGGGAAGAAGAACAGGGAGCGCAAACCGAGACTGTCGAGCAGACAGCAGAAGTCTCCTATGAAGGGGCGGAAGATGTGGTTCAGCTAATGGAGCAGTACGGTCAGCAGACCTTTCAGGGAAGGCTTTCGACTCAAAATATGCAGGAGACAGAAGAAGGGTATCTAATGACGGTGCAGCTGGTAGTTCCTCTTACCTTTGATGAAGATCCTACGGAAGGAAAGGCAGTAGGAGATACGGTTACCTTCACAGTCAGTGATGTGACCGGACAGATCGCAGAGTTTGAACTGGAAGAAGATGTAATCAGCGGAGGTTTGCAATTTGATTCTTGTGAATTTAAGTTTCGATATGAGCCTTTCGAGAAGGATGGAAAATGGAGAGCGAATGGATTGAATGATATCGAATTGGCAAAAGAAGTCTATTTGGGACAGATCCTTTTGAGGAAAGATGCACAAATTGAAGTTTTTCAAAATATGGATGATTATAACCAGGTGAATCTTAGCAATGTTTCTGCTGAGGACTTTGCGGAGGCGCCGGAAGATTGCTACTGGCGCTGCGAGGACGGAGAGTTGGGCTTGAAAGAACCGGAGGAAGTGGAGGAAACGGAATTGGTATTCAACGAAACCGGAGGTGCTGAACTCGTTCCAACGGGACGAACGAGGCTGGAGTATGATTATCCTACGATCAGGGGAGCGTATACCCTTGTTCTGGATGAAAACGGAAACATCTCCGAAGTTACGCAAAACTGGTTCCCGTAAAGAATATGACGGAGTTCGGTGAGAGTAATGAAAAGTATCCCTGCATTGCCTCAATTTTGAAAAATAACTTGAATTTTCCAAAGGGGAGTACTATAATTAACAACCGAAAAGAAGCACAAATGCTTGACAACAAAATAAAATTTTCCCGGGGTGTCGCATGGCGGCTGAGACGGCTTTTTAAGCCGGACCCGTTAACCTGATCCGGTTCATACTGGCGTAGGGAGTGAAAGACGAAGAAAAGCCTCTTTTGCTGCGAGAATCGCGGGAGATCAAAGGAGGCTTATTTTATGTCTGAAAAAGAGAAAAAACCATATGTGACTTACGGCTCCTGCGCCTGCGGCTGCAGCGGGGCCACGAAGGAGATTACCGGCTGCCGTTTTTCCCTTTCTCCTATGACGGACCGTTTCGTGGACGTGATTTTAGGTGCCATTGAGAAGGTGCATACGGATAAGGTGTGGTCCACCACGGACAAGCTTTCCACTATCTACCGGGGAAAGAGGGAACATGTGCTGGATGCGGTAAAGGCCTGCATGGTTCACGCTTACCATGAGGGCGTTCATATGACCATGGAGGCTACGGTTTCCAAGGGCTGCCCAGGCGATACGGATGCGGAGAGCTTTCTGGCGGAGGATGACGTGCTGCTGAATGAACCGGAGACTCGGGACATCCATTTTCCGGTGGCCTGCAAGATTGCCCTTTATCCCATGGGTGTGCCGGATTATATGAAGTATATCGCGGATGTGGTGAACATGGCCATCGACTGCGGCGTATATGAGAAATCTTCCCATTATGCTACCATTCTGGAAGGAGACGTACAGGATTTATTTGCCTACTTTGACAAGGCCACGGCCTACTGCGGGGAGAATTTGAGCCATTATATTCTGGAAATCACATTGTCGGTCAACAGCCCCACGGCGGAATAAGCAGACGGAAAACGGACAGAAGAAATTGGAAAGGAATGGAAGGATATGAAATTCGACTGGAAATTAAAGGATATTTTAATGGTAGGAATCGCGGGAGTACTGTTCTCATTTCTTTATTTGGGAATGGTATATGTGGGAACGGCCCTGTGTACGGCGATGACGCCCTTTGGAATGGGCGCTGCCGGATACGAGCCCATCTACGGAATCTGGTTTATGGCGGGCATGTTCGCCCTTTATGTCATCCGCAAGCCGGGAACCGGCGTGGTGGCGGAAATGCTGGCAGCTCTCCTGGAGGTGCTGATGGGCAATATGTTCGGCCCCAGGGTGTTCCTTACCGGCTTCTTCCAGGGAATCGGAACGGAGATTGGGTTTGCCATCGGAGGTTACAAAAAGTATGATATGAAAACCGTTTTGATTGCCTCCGTCACCACCACCATTACCAGTTTTATCTGGAACACTTATACTTCCGCCTACTATACACTGGAGCTGTGGCTGGTCGTGGTGATGTTTATCATCCGTCTGGTCAGCTCCCTGCTGTTCTGCGGCGTGATTACCAAGAAGTTGGCGGACGGACTGGCAAAGGCAGGAGTTTTGAAGGGATACGCCATCGGACAGCAGTATGACAATTTTGACGAGGAGTAATTACCACATGAGTGAAACACCCATCCATGTTCCGGCCATTGAGCTGGAACATGTGACGTTTCGGTACTTTGAACATGGAAAGCACAATGTTCTGGAGGACGCCTGCCTGAAGATTCCTCAGGGAAAGATTACTGTGATTGCCGGAAACAGCGGCTGCGGCAAGAGCACCATGGCCGCTGTGGCGTCAGGGCTGTATCCGGAGAACGGAGGCGTCCTGTCTTCCGGAACCATCCGTCTGTTTGGACATCCGGTAAATGAACTGAATCCGGCGGCCAGAAGCCGCTATCTTTCCATGATGTTTCAGAATCCGGATTTGCAGTTCTGCATGGATACCCTCCGTAAAGAACTGCGTTTTTGTTTGGAAAACATTTCTGTTCCCAGGGAGGAGATGGATTCGAAACTGGAATATTGGGCGGAGAAAATGGAGATGACGCCTTTTCTGGACCGGAAGCTTTACACCCTGTCCGGCGGCGAAAAGCAGAAGGCAGCTCTGGCATGTTTATGTTTACTGGGCTCCAGGGCAATTTTGATGGATGAGCCATTTGCCAATATTGATGAGAAATGGGCAAAGGAGATTATTCAGTGGATTGTCCGTCAGAACCGGGAGAAGGGACTGACGGTGGCGGCCATTGACCACCGGCTGGATTACTGGCTGACCGCAGCAGATGAGGTCATCGTCATGGGCAAAGGCGGAGTGATTCTGGACCGCGGTATTAACCGGGAAAATTTCGAAGACCACAGGGCTGTATTTGACCAGGAAGGGCTTTATTATCCGGGGCGTTACCAACCGGCGGTGAACATACGGGAGGAAAGAGAACCAGCCCTGGTGCTGGATCAGGTTTCTGTGGAAGGACTGCTGGACCAGGCTTCGGCTGTGATCCCCAAGGGACAGATTACCGCGCTTTTAGGCCCATCCGGCTGTGGAAAAACCACGCTGTTTCGCACGCTCTTAGGGAAAAAGTCCTACGGCGGTTCTATGAAAGCGGATTTTGGCCAGGGGCTGAGAGAAATCTCGGGCATTCGGCCCAAAGAGCGTTTTCTGCATATGGGTATTGTCTTTCAGAATCCCAGCAATCAGTTTATCAGCCAAAACGTATATCAGGAAGTGGAAGAAAGCTACCGCCGCTGGCAGCCCGGGCTGAAAGAGGGGGAAAGAAAGGAACTGGCAGAGGAACAGCTGAAAGCCTATGGCCTGGGCCAGTACCGGAAATATTCACCCTATATGCTGAGTCAGGGACAGCAGAGGCGCTTGGCCGTGCTGGCGGCATTGGCGGGAAATCAGGAGATTCTTCTGCTGGACGAGCCTACTTACGGTCAGGACTATCGTTCTGCCATGGCGATTATGGAGGAGCTGAAAGAGAAAGTTGAGAAAGAAGGACTGACAGTGCTGATGGCGACCCATGACCGTCCGCTGGCTCAGGCGGTAAGCCATGTGATCTACGAGATTCAGGAGAAAAAACTGGTTCGGATTTCCGGTCAGCAGCCGGGGAAAGGAGAAAACGATGGAGCAGAAAATTGACGCCCGTTTTATGAATGGGCTGAATCCTTTTGTGAAAGCGGTGGCCATCCTCATTGCCGGACTGATTCTGGCTTTTTCCTATCTGGTTACCCTGAATCTGGCGGTATGCGGCCTGTGTCTTGTTCTGCTGCTGTTTTTCTCCAGGGCAAAGCTTTCCACCATGGGAAAAATCCTGATTCCGGCGCTGATCGCTTCGGTGAGTCTGTTTATGACCGGATTATTAAATTCCAGCGGAAGCGGAGGAAGCGTGGCAGGTTCCCAGAATTTCCAGGTAGCCATGAACTCCAGCCTGTCGGTGTACAACGCCATGCAGCTTTCTACCAGGGTCATGGCCTTTGCTATGCTGGGAATTTTGTTTTCTCTGACTACAGACGGCGAGCTGTTTATCCAGAGCCTGATGCATCAGTGCGGGCTAAAGCCCAAATTCGCCTATGGAATTCTGGCGGCCTTTCATCTGATGCCCCATATCGGGGAGGAGTACCGCAACGCCAAGCTGGCCTTTTCCGTCCGAGGCATGAAGACGGGACCCTTTTCCACAAAGCCGCTCTTTGCGGCTATGGTCAACTGCCTGCGATGGTCGGAGAGCATTGCCATGGCCATGGAGTCCAAGGGTTTTGACGGGGACGGCAAACGGACCTACTATTATGTTACCAGGGTACACTGGTACGATGGGGCGTTCCTGGTGGTCTTAAACGGGGCGATCGGAGCGGGACTTGTGCTGCTGCACTACTAAAAAGAAATGTGAAAAGCGCTGGGACGTCCACTGCGGACTGTTCCGGCGCTTTCGAATTTAGTACGTTGTATTTAAGAAAAATGCAGCGCATTATCCCCGGGCCTTCGCAATCAGCTGCTCCAGCTCGGACATGCGGATTAAGCCGCTGTTCTGGACAACCAGATTTCCGTCCTTGAAGAACAGAAGGGTGGGAACGGACATGATCTTGAACTGATTGGTCAGTTCCTGCTCCTCGTCAATGTCCACCTTATAAAATGTCACATCTTTCATCTGGTCTGCTGCCTGCTCTAAAACAGGAGCCAGCATCTTGCAGGGACCGCACCAGGTCGCGAAGAAGTCTACTACCACAACGCCGGGCGCTTTGATTTTCTCGTTAAAATTGCTGCTTGTCAGATGTTCTAATGCCATAATCAATTCCTCCGTATCTTTCTGCATGAATTTGTAACTGTTAAATTAGTATTTCGTTTTGATGGTTTTACTATACTACTTTTTTAAGCGGGATTCTGTGATTAAGTCACCGATGAAGTTAAACTCTTATGGGGCCGGAAAGTGACCGGACAGATAGGATTTTATACAGCTTAAAAATTCGGAAGCCAAGAAGGAAAGGTTCTTTCTGCTTTTGTATCCGACGATAATCTCCATATTGCTGATAGGATCTTCAATCTGGCAGTTGTAGGTTTCGTGCCCCCTGTCCATGTAGCGAATATGATATTCGGATAAAAAAGTCATGCCGAGACCAGAAGCAGCTAAAAGATAGGAGGCTTCCAGATTTTTGGTTTCCAGAATAATATCTGGGCGGAGACCGCAGTTTTTTAAAATTTTACGTTCTACCTGTCCCGTATGCTGGTATGGCTTATGGAGAATAAATTTCGGCTGCTCCCAGGCGTTTTGGTAGGAAGGGAGATCCATGGAATGCGCCGGGGCGATATACGAAGTGGGAATAGACAGGTTTTTCGGGGGGGAGGGGAGAAAAATTTTCAGATCAACCATATAGTTTCCCGAGGAATCCTGTTGGAGCTTTTTTCCCCACGGCGAATGACGTCCGATCACCAAAAGCAGTTTTTCGTATCCAATGGTTTCAAATTCCAGATTGAAAGGGAAGCTTGGATGATTAATGATTACCAGATCACAGCTGCCTTTTTCAACCAAGCTTACCAGCTCCTGCGAAGAACCTTCCCGTAGTTTAACCTGGGCCAGGGGATAACGCCGGTAAAATTCCGGAAGAATCGCTGGCAGGAGATGACTGCCGCGTCCAAGAGGAATGGCAATTTTTAAAATTCCCCGTCCTTCCTGGTGAAGATTATACAGGGAGTTGATCAGGTGATCGCGGTCATTAAGCAGCCGGAACCCTTCCTGGGCCATCATTTCCCCTTCCTGGGTCAGATGTATGCGGTTGCCTTCATAAAAGAACAGACGGATTCCCAGCCGCTTTTGCATGTTTTTCATATACTGACTCAGCGTGGGTTGGGTAATGTAAAGCGCTTCTGCCGCTTTGGTAATAGAACGATATCTGGCCACTGCGCATATATACTCAATATCTTTGAATTCCAAAATTTTATCCCACCTTTCGAAATGTTGACAACATCCAAAAATGAATTCTGATTTCCAGCAGATTTTTAAAAAATGCACCATAGGTTTGACCTATAGTAAAAAGTATAAAGACCAATTTGAATATATTCAAGTATTATTTTATAATTTTTCCATAAATTAGTTACGATTTGGTTAGAAATTTTATAACCAGTTGTGACGCGATTGTCTGAATGGCCATGAGGACACCAACCACCAACCAATAAAGGGGGAGAATTTTTATGAATTTAGCAACAATCATTGGCTTTATAATGATCCTGGTTTTCATTATAGGCATTATGAAGCGGTGGCTCAGCCCGTACGCAGCTCTTGCAATTTGCCCGATGATTGCCGCGGTGATTTACTGTCTGATGACCGGTCAGTCCGTCTTGAATATTTTTGACTGGATTCAGAACGGTGTGTTCTATACGATTAAAGAGGATGGATCCGTACAGGCAGGAACCTTCCGCTCCGCATTGATGGTATTGTTTGCGTGTACATACTTTACCCTGATGATGCAGACCGGTTTGTTTGATCCGCTGGTAATCGCCATCATCAAGCTGGTAAAAGGCGATCCGTTAAAGATCATGGTAGCCGCGACTCTGGTAGCCGCAGGCGTTTCTCTGGACGGAGACGGAACCTCTACCGTATTGATTACCACCGCAGCCTTCATGCCGCTGTTCAGACAGTTCAAGATCAAGGGAGCTTATCTGGCGCTGCTGATCGCTCTGCCCACCTCCGTATTTAACATGTCGCCCTGGGGCGGACCTTTGGCCCGCGTACTGTCCGCATTGAACCTGGACGTAACGGAGCTGTTCCCCTACCTGATTCCCGGTATGGCGGTAGTTCTGGTATATGATGTTATCGTAGCTTATATGCTGGGCAGAAAAGAGCGTGCAAGACTGGGATTTGATCCCAAGAGCGCTGCCGCGGTATCTGACAGTGAAATTCAGGAAATGATTCAGATTGTAAAGGATGAGAACGCGGAATTAAAGCGTCCGAAGATGGTATGGTACAATCTGATTGTAACTGTAATCATTATGTATATGCTGATCACTGGTATGGCAAACTCTGCTCTGCTGTTTATGGCTGGCCTGGCATTTGCGCTGGTTGTAAACTATGGTTTCAACTTCCATGAGCAGAAAGACAGACTGGCCAGCGCGCTGGAAGAGGGTATGCCTGCATGCGCTATGATCGTTGCATCCGGCTTCCTGATGGGTATTTTGAACGGCAGCGGAATGGGCGATGGAATCGCAAGCTTCTTGGGAAGTCTGATTCCTGCCGGACAGGAGCACCTGCTTCCTCTGTTCACCGCAGTTCTTGGTATCCCTGGCATGATCTTCCTGAGCTCCGACGGTTACTACTTCGGAATTCTTCCGGTACTGGCAAACCTGGCTTCCCAGTACGGAATCAGCATGACTGCAATGGGTGTTGGCGCTATGATCCCGCTGGCTACCTACTATGCAACTCCTTTGATCGCATGGATCTTCCTGCTGTGTGACCGCTGCGAAGTGGAGTTTGGCGATTATCAGAAGAGTATTCTGAAATTTGGTCTGCCCGCATTTGTGATTTACGTTATTGTCTTTAGCCTTACAGGGGCACTTGGGCTGCTGTAAAGCCGGTATATATAATAGAATAAGCAGCCATTGGAGCGCCTTCCCCGGGAAATCAGCCGGGGGAGGCGCTCTGTTGCGTTAAATCTTAACATTTTTTAAAAGTAGTATTAAATTTCCGGGTTCTATGCTATACTTATGCCTAAAGTGGGTGAATCTGCGATTAAGGAAAAACGAGGAAGAATGAAGTATGTCTGAGAATAAAGAGGAACAGAGCCTGGCGATTCGGGTGAAGGATGTAACCAAGGTCTATCGGCTGTATGAAAAGCCGATTGACCGCCTGAAAGAGACTGTCAGCATTACCCATAAAAATTACCACAGGGATTTTTACGCGTTGAACGGTCTTTCCTTTGAGGTGAAGAAGGGGGAGACTGTAGGAATTATCGGAACGAATGGTTCCGGAAAATCCACTATTTTAAAGATTATTACCGGAGTTCTGACCCCCACAACGGGAACGGTGGAGGTAGACGGGAAGATTTCCGCCCTTTTGGAGCTGGGGGCGGGTTTTAATATGGATTATACCGGCATTGAGAATATTTACATGAACGGCACCATGATGGGCTACACCAGGAAGGAGATGGATGCCAAACTGCAGGAAATTCTGGATTTTGCGGAAATCGGCGACTTTGTGTACCAGCCGGTAAAAACCTATTCCAGCGGTATGTTCGTCCGCTTGGCCTTCGCTCTGGCCATTAACGTGGAGCCGGAGATTTTGATTGTGGACGAGGCCCTCTCTGTGGGAGATGTGTTTTTTCAGTCCAAATGCTACCGGAGGATGGAGGAAATCCGAGGGAGCGGCACCACGATCCTGATGGTGACGCATGACATGGGCAGCATCATCAAATACTGCGACCGGGTGGTGCTCTTAAATAAGGGAGAGTTTATTGCGGAGGGAAAGCCCGGTCCGGTTGTGGACATGTACAAGAAGATTCTGGCGGGCAAACTGGATGCCCTAAAGGAGGAGCTGCGGCTGGCTAAAGAGAGGGAGCTGGGCTGCGCCGGAGAAAAGGAGCAGAAGGAAAAAACAGCTCCCGGAGAGAAGAACCAGGTGGAACTGTCGGATTTTTCCGGGGGCATGGACCTGGAAGACAGCGGCGGAGGCGCCGGACTTATGCGGGACAAGCTGGCCATCAACCCGGACCGGACGGAGTACGGAGACGGACGGGCAGAGATTTATGATTTGGGCCTTCTGGACGAGAGGGGCAACGTGACCAATCTGCTGTTAAAGGGAGAAATGTTCACCATCCGGGAGTGTATCCGCTTCCACGCGGCTCTGGAAGCTCCCATTTTTACCTATACCATCAAGGATAAAAAGGGAACGGAGCTGACAGGTACCAATACTTTGTATGAGGGAACGGATATCCGGCCGGTGAATGAGGGGGATTCCTATGTGGTGGAGTTTACCCAGAAGATGAACCTCCAGGGAGGGGAATATCTGCTGAGCATGAGCTGCACCGGATTCGAGCAGGGGGAGCATGTGGTGTACCACAGGCTTTACGATGTGACCAGCATCACGGTAATTTCCAATAAAAATACAGTAGGCGTTTATGACATGGAATCCCAGGTGAAGGCACAGAAACTGGAAGGACAGGGGGAGAAAACATCATGAATATTATCTTACTTTCCGGAGGATCCGGAAAAAGACTTTGGCCGCTTTCTAATGAAATCCGTTCCAAGCAGTTTGTGAAGTTTTTAAAGGACGATGCGGGACAGCTGGAATCCATGACTCAGCGGCTGTATCGCCAGATCCGGCAGGTGGCCCCGGATTCCAACATTACCATCGCTACGGCCAAGGCCCAGGTCTCCTCCATCCGCAACCAGCTGGGGGATGGGGTGGATATCAGTATTGAGCCCTGCCGAAGGGACACCTTTCCGGCTATTGCTCTGGCTGCGGCGTACTTGCGGGATGTGAAGAAGCTGGGGGAGGAGGAACCGGTGGTGGTGTGTCCGGTGGACCCCTATGTGGATTTAAGTTATTTTGAGGCGTTGAAGGAGCTGGAGAGCCTGGCGGCAGAGGGGAGAGCCAGCCTAGTTCTCATGGGGATTGAGCCCGACTGCCCCAGTGAAAAGTATGGATATATTATCCCAAAGGGAAAAGAGCGGGTGGACCAGGTGCTGACCTTTAAGGAGAAGCCGGATACGGAGACCGCCAGAGAATATATCCGTCAGGGAGCCCTGTGGAACGGCGGGGTATTTGCTTTTAAGCTTGGATACCTGATGAAGAAGGCTCACGAGATTCTGGATTTTGCCGACTATCAGGATCTCTTTGACCGGTATGAGGACGCAGTAAAAATCAGCTTTGATTACGCGGTGGCGGAGAAGGAGAAGGATCTGGCGGTGCTTCGATTTAAGGGACGCTGGGAGGATTTGGGAACCTGGAATGCCCTGACGGGACAGATGGATGAACGGATTTACGGCAAGGGAAGCTGTGATGAGACCTGTGAGAACGTTCATATTGTCAATGAGCTTAGCGTTCCTATTCTCTGCATGGGCTTGAAAGATACGGTGGTGGCTGCCAGTCCGGAGGGGATTTTGGTTTCTACCAAGGAACGGTCGGATTTCATGAAGCCTTATGTGGACGCCATCAACCGACAGGTTCATTTCGCGGAGAAATCCTGGGGGGAGTTCTGCATCATTGATGTGGAAAAGCACAGCCTGACCATCCGGGTGACTCTCTTGACCGGCAGGAGCATGAGCTATCACAGCCATGAGCATCGGGATGAGGTATGGACGGTGATTTCCGGTTCCGGCCAGGTGACCCTGGACGGGGAGAAGCGGCAGGTAGGGCCGGGAGACGTTGTCCGGATTCCTGCGGGCTGCCGGCACAAGGTACAGGCGGATACCCGTCTGCAGATGATTGAGGTACAGCTGGGGGAAGAAATCAGCGTTCACGATAAGATTAAGTACCAGTAGGACCAGAAGGAGAAATACAGCATGCAGTACGCAGAAATGGAAGAGGTTTACAGACGGTGGTGCAGGGAGGCTACGGAGGATACGGATGTAGCCCTGGAGTTAAAGCAGATGGAGCAGGATCCGGAAAAAATTGAGGACGCTTTTTACCGGAGCCTTTCTTTTGGCACAGGAGGTTTAAGAGGGCTGATCGGAGCAGGTACCAACCGGATGAATTTGTATACGGTGGCTCAGGCGACACAGGGGGCGGCCGACTATATTTGCGCCTTTTTTCCAAAGGAGAAGAGGAGGGTGGCTGTCAGCTATGATTCCCGCATCAAATCCCGACTTTTTGCGGAGACGGCGGCCCAGGTGCTGGCGGCAAACGGCGTGGAGGTAAAGCTTTTTTCCAGGCTTATGCCTACGCCCTGCCTTTCCTTTGCGGTGCGGCGCCTTTCCTGCTGCCTGGGGATTATGATTACCTCCTCCCACAATCCGGCACGGTACAACGGCTACAAGGTCTATGGCGCCGACGGCTGCCAGATTACCAGCCAGGCTGCAGGGGAGATTTTTAAGCGGATTGGAAGGCTGGATGTGTTCCGGGATGTGAAGCGCCTGGAGTTTGAGGAGGCGGTGAAGGGAAAGCTGGTTTCCTACGTCGGGGAGGACACGGTGACTGCCTATGTGGAAGCGGTGAAAGCCCAGTCCCTCCTTGCGGAACAGACGCCGGCCCGCCGGGATATGACTATTGTCTATACCCCCTTAAACGGAACGGGTCTGGAACCGGTGACCCGGGTGTTAAAGGAGAAGGGGTATTCGGACGTCCATCTGGTAAAGGAGCAGGAGCAGCCGGACGGGACATTTCCCACATGCCCTTATCCCAACCCGGAAGTGCCTGAGTCTATGGATTTGGGGATTGCCCTGGCAGAGAGGCTGGGCGGAGAACTTCTTCTGGCCACGGACCCGGACTGCGACCGGGTGGGAATTGCCGTAAAGGACGGGGAGGGAGGATACCGTCGCCTCTCCGCCAACGAGACGGGGCTGCTGCTTCTGGACTATGTCTGCTCCAGAAGACAGGATCTGGGAACTATGCCGGCTCATCCGGTGATGGCAAAGACCATTGTGACCACGGCCCTGGCAGAGCCCATCGCCGCCCATTACGGCGTTCAGGTGGTGAATCTGCTGACGGGATTCAAGTATATTGGAGAATTTATCGGACAGCTGGAAGCGGCAGGGCGGGAGTCGGATTTTATTTTTGGCTTTGAGGAGAGCTGCGGTTATCTGAGCGGCACCTATGTCCGGGACAAGGACGGGGTGAACGCGGCCCTTTTAATCTGCGAGATGGCTGCCTTTTATCTGGCCGGAGGAAAATCTCTGCTTGAGCGGCTGAATGAACTTTATGAGACCTACGGCTACTGCCTGGAGACCCAGCACTCCTATCAGTTTGATGGTTCGGCGGGAGCCCGGCAGATGAAGGACATCATGGAAGCGTTCCGGGCAAAAGGAGCGGACATGGACGGTCTGGAAGTGGAACAGGTCCTGGACTACGAGCAGGGCTTGGAAGGGCTGCCGAAATCCAATGTGTTAAAATATGTGCTGAAGGACGGCGGAACGGTGATTCTGCGGCCGTCCGGGACGGAGCCCAAGCTGAAGCTTTACCTTTCCGTATCCTCCAGAAGGAAGGAAGACTTAGAAGAGATGGAGCGGCAGCGGGCAGAGGCCGTGGAGCGCTTTATGGAAAACGTGAGAACGGGGAATAGTCATGAGTGATATTAGCTATGAAATCCTGGATTTGATGAAAGAATATGGAGAGAGCCGGCAGGGGCTGGATGAGGCCCTGGCCCAGGACCACCGGCCCCAGGTCCTTTACGCCCTGGCGGAGGGAAGGGAAAACCTGCTGGAATGGCTGGATTTTTCCGGAGAGGACCAGGTACTTGAGATGGGGTCCGGCTACGGAGCCCTGACGGGCCTTCTGGCAGAACGCTGCGGCCAGGTGACGGTTCTGGAGAAGCTGGATGAAAACTGCGAGGTAAACCGCAGGAGAAATCAGGGAAGGGGAGTAATCCGCTTCCTGAACGAGCTGTCCCAGCTGAAGCCGGAAGAAAAATTTCAGTGGATTTTTCTTCTTCGGCCTTCGGCGGAAAGAAGTCTGAAGGAGCAGATTGGACAGCTGGTTCCGTTTTTGACGGAGGACGGGCGCCTGGTGGTGGCCTGCGCCAATTCCCTGGGTCTGCCTTATCTTTCCGGCGCTCCCAGGCAGGAGGATGAGGCGGCCTGCACTCTGGGGCAGTTCCGTCAGGCTCTGCAGGGAGCCGGACTGGAGCGGATAGAATTTTATTATCCTGTACCCGATGGACAGATTCCGGGAACGATCTATTCCCAGCGGTATCTTCCGGTCCAGGGGGATATTCCCGCGCCGTATGCCGCTTATGAGGAAGGACGCTATGCCTGCCTTCCAGAGGGGCAGGTCTATGACCAGCTGATTGCGGAGGGGGACTTTGAGCGTTTCGCTGCAAGTTTTCTGGCGGTAGCCTCCAGGGAAGGTAAGGCCCAGAGCGCCGTTTTTGCCAAGTACAACCGCACCAGAAAGCCGGCTTTTCAAATCAGCACGAAGATTCTGGAGGAGGACGGAAAACGCAGGGTAGAGAAGAGCGCCTTAAAGCCGGAGGGGACTGCTCACATTCGTTCCTTTCAGGATAAATACGAAAAGCTGAAGGCCCTCAATCCCCAGGTGGAGATTTTGAAACCGGAAATTTCTGAGGACGGCAGAAGGGTCCGCTTTGACTTCCTTCAGGGCCGCACCCTGGAGCAGAAGCTGGCGGATGAGATTCAGGATGGGAAGGCTCCGGTGGAAGCCTTAAAGAAGGCCCTGGATTTCCTGCTGGGACCGGGGGAGGAGCAGGGAGCGCCCTTTCAGGTTACGCCTGCTTTTACGGAGGTATTTGGAAATATTCCGGATATTGGCGGGATTTCCGGCCCGGCAACCAATCTGGACGGACTGTTTGAAAACTGGATGGAGACGGAGGGAAAACTCTGTGCCATCGATTACGAGTGGGTCTTCGACTTCCCCATTCCCGCCAGGTTCGTGCGCTACCGTCTGCTGTACTATTTCTATAACCGTTACCAGGGGCGGATGGACTGTTCCGGCCTTCCGGAATTTTTGAAAAATTTCGGAATCAGCCAGGAGCTTGCCGGGGTGTATGCCGGGATGGAGGAGTCCTTCCAGGCCTACGTCCACGGGGACGGGAACCAGGGGTATTTGGCAAACTACATCCATCCGGTGATTACCCTGGAAGAGCTGAAAGGCCGGGATAAAGAACTGGCCTGGGCCAAGGACCGTATTCTGCAGCTTCAGGCGGAGGTGGAGGAGAAGAATCTCCAAATCCGCAAGGAGCAGGAGGTCCAGCGCCTGACCAACAACCATGTGACCAACCTGGAAGTGATGATTAAGGACCTGCGCCATGAGATTGACGAGCTGGGGAAACTGGCCACCTATCTGAACGGCCATGAGGCCCTGGTGTTTAAGGCCAGGAGAAAGCTGGGGGTCCAGGTCAACAAGGCATTCCCCAAGGGGACCAGGAAGCGGAAGCTTTTAAATTATGGAATTAACACCATTAAGCACCCGGTCCGCTACGGAAAGCTTTACGCCACCGCGGAGGGGAGAAACCGGATTGAAGGAGATTTCCAAATCGGGGACGCCTACATGCAGTACGGCCGTCTCTCCTTCCCACAGGTGCCGGGAGAGGGGAAAGAGGGGGCAGACGGCTGGGAAGGCCCCATGGTTTCCATCATTATCCCCTGCTACAATCAGGTGGGATATACCTACGCCTGCCTTCAGTCCATTCTGGAATATACAAAGGACGTCTCCTACGAGGTCATCATCGCCGACGACGTGTCCACGGACGCTACCGCCCATCTGGACCGCTATGTGGACGGGCTGGTCATCTGCCGGAACAGCACCAACCAGGGCTTCCTGAAAAACTGCAACAACGCGGCGAAGAAGGCCCGGGGCAAATACATTTTCTTTTTGAACAATGATACCAAGGTGACGGAGGGGTGGCTGTCCTCCCTGGTCAGTATGATGGAGGCGGACCCCACCATCGGAATCGCCGGCTCCAAGCTGGTTTATCCCGACGGGCGGCTCCAGGAGGCGGGAGGAATCATCTGGAGTGACGCCTCCGGATGGAACTATGGCCGTCTGGACGATCCGGAGAAGCCGGAGTACAACTATGTGAAGGAAGTGGACTATATCTCCGGCGCCGCCATCCTCATTCCCAGAGCGTTGTGGCGGCAGATTGGCGGATTTGACGAGCGGTTCGCTCCGGCCTACTATGAGGATACGGACCTGGCTTTTGAGGTGAGAAAGGCCGGTTACCGGGTGGTGTACCAGCCTCACTCCAAGGTAATCCATTTTGAGGGGATTTCAAACGGAACGGATGTCAACGGCACGGGACTGAAGCGCTACCAGGTGGAGAACGCGGAGAAGTTTAAGGAGAAGTGGGCTAAGGAGTTAAAGAGCCAGTGCGTCAACGACGGCAATCCCAATCCCTTCCGGGCCAGGGAGCGCAGCCAGGGCAAACCGATTATCCTGGTGGTGGACCACTATGTGCCTACCTTTGACAAGGACGCCGGTTCCAAGGCCACCTATCTGTACATGAAAATGTTCCTGAAAAAGGGCTTTGTGGTGAAATTCCTGGGGGACAACTTCCTTCACGAGGAGCCTTACACCACCACCCTGGAGCAGATGGGCATCGAGGTCCTCTACGGCGACTGGTACGCCGCCGGAATCTGGGACTGGCTGAAGAAAAACGGAAATGAAATTTCCTTCGCCTATCTGAACCGGCCCCACATTGCCACCAAGTATGTGGACTTTATCAAGGATTACACCAAGATTAAGGTGATTTATTTCGGCCATGACCTCCACTTCCTGCGCCTGAGCCGGGAGTATGAGCTGGATGGAAATATTGAGACCAAGCGGGAGGCGGACTACTGGAAGTCCATGGAACTGACCATGATGTACAAGGCGGATATGTCCTACTATCCCTCCTATGTGGAAATCGACGTCATCCATTCCATTGACGCCAGCATCCGGGCAAAAGCTATCTCTCTCTATGTTTACGACACCTTTAAGGAAAAACTGAACGAGGACTTTGAGAAGAGGGAAGGGCTGCTGTTTGTAGGCGGCTTCGCCCATCCGCCCAACGCGGACGCGGTGCTGTGGTTTGCCAGGGAGATTTTCCCGGCCATCCGTAAGGAACTGCCGGATGTGAAGTTCTATGTGGTGGGCTCCAAGGTGACCGATGAGATTCAGGCTCTGGAGCAGCCGGACAATGGAATTGTGATCAAAGGTTTTGTCAGCGACGAGGAACTGGAGCGGCTCTACGCCTCCTGCCGGGTAGTGGTGGTGCCCCTGCGCTACGGCGCCGGGGTGAAGGGAAAGGTGCTGGAAGCCCTCTACAACGGGGCGCCTGTTATTACCACCTCCATCGGAGCAGAGGGAATTCCCTTTGTGGACCAGGCCTTAAAGATTGAAGATACGGCGGAAGGCTTTGCCTGCCAGACCACCGGCCTCTATCAGAATCCGGAACTCTGCCGCCAGATGCAGCGGAGCACCCAGGACTATATGAAGAAACACTTCAGCCTGGACGGCGCCTGGGATATCATCAAGGACGACTTCACGTAAGCTTTCGTAAAAATAAAGTAACCGTCCGGAACTGTTATGAAATAAAAAGGAGAAACAAAAAATGCCATACACCCATGTATTCGCCGTCTGCGCCTATGGAGAGTCCCCCTATCTGGAGGCCTGCCTCCGCTCCTTAAAGGCCCAGACCATGCCCTCTGAAATTATCATCTGCACTTCTACCCCCAGCAATTTTCTGGAGCAGATGGGGGAGAAATACGGGGTTTCGGTTTATGTCCGTCAGGGGGAGAGCAATATCCGGGACGACTGGAATTTCGCATGGGAGAAGGCGGACGGAGAGTTCGTCACCCTGGCCCATCAGGACGACGTCTATCACAGAACGTATGGGGAACGGCTGAAGAAGGCGGTCCTTGCCTGGCCGGACATGACGGTGTTTACCAGCGACTATGTGATTGTGAAGGGAGACAGGCTGATTTCCTGGGATAAGCTGCTGCTGGTGAAGCGCATCCTGCGGATGCCTCTGCGGCTGAAGTGCGCAAGCCACCTTTCACAGGTGAAAAAGCTGTCCCTGATGCTTGGAAATTCCATCTGCTGCCCGGCCACCACCTACTGCAAGAAGAAAATCGGGGAGCCGTTGATCCGCTCGGATTACTCCTTTGTGCTGGACTGGGAAAACATGCTGCGGCTGGCGGAGCGGCCGGGACGCTGGATTTGTGAAGAAAATCCCCTGCTGTGTTACCGGGTCCACGATGGGGCCGCCACCAAGGCCTGTATCCGGGACCACAGAAGGGAGCAGGAGGAGCGGGAAATGTTTGAGCGGTTCTGGCCCCGGCCGGTGGTGGAGCTGCTGATGAGAGGATACCGCACAGCTTACAAGGAGTACAGTTAACAGTTCAGGACGGCGGGAAAATGAGGGTAAAAACAGGCGTTAAGCTTGCTTATAAGTATGCTTTTGCCCTCATTTTCACATCGGATGGACATCCGATGCTTCTTGTCCGGCCTTGGTCGGGCAAGACGATACCCGCCGTCCTGAACCGTTACGAATACAGTTATAGGAGGCGTTTCTCATGGACACGGGACAGAAAAAGAAAGGCGCGGGACAGAGCGCCGGGGAAAAGCGGAAATTAAGCGGCCTTGGCATGGCCCGGGCGGGAAAAGACAGTCAGTGGAAGGACCACGTAATCCTCATGGGAATCCTTCTGGGGGCTGCCTTTTGGCTGAACCGGGGGATTGAAATCAAGGGCCTGTACATGGACGATTTGTACCTGTGGTCCTGCTACTGGGAACAGAGTTTCCTCCAGTACGTATTTCCCATAGGCAGCACCCGGTTCCGTTTCCTCCACTATCTGGCCGCCTGGCTGGAAATGATGTTTGTGGGGACTCATGTGAACTGGTTCGTCCCCATCAATATTATCATCAATACCATGGTGGCCTGGGCCATGTATTTGATAGGCAGAAAGCTGTCCGGTTCCAAGGGGGCGGGCTTCCTTTGCGGCCTTATGTACCTGGCCAGCCGTCTGTCCTACTATCAAATCGGCCAGGTGCTGGGATTGATGGAAACCATGGCACTGTGGATGGGGCTGGGGATTCTCTGGTATTTGTTCCGGTATCTCAACGAGGAGAAGCAGGAGGGAAGGTTTTATGCCGCCTGCGCCCTGTACTTTGGGGTCTGCTTTGTCCACGAGCGGTATATGGCTCTGTTTCCCCTGCTGCTTTTGGTCCTCCTGATGAAAAAATGCCGCAGGCTTCCCATGTGGGGGGCGGCGGTTGGCTCCTTCCTTCTGATGCAGCTCATCCGTTTCTTTGCCATCGGGACCGTGATGCCGGCGGGGACCGGGAGGACCCAGGTGGCGGAGACATTTTCCATCGGGGAGGCATTGAACCATGCTTTCTGCGAGATTGGCTATGTATTTGGCATAAACGCCGGCCCTGATTATCTGAACGGCTGCCCCTGGGGGAGCAATCCTCTGGCGGTGAAAATCCTGGTCCTGGCGGCGGACCTGCTGATTGCCGTCCTGACCATCGGCTTTATTTGGAATGTGATTCGCCAGAAGGACAAGGGCCGGAGAGGAAAGCTTCTGGCAAATGCGGCCCTGTTTGTGATCTTCATCGGACTGACCATCGCGGCGGCCTGCGTGACCATCCGGGTGGAGATGCGCTGGATTTATATTTCCTTTGCCGCCGCCCTGCTGTTTATGGCCTACATGTACGGGGCTTTGACCGGGGAGGTGAAGCCGGAGTTTTACTTAAAGCGGTTCTTCCCATGGGGAATCCTTTTGGTAGGCTACGTGGTCTTCATGCTCCCGGTGGAGCTGTTTATGAGGACCTACGCCTTCCCCAACATCTACTTTTTCCCGGAGCAGGCCAGATACAACTCTCTGGCTGAGGTGACCCATGAGAAATACGGAAATATGGAAGGGAAGACGGTCTACATCATCGGAAACAGCTACGAGGTCAGCGATTTTACCGCCAGGACCTTCTTTAAGGTATTTCAGAAGGAGGACCCAACCCAGGAGCTGACCAATGTTCAGTTTATTGATTCTGTGTGGGATTTCGGTCTGGTGGATGAAAATATGATTATCCTTCAGGAGGACCCGGACCACGACCAGTACATCGACATCACCGAGGCCGTCCGGACCATGAAGCTGAGTACCCAGTACGGCTATTATTATAAGGACCACTGGATGGACGAGCGCGGCTGCATCACAGTAATGGCCGGGGCAAACGGCATCATTAATCTGGAGATTATGTTCCCGGGCGTCATGGAAGGCGGCGAGGAAATCACCATCACCGTGGGGGATCGGGAAACGAAGGTGATTCCATTAACCTCCAGCGTGGTCAATACCCAGATTCAGGCAGGGCCTTGGGAACGGGTGCAGCTGACCTTTGCATTTAATTTCTACAGCCAGAACGCCACGGAACAGCGAAGCGATTACCGGCTGGCGGCGCTGGTATTTCCCAGTGTGGAGTAGAAGTCCCGCCGTTACTAAGAAACAGGAGATTGTGTTGTCATGGAAAAAGAAAAGCTTAAATCTCTTATCTATATCATACTTCCCATTTTGGGGACGGTGTTTGTGTGTTGGTATATTACCCAGTCCACCTGCGATGTGGTTTATTCCGATTATATCCGGCTGGTTAACAGCTATCTGCCGGATGTATACGATTTGAAAAAATTTCTGGTTCCCGATGTTCTGACCAGAATTCCGATCAACTATCTGGAGCGGATTATCAATGTGGAGTTTTTCGGATTTTCCGTTACACTGGACCGGATGCTGGGAGCTGTGGGATTGGGACTGGCGGGGCTGGTCTTTGCGGCATACTGCAAACGGCGCAGGCTGGGACTGATGTGGTTCGTCATTCTCATGGCGGTGATGTTCAGCCTGAACAAATGGGAGATGATTACCAATGGCAGCGGCTGGGCCCATTTCCTGGCTTTCGCCGGATTTTACTACCACGAGCTGGTGCTGGACCGGGTCTGGAGCGGCCAGGGAAAGAAGGGGGATAAGGCGCGGCTGTGCATCCTGCCCTGGCTGATTATTCTGGGAGCTGCCGGCCCCTACGGCGCAAGTTACGCGGCGATTCTTCTGGTGTCTTATCTGTACTGTATGATTCGCAGCGGGCAGAAGGGGGAGAAGGAGGACCAGAGGTGGTTTGTAGTCTGGTTTTTCTGTGCTCTGATTCCGCTTTTGCTCTATATTCTCAGCAATTCCTACGTCATTGAAGAGCATGCCGGAGATACGGGGCGTCCGCTGTGGGTGATTTTGTCGGATAATCCCACATTCCCCATCCGCTTCCTGCTAAAGTCCTTCGCGGGAATCCTGGTGGGAGGAGAGGAGCTGACCAACTGGATGAACAGCGGGCTGCTCAGCAACAAGGCCTGCTATGGAATCGGACTGTTCGTCATCTGCGGATATCTGGCGGCTCTGTGGATGAATATCCGCTACCGCCTTTATGAGAGGGCCATTATGCCGATGCTGCTGCTGCTGGGAGGCGGCCTGAACCATCTGCTGGTATTTCTGACCCGGTACATTTTTGAGAAGGAGTCTTACGCCCTGAATTCTTCCCGCTACACCCTGCAGTTTCAGGTTGGAATCTTCGGGATTCTCCTGACCTTCGCGCTGGTTTTGCAGATTGAGCAGAAATTCTGGATGGTGGGGCGTACCCTGGCGGCCATATTCTCGGTTGCAATCCTTCTGGGAAATGGTTATACTACTTATCATGAGCTGGAAATGGCTCCTTACCGGAAGGAATGGTTTGAGGCCAGGGCAGAGCGGGCCCTGGAGGTGCCGAAGCTGACGGACGAGGAGTTTGAGGCCCAGGGGGACGAGCTAGCGGACTTTTTTGAGTATTGGAACGGAAATGATAAAATCAGGAATGCATACCGGATTTTGGAAGAGAATCACTGGAATGTGTTCCGCGAGGAGGAATGAACATGAAGGTGGTTATCTTGGCCGGCGGATTCGGCACCAGAATCAGCGAGGAGAGCCATTTAAAGCCCAAGCCCATGATTGAAATCGGAGGCAAGCCCATTCTGTGGCATATTATGAAGTATTACTCGGAGTTCGGCTTCCATGATTTCATCATCTGTCTGGGATACAAGCAGTATGTGGTAAAGGAGTTTTTCGCGGACTATTTTCTCCACACGTCCGATGTGACTTTTGATTTGGCAAACAACCGGATGGAGGTTCACAACAATTACGCGGAGCCCTGGAAGGTAACTCTGGTGGATACGGGGTTAAATACCATGACCGGGGGACGGGTAAAGCGCATCCGCCCCTACACGGGGGACGAGCCCTTTATGCTGACCTACGGGGACGGAGTCAGTACCGTGGATTTGACGGCCCTGCTGAAATTCCACCGGTCCCACGGAAAGATTGCCACCATCACCACCGTAAACATCGGCCAGATGAAGGGTGTGCTGGACATTGACGAAAACAACACGGTTCTTTCTTTCCGGGAAAAGGACGAGAGTGACGGGGTGCTGATTAACGGCGGATTTATGGTGCTGAACCCCGGGATTTTCGACTATCTGGAGGACGACACCACCGTATTCGAGCAGGGGCCCATGAGGCGACTGGCGGCGGAGGGACAGCTGAAATCCTTCTATCACGATGGATTCTGGCAGTGTATGGATACCCAGCGGGAGATGAAGAAGCTGGAAAGCTTGTGGCAGTCGGGAGCGGCTCCATGGAAGATTTGGAAGGATTAAGGAATGGATTGGAAAAGATTAGAAGAATTTTATAAAGGAAAACGGGTGCTGGTCACCGGTCATACGGGATTTAAAGGTTCCTGGCTGTGCCGTATCCTGACCCTGGCAGGTGCGGAGGTGACCGGGTACAGTCTGAATCCGCCGACGGATCCCAGCCTGTTTGAAATCGCCGGCATCGGCACTGGGCTTACCAGCGTGATCGGGGATGTGCGGGATTTGGAACATCTGGAGAAGGCCTTCGAGGAGGCCAGGCCGGAGATTGTGTTCCACCTGGCGGCCCAGCCCATTGTACGGGATTCCTACAAGGACCCGGTGTACACCTATGAAACCAATGTGATGGGAACGGTCCATGTGCTGGAGTGCATCCGCAGGAGCGGCTGCGTCCTCTCTTTTTTGAACGTGACCACGGATAAGGTTTATGAAAACCGGGAGTGGGAGTACGGCTACCGGGAGACGGATCCCCTGGATGGCTACGACCCCTACTCCAACAGCAAGTCCTGCTCCGAGCTGGTGACCCACAGCTACCAGAAGTCCTTTTTCCAGGATAGAAGCTGTGCCATTTCCACCGCCCGGGCGGGAAATGTCATCGGCGGCGGGGATTTTGCTAACGACCGGATTATTCCCGACTGCGTTCGGGGAATGAAAGAGAGGAAGCCCATCGGCGTACGCAATCCTCACTCCACCCGGCCCTTCCAGCTGGTGCTGGAGCCTCTGGCGGTGTACCTGACCATTGCTATGGCCCAGTGGGAGGACCCATCGGTCCAGGGGTACTACAACGTAGGACCGGATGACTGCGACTGCGTGACCACCGGGGAGCTGGTGGATTTGTTCTGTCAGTACTGGGGAGAGGGCGCCCGGTGGGAGAACCATTTTGCCGGAGGGCCCCACGAGGCGAATTTCCTGAAGCTGGACTGCTCCAGGGTAAAAAAGACTTTTGGCTGGAAGCCGAACACCGGTATCCGTCAGGCGGTAGAATGGTCGGTCCTTTGGTATAAGGCGTGGCTGGCCGGGGAAGATATGACAGAGGCGACGGACCGGCAGATTAAAGAGTTTTTTAAGTATGATCGATGAAGGAGAAAGAGATTCATGTTCGAGAATAAAACGGAGGCCCAGGCCAGGAAGGAGATTCTGGACCTGGTGGCGGAATACTGCGAGGCCTTTCACAACAAGAAGAAGCCCTTTGAGGAGGGGGATCGGATTTCCTACGCTTCCCGGGTTTACGACAGCCATGAGATGATAAATCTGGTGGACAGCTCCCTGGATTTCTGGCTGACCGCGGGGCGCTATACCGATGAGTTTGAGAGAAAGATGGCGGAATATCTGAAGGTACGGTTCTGCTCCGTTACCAATTCCGGCTCCTCTGCCAACCTGCTGGCCTTTATGGCCCTGACCTCCCCCCTCCTTGGAGAGCGCCAGGTAAAACGGGGGGACGAGGTGATTACCGTGGCCTGCGGATTCCCTACCACCGTAGCGCCTATGGTGCAGTACGGGGCGGTCCCGGTGTTTGTGGATGTGACCATCCCCCAGTACAACATTGACGTCAGTATGCTGGAGGAGGCCTATTCACCCAAAACCAAGGCGGTGATGATTGCTCATACCCTGGGAAATCCCTTTGACCTGAACGCGGTGAAGGAGTTCTGCCGCCGCCACAATCTGTGGCTGGTGGAGGACAACTGCGATGCCTTGGGAAGTCTTTATACCGTAAAAGGACCGGAGGGGGAGGAAAGCCACTTTACGGGCACCATCGGGGATATCGGCACTTCCAGCTTTTACCCGGCCCACCACATGACCATGGGAGAAGGGGGCGCGGTGTACACGGACAACCCGCTCCTTCACAAGATTGTCCGCTCCTTCCGGGACTGGGGAAGGGACTGCGTGTGCCCGCCGGGACAGGATGACACTTGCCATCACCGGTTTGACCGGGTGTACGGACAGCTGCCTCTGGGCTATGACCACAAATATGTATACTCCCATTTTGGATACAACCTGAAGGTGACGGATATGCAGGCGGCCATCGGCTGCGCCCAGCTGGAAAAGCTGCCTTATTTTACCGAGAGGAGAAGGGAGAATTTCCGGCGGCTGAAGGAAGGGTTAAAGGGTACTGAGGAGAGCCTCATCCTGCCCGAGGCCTGTCCCGGCTCCGACCCCAGCTGGTTTGGATTCCTCATTACCTGCAGGGAAGGCGTGGACCGGGGAAAGCTGGTGGATTATATTGAAAGCCACAAGGTTCAGACCCGGATGCTCTTTGCGGGCAATCTGACCAGACATCCCTGCTTTGATGAGCTGCGGGGGCGGGAGGGAAGCTACCGCATCTGCGGCGAGCTTGCCAATACCGACCGGATTATGGAGAATACCTTCTGGCTTGGCCTGTATCCCGGCATGACGGAAGCCATGATTGACTATATGGCAAAGACCGTCCGGGAAGGCTTAAAGGCAGCAGGACGTTAGGAAGGAGACAGTATCTTTGGACAAAACAGCCAATGTCACATATGATATGAGGGCGGTGCATGAGGCCAGTCTGGAGATTTTAAAGGAGATTGACCGAATCTGCCGAAAATATAAAATCCGCTATGGACTGGATGCGGGAACGCTGATTGGGGCGGTCCGCCACCACGGTTTCATCCCCTGGGATGACGACGCGGATGTGGCTATGACCAGGAGCCAGTATGAGGCCTTTCGGAAGGTGGCAGCCCGGGAATTGCCGGAGCATATGGAACTTCTGGAGCCGGACAGCTTCCGGGGAGGAAAGGCGTTCTATGATTTCACTCCCCGAATTATTTACAAAAACAGCCGCTGCCATGGAGATACACCGGAGATGGCCTTTTATGAGGGCAAGCTGAATCATATCTGGGTGGACTTGTTTACCATCGACCGCCTTCCCGCCGGAAAACTGGGAGCCTGGTGGACCAAGTTTCTCCAAAAGGCTGTGTATGGCCTGGCTATGGGACACCGCTTCCATCTGGACTTTGGAAAATATACGCCGCTGCAGAAGGTGATGGTGGCCGGTCTGGCCGGCGTGGGAAGGCTGATTCCTATGAAGGCGATCTTCCGGCTCCAGGATGCTATTTCCAAAAAGGACAGGAAGAGCAGGGGAAAGCTGCGCTATTACAGCACCTATCAGCCGGATTTTATGTATGTGACGGTGGATAAGGATTGGTGCGACCGGGTGGAGGATATGGATTTTGAGGACACGCGGCTGATGGTGCCCAGAGGCTGGGATCCCATACTGACCGAGGTGTACGGGGATTATATGAAGCTCCCGCCTAAGGAGAAGCGGGTGCCGACCCATTCCACGCAGGAAATTCAGATCTGGTGACAGAGAAAGGGGCCCGAAGGGTGCAATGGACAGGAAAGTTTCAGTTGTGGTATCCGTTTACAATGAGGAGAAGGCGCTGAACGATTTTTACAGAGAAACGGAAAGGGTGCTGGCGGGACTGGGCTGGGATTATGAACTGGTCTTTGTCAACGACGGCAGCAGTGATGGGAGCCTTGGGATTTTAAAGGAACTGGCAAAGGCGAATCCAAAGGTTAAAATCGTCAGATTTTCCAGGAATTTCGGCCACGAAGCGGCCATGATTGCCGGGCTGGATTACAGCCGGGGAGATGCGATTATCTGCATGGATGCGGATTTGCAGCATCCGCCGGAATGCATACCGAAAATCCTGGAGAAGATTGAAGAGGGCTATCATGTGATTACCATGGTCCGTACCCACAATAAGACGGCGGGGGTAATCAAGAATATTACCTCCGCCGGCTTTTATTGGGTGATTAATCATATTTCCGATGTTCATCTGGAGCCAAACGCATCGGATTTTTTCGGCCTTAGCAGCCATGCCGCAGAAGTTCTGAGGAAGAACTACCGGGAGAAAGTGCGTTTCCTGCGGGGCTATGTGCAGAACATCGGTTTTGCCCGCACCCACATCGAGTACGAGGCCAGAGCCCGGGTGGCTGGGGAGAGCAAGTACAGTTTAAAGAAACTGTTCGTATTCTCCATCAATACCATTCTCTGCTTTTCCAATATGCCCTTAAAGCTTGGAATTTATGCGGGGATTTTTTCCGGCCTGCTGGGGGTGGCGGTGATGGTTTATACTATTCTGACCCGCAGGGGAGCTCCCAGCGGCTACGCCACCATTGTGGTGCTGATTTGTTTTATGTTTGCCATGATGTTTTTTCTCATCGGGATCATCGGGGAGTATATTGCTATACTCTTTACGGAACTGAAGGACCGGCCGGTGTATATTGTGGATGAGACGAGGAACTTTGAAGAAGGGGAGCAGTTGAGTAAGTAAGGGACCGTCCGCTCCCTTTTTGATGTGTTCAGCTATAACTGTCCTGAACTGTTATATTTAGCTTAAAAAGCCGGAAATGCGAATGGAGCCGGAATCAATATACAAGAACGTTTGTGGTTCGCAATATAATTTCCTAAAATGCGCTGTACATGGTGTACGATCATCTGATGTATAAAACTATTCTTTGGGTAATGGCATAGAGGCACCTCCTTGAGTGCTTATTCTGGAATTGCTTGCTTTATTTGCTTGATGGCATTCATTATTCTATGTCCACTAAACTCGTGGAAGACCTCGCCAAGTGCTCATATTATACCAAATGCGGATGTTATTTTGAATACCAAAATCCCCCGCTATTGGGGGGGATGATTGCGGGAAAATTGCGGCTATGTTATAATACTTATGTTACCGCCTCCAATCTGGTAACGGAAAGGAGGGGTTTCGTGTGGAATACGCTCTATCGTTTCTCATCGCTGTCATGGTTGGTGTGGTTTGCCACCTCATCAACAAATGGTTGGACGGCGATAAGTAGCCGGTAACCAGCCTGTAGATGTCCAACTACCCAAAACAGGAAGAAGGCCCAGGAGTTCGCACCTCCTGGGCCTTCGCTGTTCCGCATGGAACACTCTATCGTTTTGCCTAACGGCATTATAGCATATGCGGATTGTTTTTGCAAGATACGCAAGTTTGACTTTTTAACGACCAGAAGCCAGCCAGAGATACAAAATCAAAAAACCCTGCAAGCTTTATACTCACAGGGCTTTTCATCCGCGCCAGAGAAGATTCGAACTCCCGACACTACGGTCCGTAGCCGTATGCTCTATCCAGCTGAGCTACTGACGCATTGCTGTTTCTCAACAGCGCAAAAGCAATTATAGCGGAAGTTTTGAAAAATGTCAACAGTTTTTTTGAAAAATATTTCTACAGGATAAACATCCGGGCGGTCATCAGCTGGTCCATGGAGCTGGCGATGTAAGAGACGGTGAAGTCGTCCAACCGGACCACGCCGGGATAGTAGGAGGCTCTCAGGGCCCGGAAATAGTCTTTAAAGCGGATTTCCAGATTCAGTTCCTCCGGAACCGCCGGCAGACAGTCTTCCATATGGGCCAGAGAACGGGCGGCACCTTCCCTGATTTGTTCCAGGGCCATCTGAGAGGAGAGATTGACGGTGGCTCTTCCAAGACAGTCCTTAACGGCTACAGCAGTCAGCCCTGGCACCAGCCGGCGGGAATGCTCGCAGAGGGTCTGGTCACCTGAGAGGAAAACAGAGGGGACGCCTCTGGAGGCAGCCAGAAGGGCATGGAGGGTGAACTCCGAGGCCAGCTGGCCGTTGATTTTAACCCAGCTGTTGTTTAAGTTCATGGTATGGCAGAGTGGACTTCCGGGCAGGCCGGCGGGGGAGTGATAGCCCACAAACAGAAGGGCATCAAAGGAATCGTCCAGTCCGGCAATCATGGAATCCGGCGTCAGGGACCAGTCGTAAATGACCTTCGCCTCCTTTGGAAACAGGGACAAATCCATGTTGCGGCCGCTGTCGTGGGCATCCTTTACATAGATTTCGTCAGCTCCTGCCTGCAGTGCTCCTTCACAGGCCGCTACTGCCTCGAGAGTCATTTCCCTGGCGGCAGCCCCGTGCTCCTTATCCCCCAGCTCCGTTGCAGCCCAGGAGGTGGTGCCTGCCGTTCCCTCAATATCTACACTGATATAAACTTTCATGATTTTTTCACGCTCCTTTTATGGTCTTTAAGGATCAGAAACGTTCAGATAACAGTCTGAACTGCTACCGATTATAAAGGCGTCAAAGGGAAAAATCAATGGTTTTGTATTGACTTTTAATAGCGCAATAGGTATAATTTTTCGTAACCGTTCAGGTTTTTGCCCATAATTTTTAACGGAAGAGATAAGGAGGTTAAGCGATGCCGCTGCAGGTAGGGAGAGGGCATCGCTTTTTTATGCGGCCGCGGTACGAAAATGAGGGAAGGCCGGAATTTTAGGAGGCGGTAAACACATGTTGAAATATATACTGAAGCGTTTGGGAGCGGGACTGGTTTCCATTTTCGTCCTGGTAACGATTACATTTTTTTTAATGCATGCTATTCCCGGCGGGCCTTTCAGCCCGGCGGAGGAGCGCAATGTTCCTCAGAAGGTCCTGGATCAAATCGCGGACAAATATGGATTAAATGATCCGGTTCCGGTGCAGTATGTGAAGTATCTGAATAATCTCCTTCACGGGGATTTGGGAACATCCTTTAAGCGTCAGGATACCACAGTGAACGAACTGATTGCCAACGGATTTCCTGTTTCTGCCTCCGTGGGGATCTGGGGAGTAGCCTTGGCCCTGGCGGTGGGAATTCCGCTGGGAATGGTAGCCGCGGTGAAGAGAGGAAAACTGCCGGATGCGTTTTCTATGGTGTTTGCCACCATTGGAGTATCCGTTCCCAGCTTTGTGGTCTGTGTGCTGATGATGTATCTGTTCTGCGAAAAGTGGAAGATTTTTCCGTCCTATGGACTTACTTCCTGGAGGCATTACGTTCTGCCGGTATTCTGCATGGCCTTTTCACAGATTGCTTACATCACCAGACTGATGCGTTCCAGCATGCTGGAGACCATGAGGCAGGATTACATCCGCACCGAGCGTTCCAAGGGGGTGCCGGAATTTCAGGTGATCGGAAAATACGCCCTGAAAAATTCCATTCTCCCGGTGGTGACCTATGTGGGGCCCATGGTGGCAGCTCTGCTGACGGGAACTTTTATCATTGAGAAGCTGTTCAGTATTCCCGGCCTTGGAAGATACTTCGTTTCCGCTATCAGTGACCGGGACTATTCCGTCACTTTGGGACTGACCATATTTGTGGGGACAATGATTGTCATCTGCAACTTGATTGTGGATATCCTTTATGCCGTCATTGACCCCAGAGTGAAAATTACAAAGTAGGTGATATCCAATGGAAGATAGTTTGAAACAAGGCGGATACTCCATGGAGGATGAAATTCCTCAGGAGCTGCTGGCTCCGCTGTCGGATGAAGAGCGGGATCTGGATGAGATCGACAGGCCCAGCATTTCTTACTGGAGAAACTGCTGGCTCCGATTAAAAAAAGACAAGCTGGCCATGTTCGGTTTGGCAGTGATTATAGTAATTACGCTGCTGGCTGTATTTGTGCCGATGCTTTCACCCTATACCTACGACCAAACGGATTTTGCCCACATGCTGGAGTGGCCCAGCATGGCTCATCCCTTCGGAACGGATAAGATGGGGAGAGATATTTTTGTCCGCACCATGTATGGGGCCCGAATCAGTCTGACCATCGGTTTTGCGGCGGCGGCCATTAATATGGTGATCGGTGTCTTTTACGGCGGGATTGCCGGATACATGGGCGGTATGACGGATATGATTATGATGCGGATTGTGGATATTTTAAGCGGGATTCCCAGCCTTCTGTATCTGATTCTGATTATGATGTTTCTGGGAAATACGATCCAGAGTATCCTTATTGCTATGTGCCTGACTTTCTGGATTACCACCGCCCGAATGGTGCGGGGGCAGATCCTGACTTTGAGGGAACAGGATTTTGCTCTGGCGGCTAAGGTATGCGGACAGAGCAAATGGCAGATTCTGATTCATCATCTGATTCCCAACAGCATGGGCGCGATTATCGTGACGGTAACCTTTCTGATTCCCCAGGCCATTTTTCAGGAAGCCTTTTTAAGCTTTCTTGGAATTGGAATCCAGGTTCCTAAGGCCAGCTGGGGGACCTTGGCTAATGATGCCATTGAATATTTGTTCACCTATCCCTATCAGATGCTGTTTCCCGCGTTTGCCATCAGCATCACCATCTTTGCCTTGAATTTTATTGGGGACGGATTGAGGGATGCTCTTGATCCCCGCCTGAAAAAGTAGAATCCCTGAACCGTGTTTAACTGTTACGAATCTCCGGGAGGAAATGTCCATGAGTGAATTATTGCTGGAAGTGAGAAATCTTTATACGGCCTTTGACACGGCGGCGGGCAAAGTGTCCGCGGTGCGGGGGATTTCCTTTGATGTGAAGAAAGGGGAGAGCTTAGGGATTGTAGGAGAGTCAGGCTGCGGAAAAAGCGTCAGCATGCTCTCCGTCATGCGGCTGTTGGAGGACAATGCCCGGATGAAGGCGGAGGCGATCCGCCTGGACGGAGAAGACCTTCTGGGCAAGACCAACCAGGAGATGCGCAAGGTCCAGGGAAATGAAATCGGCATGATTTTTCAGGATCCGATGACCAGCCTGAATCCTCTGTTCACCGTAGGGGAGCAGATCCGCAATCCTCTGATGCGTCATAAGAAAATGAAACGGAAGGAAGCGGACGAAAAAGCCCGCAGTCTTCTGGAGATGGTGGGGATTCCCAGTCCGGAAAAGCGGCTGAACCAGTATCCCCACGAGCTTTCCGGGGGAATGCGCCAGCGGGTGATGATTGCCATTGCCCTTTGCTGCGGGCCGAAGCTGCTGATTGCTGACGAGCCCACCACAGCTCTGGATGTGACCATCCAGGCGCAGATTCTGGAGCTGATTGGTCAGATGAAGGAACAGAGCAGCATGTCGGTGATTCTGATTACCCATGATTTGGGCGTGATTTCCAGCCTTTGCAGCCGGGTTCTGGTAATGTATGGAGGCCTGATTATGGAGTCCGGTTCTCTGGAGGATATTTTTTACCGCACCGGTCATCCATATACCGCAGGCCTTCTGGCTTCGATTCCTAAGAAAACCAGGGAAAAGCTGGTTCCTATTTACGGAACGCCGCCGGATCTGTTGAATCCTCCTGCCGGCTGCCCTTTTGCGGCCCGGTGTCCCTATGCGATGGAATTGTGCCGTCAGTATTGTCCTAATCTGGCTCAGATTGGGCCGGGACATGAGAGCGCGTGCTGGCTTCACAACCGCTCTGTTAAGGAATCGAGAGGGGAGGTGAAGCTGGGATGAACGATCAGAATGAAAAAAACTGTCTGGAAGTAAAGGATCTGAAGATGTATTTTCCGGTGAAAAACGGATTGCTTTCAAAGCCCAGGCAGTTAAAAGCGGTGGACGGGGTATCCTTTTCCATACCGAAGGGGAAAACCATGGGCCTGGTAGGAGAATCAGGCTGCGGAAAAACCACAGTAGGGCGAACGATCCTGAAGCTTTATCAGCCTACGGGCGGGAAGATAATTTTTCAGGGTGAGGATTTGACGGAACTTACAGACACCCAGATGCTGCCTTTCCGGAAGAAGATGCAGATGATTTTTCAGGACCCCTATACCTCACTGGATCCAAGAATGACAGTGGAATCCATTATTTCCGAGCCCATTCGGGCCTTAAAGCTTTACGGCCCGGCAGAGTGCAGGGAGCGGGTAAGGGAGCTGATTCAGATGGTAGGATTAAAGCCGGACCATTTAAACCGGTATCCCCATGAGTTTTCCGGGGGACAGCGGCAGCGAATCGGCATCGCCAGGGCCCTTGCGGCAGAGCCGGAATTTATCGTCTGTGATGAGCCTATTTCCGCTTTGGATGTGTCCATCCAGGCCCAGGTAATCAATATCCTGGAAGAGCTGCAGGAGCGTTTCGGCTTTACTTACCTGTTTATTTCTCACGATTTATCGATGGTTCGTCATATTTCCCATCAGGTGGGCGTAATGTATCTGGGAAACCTGATTGAATATGCCCAGGTGGATGAACTGTTTGACCATATGCTGCACCCATACACGCGTTCGCTGATCTCGGCGGTACCGGTGGCGGATCCCATTCAGGCAAGGGAAAGCAGCCGTATTGTACTTCAGGGAGATGTTCCGTCGCCTCTTGATCCGCCGGCGGGCTGTCCCTTTAAGGCCAGATGTTCCTTCGCCAGGGAAATCTGCGGCCAGGAAAAACCGGTACTTAAAAATGTTGGTGGCGGTCATATGGTGGCCTGCCACTTATATGATACAAGCGTTAAAAGGTCATGATGGACGCGCTTGCGCGGGCAGCCATGGCTTTGACACTCTAACCACATATATATGAGGAGGTTATTATGAAGAAAAAAATCAGCTTACTGTTATGCGCCGGCTTGGTGGCTGCGGCTTTAGCCGGCTGCGGAGGCTCGGGAAGCTCCGGAGGCGCAGAGGGAGAGAGCGCCCAGAGTCAGGCCGCAGAGTCTTCCACAGAGGGAAATGTTTTGGTTTACGCTATGGACCAGGAACCGGAGACCCTGGACCCCACGATGAACAATTACAGCCGTTCTTCCAACGTACTGCAGAATTTGTTTTCCGGACTGTTCCGCATGGAGGCCGACGGAAGCCTTTCCAATGCCCTCTGTGAGGATTATACGGTCAGCGAGGATGGACTTACCTACACCTTTACATTGAAAGATGGAATGAAATGGTCCGACGGAAGCGACCTGACGGCTCAGGACTTTGTGTACTCCTGGCTGCGGGTGCTGAATCCGGAAACCGCTTCCCCGGCTTCCTGGGAGCTGTACTACATTCAGGGAGCGGAGGAATACAATACGGGCGGCGGATCGGCGGAGGATGTGGCGGTAAAGGCCGTGGATGATAAGACTCTGGAAGTTACTTTAAAATCTCCTACAGCCTACTTCCTCTATCTGCTGGCAGGAACTAATTTCTTCCCGGTGAAGCAGGATGTGGTGGAAGGAGAGGAAGTTTGGACTAAATCTGCGGATACCTATGTCTGCAACGGCCCCTTTATGATGTCGGAGATTAATCCCCAGAGCAGTTATGTTCTGGTTAAGAATCCCAACTACTATGATGCGGACGCGGTGCAGCTGGACGGGGTAAATGTGGTATTTATCGAGTCGCCGGAGGCAGCTCTCTCAGCCTACAATTCCGGCGAGATTGATGCTATGGCAGACGGGCTGGTTGCCACCCAGGCAATTGAACAGTATGGGGACAGCGACGAGCTGAAAGCCTACGATCTGATTGGAACCAGATACTATGATTTCAACTGCTCCAAGGAGTATTTATCTGATCCGAGGGTCCGGCAGGCATTGGCTATGGCAATCAGCCGTCAGACCATCTGCGATTCCGTGGTTCCCTCCAAGCCGAAGCCGGCTTACGCCTATGTGCCCTATGGCATCCCTTATGAGGGTTCGGATTCTGATTTCCGTACTACCGTAGGCAATCTGATTACAGAGGATGTGGAGCAGGCAAAACAGCTGCTGGCGGATGCCGGATATCCAAATGGCGAGGGACTTCCGGTTTTGACGCTGATGGTGACCAACAGTCAGGAGAATAAGGATACGGCCCAGGTAATTCAGGCCATGTGGAAGGAGAACCTGGGAGTTCAGACGGAGATTGTGACCTACGAGGATAAGGTATACTGGGATGAGCACGCGGCAGGAAACTTTGACGTGGCATATGATGGATGGACCGGGGATTATCTGGATCCGGATACCAATTTAAACTGCTTTACCCAGGCACGTGTGTTTGACGAGAACCGCTGGAGCGGGGAGAAGGCCCTGGAGTACGATTCCATGATCGAGGAGTGCCGGAACCTGACGGACAACGCCCAGCGAATGGAAATCTTTGCGGAAGCTGAAAAGCTGCTGATGGAGGAGATGCCGATCATGCCTTTGTACTTCCGCAACACCCAGCTGTTAGTGAAACCTACGGTCAGCGGACTGGAGAAAAACCTGCTGGGACACACGATGTTTGTACACGCATCGAAATAAAGAGAGGCAGAAACCTATGGTATTCCCTGAGAAGCTGAAAGCGGGCGATACCATCGGGCTGGCAGCGCCGGCATTTCCCGTATCGAAAGAGAAGAGGGATGCCGGCGCCGCTTTGCTGGAACGCATGGGTTACCATGTGGCGATGGGAAGGTGCCTAAAAGAATTATATAATTTTCACGGCTATCTGGCCGGAGACGCAAAGGAGCGGGCAATGGATTTGAACCGAATGTTCGCGGATCCTGAGATTAAGGCTATTTTCTGTGCCCGGGGCGGTTACGGCAGCGCCCACATTATGAAGTATCTGGACTATGAGTTGATTCGGAAAAATCCGAAAATCTTTGTGGGGTACAGTGATTTGACCAATCTTCACAGCGCCCTGAATCAAATCTGCGGCCTGGTGACGTTCCACGGCCCCATGGTAGTATCCAATATGCTGTCCGATTATGATGATTACAGCAGGGAGAGCCTGAAAAGAGCCTTAGAAATGGAACCGGGACAGGAGATGGAATTTGTTAATCCGCCGGGGAAACCGTCCATCGGGGTGCTGCGGGAAGGGCAGGCAAGGGGGCAGATTACCGGAGGCAATCTGTCCTTGATCGTGGGTTCCGTCGGGACCTTTTATCAGCCTGATACCAGAGGAAAAATTCTCTTTTTGGAGGACATCGAGGAGACGATTCCGCGGCTGGATATGTACATTACTCATTTGGAATATGCGGGGATGATGGATCATGCGGCGGGAGTTGTTCTGGGAAATTTTGAGGGCTGTGATAACAGCCGATACGATGATTCTTACTCGTTGGAGGAATTTCTCCATGACCGTTTCCGCGGCTATCGGATTCCGGTGCTTTACCGGGTCTCCTCAGACCACGGCAAGCCTATGGGGACGATCCCTCTGGGGACTGTCTGCCGGGTAGACGGCCAGGAGGGACGATTGTTTTTTGAGAGAGGAGAATGAAGCCGAAAAAAACGTCTGGAAAACAGGCACAGCTTCTGGTATAATATAATGCGAGCTCTGAAGAGTCATGTATAAGAGGGTTCGTACGGCGGGATCCGTATATTAATAGATCAGGCTTTAACAGGCGGAAGGTACATATGAAACAAAAGCTTTCAGGACACAATCGATTGTTAATTGGATTTACATTATTTTCAATGTTTTTTGGGGCGGGGAATCTGATTTTTCCGCCCTTTTTGGGAGCTATGGCCGGTGAGAGGACCGTTGCGGCTATGGCCGGCTTTTTGATCAGCGCAGTGGGGCTGCCGGTGCTGGGAGTGGCTGCGGTGGCTATAAGCGGCGGACTGCCTAGTTTGGCGGGAAGAGTGGACCGAAGATTTGCTTTTCTCTTCGTTCTTCTGGTCTATCTTTCCATCGGCCCCTGTCTGGCTATTCCCAGAACGGCCAGTACCTCTTTTGAGATGGCGGTGCTGCCATACATCAGCAGGAGCGGAGAGACGGAACGGCTGGCCAGGCTGATTTATTCTATCGTTTTTTTTGCAGCCTCAGCTTTCCTGGCAGCGAAGCCGGAACGGCTTTCCGACACCTTGGGAAAGGTGCTGTGTCCGGCACTGCTGATTTTAATCGGTGTGATTTTTGCGGGCTGCCTGATCTGGCCGTCAGGGGTGCCTGGACCGGCCCAGTCTGCCTACGCTGATAATCCTTCCGTCCGGGGTTTTTTGGAGGGCTACCAGACCATGGATACCATGGCGGCCCTGAATTTCGGAGTAGTGATCGGCTTAAACATCCGGGAAAAGGGTGTAAAAGAAGAATATATGATTCTGCGGGAAACGGTGTGGGCCGGAGCGGCGGCAGGTATTCTGATGGCTCTGATTTACAGCGCTCTGGCTTATATTGGAGCGCCTATGGGCTGGGCTGTTTCTCAGGCTGACAATGGAGCCAGAATTCTGACTCTGGTGGCGGACAGCCTGTACGGGCGGTTGGGAATGGCGCTGCTGGGACTGATTTTCCTTATCGCATGCCTGAATACCTGTGTAGGGCTTCTGTGCTGCTGCAGCGAATATTTTGTTACCTTGATCCCGGCGCCCGGGTATAAGGGCTGGGTCATGATTTTTGCACTGGTGAGCATGGCGGTGTCCAATGCGGGATTGACTCAGATTCTGGCGGTTTCGGTTCCGGTTTTGAACGCCATCTATCCGGTGGCAATTGTTCTGATCTTTCTGGCTCTGTCCGACAGACTGGTACGGAGCAGAAGGGAAATTTATGTGGGAGCGGTGCTGTGCGCCGGCGTTGTCAGCCTGTTTTGTGCGCTGGAACAGAGCGGAGTTTTGGGAGAAACTGCCGGGGAGGCGATTGAAGGCGCTCTGGGATGGCTTCCGGGATATGGATTGGGACTTGGCTGGATTCTTCCGGGAGCAGCTGGAATTTTAGCCGGGCTTGCCGTTTGGAGTATACGGGGGAAAACCTCAGAGAAAGCAGAGGATTGACAAAGTTGAAGACAGAAGAAAAGTGGATGCTATACGCTAAAAAGGCCGATTTCCAGGAAATCGGCCATAAATTTCATGTAAGTCCTGTTTTGGCCAGACTAATCCGCAACCGGGATGTGGTTGGGGACGAGGCCATTGAGCGGTATTTAAACGGTACCGTAGACCAGATGCACAATCCCGAGCTGCTGCCGGATTTGGCGCTGGCGGCGGAGATTCTGGAGCAGAAGATTTCCTCCGAAGCTGCCATCCGCATTGTGGGGGATTACGACATTGACGGCGTGTGTTCCACCTGTATCCTTTACCGGGGACTAAAACGGCTGGGGGGAAAGGTGGATTATGAGATTCCGGACCGGGTGAAGGACGGGTACGGAATTAATGAATCTATCATCCGGGCGGCTTCGGAAGATGGAATTGACACGATTCTCACCTGTGACAACGGAATCGCCGCCATTTCCCAGATTGCCCTGGCAAAGGAGCTGGGGATGACGGTGGTGGTGACGGACCATCACGATATCCAGACGGTTCTATCGGAAGATGGAAAAGAGGAGGACCTTCTTCCGCCTGCGGATGCTCTGGTGAATCCCAAACGTCGGGACAGCGTTTATCCCTATCCTCAGATTTGCGGCGCTATGGTGGCCTACAAGCTGATTCAGGTCATGTACGAGCGGTCCGGTATCCCCCGGGCAGAATGGCTGGATATGATGGAGCTGGCGGCAGTGGCTACGGTGGGAGATGTGATGAAGCTTCAGGATGAGAACCGGATTGTGGTGAAGGAGGGGCTCAGGCGGTTAAGAGATACAAAAAATTTGGGACTTAGAGCGCTGATTGAGGCGAATCAGCTGGACCTGGAGAAGATTTCCGCCTACCACATCGGCTTTGTGATCGGTCCCTGTCTGAACGCGGGGGGAAGGCTTGATACGGCAAAGCTGGCTCTGGCCCTGCTGCTGGCGGAGAGCGGGGAGGAGGCCAGGGGGCTGGCTCTGGAGCTGAAGGCATTGAACGACCAGCGAAAGGACATGACCCAGAAGGGGGTGGACGAGGCTGCCGCTCAGGTGGAAGAGCGCTATATGGCGGATAAGGTTCTGGTGGTATTTCTGCCGGACTGCCATGAATCCCTGGCGGGGATTGTGGCGGGACGGATTCGGGAGCGGTACCACAAGCCCACGCTGATTCTCACCCATTCCGAGGAGGGGGCCAAGGGCTCCGGCCGTTCTATTGAGGCTTACCACATGTTTCAGGGCCTGGTGGAGGTTCAGGATTTGCTGACCAAGTTCGGGGGGCACCCGATGGCGGCGGGCTTTTCCCTGCCTCTGGAACATGTGGAGGAATTTCGCCGGAGGCTCAATGAGAACGCGAAGCTGACGCCGGAGGATTTTATCCCCAAAGTGTGGATTGATATCGCGCTGCCATTTGAGTATGTGGACGAAGCCCTGATTGAAGAGTTGGAGCGGCTGGAGCCATTCGGACAGGGAAATGAGAAGCCCCAGTTTGCCCAGAAGGATTTGGCCGTCCGCAGCGCCCGGGTCATGGGCAAGAACCGGAATGTGGTGAAGCTTATGCTGGTCAATGAGCGGGGCGCCGCCCTGGACGCCGTGGTGTTTACGGACGGGGACTTGTTCCTGGAGGAGATGGGAGACAGCCGGCGGATGGATGTGGTGTATTATCCCACCGTAAATGAGTACAATGGGCGCAGGACGGTGCAGATCGTGGTGAGGAATTGGAAGTTTCGGGGGTGATGGACCAGGGGCCTGCCTTAATCCGGGCAGGTCTCCAGCTGCTGGAAATACGCTTCCGTGATTTTCAGGAAATATTGACCGTATTGGAATTGAAAAGGCAGGTGGAACATGAATAAGATTTTAAATGCGTGGGTTGAGGATGAACCGGGGAAAATGGAGGCCGCTGCGGCCTGCTATCCGGAAGAGAACCGTAGGGAGCTGCGGGAGGCGTTCCGGGCTGCGGAAGATGGAGACTATGAAAAGGCGGCGGGGCTGTGCTGCAGACTGTTGGATGTGCGTCCGGTTCCGGAAGTTTGCGAGCTTTTGGGAAATATCTATTTTCTTCAGGGAAACATGATGACCGCCAGAATGGTATTTTCTGATTTGACGGAGAGAGATCCGGAGCAGGAAAATTATTGGATTCAGCTGGGAATTACCGAGCATGCGCTTGGAAATTGTAAAAGAGCGGTGGAACTTTTCGCGCCTCTGTATCCGTTGAAAACTTACCGGCCCTTTTATTACAACAGCTATGGAGACAGCCTTCTGAAGCTGGGCAGGGTAACGGAGAGCAGGGAGGTATTTTACCAGGAGGCCGTCCAGTTTAAGAATACCGGAAATATCCCTTCGGCGGAAATGCTGGATGGAACCTTTCAGAATCTTTTGTATCTGGACGTCCAGTTGATTAACGGGAAATACCCGGAAGATGTATGTCTGTATTATAAGTTTCTGGAACAGGTGGAGATGACGGAATCGATGCAGGAGTGCCTTGGCGCGGATCTTGCGTATTTGTCTACCCTGATGCGCGATCGCTGGTACCGCCCTTTGTTTCTAGAATTGATTACCTATGTGAAGGAACGGGGATACCTGAAAACAGAGGAGAGCCGGAAAGTGCTGAAGTCCGCTTTTGCTTCCTGGGAATCCTATGCCTATCACGATGATCCGAACATCAACGGGTTGCTGGAGAATTATCTCTCTGCTGCCTATGAGAGAAATTATTTGGAATCTGCGGACAAGGAGGAGACAGCGCGGGTTGAGGCAATCGTTCTGACTTATGAATGGTACATGTGCCAATATCATAAGAGCCACCCGGAAGCTCTGCCTTATATAAAAGAGACTTATCCGTATACATATGCGGACAATCGGGAGTTTTTGGGAAAACTGGAATGTGACCCGGAAAAGACGGAGGCAGAGATGCTCAACAGGCTTTCCGAATATGTAAGGGAGTCTGACAAAGAAGCCTTGGCGCAATCACTGGAACGGGCCTATCAGAAGGCGAGAAGCGAAGGAAAAAAGCAGATTTATCAGTCGGATGGCATCAATCCCCACCGGAAAATTCAGCCGAAAATCGGAAGAAATGATCCCTGCCCCTGCGGCAGCGGGAAAAAATATAAAAAATGCTGCGGGAAGTGACCGTGTTCTTTCCCTTGACACAACCCCCATCCAACGTTATAATCGCAGAAAAGGATTCTTGCAACTATTTCACAATCGCACACAAAGGAAAGGATGGGTACACAAGTGGTTAATGAGGTTATGGATTTAATCGCCGGCTACGACAAAGAGGTGGGAGAGGCTATTCAGGCAGAATGCGCCCGCCAGAGACGCAATCTGGAGTTGATTGCTTCAGAAAACATTGTGTCGGAGCCGGTGATGATGGCAATGGGAACAGTGCTGACCAACAAATACGCGGAAGGCTATCCGGGAAAGCGGTATTATGGCGGCTGCCAGTGCGTGGATGTAGTGGAAAATCTGGCCATTGAGCGGGCTAAGAAGCTGTTTGGCTGTGATTACGCCAACGTACAGCCTCATTCCGGAGCTCAGGCCAATATGGCGGTGTTTGTGGCTATGCTGAAGCCTGGCGATACGGTTCTGGGAATGAACTTAAATCATGGCGGACATCTGACCCACGGAAGCCCGGTAAACTTCTCCGGACTGTACTTTAACATTGTTCCCTATGGCGTAAACGATGAAGGCTACATTGATTACGACGAGCTGGAACGGATTGCCGTTGAATCCAAACCCAAGCTGATTATTGCCGGAGCCAGTGCCTATGCCAGAACCATCGACTTCAAACGTTTCCGTGAGGTAGCCGACAAGGTAGGCGCCTACTTGATGGTAGATATGGCCCACATTGCCGGATTGGTAGCGGCAGGTGAGCATCCCAGCCCCATCCCTTATGCGGATGTGGTAACTACTACGACCCACAAGACCTTAAGAGGCCCCAGAGGCGGAATGATTCTGGCGAATAAGGAAGCCGCCGAGAAGTTCAACTTTAACAAGGCTATTTTCCCTGGAACCCAGGGCGGCCCCTTGGAACATATAATCGCAGCCAAGGCCGTATGCCTGGGAGAGGCCCTGAAGCCGGAGTTTAAGGCTTATCAGCATCAGGTGGTGAAAAATGCCAAGGCTTTGGCAGAGGCCCTTCAGAAACAGGGCTTTAAAATTCTGACCGGCGGTACGGACAATCATCTGATGCTGGTTGATCTGAGGGGAATGGAGATTTCCGGAAAAGAACTTCAGAACCGCTGCGATGAGGTGTACATTACCCTGAACAAAAACACGGTACCCAATGATCCCAGAAGTCCCTTTGTGACCTCTGGCGTTCGCATCGGAACTCCCGCCGTCACCACTAGAGGACTGGTTGAGAAGGATATGGACAAGATTGCCGAGTGCATTTGGCTGGCCGCCACGGATTTTGAGAACAAGGCCGACTATATCCGCGATGAGGTAACGAAGCTTTGCGATCAGTATCCGCTGTATCAGTAAAAAAATAGGATTGATTTTGTCCCCGGTGAGGTTTTGACCGGGGATTTTTTTAATAAGAATCAGGAGGAGCGATATGGACACCAGCATTTACCGTTATGTGACAGCTATTGCAGAATGCGGCAGTATTTCCGCAGCGGCCAAAAAGTTATTTATATCCCAGCCTGCGCTGACAAAACAGCTGGGGCGTCTGGAAAGCTCTCTGGGATTTAAACTGTTTGATAGGGGAAGTATCCCTATCTCTCTCACGGCAGAGGGAGAAATTTTTCTGGAGTACGCTTACCAGTATCTGAGGCTGGAGCAGGAGATGACAAAAAAGCTGCAGCAGGTGGGACGATGGGACGGCATGGATGTTCAAGTGGCTACGACACACAGGGGAGGTACTTATGTGGGGCTTCATACGGCGATGTTTCTGAAAGAATATCCTCAGGTTCAGGTGGAGTATTTGGACAGCAGCGCCAGTAGCTGTGAGGAGGCTCTGGTGAATGAACAGGTGGAACTTGCGGTGTACACTGACCCAGTGATTTCGGATAAGATTGAATACATGCCTCTGGAGGAAGACCCGCTGGTGCTGGTAATCCCCAGAAGCAGCTCTATTTTTCAGGGGAAAAATCTGGAAGACAATGATTTGGAGCATCTCTATGAGTTGGAACCGGAAGAATTAAACCGGGAAGACCTGGTATTTATACGTTCTACATCTAACCACAGTCTGTATCTGGCAGAGAATGCTTTATTTAAACAATATAAAGTCCGTCCTGCCCGCACATTTACGGTTGATTACGTAGATACCAGATACAACATTGCATGCGGAGGAGGCGGAGTGGCCCTTCTGCCATTTGTCACGATAGATAAACGAGCGGACCACAGGAATGTGGTATACGCGACTCTGAAGGGAGAGCAGCTTTACCGCTATGTGATAATTGCCCGGAAAAAGGGACGAGCGATTTCTCAGGGGGCTAGACTTTTCTGGAAGTTTATGATTGGACAGAGGTTTCAGGATACGATTTAGGAATCTGCCCGTTTTACAACCGTCCTGAAATGCTGCGCATATATAACAAAATAGAATAAAAGAAAGACAAAAAGGAATAGATGCCGCGGTTTCGATAGGAAATTGCGGCATTTTTCGGCTGCAGGAAAGAAAATGTATTCTGAAAAGTTATAGGTTGGTTGTTTGGACAGAATGTCGGCGAATGGGCAAAAATATTGACAATATTTAAGAAAATTATATAATAATACTTGCAAATTTTATCGATAAAATATCTGATTTGTACAGCGAGGAGCTCCTGGGGACAAAAACTAATATAAGGAACAGGAGGACGAGATGACAAGTAAATTAAAAGATATTCGGATATTGGGATTTCCGCTGCCGGGATTCATGGTACTTTTTGTGGGAATGATGGCCATTGCGCTATCTGGCGGCATGCTGGGAAATATGGTTGGAGCATTAGCCTTTGCTTTGATTTGGGGAGGCATGGTTGGCTGGATTGGCGACCGGATTCCGATTTGGAAGGACTGGCTGGGAGGCGGAATGTTTCTGACCTGTCTGGCTACGGGAGCGCTGGCGACCTTTCATATTGTGCCGGATTCGGTAGTGGAAACGCTGAGCAATTTTAACGATACGGTAGGGTTCCTGGATTTATACATCTTGGTGTTGATTACAGGTGCGATTTTGTCCATCGACCGGAAACTGCTTATTAAGGCTTTTGCAGGCTTTATTCCGGCAATCTTGGGAGCGGTTGTGGTATCATTTTTGTTTACTGTTGCCGCGGCCCTTATTGTGGGAGAAAATCCTCTGCTGAGTTTGATTAATGTGGCTCTGCCAATCATGGGTGGGGGAAACGGAGCGGGCTGTATTCCCATGAGCAGGATGTGGGAGGAAATGACGGGAAATTCTGCGGATTCCTGGTATGCGCCGGCATTTGCGGTTATGTCGATTGGAAATATGTTTTCCGTGGTTTCAGCGGCTTTGCTGGACCGTCTGGGGAAAAAGTATCCCAATTTGACCGGAAATGGTGTTATGATGAAAGGAAAGAATTTAACGGGAGCTGAGGACCCGAAGGAGATTAAAATTGGCCTTGGCGAGTATGCTTCCGGCTTCGCGCTCGGCCTGGTATTATTTGTGTTTGCGGATTTCTATGCTTCCCATATTTCAATTATTAATAACATGAACCTGGGATTTTCTATCCACAAATTTGCTTTTATGGTTATTTTTGCCGGTATATTGAATGCTCTCGGTCTGGTTCCACCGGAAATCCGCGCGGGAGCCAGAGGGATGCAGACATTTTTTACCAAATATATGTCTCTCCCCTTGATGGTAACAGTAGGTATCGGAACAGATTTAGCGGAACTGGCGGGAGCGTTTACGTTCGCTAATGTGATTATGATTGCCGCCTGCGTAATCGGGGCTATGGTAGGCGCAGTTCTGATTGGCTCTCTGTTTAAGTTCTACCCCATCGAAATCGCTATTACTGCCGGACTGGATATGGCGGGCGGCGGTGGCTCTGGAGATGTGCAGATTTTGGGAGCCTGCCACCGGATGGAGTTGATGTCCTTTGCTCAAATTTCATCCAGGATTGGAGGAGCCATTATGCTGATTATCGCAAGCGCTATGTTTGGCATGGTCGTAAATTAAAGGAGGAGTAAGAGAAAATGAGCGAGCAAGCACTGAGCGCCGGCCTGACGCCGGAGATGAAGAAAAATTTATTTGGAAATGCATACTTGAATATGCTGTGGCATTGCCCCAGCGATCCGAGATTTCATTATTGGGTCCACCTTCCGGACTGCTATTATGAGGAGGAGAATCCCAGCTATCAGCTGCTGGTCATAATCCATGGTACTGGCTGTGAGATTGAATCTTATCTGAGGGCTGCAAAGGGGTTGGCGGACCAAAACCATGTGGCGTTGCTGGCGCCAATGTTCCCCGGCGGGCTGATTGACCGGGAAGATTTTAATAGTTATAAACTGTTATCCTGTGACGGTGTGCGTTACGACCAGATTCTGCTGTCTATGATTGATGATATGAAGAAGCGCTATCCAGGGGTTCAGGCCGACCGGTTCTTTATGTTTGGTCATTCCGGCGGCGGACAATTTACCAATCGCTTTCTTTTTGCTCATCCGGAAAGATTGAAGGCGGTGTCCATCGGTGCGCCGGGAAGACCAACGTTTTTGAACTTTGAGGAAGATTATTTCTGGGGCGTTCGTGATTTTGAAAAATACTTTGATAAGAAGCTGGATTTAGAGGCAGTGCGAAAAATACCAGTGCAGCTTACGGTGGGAGAGCTTGACAACAAGTATATCGGCGATTCCCCCTACGGCTACAACCGGGTAGAGCGGATGAAGAGCCTGAAAGCTAATCTGGAGGAAAATGGATTGTCGGTTTCTCTGGAGATACTGCCCGGTCTGGGGCACCTGAACGGCGAGAAGGAACGGGTGCAGACGGCCCAGAAATTTTTTGAATCCTATTTATAATAAAGATATGAAACATGGCTCGGAGGATACAAAATCAATCCTCCGGGCCAAAATGCATCAATAGGAGCTAAGCCGCCCAAACCCATCCCCATTCATCGGGAAACAGAAAGCGAGGTAGACTCCCGCACAATCAGCTCCGTATCCAGCAGGATCGTTTTATTGGGGATAGAGGGAGCCGTGATTTTTTCAATTAAAAGCTCACATGCCATCAGTCCGAGCCGCATCTGAGGCTGGTCGATGGTTGTAAGGCTTGGAATGGTCATGGCTGATATGTCAATATTATCAAAGCCGATAACCTTTAAATCCTGAGGAATCCGCATGCCTACCAGGTGAGCGCCCCGAATCACTGAGGCGGCATATACGTCGGAAGTAGTGACAAAGCCGTCGGGAGGTGCGGCAGTACGAAGCAGCTGCATGGTGCTGGCAATGGCCAGCTCGTAGTTGATTTCCGGAAAAGTGACCACCAGGTTGGGGTCCGGCTCGATTCCGGCGGTTAAGAGAGCCTGGGCGTATCCTTTCTGGCGGTACCGGGCGTATTTGTATTCCATGGGACCGCTTAAAAAAGCAATACGCCTGCAGCCGTGAGAAATCAGATGCTCTGTCGCGATTTTACCGGCCTCAAAATCATCGATGGAAACATAGGGAAGGTCAATTTCATCATTGAACTCACAGCATTGAACCAGGGGGATTCGGGAGCTGATTTCTTTAAGAATAGCCAGAGGGATACTGTTGAGAGTAATGACTCCCACAGCGCTGATCTTCCGGAGAATCTCCAGAAAGCGGGCCAGGGTATTGTGGTTTAGAAAATCTTCGTTAATTAGCAGATGGTATCCGTGGCGAAGGGCTCCTGCTTTGGCACCGCGAATAATTTCATTATAAAATGGATTGTCCAGAGCAGGGGCATTGATAATTAATACATTGTTTCTGGCACTTGCCCGATTTTGTTTTTCCTGAAAGGGGTAGCCGTGGGATTTTAAAACTTCCACTACGGCCTGATAGGTTTCCTCCTTTACAAGACTTTGATGATTTAAGACACGGGAGACGGTGGAAGGCGAGACGCCTGCCTCCCGGGCAATCTGAGCTACAGTTGGATATTTGGAAGATGGGTTCATTAAAATTTCCTCCTGCTTGAAAAGATGGACGGGCCACAAAAAACTAATTTTACTATATCAGCAAAGTATAAAATAATCAAGAAAAATTTCTGAAATATTTCATATATATTCTGAAACATCATGGCGAAATTCCCAACTATAGTAATTTTAATTATACAAAATGCTTAAAAAAACCGGATAATATTAATAAATATTGACTAAAATAACAGAAAGTGATATGATTCTTTCAGAAATGAATGAAACGTTTTGAAACAGAACAGGGAAAAGCAAAAATAATTAAAGGCCGGCGGGGTACGGCCAAATTAAAGGAGGTATACATAATGAAAAAAGTCTTAGCGAGCGTACTGGCACTAACAATGGCAGCGTCCTTAGTGGGCTGCGGTTCCTCGTCTACCGCGGACACAACGGCTGCGGAGGCGCAGACAGAGGCTTCGTCCGCGGCGGAAGCGGCGGAAGACGGAACTGAGGCCCAGTCCGGTGAAGAGGCGGCAGAAGGAGGGGAAGAAGTCAGCTATGATTTTAAAATCGGCGTGGTAACTCCCTCCGGCGACCATGGATTTACCGGTGAGAGCGTAGCCCAGGCAAATCTGGAGGCAGAGCTTCTGATGGATCAGTATCCCGGTCTTGACATCACCGTTCGGGACGGCATCGACGCTTCCGCTCAGATCACATCCATCGAGAATATGCTGGCCGGCGGAGATATGGACATGATCATTCTCTGGCCCATGGAAGGCGAGGCATTAAGAAGCGCGGCTCAGTCCATCGTAGATGCCGGTGTGAAGCTGGTAGTTTACGACCGCCTGATTGAGGGATTTGAGCATGAAAACTTTGTAGGCGATATTATGGGCGACAACGTAGGAATCGGCAAGAGCATGGGCGAGTATCTGAACACCTTCTTCGCTGATGACGACGATGTACAGTATCTGCGTTTCGTGGGCGACAGTTCCACCGTTACCTCTCAGAGAAGCGAAGGAATGGACGGAGTTCTGGCAGACAACTTTAATCAGGTTTCCGAGACTCTGGTAACCAACTGGTCCACCGAGACGGCGCAGACCCAGATGGAGAACTGGCTGGGCTCCCACAGCAAGGAAGAGATCGAGGCTCTTGATCTGATCGTAACCCATGACGACGAGATCGTAGACGGCCTGATGAACGCTCTGGATGCATATTCAGGAGAGGCCGCCATCAATGTGAAGCTGATCACCTCCGTAGGAGGCCGTGAGGAAACTCTGCAGAAATTTGAGAATACACAGCTGGGCGTGAAGTTCTGGACCTCCTTCTTCTCCCCGTCCTTTATCCGTCAGGCATTTGAGTTGGGACTGGCTGACCTGACCGGACAGCCCTTTGAGGCAGAGCAGGATGAGAACGGAACCTATCTGATTCCTTCCTTCTCCATCACCAATGCAGACCAGGCAGGCGATGAGGACTTCGAGAGCTACCGTGCTACGGAAGACTATGAGGAGCGCTACGCCATCAGCCTGGAATAAGAAAAAAGAATGAACCATTTTCTGTAACTGACAGGAAATCCGGAAGGGCCGAACAGGCCCTTCCTTTATAAACAGACAAAGGGGACATTAAGATGCTGGTAGAAATGAAAGACATCGTAATGGAATTCGGGCCTACCAAAGCCGTAGATCATGTCAGTATCCAGGTGAAGCCGGGAACGATTCTGGGGCTTTTGGGAGAAAACGGCGCCGGAAAGTCCACCTTAATGAATGTGCTTGCAGGCACCTATCTGCCCGTATCGGGCGATATTCTGATCGACGGGAAAAAGGTTGTGATGAGCAACGCCAAGGTTGCCAACCGAAACGGAATCCGGTTTATCCACCAGGAGCTGAATCTGTGCGAGGATTTAAAAGTATTTGAGAATATGTATCTGGGCGAGGAAACCAGCCGTTTCGGCCTCCTTCGCAAGGAGGAGATGAAGAAAAACTGCCAGCAGGTCCTGGACCGGATGAAGGTCCGGATCAATCTGGAATCCCTGGTCGAGGAGCTGAGCGCGGCCCAGAAGCAGCTGGTGGAAATCGCCAAGGCTCTGCTGTTTCGGTCGGAATTGATTATTATGGACGAGCCCACTACGGCATTGTCCAACAACGAGATTGACAATCTCTTTGAGATTATGGAACAGCTGAAGGCGGAGGGGGTAAGCTTTATCTACATATCCCATAAAATGCCGGAGCTGTTCCGGATCTGCGATGATTACTATGTGCTCCGGGATGGACGTCTGGTGGCGGAAGGAAAGTTTTCCGACATCGACGAGGAGGGCATCACAGAGCTGATGATCGGTCATCAGCTGAATGAAGAAGATTTCTCCAATCATGAGGACTATACCAGGGAGGAAGTGGCCCTGGAGGTACAAAACCTTTCCGGAAACAATTTCCAGGATATCAGCTTTAAGCTCCACCGGGGCCAGGTCATTGCCATTACCGGCCTGCAGGGCTCCGGACGGGATGAACTGGCGGACGCCCTGTTCGGAGTAATCGGGGCGGAAGGAATTGTGAAAGTAAACGGCCAGGAAATTAAGAAAAACAGACCGGTGAAATACCACATGGACCGGAAGATTGCCATGGTTCCCAGAATCCGGAAGGAGAGAGGAATCCACAACGATTTGTCCATCTATGACAATCTTTCTATGGCGTTTTTGAATACCAAGTGGAAAAAGCTGCTGATTAATGGTAAGCAGGAGCGGCAGCGCTACCAGAAGGAGGCAAAGGCCCTCCGGGTTAAAGCCGGAGATCCCGGAGAATCCATCACCTCTCTTTCCGGAGGAAACCAGCAGAAGGTGATTCTGGGAAAATGGCTGGAAACCGATGCGGATGTGTTTCTCTTTGACAATCCCACTCAGGGAATCGACGTGGGGACGAAATTTGAAATCTATCATCTGATTTTGAAGCTGGCCAGGGAGGGAAAGGCCGCTCTGGTGTTCAGCTCGGAATTTCCGGAGATCTATAAGGTGGCGGACCGCTGCATGGTTCTCTATAAAGGGAAAATCAACGCGGTGCTGGACCGGGATGAGATGACTGAAAAAAATGTAATGTACTACTCGACAGGGGCGAATTTGGAGGCGGAGAATGATGGAGACTTTAAAGACAGTTGAGCCGAAAGCTTTATTCAAGAAAGTGGCAAGGGAGTATAGCTTTGTTTTTTCGCTGATTCTCCTGTTGATTATTGCCACATGTGTGAATCCGAACTTTTTTACCTGGAATAACATTACCAACATTTTTGTGCAGAGCTCCATGGTGGGACTGGTTGCCATGGGAATGAGCATGGTAATTTCCGCGGGGCAGATCGACATTTCCGTAGGAGCTCAGATTGCGATTATCGGAGGATTTGGCATCGAGGTGCTCAACAGCACCGGAAGCGTCTGGGTGATGCTGCTGTTCTGCTGTGCCTTTGGCATTGCCATTGGAACCGTAAACGGACTGCTGGTGTCTATGGGACATATGCCGCCGATGATTGCTACCCTTGCCATGCAGTCCGCCTGCCGTTCCATCATCAACCATTTTGGTTCCGGCGGACCCTTTACGGTGGATAAGACCATCTATGAGTCCTTCCGCCAGCTGGCAGTGGGAGGAATCGGAGTGGGGAAATTTAAGGTTCCCTACCTGATGCTGATTTTCATTGCGGCGGGAATTATTTTCCATATTATTATGAAGCATACCAAGCTTGGAAAACACATCTACGCAGTGGGAAGCAACGAGACAAGCGCCCGCCTGGCAGGCATCAATGTGGCGTTGATCAAGACGGTTGTATTCTCCATTACCGGCCTGATGTGCGGCATCGCGGCAGTGATCTACGCCTCCAGAATGACGGCGGTAGCGGCTTCCAGCGCGGCTGTGAACTATGAGATGGACGCCATCGCGGCAGTTGCCATCGGCGGGACCTCCATGTCCGGCGGCCGGGGCAAGATTATCGGAACCTTTGTAGGCGTATTGATGTTTAAGATTATCAACAACATTCTGACGGCGGCGGATGTATCCACGTTCTTAAACGGTGCCATCAGCGCGGCAATTATCGTGATTGCGGTGCTGCTGCAGGGATTCCAGAACCGCAGCAGAAAGTAATGGATTTGTAAAAGAGGGAAGGTGAAGGAAAATGCTGAAAGTAGGAATGATCGGCTGTGGAAAGATTGCTCAGGTGCGCCACGCGCCGGAATATCTGGAAAATCCAAATTGCAGCCTTGAGGCGTTTTATGATGTGGATTTTGAGCGGGCACGCCGGTTTGCCGAGGAATTTGGAGGAAAGGCTTATGCTTCCATGGAGGAGCTTCTGGCGGCGGACCTGGATGCGGTCAGCATCTGCACTGCCAATATCTACCACGCCCAGGGAACGGTTGCGGCCCTGAAAGCGGGAAAGCATGTGCTCTGCGAAAAGCCCATGGCCATGAATCCGGAAGACTGCGAGTTAATGGTAAGGACCGCCAGGGAGCAAGGGAAGATCCTGATGATCGGACAGAATCAGAGGCTGGCCAGGGCTCATGTGGAGGGCAAACGGATTCTGGACAGCGGGGAAGTGGGAAAGCTGATTACCTTTCAGACCAGCTTCCGCCATCCTGGTCCGGAGGGATGGACGGGACAGAAAAATTCCTGGTTCTTTGACAAAAAGATAGCGGCCTTTGGAGCAATGGCGGATCTGGGAATCCACAAGACAGACCTTCTGATTTACCTCACAGGGCAGAAGGTGGTCAAGACCTTTGCCAGACTGGAAACCCTGGATAAAAAATACCCGGACGGAACGCCGGTTTCGGTGGACGACAACGCCATCTGCACCTATGTGCTGGAAAACGGAGCCTTAGGGACCATGACGGTGAGCTGGACCAATTATGGGACGGAGGACAATTCCACCCGCCTTTACTGTACCGAGGGCGTGATCCGGATGTACGATGACCCGGAGGCCTCTCTGATTGTGGAAAAACGGGACGGGACCGTAGAACGCTTTGCTTTGGACCAGCTGACCTCCAATAAAGACCAGACCGGAGGAAAGCGGACTTCCACCGGCGTGATCGATGCCTTTGTGGACAGCCTGATGAACGGCAAACCGTCGCCCATCAGCGGCGAGAGCGTCATTCCCGCCATGAAGGCGGTGTTTGCCAACGAGCGGTCCGCCAAAGAAGGCAGAATGGTAGATGTAGAATAGATTGACGGAGAGGAGAGGGGACGACATGAAACGACCGATTACCATAGCTTCCGGGCAGTTTGGGGATATGCCCTTTGAGGAGCTTTGCAGAGTTGTAAGCGAGATGGGGTACGACGGCATCGAAGTGGCCTGCCATGCCCATTTGGATGCCGGGCGAGCGGCAGAGGATGAGGCCTACCGAAAAGAGTTTCAGAATACACTGGAGAAATACGGACTTAAGGTGTGGGCTTTAAGCGCTCATCTGGCAGGCCAGTGCGTGGGGGACCGGTGGGACCCGCGTCTGGACAATTTTGCCCCGGACAGCGTGAAAGGGCAGCCGGAGGCCATACGCCAGTGGGCCATTGAGGAGATGAAAACGGTGGCCCGGGCAGCACAGGCGCTGGGAGTCAAGGTAGTGACCTGCTTTTTGGGTTCTCCCATCTGGGCCTACTGGTATTCCTTCCCTCAGACTCCGCCTTCCATGGTGGAGGAAGGCTACCAGAAAATTAAAGAACTTTGGACCCCGATTTTCGATGTTTACGACCAGTGCGGGGTGAAGCTGGCGTTGGAAATCCATCCCACGGAAATCGCCTTTGACTACTACAGCACCAAAAAGCTGTTGGATGTTCTGGAATGGAGGCCCACCCTGGGAATCAATTTCGACCCGTCCCACCTGCTCTGGCAGGGGATGGATCCGGCTGTGTTTTTGAGAGATTTTTCCAGCCGCATTTATCATGTCCACATGAAGGATGTCAAAATGAACCTGGATGGAAGAAATGGGATTCTGGGCAGCCACATTGAGTTTGGAGACACGCACCGGGGCTGGAACTTCGTATCCCTGGGGCATGGGGACGTGGATTTTGATGCCATTATCCGGGAGCTGAATCAGATGCAGTATACCGGTCCTCTGTCGGTGGAGTGGGAGGACAGCGGAATGGAGCGGATGTTCGGAGCTTCCGAAGCACTGGAATTTGTAAAGCAGATGAATTTTTCACCGTCCGATATCTGCTTTGATTCGGCACTGAAGGCAAATTAGGGGGACGCATATGGGAGAGGGTACAATCGAAGTGCTGCATCCTTTGCCCAAAGGGGCCAGGTTCCGTCATGGCGTGCTGGACTTTGACGGAACCGTAAGCCTGATTCGGGAGGGCTGGCAGCAGATTATGATACCGTATTTCACCCAGGAGCTGGCGGATACGCCGGAGGGCAGAACGATTCCAATAGAACAGCTGCGCCGGGAAGCCGAGGAATTTATTGCGGTCAATACGGGAAAGCAAACCATCTATCAATGCATTGAACTGGCGGGCCATATCCGGTCCCTGGGAGGAGAGCCCAGGGATCCCCAGGAATATAAGGACGAATATACGAGACGCCTGCTGTCTGCCATACAGGAGCGTCTGGACGGACTGGAGAAAGGAACGATTTCTCCGGAGGAGCTGCTGGTGCCGGGCTCTGAAGAACTTCTGCGGATGCTGACGGGCCATGGAGTCAAGCTGTATCTGGCCAGCGGGACGGACCACGACCATGTGCTGAAAGAAGCGAAGCTTTTGGGGATCCACCGCTGGTTTGAAGGCCGGATTTACGGAGCTCAGAGAGATTACAAGACCTTTTCCAAGAAAATGGTCATTGACCGGATCGTGAAGGAAAATCATCTGGAGGGCCCGGAGCTTTTGGGTCTGGGAGACGGATATGTGGAAATTGAAAACATCCGGGGAGCCGGAGGCTACGCCTGCGGGGTGGCTTCCAATGAGAAGGAACGCCGGGGAATCGACCAGTGGAAGAGAAAGCGGCTGATCCGGGCCGGAGCGGATCTCATTATACCGGATTACCGAAACTGGAAAGAATTGGAGAATTTCTTGTTCCCCGGGGAAGGACAGGAGGGAGAATATGCCGTTTGAAATTTTTGACCGAAGCCGTTTAAAGCTGCTGCCTCTTTCACAGCGGATTCATGACCTGAACCTGGATGTGATGATGGATCCGGAGGCGAACCCGGTTTTTTCCCATCCCTCCGTTACGGAGCTGGCAGCCAGAATCCGCCGGGCGAAGGAGAAAAACGCGGCCGTGCTCCTGATGCTGGGCGGACATGTGATTCGGTCCGGAGCGGCCCCGCTGTTAATCCGGCTGATGGAGGAGGGCTATATCACGCATTTTGCCATGAACGGAGCCGCAGCCATCCATGATTTTGAGTTTGCCATGATCGGCGCCACCACGGAGAGCGTGGCCAAATACATCAGCGAGGGCCAGTTCGGCCTGTGGCAGGAGGACGGACAGTATACCCAGGCCATTTCCGAAGGGGTGAAGGAAGGCCTGGGCGCAGGGGAAGCTTTGGGAAAATGGATTGTGGAGCATGATTTCCCCTATCAAAAGTACAGCCTGCTGGCGGCCTGCTATCAAAGGCAGGTTCCGGCTACCGTTCATATCGGCATCGGCTGTGATATTGTCCATGAGCAGCCAAATGCCGACGGAGCGGCTTTGGGTGAAGCTAGCTACCGGGATTTCCTGATCTATGCCAGGACAGTGGAAAATCTGGAAAACGGCGTGTTTTTGAATTTTGGTTCCGCGGTAATCGGACCGGAGGTGTATTTAAAGGCCCTGTCCATGGCCCGGAACGTGGCCCATCAGGAAGGACGGGGGATCCGCCATTTTACAACGGCGGTCTTTGATCTTCTGCCTTTGGAGGGAAAGAATATTCACGAGGCTCCGCCAAAGAGCGATCCCAGGTATTATTTCCGGCCATGGAAGACCATCATGGCCAGAACGGTTGCGGACGGCGGGGAGAGCTTTTACGTTGAGGGAAAGCACCGGGATACCATAGGGGCCTTGAGCTGGGAGCTTCTTCATGAAACGGGGGAAGAGAAATGAGGGAGCAGGAGTTAAAGGAACTGATGGCTCAATTCGGCGGTCTGCGCATTACGGTAGCGGGCGACCTGTTTTTAGACCGCTGGTGGGAAGTAGATCAGAGCCTTCAGGAGCTGTCGGTGGAGACAGGACTTCCGGCCCGCCAGGTCACCGGTCGGAGGATGAGCGCCGGCGCCGCAGGGACGGTTTTAAACAATCTGGCGGCCCTGGGGGTTGGAACGATTCGGATTGTGTCCGCCATTGGGGATGACGGAGAGGGATATGAACTGAACCGTCTGCTGGGGGAGCGGGGGATTGACTGTACCTATCTGATTCGGGATGAACGGATTGTGACGCCTACCTACACAAAACCCATGTTTTATGAGCCGGGACAGGAGGAGAGAGAAGGAGAACGGTTTGACATTAAAAATACAGCTTCCATGCCGGAGGATATTCAGAAATGTTTGGCGGATTTTGTGCGGGAGGCGGCAAGGGACAGCGACGCCCTGATTGTGCTGGATCAGCTGGCAGAGGAAAATAGGGGCGTAGTGACGGCCTTTATGCGGAGGGAACTGAAAGCGCTGGGGGAAGAAAGACCGGAATTTTTGATTTTCGCGGACTCCAGAGCCTTTGCGGACCGGTTCAGCTCCGTTACCATTAAATGCAACGATAAGGAAGCCAGAGCCATCATGGGTCTGGAGGATGGTGATTTTTCTCTTGAACAGATGGAAGGGTGCATGAAGGCATTGGAATTGAGAACCGGAAGAAAAGCGGTGATTACCTGTGGTTCCAGGGGAATTTTAGTAGAGGATGAAGGACAGACCTGTCTGCTTCCGGCCCTCCCGGTGAAGGGGCCCATGGATGTGTGCGGCTGCGGTGACGTGTCTACCTCAGGTCTGGTAAGCGCCCGGTGCGCCGGAGCGGGATGGAAAAAATCAGCGGAGTTTGCTAATCTCTGCGCTGCGGTGACCATAAGGAAAATCGGACAGACCGGCACATCGTCCCCGGAAGAGATTCTCGGACGGTTTCGGGAAAATGAAGAGGAGAAGGCATGAGAATAGCGCTATGTTTTGATATAGGCGGCTCCAAGTATAACGTTGGCTTTATACGGGAGGACGGCGTTCTTCTGGGACAGGAGAAGGCACGGTGGTCCCGCCCTTTAAGTGCTCAGACGGTGGAAGATGAGCTTGCGGCGGCCTGCGGACGGCTGGGAGAACGTTTTCCCCAGATTTACCCGGACGTAATGGGAATTACCATTCCGGGGCTGGCGGATCCGCAGGAAGGGGTTTGGGTGGATGCGCCCTTTTCCGGCATCCGCAATTTCCCTGTGCGGCAGAAGCTGGAAAAACGCTATGGGATTCCGGCGGCCGCGGACAATGACGGTCAAGCCTGCTGTCTGGCGGAATCCGTATTCGGGTCCGCGGTGGGAGAGAGAAACTTTTTCTATATGACCATATCCAACGGAATCGGAGGAGCCCTGTTTTTGGACGGAAAGCTTTATCAGGGGCAAGGGGGAGCGGGGGAAATCGGCCATTGCGTGGCGGAACCGGAAGGAAGACTGTGCCCCTGCGGAAACAGGGGGTGTCTGGAGGCCTGCGCAGCAGGACCGGGAATCAGCCAAAATTACCAGGAACTGCGGGAAGATAAGAGCCAGCCTCTCCTGGAGGCCAAGGAGATTGCCAGGCTGGCCAGGATGGGAGAAGAGGCCGCCCTGGAAACCTTCCGGATGGAGGGAGCGTATCTGGGAAACGCCCTGTCCTGGGTGATTAACCTGCTGAATGTTCCGCTGGTGATTCTTGGCGGAGGCGTGTCGCTGGCCTTTGACCTATTTGAACCCAGTATGAAGGAGGCGCTGAAGGAGCGGGTATTTGCCCGGGCCAATCCGGCAGTGAAGGTAAGACCTACTTCTCTGGGGTACAACGGGGGATTATACGGAGCGGCCGCTCTGGGCTTTCTGCGGGTAGGAAAGAAGGTGAACGAGGGTTGAAGGAAAATTTTCTGTACGATTATAAGAAGGAACTGACCGACGCCATCTGGCAGGTGGACGAGGAGGTATTCCGGGAGGCGGTCCGGATTCTCTACCAGGCATGGAGGGAGGACCGGCAGGTCTTTATCATGGGGAACGGAGGAAGCGCCGGGACGGCAAACCACTTTGTGTGCGATTTTGGGAAAAATGCCGTTCAGGGCGATGGGAGAAGGCGGTTTCGGGTGATTTCCCTCTGCGACAATGTGGAGAAAATCACCGCCCTGGGAAATGATTTCTGCTTTGAGGAAATCTTCCGCTTCCAGCTGGGAAACCTGATGAATGAGGGGGACGTGCTGATTTCGGTCAGCGCCAGCGGCAATTCCCCGGATTTGGTGAGAGCCTGCCAGTACGCCAGGGAGAAAGGGGCAAAACAGATTGTCCTGGCAGGATTTAATGGAGGGGCAATACGGGAATTCGCGGATGCGGCCTTCGTGGTGCCCCTTGAGAGCTACGAGCGGATTGAGGACGTGCATCTGAACATCCTGCATATGCTGGTGGAGTATTTTAAGAAATCTCCGGAGCTGTTTGCGGAATAAGAAGGAAAAAATCACAAAAACTCCCGGCGGGACATGCTGTGGGCTGTCCGCCGGGAGCTTTTTGTGATTGAAGCGATTGGGGATTACACTCCTGCCGCCGCTTCCTTTTTCAAATTCTTCTGAGCCGTCGCCAGCATCAGCTTAATCCGGTTCAGCTGATTTACCTCGCTGGCGCCGGGGTCGTAGTCTACGGCAATGATATTGGACTGTGGGTAATGGCGCCGCAGCTCCTTGATGACGCCCTTGCCTACGATGTGGTTAGGCAGGCAGCCGAAGGGCTGGGTGCATACGATGTTGTTTACGCCGCTGTGAATCAGTTCCAGCATCTCGCCGGTGAGGAACCACCCCTCGCCGGTCTGGTTGCCCAGGGATACAAAACCCTTGGCCATCTGGGCCAGCTCATTGATATTGGAAGGAGGAGTAAAATGTTTGCTGGCGGCCAGCTCCTTCTTGGCCGTCTTGCGGAAGTACTCCAAAAGGGCGATTCCCGCGTTGCACAGGTGGGCGGTGGAGCGCTTGGTGCCCAGGTGTTCCGCCTTAAAGTTGCTGTTGTAGAAGCTGTAAAGGAGGAAATCCATCAAATCCGGCATCACTGCCTCTGCGCCTTCGCTTTCCAGCAGGTCCACAATGTGGTTGTTGGCCAGAGGCGAGAACTTTACCAGGATCTCTCCCACAATACCCACTTTCGGCTTTTTGATATCCAGCCTTGGCAGGGCGTCAAAGTCCCGGATAATGCCCCGGACATTTTTGGAAAATTCCATCATGGCCGCGCTCTTCTTGGACAGGGATTTGATACATCTGGCCTTCCATTTTTCGTGAAGGGCGTTGGCGCTTCCGGGCTCCTTTTCGTAGGGGCGGGTAGCGTAGAGCACCCGCATGAAAATGTCGCCGTAGACCACCGCCTGCATGGCCTTGGTCAGCATGGGCAGGGTGATGGAAAAGCCCGGGTTGGTCTCCATGCCGTTGGCGTTGACGGAAATAACGGGTACCTGTCCCATGCCCGCCTTCTCCAGAGCCCGCCGGATAAAGCCGATGTAGTTGGAAGCGCGGCAGCCGCCGCCGGTCTGGCTCATGACCACCGCCGTGTGGTCCAAGTCGTACTTGCCGGACAGCAGGGCGTCCATAATCTGGCCGATGACGATTAAGGAGGGGTAGCAGGCGTCGTTGTTTACATACTGAAGTCCCACGTCCACCGCGTTGCGGTTGTGGTTCTGCAGCACCTCCAGTTTGTAGCCAAAGGCCCGGATGGCCGGCTCAATCAAATCAAAATGGATGGGAGACATCTGGGGACACAGCAGGGTGTAGTCCTTCTTCATGTCCTTGGTAAATAGCACCCGGTTATAGGCGCTGGACACCACATGGCGCTCATAGTGCTTCTGGTCCCTTACCCGCAGAGCGGCAATCAGGGAACGGATCCGGATTCTGGCAGCGCCAAGGTTGTTGACTTCGTCGATTTTCAGCACCGTGTAGATTTTGCCGGAATGGGTGAGGATGTCCGCTACCTGGTCGGTGGTCACCGCATCCAGTCCGCAGCCGAAGGAGTTGAGCTGGATTAAATCCAGGTTGTCCTGGGTCTTGACAAAGCTGGCCGCGGCGTAGAGACGGGAGTGGTACATCCACTGGTCCGTGACCACTAAAGGCCGCTCCACCTTTCCAAGATGGGAAATGGAATCCTCGGTCAGTACCGCGAAGCCGTAGGAGGTAATCAGCTCCGGAATTCCGTGGTGGATTTCCGGATCTACATGGTAGGGACGCCCTGCCAGAACGATTCCACGGCGGCCGTGCTCCTTCATCCAGGCCAGGGTCTCCTCGCCCTTCTGCTCCATGTCGCGGCGGGAGGCCAGCAGCTCTTCCCAGGCGGCGTGGGCCGCCATCTTCACCTCGGCGGCGGGAACCTGATACTCTTTGTCGAAAATTTTTACCAGCTCATTGGTGAGAATCTCCTCATTGGTGAAGGCCATGAAGGGATTCAGGAAGCGGACGTTGTTCTCCGCCAGCTCCTCCACATTGTTTTTGATGTTCTCCGCGTAGGAAGTTACCATGGGGCAGTTGTAGTGGTTGCCCGCATCCGGGGACTCGTTGCGCTCGTAGGGGATGCAGGGGTAGAAGATGGTCTTCATGCCCTGGCGGATGAGCCAGCTGATATGTCCGTGGACCAGCTTGGCCGGGTAGCACTCGGACTCGCTGGGGATGGACTCGATGCCAAGCTCGTAAATCTGTCTGGTGGACTGGGGAGATAAAATCACCCGAAAGCCCAGCTTCTTGAAGAAAACGGCCCAGAAGGGGAAGTTTTCGTACATATTCAGGACTCTGGGAATTCCCATGATCCCTCTAAAGGCCTCGTCCTCCGGAAGGGACTCGTAGTCGAACATCCGGTGGTACTTATAGTCAAAGAGGTTGGGAACCTCTTTCTTGGACTTCTCGATTCCCAGCCCACGCTCGCAGCGGTTTCCGGAGATGAACCGGCGGCCGCCGCTGCCGAACTGGTTGATGGTCAGCACGCAGTGGTTGTTGCAGCCCTTGCAGCGGGTCATGGAGGTGGTGTACTTTAAGTTTACGATTTTGTCCAGGGGCAGCATGGTAGTGGCGTTGTCCTCTCCCTCGGGAATCATATGATACCGCTCCCTGGCAATGAGGGCCGCTCCGAAGGCGCCCATGATGCCGGCGATATCCGGACGGACCGCGTTGCAGCCGGAAATCTTCTCAAAGCTTCTGAGTACCGCGTCGTTGTAGAAGGTTCCGCCCTGGACTACCACATGGGAACCCAGGTCAGAGGCCTTGGTAATCTTGATTACCTTGAACAGGGCGTTCTTGATGACGGAGTAGGCCAGTCCCGCGGAAATGTCCGCCACGGAAGCGCCCTCCTTCTGAGCCTGCTTGACGTTTGAGTTCATGAACACGGTGCAGCGGGTGCCCAGGTCTGTGGGGTTCTTCGCAAAGAGGGCCTCTTTGGCGAAATCCTCAACGCCGTAATTCAGGCTCTTGGCAAAGGTCTCGATAAAGGAGCCGCAGCCGGAGGAGCAGGCTTCATTTAACTGAACGCTGTCCACGGTGCCGTCCTTAATCTTGATGCATTTCATATCCTGACCGCCGATGTCCAGGATGCAGTCCACATCCGGCTCGAAAAACGCGGCGGCGTAGTAGTGGGAGATGGTCTCCACCTCGCCTTCATCCAGCATAAGAGCCGCCTTCAGCAGGGCCTCGCCGTATCCGGTGGAACAGGAACGGACGATGTGGGCCTCTTGAGGAAGGAGCTTCCTGATTTCGCTGATGGCGCGGATGGCCGTGGCCAGAGGGCTTCCATGGTTGTTGTCGTAGAACCGGTAAAGGAGCTCTCCGTCCTCGCCCACCAGGGCCACCTTGGTGGTGGTGGAGCCGGCGTCGATACCCAGATAGCAGTTGCCCTTGTAGGAAGCCAAATCCCCGGTCTTTACCTTGTGGCCGTTGTGGCGCTCACAGAAGGCGTCGTAGTCCGCCTGGTCCACAAAGAGGGGCTCCATCCGCTTTACCTCAAAATCCATTTGAATGCCGTGGGAAAGGCGGTCGATGAGGGAAGTCAGCTTCTGGGGCTCCTGCCCGTCCTGGGGATTCAAGGCGGCTCCCACCGCGGCGAACAGGTGGGAATGTTCCGGGGCGATAATCTGGTCCCCGGTCAGGTGAAGGGTGCGGATAAAGGCCTTTCTCAGCTCCGGAAGGAAATGAAGGGGGCCTCCCAGGAAGGCCACGTTGCCCCGGATGGGCTTGCCGCAGGCAAGGCCGCTGATGGTCTGATTGACCACCGCCTGGAAAATGGAGGCGGCCAAATCCTCTCTGGTAGCGCCCTCGTTAATCAGGGGCTGGATGTCCGACTTGGCGAACACGCCGCAGCGGGCGGCGATGGGGTAGATGGCCTTGTAATTTTTGGCGTACTCGTTTAACCCTGCGGCGTCGGTCTGCAGCAGGGAGGCCATCTGGTCGATGAAAGAACCGGTGCCTCCGGCGCAGATGCCGTTCATCCGCTGGTCGATGCCGCCGGTGAAATAGATGATTTTCGCATCTTCTCCGCCAAGCTCAATGGCCACATCGGTGCGGGGAGCGTAGTCCTGAAGGGCAGAGGCTACCGCAACTACCTCCTGGATAAAGGGTACGCCCAGGTGGGAGGACAGAGCCAGTCCTCCGGAACCGGTAATCATGGGTAAAACACTGACCGGCCCCACGGTATCCATCGCTTTCTGCAGAAGGCCCGCCAGAGTTTTCTGAATATCCGCGAAGTGCCGTTCGTAATCGGAAAAGAGAATCTTGTGATCCGCATCCAGAAAGGCGACTTTTACGGTGGTAGAACCGATGTCGATTCCAAGTGTCAAATTTGTATGTAATGAACTCATAAATAACGTGGGTTGATCCCAAAACCTCCTTTGTATCGAAACGTAATAGCTCAGGACAGCGGAAAAGAGATGTGCTGCCGTGAACAGTTACTTTGAAACATCCGCCGGCGGCCCGCCGGCGCATCATAGTTTAACATAAATTAAGAAGGAATACAATTATCAGCACGTATGAAAATCCCTATAAAAATCTGGATGTTCTGGGAAAACTTGCGATAAAGTCAGGTAAATCCTCGGGAAGAATGTTAAAAAAACTTAATATTGTTGTAAGGGGAAATCAATGGTATTCCATTAAGTGATTTTGTATAATATTTTTATACAAATAGTTGGAATGTGAGTAAAATGTATGAAAAACAAGGAGGGACGTATATGATGAAACGCACTGGAAAACAAATCAGCGCGCTGTTTTTGGCCGCAGTGATGGCAGTATCAGCGGCATCCACGGTTCAGGCGGCGGACGACAGAGAGAGAATCGACAAGGTAACATTGAACTTCGCCTATGACAAGGAGCCGGCCAGCGGCGATGAGATTGGAGATATCCGGGTAACCACAAACAGCGATCAGTTTACTGTGGATTACGCGGAATATACCAATTCGGGAGATACCTGGACCGTAGGGGATGTTCCGGAGGTAAGGGTGGAGCTGGATGCCAACGATGGATACCGTTTCGCCTATGAGTCCAAAAGCCATTTTGACGTAAACGGCGGCGGGGCGGAATTTAAGGACGCGGACCGGCAGGACGATGATTCTCATATGGTGGTGACCGTGGAACTGGACCGCATCGGAGGAAAACTGTCCGCTCCGGAGAATCTGGAGTGGGACGGAACGACGGCTCACTGGGACCATCTGGACGGAGCCAAGACCTATGAGGTCAGGCTGTACCGGGGAAGCAGCACGGTAACCACGGTGGAAACGGCGAATAACTACTACAATTTCGCGGGAAGTATTACCAGAGAGGGTGATTATATTTTCCGCGTAAGAGGAATTTCCGATTACAATGACCGCTCCGGCGAGTGGTCCTCTGATTCCGATGAGTACTATGTGGACGAGGACGAGGCGGCCAGAGCAGGAACCGGCTCCTGGGTACAGGACGGCGCCAGATGGTGGTTTGCCTACAGCGGCGGAGGATATCCGGCAAACTGCTGGAAGGAAATAGGCGGGGCCTGGTACTATTTCGACCGCTCCGGTTACATGACCACAGGCTGGCAGTATGTGGACGGAGACTGGTACTATCTGAATCCGGGAAGCGGAGCTATGATGAGCGGCTGGCAGCTGATTAATAACGTGTGGTATTATCTGGATTCCAGCGGAGCCATGCAGACCGGATGGAATTACATCAACGGAAAATATTACTATATGGACTCCAACGGCGCCATGTACGCCAACCGTACCACTCCGGACGGACATTATGTAGATGCATCGGGGGCGAGAGTTTACTAAGGATTCAGGATTTGGGAACGAAAAGCAGGGAACACTTTTATTTTAAGGATACAGAACTTCAAAAAGGAAGAAGGGCAGGGCCGGGTGAAAAATCCCGGCCCTTCATAATGGAAAGTAAAGAACATGTAAACGGAATATGAATTTTTTTTGAATGCTGAAAAAACCCCATGGATAGGATTTGACAAACAGGAGAGCAGTCACTATAATTGAGGAGGTATTGACAGAAAGGGGGCAGATTTTGTATGATTCGTATTTTTAAAACTGAAGACGGTGTAATGCATGAAAAAAGTGATATGCAGCCGGGATGCTGGATTGCATTGACTAACCCCACTGCCTCTGAAGTGATGGATGTGGCGGATGCCTGCCAGATCGATCCGGATCACATCAAGGCCCCTCTGGATGAGGAAGAACGGTCCCGTATCGAGGTGGAGGACAATTATACGCTGGTATTGGTGGATATTCCTTCTATTGAGGAACGGAACGGCAAAGACTGGTTTGTTACCATCCCCATGGGCATCATTACCACCAACGATGTGCTGATTACCGTCTGCCTGGAGGATACGCCGGTTCTCTCCTCCTTTATGGACGGCAGGGTCCGGGATTTCCATACTTTTATGAAGACCAGATTCATCCTTCAGATTTTGTACCGAAACGCCACCCAGTATCTGCAGTATCTGCGGATTATTGATAAGAAGAGCGAGGTAGTGGAACGCAAGCTTCATCAGTCCCAAAAGAACGAGGAGTTAATAGAGCTTCTGGAGCTGGAGAAGTCCCTGGTGTATTTTACCACATCCTTAAAATCCAACGAGGTGGTGTTGGAGAAGCTGCTGAGGACCGAGCGGGTGAAGAAGTATCCGGAGGATACGGATCTTCTGGAAGATGTTATCATCGAGAATAAGCAGGCCATCGAGATGGCTAATATTTACAGCGGAATTTTAAGCGGGACCATGGATGCGTTTGCTTCCATTATTTCCAACAATGTAAATGCGGTGATGAAATTCCTTGCTACGGTTACCATTGTTATGTCCATCCCTACCATGGTGGCCAGCTTTTATGGAATGAATGTAAATACCAGAGGGATGCCTTTTGCGGACAGTCCCTTCGGATTCTTGATTGTTTTAGGCCTTGCAATTCTGCTGTCTTTGGTTGTAGCGTATATTTTCAACAAAAAGGATCTATTCTAAGTTAAAAAGGATGATAGAATGAAATTTTTCCAAAAGCTAGAGCGAAAGTTCGGGCGGTATGCCATTCATAACCTGATGTATTATATTATCGTGCTGTATCTCATTGGCTTGGGAATTGTTTATTTGGTTCCCGGTTTTTACACCATGTATCTGAGCTTGGATGCAGCCATGATTCTGAGAGGACAGATCTGGAGGATTTTTACTTTCATTATCTATCCGCCTACGACGAGCTTATTTTTTGCGGTTTTCGTATTTCTTCTGTACTATTCCCTGGGAAGATCTCTGGAACGGGTCTGGGGCGCCTTCCGCTTTAATGTCTATATCCTGATGGGTATTCTTTTTCATGTGGCGGCAGCCCTGATACTTTATCTGGTATTCCATGAACGAGTGCTGCTGACGACAACTTATCTGAACGCCTCGGTCTTTTTGGCCTATGCGGTTAGTTTTCCGGATGATACATTCTTCATCTACTTTGTGCTTCCGGTAAAGGCGAAGTGGCTGGCGGCCTTTGAGGGATTTTTCTATGTGCTGATGTTCTTTACCGGCGGAATGCGTACGAAGGTGGAGATTGGCATGACGCTGGCAAACTTCCTGATTTTTTTCCTGATGACCAGGAATTACCGGAGAATCAGCCCCAGGGAGATTAAGCGGAGACGGGATTTTCAGGTTCAGATGCGTCCGGTCAGCCGGGCTCGCCATACCTGTGCGGTATGCGGGAGAACAGATGAGGACAGTCCCGGGATGGAGTTTCGGTACTGCTCCAAATGCGAGGGCAATTATGAATACTGTATGGACCACCTCTATACGCACAAACATGTTAAAAAATCGGATTTGGAGCAGACGCCCCAAAGCGCCGATTCTCAAAGATAATGGCAATTGTTCAGAACAGATGAGCATTCACAGGAATGGAGGAAAAGAATGAAGAAAACAAAAATTATCTGCACCATGGGCCCAAATACCGATGACAAGAATATCATGAGAGAACTTGCGAAAAACGGTATGGATGTGGCCCGGTTTAATTTTTCACATGGAGACCACGAGGAGCATCTGGGACGTCTTGAGGTTCTGCGGGAAGTACGCAAGGAGCTGGACATTCCGGTGGCGGCTTTGTTGGATACCAAGGGACCGGAGATTCGGACCGGCCTTTTAAAAGATGGAAAGAAGGTTGCCTTAAAAGAGGGACAGACCTTTACTTTGACCACCCGGGACGTGGTCGGAGACGATACCATCACTCATATCAATTACAGCGGCCTTAATGAGGACGTAACCGCAGGCAATAAGATTCTCATTGATGACGGCCTGATTGAATTGGACGTAGTGGAAGTCAATGGGACGGATATTGTCTGTAAGGTCGTGAACGGAGGAGAACTGGGAGAGAAGAAGGGCGTTAATGTGCCCAATGTGAAAATCAAGCTTCCGGCTCTTACGGAAAAGGATAAAGAGGATATTCTTTTTGGAATCCGTCAGGGCTTCGACTTTATTGCCGCTTCCTTTGTGCGTACAGCAGATTGCATCAGGGAGATTAAGGAGATTTTGGAGGAGCATGGCTCCAATATGAGAGTGATTGCCAAGATTGAGAACGCGGAGGGTATTGAGAACCTGGATGCGATTATCGAGGCAAGTGACGGCATTATGGTGGCAAGAGGCGATATGGGCGTGGAGATTCCGGCGGAAAAGGTACCCTATATCCAGAAGACCATTATCCGTAAGTGCAATGAGGCCTGCAAGACGGTTATTACGGCAACCCAGATGCTGGATTCCATGATCCGCAATCCCCGCCCTACCAGAGCAGAGGTAACGGATGTGGCCAATGCGGTGTACGATGGAACCGATGCCGTGATGCTTTCCGGAGAGACCGCTATGGGCAAGTATCCGGTAGAGGCGCTGAAGATGATGGCGACGATCGTAGAGGATTCGGAGTCCCATCTGGATTACGCGGCTTACCGTCAGCGTAAAGTTTCTGAGAGCAATACAAAAAATGTTTCCAACGCGGTATGTTTCGCCTCCGTGTCTACGGCTCACGACTTGGGAGCAACGGCGATTATTGCCCCCAGCATCAGCGGATTTACCACCCGCATGCTCTCAAAATGGAGACCCAGCGCCACCATTATCGGAATGTCTCCCAGCATGACTACGGTTCGTCAGATGCAGCTTCAGTGGGGAGTTACTCCGGTGTGGTCCAGAAGAGCGGATACTACGGATGAACTGATTGAGAGTTCTGCTGAGGAGCTCAAGAGCCGTGGAATGGTTCATGTAGGAGATACTACGGTGATTACCGCTGGTGTGGTGACCTATTCCAGACGTCATGAAGCGGCGACGGAGACCAATATTATGCGGGTTATGACTATTGAATAATCTGCCGGCAGGGGAGAAACGGCTTTTCTCCTTACGGAAAATGAGATAAGAATGACTGGACAAGGGAGTCCGCCATGGAGTACAATGGTGCCGTAGGCGCCGTGATGCTCCGGCGGACTCCCTTGTCCGATTACGAAGAAAGGAAGAAAGTATTATGGAGAAGAAACCATTTGTTACCTTAGAGCAGCTGAAGGAGATTGAAAAAACCTACCCTACTCCTTATCATCTCTATGACGAGAAGGGAATCCGGGAAAACGCGAAAAAGCTGAAGGAAGCATTTTCCTGGAACAAAGGATTTAAGGAGTATTTTGCCGTAAAGGCAACGCCAAACCCCTTTATTCTCAAAATTTTAAAGGAGTGCGGCTGCGGCACGGACTGCTCCTCCCTGACGGAGCTGATGATGTCAAAGGCCTGCGGCTTTTCCGGTTCCGATGTGATGTTCTCTTCAAACGATACACCGCCGGAGGAATTTGCCTATGCGGATCAGATGGGGGCCGTGATCAATCTGGATGATTTTACGCATATTCAATGCCTGGAGGAAACTTTGGGGCATATTCCGGAGACCATCAGCTGCCGCTATAATCCCGGAGGAGTTTTTAAAATCAGCAATGACATTATGGACAATCCCGGAGATGCCAAGTACGGCATGACTACGGAGCAGATTTTCCAGGCATTTAAGATTTTAAAGAGCAAAGGGGCGAAGCATTTCGGTATCCACGCCTTTCTGGCCAGCAATACGGTGACCAATGACTACTATCCTCTTTTAGCCAGAAAGCTTTTCGAACTGGCGGTGAAGCTGAAGGAGGAGACGGGGGCCCACATTTCCTTTATCAATCTTTCCGGAGGAGTGGGAATCCCCTACCGCCCGGACCAGGAGCCTAATGATATCCGTGTGATCGGAGAGGGTGTGCGAAAGGTCTACGAGGAGGTGCTGGTTCCCGCGGGTATGGGGGATGTATCCCTGTGTACGGAGCTGGGACGGTTTATGCTGGCTCCCTATGGCTGCCTGGTAACCAAGGCCATTCATGAGAAGCACATTTATAAGGAATATATCGGTGTGGACGCCTGCGCGGTGAATTTGATGCGTCCGGCCATGTATGGAGCGTACCACCACATTACGGTTATGGGTAAGGAGGACTGGCCCTGCGACCACAAGTACGATGTGGTAGGCTCTCTCTGCGAAAACAATGACAAGTTTGCTATTGACCGTATGCTTCCGAAAATTGATATGGGGGATTTTCTGGTGATTCATGATGCCGGAGCCCACGGATTTTCTATGGGATATAATTACAATGGAAAGCTGCGTTCCGCAGAGCTTCTTTTAAAGGAGGATGGTTCCGTGGAGATGATTCGCCGGGCGGAAACGCCGGCCGACTACTTCGCGACCTTTGATTTTTGCGGACTGCTGAAGGATTTTTGCTAGGGCATATACAGCAGTTCAGGACAGATACCGTATTTGTTAAAATTTCAGGAGGAGGAGAAAAATGGCACAGGTTGGGTTTATTGGAATGGGAAATATGGGGTCCGCCATATTGGAAGGGCTGCTGAAAATCTATCCCGGGGAAGAGCTGGTCTTTACAGCGGCTCACAGGGAGAAGATGGAGGAGGTCACCGCCCGCACCGGCGTCCCTCACGGCAGCTCCAACGCAGACTGCGCCTCCAGATGCAAATATCTGATTTTGGCGGTGAAGCCTCAGTATTTTGAAACTGTATTTCAGGAGATTGAAGGGGAATTGCGACCGGAGCAGGTGATTATTTCTCTGGCGCCCGGCATTACCATCCGTTCCCTGAAGGATCGCCTGGGCCATGACAAACGGTTTGCCAGGGCTATGCCCAATACTCCGGCTATGCTGGGAGAGGGAATGACGGGGCTGGCCTGGGAGAAAGGAAGCCTAACTCCCAAGGAGGAGCAGGAGCTGAAGGCTATCTTCGAGGTCTGCGGCAAGGTGGCGGTAGTGGAGGAACGGCTGATGAACGCGGTCGGCTGTGTCAGCGGCAGTTCCCCTGCTTTCATCTATATGATGATTGAGGCTCTGTCTGACGGCGGAGTAAAATACGGCCTGCCAAGAAACATAGCCTGCCAGATGGCAGCCCAGGCAGTCCTGGGAAGCGCGAAGATGGTGCTGGAGACCGGAAAGCATCCGGAACAGTTAAAGGATGAGGTGTGTTCTCCGGGAGGAACTACCATTCAGGGAGTGTCCGCCCTGGAGGAGATGGGATTTAGAAGCGCGCTGATTAAGGCATGCGACGCTTGTTACGAGAAGAGTACGCAGATTAAGTGAAATAAAGGAGAGGGAAAAGGACATGAGCGGCAATCAGGAAAAAAAGGAAAATCAGAATATGGAACAGCCTCCGGTGATTCGGCTGGACCGGCAGCTGAAATATCAGGGGAATATTTTGAAAATTTATGAGGATGTGGTTCTTGCTAATGGGCATAAGGCTCACTGGGATTTCATCCACCATGATGGGGCGGCCGCAGTTCTGCCTGTAGCTGATGACGGGAGGATTCTTATGGTCCGCCAGTATCGCAATGCTCTGGATAAGTTTACTCTGGAAATTCCGGCGGGAAAGCTGGATGATCCTAAAGAGCCGAAGATCCGGTGCGCTTTCCGGGAGCTGGAGGAGGAGACGGGATTTAAGGCCGATCATTTGGAATACCTGATGAGCCTTAATACCACAGTCGCCTTCTGTGACGAGGCCATTGATATTTTTGTGGCGCACCATCTGATTCCGTCTAAGCAGCATTTGGACGAAGATGAAGTAATTAATGTGGAGCCCTGGGAGCTGAAGGACCTGGAGGAGCTGATTTACAGAGGCGAGATTACGGACGGAAAAACGATTGCCGCCATTATGGCCTATGCCAGGAAGTACCGGTCGGTTGATAAGCGGGATGAAGAGCTGGATTCCCGGTCATAATATTTTACCTGGAAGCATAGAGTGTTTTAAACAAGCTTAAAAGGTCGTGGCTGCCTTTGCAGGTAAAAAAATGGAGATATCAGGACTGGCTGGCTTTCAGCTTCGGTTTTGGAGTCCTGCTTGGAACGGCGGCGGTCCGTTTTTTTGGCTGGCCGGTGGTTTTGGAACAGGTCCGGCAGCCGGAGCAGGCGGCTTTTCCTGACCGATGGGAGGCGCTCCGGCTTTTTTGCGTGGTATTTCGCTGCCGTTTTCTTCAGCTGACAGCAGGATGGCTGATGGGAATGACCGTATGCAGCGTTCCGCTTTTCTGCATGACGGCGGCTTACGGGGGGCTTTCAGCCGCGGTGACGCTGTCGCTGCTTACGGCAAGAAAAGGAATGCTGGGGCTCCCTGCGTTTTTAATCGGTCTCTTTCCTCAGTGGATTATTTATGGGGCGGTTTGGTGGATATTGGCTTCTTGGGCGAGCGGGACTCAAAAAAGGGTCCGTTTGGGGGCGTTCCTTCTGCTGATTCTCTTTACAGCTTGCGGAGCGGGGGCGGAAATCCTTGTAAATCCTATATTTTCCGTATATTTTTTTTAAAAATTTTTTCGAGAAATTTACAAGATATTGATGGGATGGATTTTACCTGTTTCAATATCTTGTATTTTTATGTTAATCAGTAAAAAATACCCATAAAAGTGGGAAAAATCTGTTTGATTTTATCGAAAAATGCGGCTATAATGGTAGTCAGCCACTTGAAAGGCGGCATTTTGGGAATACGGGAGAAATAAGGGATAAAGAGTTATGACGGCGGAAATAAAAGGTTTTGTGGAATATCTGGAGAAGGTAAAAGAGGCCTCTAGTAATACGGTGATTTCTTACCAGCGGGATTTGACCCAGCTGGCCTCCTTTTTGGAGAACAAAGGGATTACGGAGGTGGGAAAGGTGACGAAAACGAGTCTGAATTCCTACATTCTGGAACTGGAAAAAGAAGGAAAAGCCGCGGCTACTATTTCTCGTGAGATGGCTTCCATCAAGGCCTTTTTTCATTATGCCTTCCGCCAGGGGATGATCCGCAGGGATCCCTCTGAATTTATGAAGGCGCCTAAGGTGGAGAAGAAGGCGCCGGTGATTTTGACCCTGGCGGAGGTGAACGCTCTCTTGGAACAGCCAGGGGGGAACAGTCCTAAGGAAAAGCGGGACAAAGCCATGCTGGAGCTGCTGTATGCGACCGGAATCCGTGTTTCGGAGCTGATTGGACTGCAGATGGAAGATCTGAACCTGAAGGTGGGATATATTGTCTGCAGAGACCGGAATAAAGAGCGTATGGTGCCTTTTGGAAAGCATGTAAAGGAAGCTCTGACTGACTATCTGGAGAGTGCCAGAGGAGAGCTGCTGAAAGGGGGGGAATCTCCCTGGCTTTTTACCAACTGCAGCGGCAGACCCATGAGCCGTCAGGGCTTCTGGAAGCTAATTAAATTTTATGGGGAAAAGGCCGGGATTAAGAGCGACATTACGCCCCACACGCTGCGCCATTCCTTCGCTGCACATCTGGTTTTAAGCGGTGCGGATATTCGTGCGGTCCAGGCTATGCTGGGCCACTCCGATGCGGCCACGACACAGATTTATGCCAGTTATCGGGAGAAGCTGGTGCGGTAAAACTAAAAACAGCGACAGATATTTAAGCTGCCTTTTCCTAAGGGGAAGGCAGTTTTTGGCATTTACGGGTAAAGCTTGTTTTTGAAGGTATGGAAAGCGTTACAATATCTTAAGAAAATCGCTATTGACGTATTCCCCCAAACTGTTTACAGTTAGGGTAAGAGCAGCGGGATGAATCCGTTGAGGGAGAATTTGTCGGTGAGAAAGGGGAATGCGTATGAGCGGGCGGATACGGAGATGGCTGCGGCTGTCAAAGGCGTTCGGAGCGGTTGCGATGACTGCGGTGTTCGTTATGCTTCTGGGATACAGTGGATCAGCGGTCCAAGCGGAAGAGGCCAGACGAATCAGCCGCGTTTCCCTGAAATTTGAGACAAAGATTCAGCCGGAGATGAATTTCGGAGACGAGACCATTGATATTTCCGCTTCCAGCGAAAGATACTACGTGGAAGATTATCAAATTATGAATTCGGGATTTATTTGGGAAAACCGGATGACGCCCAGAATTCAGGTGACGGTTATGCCGGCCGAGGGATGGTACTTTGGCGCGGTTGGCCGGGAGGAGATTACCTTAAAAGGCGGCGGGGCGGTTTACTCTAAGTCCCGGCGGGGAGCGGGGGACGGTCTGGTGATTGAACTGACGCTGGAGCCCTTAAACCGCTATATGGACTCTTTAAGCGGGCTGAGGCTGGAGAAGGACGGGGCGGCTTACTGGAATCCTGTTTCCAACGCGGGCAGCTATGAGCTGAGAGTTTATCGGGACGGGCGTGTGTTCGGAGATGCGGTGACAGTGCGCTCGGAGCGGTACAGCTGCTGGGAAAAACTGATTACGCCGGGAACATATGCGGTAGAAGTGCGTCCGGTGAACCGAACGGACCAGGAGGTTAAAGGGGAGTGGGTCCGCTCCGGGGATCTTCTGGTAGATTCGGCTATGGCGGCGGCCTTTCAGGGCCGTCCGGTGACCGGGGAGAACGGTCAGGTGATTTCGCCTGTCTGGCGGCAGGCGGCAGATGGACGCTGGTGGTATGACTGGGGAGACGGAACCTGGCCGGCGGACTGCTGGGAAGAAATTCAGGGAAAGTGGTATTTCTTTGATCCGGAAGGCTATATGAAAACAGGATGGTTTCTTTGGGAGGATCAGTGGTATTATTGCACAGAAAAGGGCTATATGCTGAGCGACTGCATCACGGAGGACGGTTACTGGCTGGGAGCGGACGGGGCGTTGATACGGCAGTAGAGCGCGATGCTTCGGGACGGTGTGATCAGGAAAATAAAAGAAGCTGTTCCGAGGCGATATAGATTTGACAGAGGTGATAACAGTGTTAAAAGAGGAAGAAAAGTTTTTAAAGGCACTGGATGTGTCCTATTCCTATAATTTGGCGAAGAAAATGGAGAAGCCTGGAACCAACCCGGTTCTGGGCTTTCGCACGGCCGGATCGGGGGCAGAGTTTGAAGTGGGGGAGATGCTGGCCCGGGAAATGCGGGACATCGGCCTTTCCGATGTTGTTAAGGACCGGGTGGAAGTGGATGCGTGGGATTTCCATCATGCTGTCCTTTCTTTTCGGGACCGGCAGGGGAGAGAGTGGAGCTTTCAGCTGGGAGCCTACCAGACACAGTTTGATACGCAAGGACCGAAAACATATTCTCTTGTTTACGCGGGCAAGGGTACGGCCCGGGATTATGAGGGGCTGGACGTAAGGGATAAGCTGGTGCTGGTGGACATCAACCAGAGGGATGAATGGTGGATTAATTTCCCGGTTTACCAGGCAAAGCTCAAAGGAGCGGCGGCTCTGATTGCGGTCCAGGACCAGGGCTACGGCGAGGTGGACGATGAAGCCCTCAACGCCCAGGATATTGCGGGTCCGGCCGATGCGCCGGCATTTTCTATCTCCCGGGCGGATGCAAGGGTACTGAAGGAGGAGATGGAGAGGGGAGAGATTTTAGTTTCTTTTGATGCCAAGTCTCTGGTGAGGGAAAAGAGCGGGACTTATAACATTGTGGGACGGATTCCGGGGAGAAATACCAAAAAAAGCATTCTGCTGTCGGCTCACTATGACTCCTATTTCTCCGGATTTCAGGATGACAACACGGCGGTATCCATGATGCTTGGCATTGCCAGGGCCTTGGTAAAAAGCGGTTTCCAGCCGAAATATAACCTGATTTTCTGCGCTATGGCTGCGGAGGAATGGGGGGTGATCAACTCCAAATATGACTGGTCTACCGGGGCGTATGAGGAGATTTTCACTGTCAGGCCGCAGTGGAGAGGGCAGGTGATTGCGGATTTGAATTTTGAGCTGCCGGCATTTGCCCACGGGAAAAAGGACGGGGTACGCTGTACTTATGAATACGAGTCCTTTTTGAAGGAATTTGTTTCTGGCGTTTCGCCGGATAAAACCGTTTATCCGGAAGGAATCGAGGTGCTGTGTCCCATTGAAACCTGGTCGGACGATTTCTCCATGGCTATCGGGGGAATCCCTTCCATGGTGAATGATTTTGCTTCCGGGGAATTTATGGAAACTCACTATCATTCCCAGTTCGACAATGAGGAATTCTACGATGAAGAAGTATACCGCTTCCATCATGAATTTTACGGACGTCTGGTTTTGGCGCTGGACCGCCTGGCGGTGGTGCCCCTGGATTTCTCCAGGCTTTTTAGCGCGGTGAAGGAGAGCGAGGACCAAGGCCTGTGGAAGCGGGCAAATGCGGACGGAAGGAAACTTCTGGAAGAGGCTTCCAGGGGGGAAGCCTTGGGTAAGGGGATTTATGACCAGATCAGCAGGATTAATCTCCGGTATCGGAAAATGTTGGAGGAAGGAAGGCGGGAGGAGGCGGAGCGGCTGTTTGCGGCTTGCGAACCCCTTCAGGAGAAATTGCTCTACGCCTTTTATAAGGAGCAGGACTATTTTGTACGGCTGAACTGGCATGATGAGGTTCTTTTTCCTCAGCAGGCAGTACGGCGCAATCTGGAGGCTATTTATCAGGCGTTGGACTGTCTGGAGGCGGGGAACATTCGGCAGTGTCTGGAGTATGTTTACAGTATCGACAACAACCGGTACGCCTTTGAATTTGACCGGGAGGTATTTGACTATTTTACCGGGTATGTGCTGGACCAGCCAGCGGACCGTCTGAAATGGGGGACGGGGAGGATTATTCACCATGAGAATCTGTTCCGTTTGGTGGAAAAATTGAAAAAACGTGCGGAGAATGAAGGGCAGGAGGTTCAGAACCTGGAAGAACAGTTAAAGGAACTGACGGCTGTGGCGGAGAGCCAGGCTGCCTGTTACCGGGATGATCTGCGCTATATGACCGAGGCTTCAAAAAAAATCGGGCTGCTTTTAGAGGAGTGCCGGGAAATGGCCCGGAGTGAGGAGATACAAACCTATGGAGAGTGACATACTATACCGGGTCCGGAGAGAGGATCTGCCCAGACTGGAGGAGCTTTTAACCAAGTGTTTTGAGAAAGATCCGCTGTACTGTAAACTGATTCCGGATGAAGAGACGAGAAAACGCCTGCTTCCTGAACTGTTTCAGTGTGATTTGACGGAGTTTTATGAAACCTGCGAGATTTTTTCCGATAGTCCGGATATGAACTCCCTGTTGGTGGTTTCTGACGGTACAGAGAGCTTTGACCCTTTGAAACGATATCTGACGGAGGCTTGGGCCCAGATCCAGACGGACCAATATCTGATTCGTGAGGATCTTTCCCTGAAAACACTGTGGAACTTCGTGTTAGGGAGGGATTACCTGAATTCCAGGTGGACCAGCCAGCTGCACCAGACCAGGCGTCTTCATATCATCTATCTGGCAGTGAGACCGGCTTTACAGCATCATGGGCTCACGCATCTTCTGATGAGTCAGGTAATCGCTTACGCAGAAGCGCACGGGATGATGATTTCGCTGGAAACCCACAATCCTCACAATGTTCCGATCTATGAGCACTATGGCTTTAAGTTGTTTGGAGTGATGGAAAAACATTTTGGGCTGAAGCAGTATTGTATGGTGAGGGAGATTTGATTTTTCTGAGGTTATACTGTCGGTTATAAAAAATTGCAGTATAACCTCAATTCATATATTCAATTCCAAACTATTATACATCACAATTCAGAAAAAATCCCCAAATGGTTGAAATCCCCATTCAAATAAGTTATGATGAAAGGAAGCTGTAAACCATATTGTTATTATAACTTGAAAGAATAATAGATAGGGGAGAACATGAAAATGGAATATAGTGTAACTTTGATTCCGGGGGATGGGATTGGTCCGGAGATTGTGAGAGAAGCGGTGAAAGTGCTGGATAAGGTGGCGGAGGTTTACGGCCACAGTTTCCGGTACAAGGAGATCCTTATGGGCGGCTGCTCCATCGATGCATACGGAGTTCCTCTAACCGACGAGGCTCTTGAGACGGCCAAAAGCGCCGATGCGGTTCTTTTGGGAGCTGTGGGGGGAAACGTGGGAAATTCCCGCTGGTATGATATTGCCCCCAACCTGCGCCCAGAAGCGGGACTGCTGAAGATCCGCAAGGAGCTGGGCCTGTTTGCTAATATGCGCCCGGCCTATCTCTACAAGGAACTGGCAGGGGCCTGCCCGCTGAAGGAGGAGATTATCGGCGACGGTTTTGATCTTCTGATCATGCGGGAGCTGACCGGAGGAATCTACTTTGGAAAGCGCTGGACCGAGGAAGTGGACGGGGTAACTGCCGCTACGGATACCCTGACCTACAGCGAAAATGAGATTCGCCGGGTGGCCATCCGGGCCTTCGATATTGCCATGAAGCGCAGAAAGAAGGTTACCAGCGTGGACAAGGCCAATGTGCTGGATTCTTCCCGCCTCTGGAGAAAAGTTGTGGAGGATGTGGCCAGGGATTATCCGGAGGTGGAGCTGTCCCATATGCTGGTGGACAACTGCGCCATGCAGCTGGTGATGAATCCGGGGCAGTTCGACGTAATCCTGACGGAGAACATGTTTGGCGACATTCTTTCCGATGAGGCCAGCATGATTACGGGTTCCATCGGAATGCTTTCTTCCGCCAGCTTAAATGAGTCCAGGTTCGGCCTTTACGAGCCCAGCCATGGCTCCGCTCCGGATATTGCGGGGAAAGATCTGGCGAACCCCATTGCAACCATCCTGTCTGCAGCTATGATGCTGCGCTATTCCTTTGACCTGGACCGGGAGGCAGATGCGGTGGAGGCAGCGGTTCAGCAGGTGTTAAGAGAAGGATACCGCACCGTGGACATCATGTCCGAGGGCTGCACCCGCATCGGTACAAAGGAGATGGGAGATAAGATCGCGGAGCAAATTGCAAAGCAGATGTAAAGAGGAAAACGCCCAGGCCCGGGACAGCGATGAAGCGCGGCCGGGCTGTTGTGAACAGATAGGAGGATACAAAATGAAGAGTGATGCAGTAAAAACCGGTATGCAGCAGGCACCCCACAGGTCCCTGTTTAACGCACTGGGAATGACCCAGGAGGAGATGAAAAAGCCGCTGGTGGGAATCGTCAGTTCCTATAACGAGATTGTGCCGGGTCATATGAACCTGGATAAAATCGTGGAAGCCGTCAAGCTGGGCGTGGCCATGGCGGGAGGAACCCCGGTGGTTTTCCCGGCCATTGCGGTCTGCGACGGCATTGCCATGGGCCATATCGGCATGAAGTATTCTCTGGTAACAAGGGACCTGATTGCCGACTCTACCGAGTGTATGGCCATCGCCCATCAGTTCGACGCCCTGGTGATGGTGCCCAACTGTGATAAGAACGTGCCCGGCCTGCTGATGGCCGCAGCCAGAATCAACGTACCCACGGTGTTCGTCAGCGGCGGCCCCATGCTGGCAGGCCATGTGAAGGGACATAAAACCAGTCTTTCCAGCATGTTCGAAGCCGTAGGCTCCTACGCGGCGGGCACCATGTCCTTAGAGGATGTGGAGGAATTTGAGGCCAAGGCATGTCCCACCTGCGGTTCCTGCTCCGGAATGTACACCGCCAACAGCATGAACTGCCTGACCGAGGTTCTGGGAATGGGCCTCAAGGGAAATGGAACCATTCCCGCCGTATACTCCGAGCGCATCAAGCTGGCCAAGCACGCCGGCATGCAGGTGATGGAGATGTACCGGAGGAATATCCGCCCCAGGGATATTATGACCAAGGAAGCCTTTATCAATGCCCTGACCATGGATATGGCCCTGGGCTGCTCCACCAACAGTATGCTTCATCTTCCGGCCATCGCCCATGAGGCGGGCGTGGAGCTGAATGTGGATATCGCCAATGAGATCAGCGCAAGAACCCCCAATCTGTGCCACTTAGCGCCGGCAGGCCCCACCTACATCGAGGACCTTAACGAGGCCGGCGGCATCTATGCGGTGATGAACGAGATCAGCAAGAAGGGACTTTTGAATTTGGACTGCATGACCGTGACCGGAAAGACCGTCGGGGAGAATATCAAGAACTGCGTCAACTTAAATCCGGAGGTTATCCGGCCCATCGACAATCCCTACAGCCAGACGGGAGGAATCGCAATCCTCAGAGGAAACCTGGCTCCCGATTCCGCGGTGGTGAAGCGTTCCGCCGTAGCGCCCGAGATGTTAAAGCACGAGGGACCGGCCAGAGTCTTTAACTGCGAAGAGGACGCCATCGCAGCCATCAAGGGCGGAAAGATTGTGGCGGGAGATGTGGTGGTCATCCGCTACGAGGGACCAAAAGGCGGACCCGGCATGAGAGAAATGTTAAATCCCACCTCCGCCATCGCGGGCATGGGGCTGGGCTCTACCGTAGCCCTGATTACCGACGGAAGATTCTCAGGAGCTTCCAGAGGGGCTTCCATCGGTCATGTTTCACCGGAAGCCCAGGTGGGCGGACCCATTGCCCTGGTGGAAGAAGGGGATATCATTTCCATCGATATCGACAATCACAAATTGGAACTGAAGGTATCCGATGAGGAGATGGCCGCCAGAAAGGCCAGATGGCAGGCTCCCACTCCTCAGGTGACCACCGGATATCTGGCGCGGTACGCGTCCCTGGTGACAAGCGCGGACCGGGGCGCGGTGCTGGAAGTGAAATAAAGGACGGAAGTATTGAAGAAAAAGGAGTGCATTCTACATGTCGAAGTTAACAGGAGCAGAAATTGTAATCCAGTGCCTGAGAGAGCAGGGCGTCGATACGGTGTTCGGATACCCGGGCGGCGCGATTTTGAATATATACGATGCCCTTTATAAGCATCAGGATGAAATCACCCATATCCTGACCTCCCACGAGCAGGGAGCGTCCCATGCGGCGGACGGATACGCCAGGTCCACCGGAAAGGTGGGCGTGTGCCTGGCCACATCCGGCCCAGGAGCCACCAACCTGGTAACAGGAATTGCTACGGCCTATATGGATTCCGTACCTGTGGTTGCAATCACCTGTAATGTAGGGACCAAGCTTCTGGGAAAAGACAGCTTCCAGGAAATTGACATTACAGGCGTGACCATGCCGATTACCAAATACAATTTTATCGTTAAAGATGTAGGCAGACTGGCCCAGGTAATCCGAAGAGCCTTTACCATCGCCCAGACCGGCAGGCCCGGCCCTGTGCTGATTGACATTACCAAGGATGTGACCGAGGCTCAGTGCGATTATGAGTATCAGGCTCCCGCTGAGATTGTGCGCCAGACGGATACCATCACCGAGGAAGATATGGATCGGGCGGTGGAGATGATCCGCAATTCCAGAAAGCCCTTTATCTTTGTGGGAGGCGGAGCGGTGATTGCCGGGGCCTCCGAGGAGCTTGTTGCATTTGCCCACAAGATTCAGGCGCCGGTGGCGGACAGCCTGATGGGAAAAGGGGCTTTTGACGGCAAGGACGAGCTGTATACCGGTATGGTGGGCATGCACGGAACGAAAACCTCCAATTTCGGCATTACTGAGTGCGATTTGCTGATTGTAGTGGGAGCCCGCTTCTCCGACCGGGTGACGGGCAACGCCTCCAAGTTCGCCAAGAACGCCAAGATTCTCCAGATTGATGTGGACCGGGCGGAGATTAACAAGAATATCCGTGTTACCGCCAGCATTGTGGGGGACGCCAAGACCATCCTGCGCAAGCTGAATGCCCGTCTGGACCCGGTCAACCACGATGAGTGGATTGCTCACATTGAGCGGATGAAGGATATGTATCCCCTGCGCTACGACAAGCGCCTGCTCACGGGACCGTATATCATCCAGACCATCGATGAGCTGACCCCCGACGATGCCATCATCGTTACCGAGGTGGGACAGCACCAGATGTGGGCGGCCCAGTATTACAATTTCCGTAAGCCCAGAACATTTATCACCTCCGGAGGTTTAGGCACCATGGGCTTTGGACTGGGAGCTTCCATCGGAACAAAAATCGGAAATCCGGATCGGGTGGTAGTGAACATCGCGGGAGACGGGTGCTTCCGCATGAATATGAACGAGATTGCCACGGCAGCCCGCTACAAAGTCCATATCATCGAGGTGATCATTAACAACCATGTGCTGGGAATGGTGCGCCAGTGGCAGACCCTCTTCTACGGAAAGCGCTACTCCCAGACCGTATTAAATGATAATGTGGATTATGTAAAGCTTAGTGAGGCCATGGGAGCTACGGCTTACCGTGTGACCCAGAAAGAAGAATTCGCGAAAATATTCCAGGAAGCCATGGAGAAAGAGGGGCCGGTGGTCATCGATTGTCAAATCGGCTGCGACGACAAAGTATTCCCCATGGTATCCCCCGGAGCGCCAATTGCGGATGCATTTGACGATACAGACTTGAAAATTCAGTAAAAATGGGGTATGATTGGATTTAATACCTGAAAACACATGCCTGCGATAATCTGTTAAAGCATGAAACTGTCCATTTTTGTGGAACTGCGGCTGGATTTTCATGAAAGCTTCCCTTTATGCAGGTCTTGGAAGGTAGGTATTGCCTGCATAGGAGGGAAGCTTTCTGCATATGTAGTAATGCAGGTATGCAGTGCGGCAGAAAGCGGTTGCGCCGGAACAGAGGCGCGGGCAAGAAAAAAGGAGGAGAGCAAGATGAGCAGAGTTTACAACTTTTCAGCAGGTCCGGCTACGCTGCCGGAGGAGGTTCTGCAGGAAGCAGCCCAGGAGATGCTGGACTACAAGGGAACAGGAATGTCCGTGATGGAGATGAGTCACCGGTCAAAGGCTTTCCAGTCCATCATCGATACGGCGGAAGCAGATCTTCGGGAACTTCTGAGCATTCCGGAAAACTACAAGATACTGTTTTTGCAGGGGGGAGCTTCCCAGCAGTTTGCCATGGTTCCCATGAACCTGATGAAGAATAAGGTGGCGGACTACATCGTAACAGGCCAGTGGGCCAAGAAGGCATTTTCCGAGGCAAAGCTTTACGGAACGGCCAACGCGGTGGCTTCCAGCGCAGACAAGACCTTCAGCTACATACCCGACTGTTCCGACCTTCCCATTGACGAGAATGCGGACTACGTATACATCTGCGAGAATAACACCATCTACGGCACCAAGTTCTGGAAACTGCCAAACACCAAGGGAAAAATCCTGGTGGCGGATCAGTCATCCTGCTTCCTCTCCGAGCCGGTGGACGTGACGAAATACGGCCTGATTTTCGCGGGCGCACAGAAAAATGTGGGACCTGCGGGAACGGTGATTGTGATTATCCGCGAGGATCTGATTGATGAGAATGTGCTGGAGGGAACTCCCACCATGCTGCGCTATAAAACCCATGCGGATGCGGGATCCCTGTACAATACGCCGCCTACCTATGGCATCTATATCTGCGGAAAGGTATTCCAGTGGCTGAAGAGAAGAGGCGGCCTTGCAGCCATGAAGGAGTACAATGAAAAGAAAGCAAAAATCCTCTACGATTTCCTGGACCAGAGCAAACTGTTTAAGGGAACGGTGGTGAAGGAGGACCGCTCCCTGATGAACGTGCCTTTTGTTACCGGAAACGAGGAACTGGACGCCCAGTTCGTGAAGGAGTCCAAGGAGGCAGGATTCGAGAACCTGAAGGGCCACCGGACCGTAGGCGGCATGCGGGCCAGCATCTACAACGCCATGCCTATGGAGGGAGTGGAGAAACTGGTTGCCTTTATGGACGCCTTTGAGAAGAAAAACGGGAAATAGGAGGAAATTATGAGAAAGATTCACTGCTTAAATCCGATTGCAAAATGTGGCCTGGACCGCCTGCCGGAGGATTATCAGGTAACGGACAATGCCAATGAGGCCGACGGCATTCTGGTGCGCAGCGCCTCCATGCACGAGATGGAGCTGCCGGAGAGCCTCCTGGCGGTAGCCAGGGCCGGAGCCGGGGTGAACAATATTCCCCTGGATACCTGTGCCAAGGCCGGCGTGGTGGTGTTCAACACTCCGGGAGCCAATGCCAACGGCGTGAAGGAGCTGGTGCTGGCGGGCCTGTTCCTGGCCTCCCGTGACGTGGTGGGCGGAATCGAGTGGTGCCGGGAGAATGCGGAGGATCCCAACATCGCAAAGACGACGGAAAAGAGCAAGAAGGCTTTTGCCGGTCATGAGATTCTCGGGAAAAAGCTGGGCGTCATCGGACTGGGCGCCATTGGAGCGGAGGTAGCAAACGCTGCTGCGGCTCTGGGGATGGAGGTTTACGGGTACGACCCCTTTATCTCCGTCAACGCGGCCTGGATGCTGAGCCGTGATGTGAAGCATATCACCAGTGCGGATACCATTTATCAGGAATGCGATTACATTACCATCCATGTGCCTGCCACCCCAGATACCAAGGGGATGATTAATCAGGAGAAAATCGCGGAGATGAAGGACGGAGTGATTATCCTGAACTTTGCCCGGGATGTTCTGGTCAATGATGCTGACATGGCGCAGGCCCTGGAAAGCGACAAGGTGGCCCGGTATGTGACCGATTTCCCCAATCCCAGTTCCGTTCATATGAAGAACACCATTGTGATTCCCCACCTGGGAGCTTCTACCGAGGAGTCCGAGGACAACTGCGCCAAGATGGCGGTGAAAGAGCTGACGGACTATCTGGAGAACGGCAATATCAAAAATTCCGTCAACTATCCCAACTGCGATATGGGAATCTGCCAGGCCGAAAGCCGCATCGCGGTGCTCCACCTGAACATCCCCAACATGATCGGACAGGTGACGGGAACCCTGGCGGAGCAGGGGGTCAACATTTCCGATATGACCAACAAGAGCCGGGACCAGTACGCTTACACCCTGCTGGATTTGGAGGCCAGACCTACGCCGGAGACCATTGAGAAGCTGAAAGGGATCAAGGGAATTTTAAGAGTAAGAGAAGTAAAGTAACAGGAGAAAAATAACAGGAGGAATGAAGATGGCCGTTGTGAAACCATTTTCCTGTTATCGACCCAACGGGGCCGCCGCCGGTCAGGTGGCGGCCCTGCCCTATGATGTGTACAGCAGGGCAGAGGCCAGAGAGGCTGTTAAGGGAAATCCGCTGTCATTTTTGAACATTGACCGTCCGGATGTGCATTTTCCCGACAGTGTGCCCTCTCAGGACGACCGGGTCTATGACAAGGCAAAAGAACTTTTAATGGAGCGGATTGAAGATGGGACCTTTGTGTATGACGGGACGCCCTGCTACTACATATACCGGCTGACCATGGACGGCCGGGACCAGACCGGCGTGGCGGCCTGCTGCAGCGTGGACGATTACCTGAACGGCGTAATCCGCAGGCACGAGAATACCAGAGAAGAGAAGGAGCAGGACCGAATCTGCCATGTGGACCGGCTGAACGCCCACACGGGGCCTATTTTCCTGGCTTACCGGAAAAACGAGGGCCTTCAGCAGATGATTGACGGTTGGATGAACGGGCATGAGCCGGTCTATTCCTTTGAGGCCAGGGACGGGATCCGCCACTGCGTGTGGAGGGTGGACGAACCGGAAACCGTGGCCCGGATGAAGGAGGCCTTTGGCCAGATTCCCGCTACTTACATTGCGGACGGCCACCACAGAGCGGCGTCGGCGGTGAAGGTGGGCTTAAAGCGCAGGCAGGAGAATCCGGGCTATACCGGCCGGGAGGCCTTTAACTACTTCCTCTCGGTACTGTTTCCCGAAGACCAGCTGAAAATCCTGCCCTACAACCGGGTGGTATCGGACTTAAATGGCAGGAGCGCGGACGAATTTCTGGGGGAGATTGCTGAACATTTCCAGGTAGAGTCCTTGGGCGGGGAGCCCTTTGCCCCACAGGAGAAAGGGACCTTCGGCATGATTTTGGAGGGACAGTGGTACAAGCTGGCGGCGAAGCCGGAAATTTTGAGCAGCGACCCGGTGAAAGGGCTGGATGTGTCGGTCCTTCAGGACTGGCTCCTAGGGCCGGTTCTGGGAATTAAGGACCCCAGGACCGATAAGCGAATCGATTTTATCGGCGGAATCCGGGGCCTTGGGGAGCTGGTACGGCGGACCAGCCAAGACATGAAGGTGGGATTTTCCATGTACCCAACCTCCATCGAAGAGCTGCTGGCGGTGGCGGACGAGGGGCTTCTTATGCCGCCCAAGTCCACCTGGTTTGAGCCGAAGCTGCTCAGCGGATTGTTTATCCATCCGCTGGATGAGATTCAGTAAAAACTTGTTCCTGCCCGGTGATTTCGGCGTTTTCCGGAATCACCGGGTCTTTTATGCCGTAAATCCGGGCCCATTCCTTAGTCCCTTCCACCTTTTTCACCTCTGCCCGGTTCATGGAGAGAAAACGGGTCAGCTCAAAGCAGTCAATCCAGATTTCGTTGTTTCCCTCTTTCTGGGACTCGTCGAAAATCAGCTGGAGGCCGAAATGGAGGTGGGGCTCATCGATGTTGTTGGTATTTTCCGTGGCGCTGTAGCCGGTGCGCCCCAGATAGCCGATGACGTCCCCGGCGCTTACGATGCTCCCCTCTTTCAGATTGGACTGGTAGGGGTAATTTTGACGCAGGTGGGCGTAGTAGTAATAACGCTTCTTGTCAAAGCTGCGCAGTCCCAGCCGCCAGCCTCCGTACTGGTTCCATCCTATGGCCTCCACATAGCAGGATTCTACCGCAATGATGGGGGTTCCCACCTGTCCCATCATGTCATGGCCCAGGTGCTGGCGTTTAAAACCGTAGCTGCGGGCGGTTCCGAAATCGTCGTAGTCGCTGTAGGGAAAGGATTTGGCGATGGGGGAGAAAGCCTTCAGTCCGTACTTTTTTACCCAGACGGTTTCCGGGTCCTCCGGCGTTCCGCCGTCCACCCCGGATGGCAGGTAGACGCCGGGGGCCTGTTCCTTTGGAATCTGAGCCTCATATTCTCCTACCAGGCCGTCCAGGACCGCACCATAGGCCTGACGGTAGTAGGAATAATATTTCATATTTTGGGTCAGATCCTCCACGGTGGTTTCCCCGGAGCGAAGGGCTTCGGCTGCTTGTTCCAGGTCCGAGGCCTTATACAGGGAGAAGTCCCCGCCGTATTTGGCCCCCAGATAAGCCAGAAGGTCCACCCAGTTCAGATGGATTTCACTCTGGCAGGTGTCCACGTCATATCGGAAAGCCTGGTTCATGGCCTGGCAGGTAACGTCAAAATCCACCCATTTGATATAGTCCGGCTGGGAGGGGGTAGCGGTGCTCTCTTTCCCGAAAAAATGTCCCGCGGCAGCCTTCGCCCAGACGGCGGCAGCCTGCCCGGGGGCCGTGTGGGAGAGAAAGAAGGAGATGCACAGAAGGCAGAGAACGGACAGCTCCGCCAGGATGCACCGGCGGGTATTTTTCTGCCCCCGGGAGCGCTGCCTAGTGGGCTGTTTTAATAGATTGGAGAACATGCAATCACGACCTTTCCAGGAAAATTCTCCCGTTCATAATGAATGTATGCGGAAAAAGGAGAGGGTATGACCGCCGCGGGAATTGCAAATTTCCCTGTTTTTTTGTATGATAGAAGAAAGAATAATCCGGAACGGAGACAGAGGCATATGAGGTTAAAAAATGTACTGATTGTGGTGAAGAATATTGAAAAATCCAGACAGTTTTATCACGACCTCTTTGGCTTGGAGACTGTGCTGGAGCGTGAGGGCAATCTGATTTTAACGGAAGGCCTGGTGCTGCAGGAAGAAAGGCTCTGGAAAGAGGCCTTAAACAAAGAGATTATTTCCGGGAGCAATTCCTGTCAGCTGTATTTTGAGGAAAGCCGGATTGAAGGGTTTGTTGAGAAGCTGGAGAGGCTCTACCCTTCCATCCGGTATGCGACTCCTTTGACAGCTTACAGCTGGGGAAAGAAGATTGTCCGTTTTTACGATTTGGACGGCAATCTGATCGAAGTAGGGACGCCTGCCTGAAGGTCTAGGGAAAGAAAAACAGACGGTGCGGAGCCTTAACAGGATGCCGCTTGTCTCCGCCCCCGGAACATGATATACTTTAAGGCGCGGAGCGCCATCGCCCGAAGGGCATAAAATACGGTGTCCCCGAAGGGGATACTTTAAGGCGCGGAGCGCCATCGCCCGAAGGGCATAAAATACGGTATCCCCGAAGGGGATACTTTAAGGCGCGGAGCGCCATCGCAGGAACGGAGAGAAAAATAAGGAGGGGATTTTGATGGACAATTTTGAATTTTATGCGCCGACGAGGATGATTTTTGGAAAAGATACTCATCTTCAGGTAGGCAAGATTATTAAAGAATATGGTTTTAAAAAGGTACTGGTACATTTTGGCGGAAACAGCGCGAAGAAATCCGGACTTTTGGATACGGTGCTTCAGGCGCTGGACCAGGAGGGGATTGCCTATGTAACCCTGGGAGGTGTTCAGGCCAACCCCACTCTTTCCATGGCGAGGCAGGGAATTGAGCTGTGCCAAAAAGAGGGCGTGGAATTGATACTGGCAGTAGGCGGAGGAAGTGTTCTCGATTCCTCCAAGTGCATCGCTGATGGCGTAGGAAACCCGGATGTGGATGTATGGAAATTTTTCACCAAGGAGGCGGTTCCGCAAAAGGCTCTTCCCGTGGGTACGATCCTGACCCTGGCCGCTTCCGGCAGCGAGATGAGCAACTCCTGCGTGATTACAAATGAAGAAGGGGGATTTAAGCGGGGATTTGGAAGCGTAACCCACCGTCCTCTGTTTTCCATCTGCAATCCGGAGCTGACCTATACCGTAAGTAAATTCCAGACTGGATGCGGGACCGTGGATATTATGATGCATACTATGGAACGCTACTTTGGTCTGGGAGAAGGAACACCTGTAACGGACCGGATTGCGGAGGGACTGCTCAAGAGTGTCGTAGAGGCGGGAAAGGTGGCAGACCAGGATCCCTGTAATTATGAAGCCAGAGCCAATTTGATGTGGGCCGGCAGCCTTTCGCACAATGACCTGACCCATGCAGGACGATCCTTCTTTATGCAGGTACATCAGCTGGAGCATGAGTTGTCCGGAATGTATCCAAGAATCGCGCACGGCGCCGGCCTTTCCGCCCTGTGGCCCTCCTGGGCCCGCTATGTGTGTCCCAGTGCGGTGGAGCGTTTTGCCCAGTTTGCGGTTCGGGTCTGGAATGTGGACATGGATTTTGAGAACCCCATGAAAACGGCTCTGGCGGGGATTCAGGCGACGGAGGACTTCTTTGCCAGCCTGGATATGCCGATTACCTTACGGCAGCTGGAGGTATCCGGCGATGTGCTGGATGAGATGGCAGAGAAATGCACCTTCTTTGGAAAGAGAACCCTTCCCGGGTTAAAGGAGCTTGGAAAGGCAGATATTCTGGCAATCTATCAGGCCGCCATGGGAAAATAAGAGAAAGACGGGGGCCATCGGAAGACGGCCCCATCAGGAACGTCCAATCAAGAAACAGCAAAACGCCGGGGTCCGCAGACAATTTGCGAAATCCCCGGCGTTTCCCTGTTGTTACGAGCACTTAGCGCCCGTCCTTTGGGCGCTTACGTGCGATACATGCAAAGCACTTGGCGAGGTCTTTTCGAGCCTAATGCTTTGTGCTTATAGATCGATAATCTCCCGGTCGTCCGGAACCAGAAGATTTCCGGAATAGTATTCGTTTCCCTCAGCAGTATAGAGCTCTTTTCTCCGGGCAATCTGCTTGTCCTCCGTATGCCATAAGACAAGGTTGGGAATCTGAAGCTCTGTGGCCAACTCGCAGGCCTCCTTTACTGTGCTGTGGTGCTTTTCATAGGGCTGGAAGCGCTCGCGGTCCCGGTAGAGGCAGAACGCTTCATGAAGCAGCCACTGGCTTCCTTCCACATAGGGGCGGCAGCCGGGATTATAGGGCTCATCTCCGGCGCAGGTCAGCCGTTTTCCGTTGTTTAAAATGGTGGTGAAGCCGAACTGCTTGGCTTTGGTGGAGAGAATGTCGAAAAAGGTTACATCGTAGGAGAGGATGCGGACGGTTTCGCCGTCCTCCACCGGAACCAGGAAAATCCGCTCTCCAATCATCTTGTAGAACTTGCCCTGGATGGTCAGGCGGCAGAGAGTGGAGATGGTGTCCACCAGTCCCGGATGGCAGTAAATCTGAAGATTTCCTTCATAGGTACCTTTTTTCATGCCGGTGGCGATCATGCGGATCATCCAGACAATGCCCAGGATGTGGTCCGTGTGCTCGTGGGTGACGAAGATATGATGGATGGCGTTTAAGTCCACTTTCATATCATCCAGAATTTTTAAAATACCGTTGCCTCCCCCTGCGTCCACCATAAAGTAATCGTTGTCATTTCGGATGGCAAAGCAGGTGTTGTAGCAGTGAATGGCCTGGGCGTTTCCAGTACCGAATACATAAAGCTGTTCCATAGGGATTCCTCCTCGTATTCATTCAATCTTGTTTGATTATAGCAGAATGGAAGGAGATTTGCCAGTCACAGTTCATTTGGACGGACATTCGGCGAGGGGCCTCCCTCCTCGGGCGAAGCATGGAAAGGCGGTCTCGCTGGGGAGCGGGACCGCTAAAACGGCAGACCGTTATGCTTCTTCAAAGTTGGATTTAGAATAATCAAACAGCACTTTTTTACATTTTTTGCATATATATGCTTCAAAAGAAAGTATGCCGAACCAGTTTTTCCCCAACAATACCTCTCCCGGTTCAGGGCGTAAGGATACCCAATGCGGTGTCTTGACCCAAGACAATACTTGTTTGCACTGAATATATCCCTGCCTCATTTCATTCCCGCATACAGGACATTGCACAGTAAAATCCCCCTCTCACAGCAATTCCGCTCAGAAATTGATTCAAGTATATCACAGGGCAATAAGGATTTCCACGGCAAATGGCAGGATAAGCCATCATTTTAAAGGGAACGCTTTTCAAGTGGGGAGGAACATGGTATACTACTACATAGACTGGCCGCAGATTTGACTTTGGCGGCCGAGGAATCCGGAACTTCATTGAAAGGATATAGGAATGACAAAACAGGAATTTTTGCAGGGGCTTCGGTCGGAACTGGACGGCCGGGTTCCCTATTCCGTGATTCAGGAGAACCTGAATTACTATGACAGCTATATAAACGGTGAAACGGCAAAAGGCCTGCCGGAGGAGCAGGTGATCGAGGAACTGGGAGGTCCCAGGATCATTGCCCGCACGATTGTGGATGCGGCTCTGGATACGGAGGACAGGCCTGACGGATACCAGGCATACGGAACAGGAAATGACACCTATCAGGAACCCAGCGGCTCCAGTCCTTTTGAGCAGCAGAGAGAGGAATGGCGGCAAGGCCCGAAGATCCATTACATTGATTTCAGCAAGTGGTACGTCCGGCTGATTGCAGGTGTGATTCTGGCGGTGATTCTGTTCCTGATTTTTACAATCTTTTTTGGCATTCTCTCGGTGATCTGGCCGGTGCTTCTGGTATTTCTGGTTGTAGCGATGTTTCGCGGTCCCAGAAGATAAGGGGCGCTAAGTGCTCATAACAATACAACGTACTAGGCTCGAAAGGACCTCGCCAAGTACGTTGCATGTATCGCACGTAAGCGCCTTAAAGGACAGGCGCTAAGTGCTCATAACAAAAAAGGAACCACGTTTTTATGTGGTTCCTAAAAAAGGGGAGGATAAGTATTAATTACTTTCTCTTTCGTGTATACTCCTATTATGACCTCATTTTCCCGGTTTATACACTAAGAGGAAAAATTTTTTTAAAATGGGATCAGTCAGGACCGCCGGCGCCTAGGAGGGTGCGTTTTCCAACTGTCCTGAATTATTATTAAAAATATTTGAAATATTCCTGCTTTTGTTATATACTATAATTCATGGACAGCCAGGCGGGGCCGGGCAGTCTAAAATCAATTCAAAAAGGATGGTTTACTATGGCGCTGTTAGAAACATGGCGGAATCTGGCCTACGGCGATGGCCTGAATGATAAAAAGAGAGAGGAATTATGGTCCGGCTATTTTGCCATTGAGAAGGGAATCTACGAGCAGATTCTGTCCAATCCCCAGGAAGTGATTACCGGAACGGTTAAGGAACTGGCGGAGAAGTACAACACCGAGATTCTGATTATGACCGGATTCCTGGATGGAATCAACGAGAGCTTGAAGGGATATGAGAACCCCATCGATACTATGGAGGAGGACACGGAGGTAAAGATTGAAATCGACCCGGAGAGTCTGTACTACCATATGGTAGAGGCAAAGGCTACCTGGCTCTATGAGCTGCCTCAGTGGGATGCGATTCTGACTCCCGAGCGCCGCAAGGAGCTTTACAAGGAGCAGAAGGCCTCCGGTACAATCCGAAAGGGAAAGAAGATTTTCCCCAACGATCCCTGTCCCTGCGGCAGTGGAAAGAAATATAAAAAGTGCTGCGGAAAGAATGCGTAAGCCCAAAAGATGATGATTTCGCCTGCCCGAACAAGGCAGGCGAATTTTGTCGTTAGGAATATCTGTCCGTATCCGGCTGGATGCAGAAGCAGAACAAGGAGGAGCGAAGGATGGAAGCTTACACCAGTTTTGCCCAGGTGTATGATTTGTTTATGGACAACGTGCCATATGAGGAGTGGTGCGCTTATATTGCGGGGATTTTGAGGGACTATGGAATTGAGGATGGCCTGGTGCTGGAGCTGGGCTGCGGGACCGGAAGTCTGACCCGGGCTCTGTCCGGAGCAGGATATGACATGATTGGCGTAGACAACTCGGAGGATATGCTGGAGATTGCCATGGACAAACAGCAGGAGGGGGAGGACATTCTCTATCTGCTGCAGGATATGCGGGAGTTTGAGTTGTACGGTACGGTACGGGCGGTAGTGAGCATCTGCGATTCCATGAATTACATTTTAACTTATGAGGATCTGGTGCAGGTGCTTCGGCTGGTTAATAATTACCTGGACCCGGGAGGAATCCTGATTTTCGATATGAATACCCTTTATAAATATGAGGAAATACTGGGAGAGAATACTTTCGCGGAGAATCGTCCGGAAGGAAGCTTTATCTGGGAGAATTATTTCGATGAGGAGACCGGGATCAATGAGTACGACTTGACGCTTTTTATACGGGATCAGGAGGAAGGGGACCTTTACCGGAAATTCGAGGAAACCCATTACCAGCGTGCCTACCGGCTTTCAGAGGTGCGCCGGGCGGTGGAGGAGGCAGGAATGGAATTTCTGACGTCCTATGACGCGGGGACCAGGGAACCGGTGAGGGAGGACAGCCAAAGAATTTATATCATTGCCCGAGAAAAGGGAAAGATGAGGAGAGAATAAAATGTCGGATTATATTATAAGAGCAACAGCGGCAGATGGAATGATCCGCGCCTTTGCCGCTACTACCAGAGATATGGTGGAGGATGTCAGAAAGGCTCACAATACCAGTCCGGTTGTGACGGCAGCCCTTGGCAGGCTTTTGACGGCCGGCGCCATGATGGGCTGCGATTTAAAAGGGGATAAGGACCTGTTGACCTTAAAGATTCAGGGAGACGGCCCCATTCAGGGACTTTTGGTGACGGCGGATTCCCATGGAAACGCCAAGGGATACGCTTACAATCCCCAGGCGATGCTGCCCCCCAACAATCAGGGAAAGCTGGACGTGGGAGGAGGACTTGGAGTAGGCGTTTTAAGCGTAATTAAGGATATTGGACTGAAGGAGCCTTATGTGGGCCAGACAATTCTGGTAACAGGGGAAATTGCCGAGGATCTGACTTATTATTTTGCTACCTCGGAACAGGTGCCTTCTTCGGTAGCCTTGGGCGTACTGATGAACAAGGATAATACGGTGCGTCAGGCGGGAGGATTCATCATTCAGCTGATGCCCGGAGCGGAGGAGAGTATGATTAACCGTTTGGAGGAGCGGCTGAAGGAAATTACATCCATTACCACTCTCCTGAATCTGGGGAATACCCCTGAGATGATTCTTCAGTATGTGCTGGGAGAATTCGGCCTGGAAATCAACGACAGGATGGAAACCAGATTCCACTGCAACTGTACCAAAAGCCGGGTAGAGCAGGCGCTGGTCAGCGTGGGAAAAAAGGATATCCGGGAAATGATCGATGAGGGCAAGTCCATTGAGGTGAACTGTCATTTCTGCGGTCGCAGCTATGAATTTACGGTGGAGGAATTAAAAGAACTTTTGGAACGAGCAGTGCGCTGACATTCATGTATCGCGAGCAGGCGACCCGATATAAGGGGCTGAGTGTGCGCAGCAATACAGCGACAAAAAGAGCCGGTCATAGGACCGGCTCAATTCGAATCACTTTGAATCAGGTATAACTTACTTCAACGCTATCTGTGACGATATATGTTTGAAAAAGGTACACTTTACTCGATGATTATAATTTGGTTACGTTTGTGGCCTGAGGACCCTTGGCTCCGTTCACAACGTCGAACTCAACCTGAGCGCCCTCATCTAAGGACTTGAAGCCCTCCATGTTCAGACCGGAGTAGTGTACGAATACATCGTTGCCCTGCTCATCGGAAATGAATCCGTAACCCTTCTGGTTGTTGAACCACTTAACTGTACCTTTCATTATGATACCTCCAAAAAATAAAAAATGTTTCTGTTGCCTTGAATTTGCAACTGTCATAAGAATATCATAAATGGGTGCAGGTGTCAAACAATTTAGTGTAAAAATTGTATAAGGATGCGGCTTTTCTGACAGGAAAAAATGTGGTATACTGGTGGCTTAAAGAACGGTTAAATTCTTAACAAACTTGGCGATTTTTGGAAAAGAGGATGAATATGCAGGCAAAAAATATATGGAGGCACTTTTGGACGATCACCCACCACCGGAACCTGGTGCGCAGACATTGCTTCCGGGTCGGTCTTTATTGGCAGGGACTGACTCACGATCTGTCAAAATACAGCCCGGAAGAGTTTTGGACCGGGGTAAGATATTATCAGGGAGACCGCAGCCCTAATGCGGCGGAGCGGGAGGATATTGGTTTTTCCACGGCCTGGCTTCACCACAAGGGCCGCAACAAACACCATTACGAATACTGGATCGATGTCTCGCTCAATAAGGAAGAGGGGCTGGTGGGGAACAAGATGCCTCTAAAATATGTGGCGGAAATGGTCTGCGACCGGATTGCTGCCTGCCAGGTTTATAAGGGAGATGCGTATACGACTGCCTCGCCATGGGAATATTATGAGAGAACCAAGAAATACATAACCATTCATCCTCAGACCAGAGCGCTTTTGGAGAAACTGCTTCTGATTTTGAGAGACCAGGGAGAAGATGCGGTTTACACTTATATAAGAGTGCTGCTGCGCAAGGGAACTTACTGACGCTCAAAATCCATAATCCTTCTTGTGCCAGTCTGCCAGACGAGTTAAATCTCCTCCATCAGCCAGCTCGTTCAGAAGACGGCGGAAGGAGGAGCGGGAGAAGGAGCGTTCCTCAGCGCCTGAAAGGATATTCAGCGGAAGGGCGGTCATATGGGCCGGCCCTATTTTTTTGTCCGGACAGATGGGTGCAAGAAATCCGGGGGAGGCATAGCCGCAGACTGGTTTTGTGAGAAAAGTACCCAGGCGGCGGATTAAAGGTATATCCTCCAGGAATGTTTTTCCGTGGAGAGACTGCTCCTTCAGCTGACCGCATTCCCAGGCGGTCATGGGGAGATGGACAACCAGATCCCGGCAGGATTCTACCCGGATCAGGGGGATGGAATAGCATTCGGCAAAGGCCGGGTCTCCGGGCCGCGGAGCTCCGAAGGTGATAACAGCGGGGGAGGGGAGGGAGGGGAACAGATCGTCCAGCTGATGAGCCATGAGAATGGCAACGGCTCCGCCTTTACTGTGCCCGGTGAGATAAAAATGGCTGGGGTGAAGGGACAGAAAAGAGGGGATCTGGTCAGCCATAGGCTTCAGCAGGCTGTAAACGGAAGAAAGAAATCCTTCGTGGACATGGCCGCAGCCTTTTAACGGGACCAGTTGAGAGCGGAAATCATTGGCCCAGTCCTCCCCCTGGCTGGTGGTCCCCCGAAAGGCCATGATTAAATTACCCTGAGAGAAGCCCATCAGGCCGGCATCAATTTGAGAAGGTCCGCCGCAAAAGGTGTGGACAGGACCTGAAAAGCCGGCCTGCTGGTAAAACCGGGCCGCTTTGGGGGACGAAGCGATTTCTCCGTCTTCCAGGATCAGGCCGGAAAGAGAGCATGCGGCCCATAGCTGAGAATACAGGAAATTGGAAAGAAACATTGAAACGCCTCCGGATCAAAAGAGTTAATACAGAATATTCCGGCAGAGTTCAAAAGGATCCATGGAACGGGCGGTAGCTCGGAAAAGAGCGCTTGCTCTTTTTGAACCGTCTGAAAGGCGGGCTGGTCTCCTTCCTGCGGAAAGTGATGAAGGAGGGCCGTAAGCCGGATGATTTCTTCCGGCAGGGGGATTATCCAAAAAACAGCAGGGGCGGCTGGACAATGTGACAACGGAACAGTTCGTGAGACCGGATTCATAGGAGAAGAGAGGACCACATATACTGATAGTAGCTTCAATGGGAAAGGAGGAGAGAAGGGACGAAGCATCGATCGGTTATGTGGGCTGCTGCCGCGGGACTGCTGGTTCCGTATTTGACTACATTGGCCTGGACCGGAACCATACATGGCGAGGAGCTTCGCATCCGGCAAATGGAAACTGCATCTTCCGACAGGAGGATTTTGCTGGACAGGGAAAACGGCGGGCTCTATACGGATGTGGAAGAATACCTGCCCGGGGTCCTGGCCAGGCAGATTCCGGCGGATTTTGAGATGGAGGCTTTAAAGGCCCAGGCGGTGATTGCCCGAACCTATATTTACAAGCAGATGGAGAAAAATGAAAATGGCATCTGGGAGGCGCCGGAGTCTGCCTTGGATTTGGATTATCTGGAGAAAACGCAGCTGGAAAAGCTGTGGGGAAGCGAGAGGTTTCCGGAAGCCTATGAGCGTATGGAGGAGGCGGTGGTGACCACAGCCGGGCAGGTGCTTAAGTGGGATGAGGATTATATTGACCCTATGTTTTGCCGGGCCAGCGCGGGAATGACCCGCCAGGGAGATGAAAACCATCCTTATCTGCAGCCGGTGGACTGCCCGGGAGACCTAAATGCAGAGGGCTTTTTACAGCTGGTGACCTTCAGCAAGGGAGATTTCGTGAACCGACTGAATCAGATTCCCGCAGCCGGGGAGGCAGCTCCTTCCATACAGGAGGAGCAGATTCCGGAGTCCATTCAGATTGTAGACCGGGAGGAAGGAGGGTATGTAACACGCCTTCAGGCAGGTGAGCGCATCTTCGACGGAGAGGAGGTGCAGTATGCATTGGGGCTTAATTCCAGCGCTTTTTCTTTTATGCCTTTTGAAAATGGAATCCGGGCGGAGACAAAGGGAATTGGACATGGATACGGGCTGAGCCAGACCGAGGCCAACCGAATGGCCGCGGAAGGTCGGAACGCAGAAGATATTCTTCTTCATTTTTATAAAAATGTTCAGCTGATTGCTGAATAAGAAACGTCACTTTGGTAAGACTATTACCGAGGTGATAAAACGTGAAGGACAAGATTAACCAGATGCTGAGGGACAAGATGTTCCTCGTCATACTCGTGCTTGGCCTGCTGACTATCGTAGCCGCAGCAGGCGTATTTACCATTCAAAGAGGAAGAGGACAGGAGTCCAGCCCCTACCTGGAAATGCCGGGACCGGACGTCATTGCCCAGGAAGAAACAGGAGGGGAGGTACAGGAGGAGCAGCAGATTGCCGGAGCCTCCGATGCGCAGCCCCGGGAGGAAGAACTTCAGATGGCAGAAGGAACGCTGCCGGACAGCAATGCGGGAGATGACCTTGCGGCGGAAGCCGGAGCCGGACAAGAGGCGGCCACGCCTTTGGTACTGAACTTTTCCGACGCCAGCCGTCTGTCCTGGCCGGTACGGGGAAATGTAGTTCTGGATTACAGTATGGATCAGACCATTTATTTCCCTACCCTGGACCAGTACAAATGTAATCCTGGGATTGTCATCCAGTCTGAGGTAAGCACACCGGTAACAGCCCCGGCCAACGCCAAAGTGCTGGAGGTGGGGAACAATGAGGAAATCGGAAATTACGTGACGATGGATTTGGGAAATGGTTATGAGGCTATCTGCGGGCAGCTGAAGGAAATCGAGGCGGTGGAGGGAGAATACCTGGAAGCCGGACAGACCATCGGCTACGTGTCGGAGCCTACCAAATACTATTCCGTGGAAGGGGTCAACCTTTATTTCCAGCTGCGAAAGCAGGGGGAAACGGTGGATCCATTGGATTACATGGAGTAACAAGAGCTTTCCTTTCTTTATGAAAAGACTTTCTTCCAAAATGGAGGGAGGTCTTTTTGGCATGGAGGAACATTTTACTGCAAGGTTTCGTGCCAGCCGGAGCTGTTGCTAAAAATACACAAAAAACAGAAAAAAATTTCAGATTTTTATAATAATTTGTTCACACAAGATTAAGGAGAGCATGTTATAATAAAAATACTTGGCAGGAGGAGCGCCAATATGGCGCCTGAGCCGGTAGAAGGTGCGGGGGGACGGCCTAAAGGACGTCAGGACGCCGCGCGAGACCAAGAGGGGAAGAGGAGTTGAACGGATGAATATTTTGTTTTTTCTGACGCCAAAGAGTGAGGTTGCGTACATAAACGAGGATGACACCATTCGCCAGGCACTGGAAAAGATGGAATACCATAAGTATTCTGCGGTACCGATTATCAGCAAAACAGGGAGATATGTGGGAACCTTAACAGAGGGAGACCTTCTCTGGGGGATTAAGAATCAGTTTAATCTGGATTTAAAAGGAGCTGAAAAGATTCCGGTGACCGCGGTCCGGCGCAAATCGGACAACCGTCCGGTGAAGGCGGGAGAGGATATGGAGGATTTGATTGGGAAAGCGCTGAACCAGAATTTTGTACCGGTTCTGGACGATCAGAAGTGTTTCATCGGAATTATTACCAGAAAGGATATCATTAAGTATCTTTATCAGAAATGCCAGAATCTCCAGGAAAATCCGGAGAAAACCACGGAAAAAAGCCGGTTGTCCGGAATCTCCGCTGTACTGCAGGGGGATAAGGCGCTGGTACTTTAAAGACAAAGGGCGGGACTGCAATAAAGGGCGGTCCTGCTTTGTTTATGTTCGTCTGGGAATTAATGCGAAAAGGGCAATCGTTCACCGTTTTTTCACGATCCGGTCATAGACCAGTCACATATTATGAGTATTATAAAGACAATCAAGGATGAAATCCTTTTTACATATATTTTTTCATTTTCTACTCCCCCTTTTAGCAGCTGATGAAGCTGCTTTTTTTTGTGCTGCTGTGCTGCGGATTCAGCCGGCCCCATATATGGATTTTTGGCAGATGAGATTGACTGGTTCGGCAGAAAAGAAGGGGCTATGGGAAGGAGGCGCAAACGAACTTCCCATAGCATAAATAGAAGAATTTTCAGATTTTAAAGAAAGATAATCGCGCCGGTGTATCAGCCTTGAGAAGATTGGGTCCAGGAGGAGGGATCAAAGGCCGGATTAAAGGCATAGAAATTGCGGCTGTCCAGCTTTTCCTGCGTGATGCGGAGAAGTTCACCGAAACGGGAAGATACAAGTAAATTTATCCTTAAAACGACGCTTGCAAGAAGCGTCAAATATTCCATGTAATGTTAATTTTTCCATCTGCTATGGTTATTACTTTGATAAGAGCGTCAACTACTGCCTGTTTATCCTCAAAACTCGTTTCTTCCCATTTTTCAACATGGTTAGAAATGACATTAAGAGAACTATTATCCGGCTGATGAGTGAGGTTTAAATTTTCTTCTTGTAATTGCCGCCTTTCCTCGTCCAGAGCTTCCACCTTGTTATTGATGTACTCCATAAGGATTGTATTTGCGCCGACTACCTTTGAAAGTAATTCCTCGATTTCTTTATCAATTTCAGTCAGACGGATTTTGTTTTCATTGACTTTAGGGCTTGTGTGGCATTCCTCTTGCTTTGACAGTGTATCAAATTCGGCTAACCGTTTGCGTATCGCATTTATCATATATTCCTCTAAAACGTCAGCGTATATCGTGCCGCCCGTTCCCTGGCATTTTGCCTTTTTAGTTGTTAATGCTGTCGCACAAATAAAGTATCGGTGCCATTTGGTATTAGATTTTGCGATTGTCAACCCGTAACCGCATTTGCCGCATTTGACTTTGCCTACAAGCCATGAGTTTTTAGGTTTACAAGTTCTAGTTGATTGACGATTATTCAGACAGCGTAACCTGCATTTTATCCAGTCATGTGATGAAACGATACCCTCATGTGGTGCAAGTACAATTTCCTTATCGGTCAAATCACATTGCTTTCGTGTTGTTGATACCGTACCTTTATAAAGATAGCAGGCGTTATAACCTGTAAAATCAGATACGGGGTTGATAACATTTGCGCCTTGACTTTTAAAAAAGTCATATACATCAGCGTCAGCTCTCACATAAACAGGGTTGCGGAGCATATCGCTTATTCTCGATGTACTCCACATTCCCCCACGTAAATGCTTAATCCCATTTTCATTAAAGTATCTGATAATATCTCCTAATGAATTTTCAGGATTGGCATATAGAGAATACATAAGGCGCATTTGTTCAGCTTCTTCTGGGACAGGAACATACATTGACGTTTTCACGCCGTCTATAACAGTATCTGTCTTTGCAAATCCATAAGGAATACGTCCACCCATATAGAAGCCGCGCTTGCAACGTGAATAGTACGCGTCAGTAACACGCTTTTGGATTGTTTCTCGTTCCAACTGTGCAAATACGATACAGATATTCAGCATTGCCCGTCCGATAGGGGTAGAGGTATCAAATCGCTCCGTTGATGAAACAAATTCCACATGATATTTCTGGAATACGTCCATCATATTAGCAAAATCAAGAATGGAACGGCTGATACGGTCTAACTTATAAACAATTACCCTTGATACTTTTCCTTGCTTAATGTCCTCAAGCATTTCCTCAAAGGCAGGACGATTGGTATTCTTACCACTGTACCCTCTGTCTATGTATTCCTTGTACGGATTGCCGCGTGTTTCGTACTTGCAGTATTCAAGCTGGCTTTCAATGGATATACTGTCTACTTTTTCTACTGATTGGCGGGAATAAAGTGCGTCATACATCGTTTACCTCCATAACGATGTATAGAATTGAGCCGCCCACACTAATATTATACCACGCTTCCCGCCAGTCCTCAATTTTAATAAAGCACATATTTACAAAAAACCGTAAAAAGCTGCTTTTCGATTTCAGCTTTTACGGTTTCCTTTTCCTGCGGCTGATATTTGGGGCGGCGATTGATGATTTCAAATTGCATTTTCTGTTCAGAAATTTTATCTTTATCAATCTCATAAGTAATGTTGCCTGTCATAAAGATACCCCCTTTACATAACGGAACAATATATCCTATGAAAGACAGCAAGTACACTATTACAAGGTAAAAAATGAGCTTACCGGACGGCTGTTAGCATAGCTCCACGGGACTTGCACCCCTCCGGCGGTCTGCCGAAGCTCTACCCGTTGCCTGCGACGCTTTGAACGCTCGGACTACGGCGGTAAAGGAGTATCATTGTACCGATATATGGATTATGGCGGCAGAGTTGCTACGTCTGCTTTGGAACGCTGATATTTCCCGCTCGGTTTGTCCCTCCTTTCGTCGTCGCGTATCAGCCCAACGGCTCCCCATATATCGAATGTATCCGATTTGCCCTATACTGCGCCGCCGTTATCTTGCGCCGCTTTCTTTGTCAAGGAACCAAAAAAGGGTTAAGCATTATGTAGCAGCGGAAAGGGGAAACGCTGCTTTACTTACTTCAAACCTTAAATGACAGGACAGCCCTCATAAGGCGCGAACGCAAGCGGTCGCGTATATCCTCATCTATGCCCCAGTAAATATTTCCGCGCTCATCACGCAGCTTCCGCATAGACAGGGACGCTATGTAACTTTCGTAATGCTGTACGACAATGTTCATAGCTTCCGGGTCGCCCTTTGTTGCAGCTATGATTACCGGATAAGGCAATAAGCCGCTTTCAGCATTTTCGTTATCACTAATCTTCGTAGTCATAGGCACGTTCCTCCAAATAGCGTTTTAGCAGCTTCATAGAGCTTGTCCGGCGGGTCTGTACAGTCGTTCTCGGAATATTGCAGAATTTTGCAATTTCCCGTTCGCTCATATCAAAGAAGTAATACAGCAGTACGACTTCCCGCTTTTCTTCCGGTAAACTGTGCAGGGCTTCGGCAAGCAGCTTTGCAGTAATCTCTTTACCGCCAACAACGAAAGACTGTTCCGCTTCATCATCTGCAAAATATTCGTCGCAAACGAAAAGCTGATTTTCTTCTTCCGGCGATAAATCGGAAAAAGTCACTTCGCGTAATTGCCGCTGCTTTGTGTCCCGGTGGGCGTTCATAGCTTCCCGCCTTAATGCCAGTTTACAAAAGCCGTTAAAAGCACAACGGATTTGCCATTGGGTACGAATAGGTTCGTTCATGTTCTCACCTCCTTTCGCTGCCGCGAAAGCGGTGGATTTTGAAATGTCCCCTTTCGTAACCCCTCAAACCAAAAAACTTAAAATCGGACGTTGTTTTTTGGCTGTCTCTCAAAAATTTTTTTGAGAAAATACAAAATGCGCCCGTCTGCAAAATGCAGACAGGCGCAAGGAAATTAAAAAAGGTATTTAGATGATTTGACAGTTCATACTTATAACCGGAATACCCCGTGGTGGTGGACGAGCTTTTTTTGATAGATTAGGGGGATTAAGGGCATAGAAAAAGGACACGGCGATACCTCCTTGATACCGCCGTATCCTTTAGAAAAGTGATAATTATGTAAGATAGAAACGACGGCTTATCTTAAAACCGCCATTCGTCAAATTTTGATTAAAAGGACATAGCAAATCAACCTGCCGACTAACGGTTTTTTTTATTCGGCAGGTCGCCGCTAGATTAGATATTTTAAATTTATTTTTCTAAAAGAATTGCTATAGTAGGACTATTTTTGTGGTAGTCTTTTCCTGCGACATTTTCGAAAAGCCCATTTACTTTAAAGCCACTATTTTTGACTTCCTCAATCAACGCTTTTGGGGTAAAGCAAGTATTCCATATATAATAGGTGGCAACTTCTGTGCCAGTAATAATAGTGGTTTGTTCCAAAGTTATAAAATCCGGATATTTATAATGCCCGAATAATGCAATATAACCCTGTTCTCTCCAAAAGCCCCCGTTTGGGCAGCTTTCCCATGTTTGCCCCTCTTGAAAGGAATAAAATGTTTCCTTTGAAAAAACATCTAATAAACATTTTCCTCCTGGCTTTAGGTGCTGATATATTATTCGTAGCAGCTTTTTCCTGTCGTCCGTGGATAAAGCCCCATAATCGCAATATATCATTGTAATAAAATCGAAAGTCTCATGTATTGACATTTCTAAATAGTTTTGAAAATGATACTTAATATGTAACCCTTGTTTTAGCGCGGAATTTTTTGCATACTCTATGGCTCTATGTGAAAAATCAATGCCCGTTACTTTATATCCATATTGAGCAAATTTTTCAGTATATAGTCCAGGCCCACACCCCATATCAAGAAGCAAAGGATAACTTGTAGACGGTATAGTATCTTTTATCCATTCCACCGATTTTTCTATAAAGGAAAGTTTTCGGCTTGCTCCCTCAAATTCGGGGTCAAGGTGGGCTTTGAGCATTTGTTTAGAAATGTGTTTGTCATTCCAAAACTCACCCTCTGTTTTTTGGTAAAGCAGGGGCTTTTCTAAACTTTGGAAAATTTTGTTTAGCATGATTTCCTCCTTTCTGTGTGCAAAAGAAAAAGCCGTAGATTTTACTCTACGGCTAATCTTGCAACTGATGAAGAATAGTTAAGAGTAAAATAAAATCAAACATAGGTACAAAAAGAGGGCTGCGTTATACAGCTTGAAACTACCTATTAAGTTGATTTTATTTACTCTTTTCCAGTCATATCCATGTCACCGATTATGTGACATCTGATACGCCGGAGCTACATCACCTTTTTCTTTTTTAATTATGCACCTATCATACCGTAGAAAGCAGCCTTTGTCAATATTGATATGTTCTATGTACAGTAGGAATGTGAAATAAAAAAGTGAATTCAGAGCTATCTGTATAAAAAGAACCGATAATCGTATTTCTAATGTTTTTAGATTTAATTTATTCCCATTTGAAATATTTAATCGCAACACTGGTACATAACACGGTAACTATTACCATAACAATAATCGGGGTTACAATATTATCAGCAGGCAAGCCCAGAAACGCCGTTTTCATAAGTTGAATGCCCTGTGTCATAGGAAAAATGCTTATCACATTTTGCATAATGTCAGGCATGACTTCAAAAGGAAGTGTCGCGCCTGAAAAAATTAACATAGGAAAATACAGTACGCACGCAATAACACTTGCGCTTTTTGAATTTTTTGCAATGCCGCCTATCATCATACCGATACTTAAAGTTGATACCATAGTGAGTAACCAACTACCTAAAAAGGCTATCCAAGAACCATGTATTGATACATTCCAAATCAACATAGCCGCAGGAATGAGTGTAAGCATTGATACAACAGCATATAGGACATAAATTGTAAATTCTACGGCAAGAAGTTTAACCGGACTAACGGGGGTTACTTTGAATCGCTTTAGGATTTTTCTCTCCCTATAATCTGATACTACAAGGGGTAAGCCCATTAAACCTCCTGCACAAATAGAAATTGTGCAGAGTGCGCCAAAAGATTGCTCCATAAAGGTATATGTTACATTTTCGGCAGCGGGCTTTGTTCCATAAATAAAACCAAGGATAACTAAAACCACCAAAGGCATGATAACTGCAAAAATCACCATGTTCATATTTCTAATATTCAGTTTCAATTCATTTTTTAGAAGTATTCTAAATGACTTCATTCTACATTTTCCTCCTCGCCGGAAAGCATAAGATAAGCGTCCTCAAATTTTTCGTAGCCGCTTTTTTCTTTTGCTTGTTTTACTGTGCCATAAAAAACTGCACTTCCTCTTTTGAGAATACATATCTCGTCACAAAGAGCTTCCACCTCGTCCATGAAGTGAGAAGTAAGAAAAATTGTCAATCCTTTGCCCTTTAAGTCAGACAAGATTTTCCACACGTCCCGTCGCGCTTTTGCGTCCAGTCCAGTAGTCAATTCATCAAGAAATACAAGTTCTGGATTAGGGATTAGTGCAAGGACAATAAAAAGTCGTTGACGCTCGCCGCCAGACAGACTTTTAACTGCATTTTCAACTTTATCGCCTATCCCAAAGCGGCTACAAAGTTCTTTCCAGTCTGCGGGGGATTTGTAAAGACAAGCCGTTTCTTCGCATAATTCGGAAACCTTGATTTCCGGCTGATAGTCACTCTCTTGAAACTGAACACCAACATTCTGGAAAAGGCGGCGGCGTTCTTTTCGTGGGTTATAGCCCAGTACAGATACCGTTCCGCTGTCAGCTTTCCTTGTTCCTAAAATACATTCAATCGTGGTACTTTTTCCTGCGCCATTTGCACCAAGTAGACCATAAACTGTACCACGCTTTACGGATAGACTGATATTGTCTACTGCAAGCAGATTTCCATAAGATTTTGATAACTGCTCGACTTTGATTATTTCCTGCATATCTGCACCTCCTTGTTTTTTACAAAAAAAGAATACCACCGACAAAGACGTTGGTGGTAAAGTGGAGAGTTTATAAAAATTTGCTTTTCATATTTTCCAAACTGTCAATCATTTTTATTGCGTTGACCTCTGCGTCAGACAAAGAAACAATCAGCTTGTCACAAACTGTTATTATTTCTGCGTCTGCTTTGGGTGTATTCAGAGCTTTCCGAATATCTACATTCGGATTTTGGGATGACTGCTGTATCATTCGTAGAATTGCTTCTAATGAATAGTTAGCACACCGCAAAGAACGAATAATTTTCAGCCGTTTTATATCTTCATCAGTATATATTCTATATCCGTTCTGCTTTCGCTTAACAGAAAGTAATCCGTTCATTTCCCAATTTCTTAAAGTGTCCATAGAAATATCCAGATAATTAGATACCTCTTTTCGTTTTAAGAAATGAGTATTTTCCTCGGTCGCGCCGGACAAAATCTGTTTAACAATTTTAATAGCTTCTTCGGCGTTAGCACGTTCCTGTCTGATTTGCGATAGGTACTCCTTTGTTAAAGAAAGGGCGGTATCAAAATCCTTTGTAGCAGATGTTTTTATCATCAAAACAATTTTCTTACGCAGACCATTTTGTAATACTTCAATCTGAAATGCAAGGCGGGCAAGTTTGAATTGTTCAATATGAAAATCTGTAAATACTCGATAACCATTGGATAAACGCTCTGGTTTTGGTATCAACTCCAATTTCTCATATAAACGCACTGTATTAGGGTGTATTCCAATCATTTTTGCAATTTCAGCGGTTTTGTAAGTGTTCATCATTCATTACCTCCATTCACAAAATGAATACTACCACAAAGAAAAAGTCTGGTGTCATAATGGAGAGTTTATTTTATCATAAGGTAGTGAACGCTTCAATATAAATATATGAATTATTTTAGTTAATATTAGGAAATATGTAGACATATCCAAGAAAAAAGAGGAACAGTAAAATGTAACTGGGTGAATGAATATGGCGAAAAGACCAGTACCAAAATACGACTTCAAGGCTTTTGGAGCAGCGATAAAGGCAGCGCGAACGGGCAGGAAAGAGAGCCGCAAGAAAGTAAGCGACGAAATGTTTATCTCTCCCCGCTACCTTGCGAATATAGAGAATAACGGGCAACACCCCAGTTTGCAGATTTTCTTTGAACTTATGCTCCGTTACAATATATCTGTAGACCAGTTTCTTTTGGATAAGCCCGCCGAAAAGAACACGCAGCGGCGGCAGCTTGACGTGCTGCTCGACGGGATAAGCGATACGGGGCTTCGGATTGTGGCAGCCACCGCAAAAGAGATAGCGGAAGTCGAAAAAGAGGGCGAATGAGAGCGTCCGGAAAAAATGAATATGGATTTTAGGAAGCGTTGTAATCTTTACAGATTGCAGCGTTTTTCTTTTGTAAAAGTCCGTCAAATCAAGCCTTTTCAGTGTTGTAGGTATTGAGAAAAAAGTTTCTTAGCAAGCATAGGAAAGGGATACCCTTTCCGTATTTTCGCCCTCCTGCGCTGCCGCGCGTCGGTTGAAAATTGCTTGTTGGGAAGTGTCCCAAACCCTCTAAAAAACGGAAAGGAGCGTGAACGCATGGACGGCAGGAAACGGACGGTGCAAATCAAATTCAGAGTAACAGAGGAAGAACGGGCGTTGATTGAGCAGAAAATGAAGCTCGTCCCCACCCGGAACATGGAAGCCTATCTTCGGAAAATGGCAATCGACGGGTACATCATTCAGATAGACCACGCCGACATAAAAGCCATGACAGCGGAGATACAGAAAATCGGTGTCAACATCAACCAGATAGCGCGGCGCGTCAACGCCACGGGCAGCGTCTACCAAGAGGACATAGAGGAAATAAAGGGGGTGCTTGCGGAGATAT
>OLVT01000081.1_pt1 | contig 105991 bp, 87 predicted proteins | sample 1673241 | NCBI WGS metagenome assembly OLVT01 (sample SAMEA3178936, study PRJEB25190) | human gut metagenome | biome: human gut; feature: human-associated habitat; material: faeces | place: Austria | collected 2013
TCATAAAGAAAAACTGGATGATTGGGAAGTAGGGAATTTCTCTGCTTCCCTTTTATTTTAGGAATAATTCCTATCTTTGCTAATAATAATTATACACTAACAAACCTGACTTTTCGTATTTCGTATTCCTAGTAGGACAAAGACAAAGGCTGGCGGAGGCAGGGAACCGGCACTGGATAAAGAATTACTTCCTGCTTTCCTGCTGGTGCGTGGCGGAAGCCTTGTACTGTCCGGGAGTAATCCCTTCGTATTTTTTAAAAACCCGGATAAAATTCTGCTGGGAATTAAAGCCTGTCAGCAAAGCTGCTTCTTTTACCGAATACTTGGATGTGTCTAGAAGGCTTTTTGCTTTTTGGATTCGGAGCTGGTTCAGATATTCGATAAAATTAATGCCAAAGCTTTCTTTAAACAGTCGGCTTAAATAGCTTGTAGTTGTTTTGCACTGCTCTGCCAGCAAATTTAAGGACAAGTCCGGATTCATGTAATTTTCTTCAATATATTTCCTGGCCTGGATTAGATATTTGTGCTGCTGTTTCTGATATTTTTCATTCAAGAGCCTGATTGCGGCCAGGGCCAGTTCCTTCATACATTGTTTAAGTTTTTCAGGGTCTTTCATTTCTTCCTTCAGGAGGAGGTCATCCTGAAATACCAGATTTTCCGGAATATTGCTTTTCGTAATTCTGGCAGTGGAAAGTATCTGAAGAATCGCAAGTCTGTAAAGTTCGCATCCTCTCCATCTCTCCTGACTGTCTTCAATACGCTCCAGTTGCTGGCAAATCTGCAGCGCCTTTTGCGCTGCCAGCTCCGGCTGTTCTTTTTCAATATACTCCATCACAGAACGGAGCTGAAACTGAAAATACCTCTGGTCCATGAGCAGGCTGCCTCCGTTTTCATCTTCAGTTCCGGTATTCAGCGACGGATATTTTTTGGCGGCAAGGCGATGAAGAGTTGCATGGTAGGTAACAGAGATATTTTCTATACAGCTACACCACGGCCCAATCTGCATCCATGCGTTATCATCTATATTTTGCGTATACTGGAAAAAAGCCTGCTCCATCTTGATTTCGAAGCTGATAATCTGAATATCCGATATATTATCAGAGAACTGTATAATCGCCGTATAAACGGAATCATCTGTTTTCTGAATTACATAGTGGCAGAGACCTTGGGAGAACTTCTCCAGCCATAATCTCAATTCGTTTAAAAGACGTTTATGTTCCCCTGCTTTTCCGTCCTCCGGAAACGCAAAGGCAATGGTGGTATAACTTCCTTTAACTTCCAGAGGACTGTCTATATTTTTTAAAATATTTTGAATATACATCTGTTCCATAGGTTTCCCATTTAACAGTTCGAAATAGAATTCCGTTGATATTTGGGGAATCATATGGTTCAGAATACTGTCAAGCTGTTCCTTTTGAAACGATATATCGAGAAATCTATCGGCCAGATAGTCCCACTCATTTTTCTTCGGGCTTCCTTTTGGCTCATTATCCTCCTGAATGGAAAAAAGCTTTGTCAGCCGCAGGACCGGGATATAGCAGCAGTAAATGATACCGGCAGACAAAAGAGCGCTCATGGCCGTAATTAAAATCAGAAAGGGCAGTATATTTTTCAGACTGCTCCGGAGAGAAGGCATAAAATACAGATCATTTACCGTCAAAATCATACGGATTGAGGAGCGGTTTGAAACCCGCAGAAAGTAATGATGTTCGTCCCGGAATTCTGCGCTGCTGGCATTTGGTTTGAGAAGGAGCCGTAGCTGGCTCATCTGCGGTTCAATAGAGCTGTAGTCTAAAAGTCCGGGAAATATGGGATTCCACTGGCTGTCATAGACATAGAGAGAGGTGAAGTCGGTCTGATTCCCCCGCAGGGAACTGTAAAGAGAATCCGGATTGATTTCCATAAACAGTGTTCCCAGACGCTTATCGCCATTAAGAGGAAAATCCCTCACAATATAAACGCTGTCTCCGTCCATTTCCAGATATGTGGTACGTCCGCTTTTTAAAATGGAGGTCTCCGAATTACTCTGTCTGTGACGGTCAATGATTTCCCAGTCTGAAAAATTTTCTGCCTGGTACGCCTCATAAGCGGAGGTAAGAACTGTACCTGAACGGGCGACGTACAGGAAAATTCTGCGGATTGCCTCATTCTCCTGACAGTATCCGTCCAGAGCGGAGAAAACAGGATAATTGTTTGGAGAAGAAGGCTCATCCGGGGTAACGACCGCATCGATAATCGCCCCGTCATAGGTGATATGGGTCAGGGAGTCATGGTAGCCGGAAAGTAGAGCGTCCATGGTTTCGGATGAAATTTTCAGAGTATTGGAATAGATCAGATTGTTGTTGTTGATAAAGGCCTCTCTGGTCTGAACCGCCACCAGAGAGCATACCAGGGTTATCAGCAATGTGGACACTCCAAATATAATGATGAAAACCTGGGTAATCAGAGTTTTGCCCCTGAATCGTTCCATGAGTCCCCCTGTAATTTGTTCCATTTGAACCCTCCTGCTTTTGTGCTATTTTTCTAAAAACAAGTATATGGTATCAAAAAAATTATGACAAGTATATAAGCGGCTCTCTTAATAGGCAATTTTTGCGCAATTAACAATTTTTATCTTTTAAAGAAAAAATAGAAAATGAAAGCGATAATGGGCCATTTACATCAGGTGGCCCGGTGCGTATACTGGCCTTACAGCAACGAGCTCGTTTAAGTGCAGCAAACCTAAATCGATATGAAGGGAGTTATTATGAAGAGACCAAGCAAAAAACAAATTTTTTCATGTTTCCTGGCGGCTTCCCTTGGATTAGGAGTCCTTTCCGGTTGCGGCGGAGGTTCTGGCAGTCAGGCCTCTGGACAGGCTGAAGCCTCAGGAGAGAATGTTGTAACCTTCTCCATGTCAGAGGACGTATACACCTGGGACCCTATGGGACAGCCTGTAGTTCCGTTCTATAGTATACAGCTTCTGATTTATGATATGCTGGTGCGAACAGATCACCAGGGCAATTATGAGCCGGGTCTGGCTACCGAATGGTCGGTATCAGAAGACGGACTGGACTGGACCTTTAAACTGAGAGAAGGCGTTAAATTCCACAATGGTGAAGACTTCAATGCGGAATGCGTGAAGGCAACATTGGAACGGGGAGCGTTTGACAATACTTTGAACATGAACTTCCTCTGGACGGATATAGAAGAAGTAGAAGTGGTAGACGACTATACAGCTGTAGTTCACTGCAAAGCTCCCATTGGAGACATGCTGAATCAGCTGACCTATATGCCTATGCTTCCGGCAAAAGCCCTGGCGGAGCAGGGGGACGACTTGTTTAAGACCAATCCAGGCACGGGTCCCTGGAAATTTGTCAGCTGGGACCCCGGCAATGAGGCGGTATTTGAGAGAAACGATGACTACTGGGATTGGGGAGAGAATAAATCTAATGTAGATAAAATTATCTACAAACCGATTTCTGAGGATACTACCCGGGTATCCAGCATGAGGACAGGCGAGTTTGATCTGATATCCAATATTCCGCCGGATCAGGTAGACGTGCTCAGCGGCACAGAGGGGGTTGTAGTGGATTCCCAGCCAGGTACCACGATTACATGGATGTCTCTTCAGTGCGGTGAAGGCCAGCCCTTTGCTGACCAGAATGTACGGCTGGCCCTGACCCATGCCATTGACCGGCAGCTGATTGTAGACAGCATTCTGGGCTCCGGTTCACCCGCCTACTGGCCGGTTATGGAAGGCGTGACCGGATATGATGCTCAAAAAGAGTCCCAGTACAATCAATATGATCCGGAACTAGCAAAACAGCTTCTGGCTGACAGCAGCTACAACGGAGAGGAAATCTATTTTATGGCTATTGACGGCAAGGTACCTCGTACCAAGGAGGTGCTTCAGGCAGTTATGTCTATGATGACGGAAGTCGGATTTAACGTTAAGCTTGAAATCATGGAAGGAGCGACCTTTGTAAGCAAGCGCTCTGCCGGGGATTATGACATTGCGTTTTCTAATGTATTCTACAATAATGGCTCGCCCTGGAGACATATGATTACGCATTGGCTGTCCGATTCCTGCAATACGCAGCTGGAGAATCCGGAAATTACCAACTTATTAAATCAGGCACGCCAAACCATTGATATCCAAAAGCAGGGCGAGCTGCTGAAAGAGGCGTTTACGAAGATGATGGAAGACGGAGGACGTATGTGCTATTTTATCAATCTGGATACGATTAACGCCTATTCCGACCGGCTTAGCGGCGTAAAATGCTATAACGATACCATTGTTGACCTTTCCAGAGTTATGAAAAATTAGAATTCAGCCAGGAGGTAATTAAATGCAGAACTTTATGCGTTTTATGGCCAAGCGTTTTGTATCTGCCATTATCGTTCTGTTTGGCGTATCAGTTGTAGCATTTGGGCTGATGCGCCTGGCCCCCGGCAATCCGGCAGCGCTCATGCTGCCGGATAATGCCACGGCAGAGCAGATTGCGGCGGTAGAGGTGGAGATGGGGCTGGATAAGCCATTGATACAACAATACTTAATTTATATTGGAGGCGTTTTGCATGGAGACTTGGGAACCTCCATCTTTTTCAACCGTTCCTGCTCGGAACTGATTTTCAGCCGGCTGCCGGCTACCGGTCTGTTGACCTTTGCCGCTGTTCTGGTCTCTATTCTGGTCAGCTTTCCGATGGGAATCATTTCCGGCATCAAAAAGGGCTCGGTAATTGACTTTATTTCCATGGTCTTTGCCCTGCTGGGGATGTCCATGTCTCAGGTGTGGCTGGGATTGCTGTTTATCCTGTTTTTTGGAGTTTACCTTGGCATTCTGCCCACCCAGGGATATGGCTCCTTTCAAAACCTGATTCTGCCATCGCTGACCCTGGGACTGCCTCTGGCAGCTCTGGTGACCCGCATGCTTCGCTCCGGGATGTTTGAGGTTCTCCAGGAGGATTACATAACTGCTACCAAAGCCAGAGGAATCAGTAATCTGAAAATCTACACAAAGTACGCGCTGAAAAACGCACTGCTTCCAACCATTACTATCATTGGGATGCAGATTGGACAGCTTTTAGCCGGGGCGATTATTGTGGAGCAGGTTTTTGGATGGCCAGGTTTGGGGAGTTTGACGGTAAGCGCGATTGGGATGCGGGATTTCCCCCTAATCCAATCAATCCTTCTGACCACAGCCGCTCTGTTTGTGATTATCAATATTCTGGTCGATATCATTTATGTAGTGGTTGATCCCCGTATGAGTCTGAATTAGGAGGAACTGGTATGAAACGAAGTGAACTGCTGCGAAGAATGCGAAAATCAAAGTTCTTTATTATCGGAACCATTATTGCCGTGCTTGTAATCCTGGTAGCTTTTACCTCGCCCCTGTTTGTGGTCCATGACCCGATACAGTCAGACTTGAGAAGCAGGCTGATTCCTCCTCAATATTTTTCGCAAGGTATGGAAGGTTATATTCTTGGCACGGACGCCCTGGGGCAGGATATCTTTACCCGTCTGGTCATGGGCTGTCGTATTTCCTTACTGATTGCGGCCGCCGGTGTGCTGATTCCTGCGGTAATCGGCACTGCCCTGGGAGCTGTGGCAGGATATTTTGGCGGAATGATTGACAATGTAATTATGCGAATCTGTGATATCCAGCTGTCCATCCCCACCATGGTGCTCGCAATTACCGTTATGGCCATTTTCGGGAACAGTGTTCCCAACCTTTTAGTCGTGTTGGCAATTGTGGGATGGACATCCTATACCCGTGTGGTTCGGGGAAGCGTTATGGGAATCCGCAACTCGGAGTTCATTCAGGCGTCCCGGGTGTTGGGGGCCTCAAATGCGAGGATTTTGATTACCCAGATTCTCCCCTGCGTACTGACTCCGCTGATTATTCTGATGAGCCAGCAGATTGGTTTTGTTATCTTGACTGAGGCGAACCTGAGTTTTTTGGGAATGGGCGTCCCGCTTCCGGACCCCTCTCTGGGTTCCATGATTGCGGATGGCCGCGAATACATTGCTACTGCCCCCTGGACCGTGGTTGTTCCAGGCGTGGCACTCATGATTATTGTGCTGGCCTTTAACTTCCTGGGAGACGGAGTCCGCGATATTCTGGATCCTAAAAACAAAGATTAAAGGAGGAAGTTATTCATATGGAGCCATTATTGGAAATTAAAGACCTTCATGTTGAATATAAAACAGGCCGGGCGACTGCCCGGGCTTTAAATGGAATCAATCTGACGATTGGAAACGGAGAGGCGTTGGGGTTGGTAGGTGAAACCGGAGCAGGAAAGACAACGATTGCTCTGTCCACGCTGAAGCTTCTCCCCCAGGACGTAGGTAAAGTCACGAAAGGAAGCATTCGCTTTAACGGCCAGTCGATTCTGGATATGCATGAGAAAGAACTAGAAGGCATGAGAGGCAATAAGATATCCATGATTTTTCAGAATCCTTTAAGTTCTCTAAATCCGCTGTTTACTGTGGGTGAGCAAATTTCAATGGTTCTGCGCAAGCATAACAGCATGAGCAAAAAAGAAGCTGCCAAGAAGGCACAGGAGCTTCTTGAGATGGTGGGAATTGCGAAATACCGTCTGGAAGACTTCCCTCATCAATTTTCAGGCGGAATGCGGCAGAGAGTGGGAATCGCGGCCGCCCTGGCCTGCAACCCGGAGCTTCTGATTGCGGATGAGCCCACCACTGCTTTGGATGTTACCATACAGGCGCAGATTCTGGAGCTGATGAAGGAGCTGCAGCGACAGCGTTCCAGTTCCCTGCTGATGATTACCCATAATCTGGGAATTATTGCGGAGCTGTGCCAGAAGGTGGCAGTTATTTACGCAGGGACCATCATTGAATATGGAACGGTAGAGGAGGTTTTTACGAATCCGCAGCACTGGTATACGAAGGGACTCCTTGGGGCTATTCCGAAACTTACCGGCCCCAGAAACCGGCTGGCCTTTATTCCCGGAACGGTTGCCAATGCAAATGACCTCCCTTCGGGCTGTAAGTTCCATCCACGCTGCCAGCACTGTACGCAACAGTGCAGGGAACAAATCCCGGAACTATTTGAATATACCGCAGGACACCAGGTTGCTTGCTGGGAAAGGAGGAATCATCGATGAACGGAGAAATCAAACAGCCTGTAATTGAGGTTAAAAACCTCAAGAAGTATTTTAAGGTTAAAAATAAAGGAATGCTTCATGCGGTAGACGGCGTCAGTTTTTCCGTTCGGCCCGGCGAAACGCTGGGACTGGTGGGAGAATCCGGTTGCGGAAAATCTACGGTGGGGAATGTTATTATGAGGCTCCATCAGGCAACCGATGGCCAGGTACTCTTTAAGGGAACAAATATACTGACTTCCAGAGGAAAGGAGAGCATGGAATTCCGCAAAAAAATCCAGATTATTTTCCAGGACCCATATTCCTCCCTGAATCCCAAAAAGACAATCAGCGGAATTATGGAGGAGGCCTATAAAATCCATCATCTCTGCTCAGGTGCGGAAATGAAAAAACAGATTGCCCATCTGATTGAACTTTGCGGTTTGGAACCATATGTACTTGAAAAATATCCTCATGAGCTGGATGGCGGGAAAAGACAGCTGGTGGGAATCGCCCGGGCCCTGTCCTTAGGACCAGAATTTATCGTCTGTGATGAGCCGGTATCTTCTTTGGACGTATCCATCCAGGCGACAATTATTAACCTGCTGATGGACCTGCAGAAAAAAATGAATTTGTCATTCCTTTTTATCTCTCATGACCTGAGCGTTGTAAGGCATATTTCCCAGCGGGTTGCTGTTATGTATCTGGGACAGATTATTGAGATGGCGGATACGGATGATATTTTTTCTGACGCGAGGCATCCCTATACCATCGCCTTGCTCTCCGCTGTTCCGAAAATTGACTTTTCGCATCAAAGCAGCAGGATTGTGCTGAACGGCGATGTCCCCAGCCCCATTAATCCGGGAGAGGGCTGCCGGTTTGCTCCCAGATGTTTTATGTGCAAAGAAATCTGCAAAACCCAGAAGCCGGAATTGAAAGAGGTAGGTCCCGGACATTGCGTTGCTTGTCACTTTTACGAGCAGAGCCGGACTGTGGCGGAACAGATTGAAAATAAGATTCAGAACTAGGAGGAATTGATGGACACAAAGATTAAAGATATACAGGTAATCTGCACCGCTCCTGAAGGAATCAATCTGGTGGTTGTCAAGGTGCTCACCAACCAGCCAGGCCTTTACGGCCTGGGTTGTGCCACCTTCGCCTACCGCCATCTGGCTGTAAAAACCGTTGTAGAGGAATATTTAAAGCCTCTTCTTACGGGAAGAAATGTGGACCGGATTGAAGATATCTGGCAGCTGATGCATCAGAACGGTTACTGGAGAAACGGGCCGGTGGAGAACAATGCTATTTCCGGAGTGGATATGGCCTTATGGGATATCAAAGGAAAAATGGCCGGAATGCCGCTTTATCAGCTTTTCGGAGGAAAGTGCAGGGAGGCGGTTCCCGTCTACCGCCATGCGGACGGAAGGGATGTGGAGGAGGTCTGCGAAAATATTCTGCGTTTCAAGGAAATGGGAATCACCACCATTCGCTGCCAGTGCGGCGGGTATGGAGGAGAAAGCTATGGAACAACGCCTTCCCATGCACCGGTTGGCGCTCAGCCTGGCGTATACCTGGATTCCCGGGAATACATTCGCAATACTGTTAAGCTGTTTGAAGGAATCAGGAGTAGGATTGGCTATGATGTGAATCTGGTTCATGATGTACATGAACGTATTGCGCCGATAGAAGCGATTCAGTTGGCTAAGGCTCTGGAACCATTTGACCTGTTCTTTTTGGAAGACCCTGTGCCCATTGAACAGCTGCCGTGGCTTGAGAACCTTCGCGGACAGACCAGTATTCCCATCGCCGAGGGAGAGCTGTTCAACAACGGTGTGGAGTGGAAGGACATCATTGCCCGCAGGCTGATTGACTTTATCCGGGTACATATCAGCCAGATTGGGGGAATTACGCCTGCCAGAAAGCTTCAGATTTTTGCTGAACAGTTCGGCGTGCGCACGGCCTGGCACGGTCCCGGAGACATGTCGCCGGTTGCTCATGCGGCAAATATCCATATCGATTTGGCTGCGCCTAATTTTGGAGTGCAGGAGTGGTCCGGCATTGAACCGCCCAATTACGTGATTCAGAAGCTTTCTGGTCCCCATGGAGCCCTGCTGGAGGTGTTCCCTGGTTTGCCGGAATTCAGGGATGGTTATGTGTACCCCAATGCACTTCCGGGTCTGGGCGTTGATATCAATGAAGAGGAGGCGGCAAAATATCCTTGTCAGTCGCCGGTGGTTACCTGGACGCAGACCAGACGCAGAGACGGAGCCCTGCAGACTCCCTGATGCCCTGTAGGCGCTGGAATGTATGGTTTAAAAGTATAGATAAAATAATTGAAGGAGGAATATTTCATGAAAAGTTGTGTTATTACCAGCCCGTTCCATTACGAAATTCGGGAGGTTCCCATTCCCGAACCTGGAGACAATGAAGTTCTGATTCAGATGAAGGCCGCCGGCGTTTGCGGAAGCGATTTGCATATATACAAGGGGGAAAATCCTCTGTCTACCTACCCGCTGGTTCCAGGACATGAAAATGCGGGAATTGTAGCTAAGGTTGGAAGAAATGTAACGAACGTTCAGCCCGGCGACCATGTGGTGGTGGATTTGGTGATTACTTGCGGAACCTGCTGGCAGTGTACGCACGGCCGTGAAAACGTCTGCGAACACGTTCTGGTGAGAGGCAGCGGAACCGATGGGGGCTGGAGGGAATACTTTACCGCCCCCCAGGACGATGTCTATAAAATCGATTCCAGCATTCCGTGGAAGAATGCGGCCCTGATTGAGCCCATCGCTATTGGCGCACACTGCACCAAGAGAGGAAGAGTTCAGCCAGATGATGTGGTATTTATTCTGGGAACTGGGACTATCGGAACCATTATTCTGCAAGCGTGCAAGGTAATCGGAGCTACGGTAATCTGTTGTGACATTGATGACCAGTCCCTGGAGAGAGCGAAGAAGTTCGGAGCCGATTATATAATCAACAGCAAGAGGCAGGATATCATTCAAGAGGTTCAGAAGATTACTAATGGCCATGGCTGTACGATTGCCTATGATTCCGCATGCTTTCCCGGCAGTCTGACTCAGATTATGCAGTACGGGATTGTCTGCAATGCCGGACGAGTCGTCCCCATGGGATTTTGCGATAAGCCGGAAAACATTTCCCAGGCAGATATAAACAAAAGGGAACTGGATATTATCGGAAGCCGCATGAGCGCTTATCAGTTCCAGCCAGTGGCCCAAAATATGGCGGAAGGAAAATATCAGCTGGAGGGGCTTGCAACTACTTTTGTACCCTTCAGTCAGATTGAAAAGGTTTTCCAGAATATGGAACATCCGGACCCTGCTGTCAAGAAAACCGTAATTTTGTTTGATTAATATTTAGGAGGAGTAAACCTATGATTTCCAGTAAATTTGATGTAACAGGCAAACACTGTATTGTAACCGGAGGAGCCCAGGGACTGTCCAGAGGAATGGCAGAGGGTCTGCTGGAGGCTGGCTGCCGGGTAGTTCTGGTGGATATTCAGAAAGAGAAATTGGAGCAGGTAGTGGAGGAGTACCGAGCGAAAGGTTATGACGCTTACGGGGTAAGCGGAAACCTCGCGGACCGGGAGGATTTGAACCGGATTTTCGATGAAGCAATGGAACATCTGGAAGGAAAGCTGGATGTGCTGATTCCTGCCGCAGGTATTCAGAGACGTCATCTGCCGGAGGAGTTTCCCATTGAAGAGTGGGACTTGGTATTAAATATCAACTTGAATGCTGTTTTTCTAATGATTCAGAAATCCCTTCAGATTATGCTTAAGCAGCCGTCTGGAGGAAAAATCATTACCATCGGCTCCATGGTAACCTGGTTTGGAGGAACGACGGTTCCTGCCTATACAGCTTCCAAGGGCGCGGTCTCTCAGCTGACCAAGAGCCTTGCGGTAGACTGCGCGGGGAGAAATATTAACATTAACTGTATCTGTCCCGGCTATATGGATACGGAGATGTGCGCTAATATGACGCAGGCCCGAAAAGATGAGTGTACGGTCAGGATACCTGCGGGCCGTTGGGGTACACCGGAAGATTTGAAAGGTCCGGTATTGTTCTTGGCTTCCGCTGCATCTGATTATCTGAATGGGGCGACTATCCCGGTAGACGGAGGATATCTTGTAAAATAGCGGATTTCCAGAGCTAATAGACTATATATAAAGGGAGTGTTGCTGCAAAGACGCTCCCTTTTCTCCTGCTCTGTGTAAAGTATAGAGGAAAGATATTTTCTTTTAATGCAATTTTAATTTTAATGGTGTAAGATAGCATCATAAAAGATATCAGCATTTGATGAGATACATTTCACAAACCAGGAGGAATACATTTTATGGAGCGTTTCATTTTAACAGGACCATTTATTGGAGCCGCGGCGGCGGCCCTTCTGACTGCATGCGGCCAGAGCCAGTCCACCGGCATGACCCAGCCAATCGCAGCCAGCACCGCCCAGGTGCAGACCGTCCGGACGGAGGAAACCAGCCCAGCTGCCGGGGAGACGGCGGCGGGGAATACGACGGCCGGAAATATGGCGGGTGCGGAAAATATAGCTGCGGAAGAAACAACAGCAGCAGGAGGGGCGCTGGCCCCCTCGGAAACAGCCCAGACCTCATATCCCACTGCTTCCGGGGACCCGCAGCAGGATCAGGACACCTACTGCCGGGTTAAGGCGGAACAGGATGCCATTGAAATTGAAATCAGCAATCTGGAGGCTGCCTACCGGGTGGGCTCCATGGATGAACCGTCCTTTCAGAGCCAGAGAACGGCGCTGAGGGATCAGAAGCGGGAACTGGACCGTCAGGAGGAGATGCTGGAGGATATGGTGGAAATGTATTACTACCAGACCATGGAAATCCCCCAGGGAGATATTCAGAGCCTTCTGGACCAGCTATCCCAGGTTAATAGTCAAAAGAATGACCAGGAAAGTCAGGAAAGCCAGCTGAAGCTGCAGTACCGGAACGGAGAAATCAGCCGGGAGGATTTCATAACCGCCATGCAGGAGAATATCAGCCTGGAGGAGGAACTGGATGTAAAGGAGGAGCTGTTGGAGGACAGCCTGGAGCGTCTGGGCTGGGACGACTGAGGTGGCTTTTGCAGAGCGCTCCGTCCCCCTTAAAAGGATTCCAGCCAGGTTTTAACCAGCGGCAGCCAGCTTTGACAGGAGGGCTCGTAGTATCTTCCATCTCTGCCTTCCACCTCATGGGAAGCGGTGGACAGACCGTGGATGCCTCTTGGGTAGATGTGCATCTCCAGGCTGATGCCATGCTTTCTCAGGGCAGAAGCCAGAAGAAGACTGTTTTCTACCGGAACGGTCTGGTCGGTCCAGGTATGCCATAAAAATACCGGCGGTACCTGGGGCCCCACCTGGTTTTCCAGAGAAAAGAGCCGGACCATTTCCTCATTGTCCAGCTGCTGCGGGCCCAGCAGGGTTTCTACGGACCCGCGGTGGGCATACTCTCCGGAAGTGATGACCGGATAGCAGAGAATCAGTCCATTGGGCCGGATGTTTTCCGGCCCTTTTTCAATGGGGCCAAAGAGGAAGTCCTTGTCCCAGAACACGCCCAGACTGCAGGCCAGGTGTCCTCCGGCGGAAAAGCCGGACACCAAAATGCGGTTTGGATCAATCTGCCAGCTGCGGCTGTTTTTCCGGATCAGATCTACGGACAGGGCCAGTTCCATAAGAGCCCGGGGAAACCTGTCCGGCGCCACACTGTAGTGGAGTACAAATACCTGGCAGCCCATAGCCAGGTATTCCATCGCTACCGGCTGGTCCTCCCGCTGGGATACATGGTTGTAGCCTCCGCCGGGACAGATCACCACTGCCGGACGGAGCCGGTCCTTTGTTTCCTCCATAGGATCTAAAAGATACGCGGTCAGGTCTGCCTGAGGATGTTCGCAGACGTGGCCGCACTGTTTTTCTGTTACGGAAATGGGAAAATGTTGGATATTCATAGGAAGCCTCCTTGGTTCACTGCATTATTTCTGCCCCTAGTCTATCACATCCCGGGGATGGTTGCAATCGGCGGCTTTACAGCAAAGAAAGAAGCAAGTATAATAAGAGGGCAGGTATTGATTGCGCGATCGCCCTCATTGCAGGGACAGAAAGGAAAACGATAAATATGAAAAAATTAGAAGAATATGTAAGAAGCATACCGGATTTTCCTGAGCCTGGAATCATTTTCCGGGATGTGACTACGATTTTACAGGATGCGGACGGCCTGGCCCTGGCGGTGGACAGCCTGACGAATATGGTAAAGGATAAGGATTTTGACCTGGTGGTAGGGCCGGAATCCCGTGGATTTATTTTTGGCGTACCGGTGGCATATTTGTGCCATAAGGGTTTTGTGCCGGTGCGCAAAAAAGGGAAGCTGCCCTGCGAGACGATCACCGCTCAGTACGATCTGGAGTATGGTACGGCGGAGATTGAGATTCACAAGGATGCCATCCGTCCGGGGCAGAAGGTAGTGATTGTAGACGATTTGATTGCTACCGGAGGAACTACGGAGGCGATTATCCGCCTGGTACAGGAGCTGGGAGGACAGGTGGTAAAAATCTGCTTTGTGATGGAGCTGGCCGGCCTGAAAGGACGGGAACGGCTTAAAGATTATGAGGTGGAGTCTGCCATTATTTATGAAGGCAAATAGTATGCCGGAACGGAGAAACTATGGATCAGGAAGTGAAAAGGTATCGGAATAAGAAGATTGTTCTGACCATTCTCCATGTATTGTTTGTGCTGATTGCGGCCGCGGGTTTCAGCGCCATGTATCTGAATTCTGATTTTGGAAAGGGGATTTCCTGGCTGCACAAGGAAGAATATGAGGATACGGAGCAGTTCCATCTCCTGCTGTCAGAGGATATTGATAAAATTTTCACCTATATTGGATACAAAGACGTATTTGAAACCAATGGGGAACTGGATCTGAACAAGGTTGTGGTGGGGGTCAGCGACGGCCCCGGTTACAGCGAAACTCTGACGCTGGATGATATTATCCGATATGCCAAGCGCAGGGGATACTATCTGGACGAAAATTTTACGGTTAAGGGCAGCCCGGTTTCCATGGACAATGACGACGATATGGAGCTGACGGTTGATTGGCAGACCTATAATCCCAATTTTCTGGATCCGGAATTTTATGGGGACCGGATGACCAAGGAGGAGCTGGCCTTTGAAGTGCTGGGACGGCTGGGAGATTATTATTCTATTTCACATAATTACATTGAAAATCCGACGAACTTTCATTTCCGCATTGTATACCGCAGCGATGACGGAGAGGAAAAGACCTATACCAATGTACCGGATATGACATTGGAAGCCATGCGGGAGGAAGGAAAATATGTGTATATTCCCGGAGATTCCATCCGGATGGAGAGCAATTTGGAGGAGATCCCGGCCAATGCGGCCCCTTATCTGGAGATCTGGAATCCTTTTGGGAACAATCGCTATTATATGATGCTTTCCATCGATACCAGTTATCCATACGATGACCCTTATGCGCAGGAAGCGCAGGCATATTTGGACTCCAGAAGCCATTTCCTGCTGGGAAGCGTAGGCTTAGCGGCGGGCTGTTTGGGAGCGGTGACCACGATTCTGGGAATGGTGGTGATGTCCGGGCATGAGAAAGAGGAAAGCCGGAAGGTTCGTCTTTATCCTTTTGATGAAATTTACACGGAGCTGGCGGTTTTGGCCTGGGCGGTTTTAGTTCTGGTCTGTGTTTATATGGGAAGGTTTGTGGCCAGTCATCTGATTTCTATGGCCTTCACCCAGGAACAATGGGCTTATTGGATTAAGCTGGTGAAGCTTTTGGTTATTTACGGCTGTACGGTGCTTTGCCTTTTCGGCGCGGTGAGGCGCTACAAGGCGGGACAGCTATGGAGCAACAGCCTGATCCGCAGGGCGTATGAATCTTTGAGAGAGTACCGGAATCGGTCCACCTTCGCGGTGGGAATGGCGATGGCATTTCTGGCGGTTCTGGCTGTGAATATTTTTCTGATTTGGGGTATGCTGGTAATTTGGACAGAACAGGAAAGAGGCCTGGACCAGGATATTACTTTTCTGATTATGGCGGCTCTTTTGGCAGGTACGGATATTCTGGTTTTCCATCGGATGTTCTCCAAGTCGGTACAGATGGATTTGCTGGACGATGCGATCCGCAATATTTCCCAGGGCAATACCAGCTACCAGATGGATTTGAGCCAGCTGAGAGGCAAGGAAAGGGCCATGGGAGAGCATATCAACAGTATTGGAACCGGCCTGGAAGCGGCGTTAAAGGAACAGGTGAAAAGTGAGAGGCTGAAAACGGATTTGATTACCAACGTATCTCACGATATTAAAACGCCATTGACCTCAATTATCAATTATGTGGATTTAATCAAGCGGGAAAATATCCAGGATCCCAAAATTCAAGGTTATCTGGAGGTTTTGGATCAGAAATCCCAGCGCCTGAAGAATCTGACAGAGGATTTGGTGGAAGCTTCTAAGGCCAGTTCCGGCAATCTGAAGCTGGATATTCAGGATATTGATGTGGTAGAGCTGGTTTGGCAGACCAACGGGGAGTTCGAGGAGAAATTCGCTACCCGTCACCTGGAACTGGTTTCCAGTCTGCCCAAAAATCCGGTTCTGATCCGGGCGGATGGCCGCAGGCTTTGGCGGATTCTGGAAAACCTCTACAACAATGCTTATAAGTATGCCATGCAGAACAGCAGAATTTATGTGGATGTGGCGCAGAGGGACGGAAAGGCGATTTTTACGATTAAAAACGTATCGGAGAATCCTTTAAATATCTCGGCAGATGAGCTGACGGAGAGATTTGTGCGGGGCGACGTGGCCAGAACCACGGAAGGAAGCGGTTTGGGCCTGTCTATTGCCCAGAGTCTGACTAAGCTTCAGAACGGCACATTTACTCTGTCCATTGACGGAGACCTGTTTAAGGCAGAGGTGGCCTTCCCGGTGAAATGGACGACCCTGGAAGAATATGAAGAGCAGGAGCAGAGGGAGGAAGAAACTGCCGCTGAGGCAGAATGAATGGAAGATATGCAGCAGTTCAGGATGGCGGGAAAACAGGGGCAAAAACAGACGTTGATATAAAAAAGACTGCGGATCGGGCGGGTTCAGCCGATTCCGCAGCCTTTTTATCATTTACTGATATGGGAACACATTGATCCACTTCTCCAGAAGTTCCTTCTCTTCGGGACGCTTCTTTACCAGCTGAGCTGCGGCCACGATGGGCAGCCATCCCTGAACATAGCGCTTGTCCGTGCCGGTTTTCTCACAGAACAGATCCATGTAGAGATCAGCCAGCTTACTGTCCTTTAAGCTTAACAGCAGATAAGTTCTGGCTACGTCGGCGCTGGCATTACCCTGAGCTGCGTGAACCCAGTCAATGACGTACATGGTTCCGTCTTCCTGAACAATGATGTTGGAAGGAGAGAAATCGCCGTGGCACAGCTTCGTGTGTTTGGGCATACCATCCAGTCTGGTCAGAAGCTCATAGCGGGTGCTTTCGTCCAGCTCCGGCTCCTCATTCAGGGCGCGGATGGTTTTCTCTTTCAATTTGTTTAACAGAGGGCAGGCTTTGGAGTGAATCTCCAGCTGCAGATCAACCATCTGCTCCATGTACTCCTGAGTTTTGTCCGGATTTTCTTCCATCAGCTGCTCTAAGGTCTTGCCTTCAATGTACTCCTTCATAATGGACCATTTGCCGTCCACTACGGAAACTCCCAGAATCTTGGGAACATGAAGTCCCGGAAGATCCTCTACACGGGCATTGCACAGGGCCTCATTTAAAACCTCGGCCTTGGGGAATCCTTCGCAGAATTCCTTGATTGCAACATTGCCGTCGCGGTATACGCTTTTTGTGCTGCTGCTTGAGATTAACTGCTTCGCCATAAAATTACGCTCCTTCCAAAACATTATACGATAACTGCTCCGGAGGCTTTCCGGAACAGTTATATGCCATAGTCGTGATTACCATGCTGCATGGCCTTATTCTACTACATTTTGGGAAAAATGTACAGATGCTATTTGACAAAAATTTAACATACCTTCCCCTTTTCTTTTGTCAGAAACGGAAAATACCAGTGCCGTAAGGAGCCAGAGGATAGGCGATAGAATAGGGCTGTCCGTCGCATTCTCCCTTTGAAGCTTTGAAAACTGGCGCTTCTTTCAGCTTATATGCCCCATGGGTCTGATCCAGAAGCAGAGTATAATTGCCCCGTCTTGGCACGCCCACACGGTAGTCCGGCCGCGCAACAGGTGTGAAATTTATAACAAACAAAAGATTTTTCTTGGATGTTTCGTCTTTTCGTATGAAGCTGAAAATACTGCGGTCTCCATCGTTGGCATTGACCCACTGAAAACCGTTCCAGTCATTGTCCAGCCGGAAAAGTGCCGGATAGCGGCGGTACAGATGGAGAAGATCGCGGACATACATTTGAAGGTCCTGGTGGTCCTCCTCTTTGGTCAGATACCAGTCCAGAGCCACCTTTTCATCCCATTCGTGCCACTGGCCGAAATCCTGTCCCATAAACAGGAGCTTCTTTCCGGGATGTCCCAGCATAAAGGTATATCCGGCTTTTAAGTTGGAGAATTTGTCCTTTCCCAGGCCAGGCATTTTATTAATCATGGAACATTTCAGGTGGACTACCTCATCATGGGAAAGCACCAGAATATAGTTTTCGCTGGTAAAATATGTAAGACCAAAGGTCATGCGGTGATGATTATATTTGCGGAAATAGGGATCCAGCTTCATGTATTCCAGAAAGTCGTGCATCCAGCCCATATTCCACTTGAAGGTAAAGCCCAGGCCGTCTTGCTGGGGATGTTTGGTCACGTTCGGCCAGGCGGTGGATTCCTCGGCGATCATCATGGCGCCGCTGTTGCGGCCTTTCAGAACCGTATTCAGATGCTTGAAAAATTCGATAGCTTCCAGGTTCTGATTTCCGCCGTAACGGTTGGGGACCCATTGACCATTCTGGCGTCCATAGTCCAGATAGAGCATGGAGGCTACGGCATCTACCCGCAGGCCGTCCACATGGAATTTTTCTACCCAGTAGACGGCATTGCTGATTAAGAAGTCTTTGACTTCATTTTTTCCATAGTCAAATACTTTGGTACCCCAGTCCGGGTGCTCGCCCTTGCGGGGATCGGCGTACTCGTAGAGGGGTTCTCCGTCGAAATCCGCCAGTCCGTGGGCATCCTTTGGGAAATGAGCGGGAACCCAGTCCAGGATAACGCCAATGCCCTGGCGGTGGAGATAGTTGACCAGGTACATCAATTCCTTTGGGGTGCCATAACGGGAAGTGGGGGCAAAATATCCGGTTACCTGGTATCCCCAGGAGGCGTCCAGAGGATGCTCCGCAATTCCCATCAGTTCCACGTGGGTGTAGCCCATCTCCTTTACATAGGCGGACAGTTCATGGGCCGCCTCGGCATAGGTGTAAAACCCGTCCTTCTCAGGCCGGTTTTTCTTTTTCCAGGAACCCAGATGGACCTCATAAATGCTCATGGGATGATTGATGGGGTCTTCCCGGCCCCGTTTTTCCATCCAGGCACCATCGGTCCAGGAAAAGCCGGAGAGGTCGGTGGTGACGGAGGCGGTGCCGGGGCGGAATTCCGCCAGAAATGCGAAGGGGTCTGCCTTAAACAGTACCTGTCCACCGGGAGTGGTGACGGCGAATTTGTACAGCTGTCCCTCCTTCATGCCTGGTACAAAGAGCTCCCAGATTCCGGAAGTAGACAGAGGATTCATGGGATGGGTTTCGGCGTTCCATCCGTTAAAATCTCCGGTCAGGTGGACTGCCTTGGCATGAGGAGCCCAGACGGCAAAGTAGTAGCCCTCAGTACCCTTCCATGTTTTTGGGTGGGCTCCCAGCTTTTCGAAGATTTCATAGTGTGTTCCTGCACCGAAAAGATACCGGTCCAGCTCTGTGATGAAGCCGGTTTCACGGGGAGCGGTTCCAGCAGCCCGGGATTTTTTTGGTTTTGCGTTTTTTTTGGCGTCAGCGTCGGCTGAACGGGATGTGTTCTTTGCCATAGCGATTTTCCCCTTTTTATATTTTAGATTGTAATGGTTCAGGACGGCAGGAAACTGCCGCTGTCCTGAATTTATAACAGTTTAAAAATATTTCCCCAGTTTCCGGGAAGGGTTATATTCAGGCGCCCGTTTTCTACCGCAATGGGTACGGACGGAGTCAAAACTTTCCATTTTTCTCCAATCAGGGGCAGGGCCTGGGTAATTCCCTGAGGCAGGGGGATAGAGAACGAGGCGGGAGCGGGATCGTTATTGAGCGCCGTGACCACAAGGCTGTTCTCATTTTCCCTGGAGTAAGCGTACTGACGGTTGGTTAAGTATAATTCCCGGTAAACTCCTTTGCAGAAGGCATTTTCCTGGAGGTGAATTTCACCTAAGCGGGCGATCAGATCAGTGAGCGGACAGTGAAGCTGATCAAATTGTTCCGGGGAGATGGCAGGCCGCAGCTCCTGATCGCTGGTTCTGGTCCGCCGTCCCTGAACGGCCCATTCTCCCCCGTAGTAGACGGAAGGGACTCCGGGCAGGGTGTAAAGGCACATATAGACGGGAGCCAGATGATCCGGGTCGGTCAGCTTGCTGGCGATGCGGTCCTCGTCATGGTTGTCCACAAAGGTGTAGAGATCCCGTCCGATGGACTCCAGACGGCGCACATTGTGGGCGATTTCAAAAAAATTGTGGTCGTTGAAGCCGGAATATATGCTTTTATGGAGTTCATAGTTGGTGACGGAGTGAAGAATTTGGGGTCCCATCCAGCGGGCGTAATCTCCGTGAATTACCTCTCCCATGAGCCAGAAATCCTCTTTCATCCGGCTGGTAACCTGGCGCAGCTCCTCCATAAAGCCAAAATCCAGCACATTGGCGCAGTCCAGGCGGATGCCGTCGATCTCAAATTCTTTAACCCAGAAATCCACGCACCGGAACAGATAATCCCGTACCTGGGGATTCCGAAGATTCAGGCAGGGCAGTTCAAAATGTCCTTGCCAGGCATCATAGCAGAACGGGTCGCCGAAAGGGCTTTGGCCGTCAAAACGGACTCCCCGGTACCAGTCTTTGCAGGGAGAGTCCCACTTGTTCCGGATGATATCCTGAAAGGCAAAAAACTCCCGTCCGGTATGGTTGAATACGCCGTCCACCACCACACGGATGCCCTGCCGGTGGCAGAGGGAGACGAAGCAGCGAAAGTCTTCGTTGGTTCCCAGACGGCTGTCCACCTTCCGGTAATCCCTGGTATCGTAACCGTGGGAAGTGGATTCAAACAGGGGACCTATGTAAATGGCGTTAAAATTTAAGCTGCGGATATGAGGAATCCATGCCTCCAGCTGGGAAAAGCGGCAGACATCCGGAGCGGAAGATGGGTGATGGTCCCTGGGAGCTCCGGTCATACCCAGGGGATACATATGGTAAAATACGCTTGTGTCGTACCAAACAGACATAAAGTAAACTCCTTTCCCGGGAAGCGTTACGCCTCCCGGCTCTTAAATTTCCGAAGAAGAAACTGATAGCGCAGCTGGGCAGCGTTCAGTTCATAGATATAGCAGTCAATCATGGTAGGGTCGATGACCTCCTCAAAATTGCTGCGGGCGGTGTCAATGGCGCAGCGGCTGCGCTCGATTTCCTTCCGAAGGGCGCCCAGATCCCAGGCGGATTCTACCCGGGTGGCCGCCTGATCTTTGCGGTCTTTAAAAAAATGAATCATATTTACATCATCTCCCAGATATAGAGCTGCCGCGGGCGGCCTGCGTCTGATCATGCCGTCCGAAGCGGTTACGGTTAAATTTAGTATATCTGGAAAATAAAATTGTATTCACGGCTTATGGATATAAAAACTCATTGAGCCGGTGGCCCAGCTCCATCAGCGTTTGATTGGACTGACGCAGGGTCAGATAGTAGTAGTTGGCAGTACCCTCCTGCCGGACGCCAACCAGGCCCGCTTCCTTTAAAATTTTTAAATGGTGGGAAATAGCGGGGCGGGAGAGACTGGTGCGGCATGTGATTTCATTGACATTGAGGCCGTACTGCTCAAAGGGAATGGGACCTTCCCTGCCGTGTTGGAAGGCTTCCCTGGTGAGAACCTCGATAATGGAAAGACGCACCGGGTCGCCCAGGGCGATAAACAGGGGCATGCACCGTTCAAACTGCGCTTGAAGATATTGGGGAGTGGTCATAGATATCCTCCTTTGGTTTAAAAATTTAAACCAATCATAGTCTACCACGCAGTGGAACGGGAGTCAAGGAAATTCCGTTTGTATGCCGGGGAAATTGGTGCTATACTTCTACATAAGATGTTATGGGAGCCGCAAGGGCAAGGTTTTTGCGCCCGGTATCTTCCATAACAAAGGCAGTACAAATAGGAAAAGCTGGTGGGGGGTAAAATGCTGAACCGTGAGGAGCTGAAGTTGCAGATGGAGAAGCGCCTGAGGAGTCTGGAGACTTCCCAAATCTGTGCGCTTTTTTTTATTTCTGTTGAACAGGAAGGCAGACATGAAGCAGATGGAGGAGCGGCCATGAAGGCGGCAGCGGATCGGGCCTCTGCCCTTCTGGCCAGGTTCTTTAAGGAGGAAGACCTGGTGGGCTGTCTGGGAAACAGCTGTTTTGCCGCACTGATGTGCGGGAAGATCAAGAGAAGCCGGATATGGGAGAAAGCTTCAACGCTCAGCCGGGCGGTGAGCCTGACGGGAGAAAACGCCCGGGACGGGGGATGCCGCGGATATGTGGGAGTCTATCTTTTTCTGGCGGGAGAAGGGCCTTTAAGCTTTGTCCTTCAGCAGGGCGAATATGCCCTGAGAATGGCGAGGAAAAATGGAGATCATCATTTCTTTTTATACACGGCTCCGGAAATAGAGCCTAATTATTCTTCCGCAGAGGAGATCAAAAGCCAGCGGAAGGGATACCGGGAATGCTGGGAGTGGCTGCGGTTCGTGACAATGCAGACGGATAAGCTTCTCTGGGAGGTGGACCTGGATACCCGGGTGTTCCGTCTTCTTTACACGAAAAGCAGGCCTAAGGACAGGCCGGCGATCTACCGCGATTTCCCGGAATCCCTGATAGAGTGCGGGAGAGTTCACAGGGACAGCAGGGAGGATTTTGTCAGATTTGGCCGGGGACTGCTGGCAGGCCGGGATCATGACGGAGGCAGGTTTGTGATTCAGTATGGTCAGACCGGATGTTACGGATGGTCCCATCTTTCCTACCAGATGCTCTACGATGAGGAGGGCCATCCGGAGAAAGCCATCGGAATGACGGAATACCTGTCCGGTTTTCCGGACCGCCAGATCTTCCGGCGCCAGATTCCGGCGGATCTTTACCCCCATCTGTACTGTTTTCTCCAGGTGAATCTCAGCCGGAATCTGGTAGAGCGCTGCATCATGGAAAACGGGGAACGAAGGGAGGACCTCGGGCGGTCCTATGAGAACCTGATCAGCCTGGAGATGAAGAACATGTTTTCCGCTTCGGATATCCGGAGGTTTCAGGATAAATTCAGCCGAAGTCAGCTGTTTGAGTCCGCAAAAGGAGGAAGACACTGGCTCTTTGACCGGTTTAGACTGGTCGATTCGGAGGGAATGATCCGTGAAGTCTCCGCCGGAGTAAATCTGATTTACGATATGGAGACAAGGGACCTGATTATGTTCTCATACCTGAGCAGCCGCAGCCAGCAGCAGGAGTGGGAAAAGGAATTGAGCACCCGGGTTCATGTTGAGCCGGAAACGGGTATATACGAGGCGGATACGGCGGAGGAGCTGGCCTGCCTCCGGATCCGGGAAGGGGGAGGACGCCGCTGCGCCGTGGCGGAGCTTCATATCGAAGGAGGCCATGAGCTCTTTGGGGAAGCAGAGCCACAGGCCGAAGAGCTGGATATTATGACGGCTTTTCATATCTTTTTGGATACGGACTGTATTGTGGGAAGAAAGGACGCTCACAGCCTGCGGGTGTTTTTTCCCAATGCGCCATCGAAAGCGGCCTTGAGGCGGAGACTGGAGAACGTCTTTTCCCTTACCAGAATTTCCATGGAGGAGGACGCGCGGCTGAGGTCTTTGAGGTTTGTGGCGGGGGTGGTATGCCAGGAAGGAGAGAGTGCCCAATACTATGAGATGGCCGGAATGGCCTCGTGGCTGTGCAGGCTTCACGGAAGCGAAATTGAGGACGGAGTATTTTTTTATGGAGATGCCAGAGAATACTGCTGGACTGGTTATAACCCGGATATGAAGGAAGAAGAACTGGAGATGCAGTATCTTCCGAAGTTTGGGGAACTTACGGATCTGGAAAAGAATGTAATGCTGGAATGTATGGGGAAAATGCTTGAGGCAGATCAGGCTGAGGGGGCTATAAGAGGCGTAATGAAACTGCTGGGACAATATTACCAGGCGGACCGTATTTATATTTTGAATCTGACTCAGAACAATGAAATTGTGACAATGACGGATGAATGGTTTTCCAGAGGAAAGTTTTCTATTCAGGAATCTGTCTCTGGCAAGCGGACGGAACATTTTCCGGTTCTTTCCCGATATGTAAAGCATCCGGAGCCGATTTGCCTGTCTATGAAAGGGGAGCAGGGGACGCCGTCTTGGTATTTTTATTTATATCCCATGAGGTCCGGGGAAGACGGCCTGAGAGTCTTGTGTCTGGAAAACCCGGCAGAGCATCAGGAAAGCATGGCGCTGATCCGGGAACTGGTTCCTTATCTGGGCAGGGAGAAGGAGAGGTTTGCTTCCAGGGAAGAAGGAAAGAGTACCTTGGACCGTCTTTATGCCCTGCCAAATCTCCGCTCTTATATGGACGCGATTTATTCCCTGGATTCCGACCAGTGCAGTTCCCTTGGGGTTCTGACTGCGGATATTCCGGACCTTGGGGCTATTAAACAGCAGAGGGGATATGAATTCGGCAGCCGGTTTCTGCTGCGCATGTCGGAGGTTTTAATGGACGTCTTCGGAAGCTCTATGCTTTTCCATGTCCAGGATGCGGAGTTTATCGTTCTGTGCCTCAATATTACCTATGAAGCATTTTTTAATCAGTGTCTGAAGGTCCGGCATCTGCTGGGAAAAAATTACACAGGCCTGTTTCGAACCGGATATACCTGGTCCGATCAGGTATTTAAAGGGAGAGATTTGGTGCGCAAGGCCAGATCCATGATGAAGTGTATCGGCTCGGGCCAGATGACGGTCATGGGAGGAGGAAATGAGTGGGACAGAATGATCAGCAGGGAGAGTATTCGGTCAAAATTTGCGCAGAATGGCCGGCTGACCATCTACTTCCAGCCCAAAATTGATATGCGCACCGGCAGCCTGGCCGGCGCTGAGGCGTTGGTGCGGATTCAGGACGAAAAGGGCGGTCTTCTGCCCATGGACGAGTGATTGAATGGATGGAACAAAACGGCACGATCCAGGAACTGGATTATTTTGTGTTTAATGAAGCATTAAAGGCTATGAGCCGGTGGAAGCGGCAGGGGAGCCGGATGATACCCTTGTCCAGCAATTTTTCCAGAAACACCCTGCTGAACCCATCGGCGCTGGCCTCTGTTCTGGCAATTTCCAGCCGCTATCCGGAGGTGCCTCAGGACATGATCGAGATGGAGATTACAGAGACAGCGGGAGATGTTGAGAACTACACATTTTCGGAGATGATTGAAAAATTTGGGAGCTATGGATTCCGTTTCTCTCTGGATGATTTCGGATCCAGCTACTCTAATGTCGCTATGCTGACGAATCTGAAGTTTCATTCTGTGAAGCTGGACCGCAGCATAATTAAGAATATTTCGGAAAATAAAGCGACCCGGATGTTGGTGAAGGATATTATAAAGCTGTGCGGCGCCCAGGGCACCATCTGCATCGCGGAGGGCGTGGAAAACAAAAGCCAGGAGGAAACGCTTCTGGAAAACGGCTGCGTTTATGCCCAGGGTTTTTATTATGATCGTCCTATGCCGCTTTCAGATTTTGAGCAGAAATATCTGCCGGAATTGCCGCGGGTACAAAGAAAAGATAAGGAGGAGCCGTTATGACGCAGATACATCAGAATTTATCGGAACATCCGGATCAGATACAATCCGGGGAGCCTTTTGTCGTGGGAATCGGAGCTTCGGCCGGCGGGCTGGAGGCTTTGCAGCAGTTTTTCTGCTGTGTACCCTCCAACAGCGGCCTGAGCTTTGTAGTGATCCAGCACCTGGCGCCGGATTACAAAAGCCTGATGGCGGATATTTTGGGAAAATATACGGAGATGACGGTTATTCAGGCTCAGGACGGCGTCTTGGTGGAACCCAACAAGGTTTATCTGATTCCCCCCAAAAAGAATATTACTTTCCGGGGAGGAAGACTGCTTCTTAAAGATTACATACAGGGCCTTTTAAACCACCCGATCGACATTTTCTTCCACTCCCTGGCTGAGGAGAAGAAGGAACATTCCATCGCCGTGGTTCTCTCCGGAACCGGCTCCGACGGCACCAACGGGATTAAGGCCATAAAGGAAAAAGGGGGGCTGACCATTGTACAAAGTCCGGTCAGCGCCAAATTTGACGGGATGCCAAAGAGCGCCATCAGCACCGGCCTGGTGGATTACGTGCTGCCGCCTCAGGATATTGCGGGGGAAATCCTTCACTATTCCAAATATCGTACGATGATTGAGCCTCAGCAGGAGGAGCTGTTTACAGATGAGGAGAGCTTTGCTCATATTTATGAGGTGCTGAAAAAGGCCAGAGGGATTGATTTTACCCACTATAAGAGGACTACGGTACTGCGGAGGCTGGAGCGGCGCATGGTGGTGACCCACAGCCTGAATCTGGCGGAGTATGCTAAGCTTCTGGACCATAATCCGGAGGAAGTAAATGTACTGGTAAAGGAGATTTTAATCGGAGTGACCAACTTTTTCCGGGACCCGGCTTTCTTTGAAAAACTGAAGGAGAAGGCTTTGTATCCCATTGTCCAGAATGCCAATGAGGAGGATCCCATCCGTGTGTGGAGCGCGGGCTGCTCTACCGGGGAGGAAGCATATTCTTTGGCTATTCTGTTTCAGGAGATTCTGGAGGAGCTACGCTTAAAGCGGGATATCAAAATTTTTGCCACGGATATCGACATCCAGGCTATTGAGCAGGCAGGAAAGGGAGTATTTTCCGAGAGTATTATTGACGACGTGTCCCCGGACCGGCTGTCCAAATATTTCATTAAACGGGGAGATCAGTATTGCGTCAACAAGGACATTCGGAGAATGATTATTTTCGCTCCCCACAATATGCTGTCAGACCCGCCTTTTGGGAAGCTGGACTTAATCAGCTGCCGGAATGTGATGATTTATTTCCAGCCCGTTCTTCAGCGGGGGCTCTTTGCCATCTTCCATTCTGCCCTGAAAAACGGGGGCTATCTTTTCCTGGGCAAGAGCGAGACAGCCAATGAATATTCAGATGTATTCAAGTCTGCCTGCAGTTCGGAAAAAATTTATATTCACAACAGCGCCGGCAAGGCGGAACGGCTCGCCCCTCCGGTGTTTAATATTCCTAATGTTCAGCCCATCACGCCCCGGGTGGTCAGCATGCAGGGATTTGAAAGCCAGCAGTATGAACTGGAAAATATTTACACTCAGTTCATGGAGAAGTATATGCCGGCTTCTCTTGTACTTAACGAGTCTAACGATGTAATTCACTTTTTTGGAAATTATATGGACTATGTGGCCATCGCTCCGGGAAAGGCTTCCTTTAACCTGTTTAATATTATTCACAAGGATTTGAGCTTGGCAGCTTCTACGGCTTTGAGCCGCTGCCGGAGCGAGCGCATTTCTGTAAGTTACTCGGATATTATGGTAGATACGGCTTCCGGGCGCAGAATGGTGAACCTCAGCGTTCATCCGATTCCTGTTTCCGGGAAGGAGAATAGTGGGCTGACTGCTATGATTTTCCAGGAAAACGCTCAGACAGACGGCAGTGAAGAGGGAATCCGGGAGAAATATGATATTGATACAACGGCCGCCCGCAGAATTACGGACCTGGAGCAGGAGCTTCAGGAATCCCAGAACGATCTGAAAAAGACCATAGGCGAGCTGGAAACGGTAAATGAGGAGCTTCAGGCAGCCAACGAGGAACTTTTGACAGCAAATGAGGAGCTGCAGAGTTCCAACGAAGAGCTTCAGTCGGTGAACGAGGAGCTGTATACGGTGAATACGGAATACCAGCAAAAGGTGGACGAGCTGACGATGATGACCAACGACTTGTCCAATTTTCTCTCTTCCACCATGATCGGAATCCTTTTTGTGGACAGCAACCTGAATATCCGGAAATTTACGGAGTACATCGGACGGGAATTCCAGCTGATGGAGCACGATATCGGCCGTTCCATTCAGATTTTCGCTCACAGCTTCCCCTACGAGAAGATTGTGGAAGATGCGCAGAATGTTTTGAAAAATCTGACGCCCATTGACCGGGAGGTGGTAGCTACCAACGGGCAGTTCTACACATTGAGAATTGCGCCCTACCGGACCACGGAAAACAGCATCAAAGGACTGGTGATTACCATTATCGACAGTCTGGGAACAGAATGCAAAAAGAGAGGAGATATCAAGTAAAGGAGGGATTCTATGTATGAGAGGGGGGCGGCCTCGATCTTTCTGGCCGCCGTATTTTGGTGGGATATGCGGAAACGTAAAATCCCAAATAGACTGCTGGCGGCCGGAGGAGCCGTCGGCGCGGCCTTCCTGGCCGCAGACAGCCTGGCTGTCCGGGACCAGGGGAGGGCCCTGGAGCTTCTGGCCGTCTCTTTGGGACTCGGGATTCTCATTTTGTTTATCGGTTTTTGGCTCTGGGCTGCCCGGATGATCGGGGCAGGAGATGTAAAGCTGGCGGCGGTGCTGATCGGCTGGCTGGGAATCGGGACGGGGGGAGCAGGAATCGTGCTGGGAATGATTCTGGGGGCGGTCTGGTCTTTGGGAAAATTGATTCGGCAGGGAAATTTCTTCGGCCCATTGATTCAGCTGTCCGCCTACACGGCGGAATGCCTCCGGGCGAAAAAGCTAAAGCCCTACGGGCGCTGGAAGCGGGATGGGGAAAGGGCGGTAATTCCCCTGGGGGCCTGTATTGCCTTGGGAACCGCTATTGTCGTATGGTTTCCGGCTCTTGAGAAGATTGTGTAGAAAATTTTACGGAAATTTTATGGAAAATGCGAAAACTACCCTTGACTTTTTGCGGTTTATAGGGCATAATAGAAAAACATTCAGTCGAATATTCTATTTTATCTAAATAGTCTGTTTTATTGTTCTGCGGCAATTTGACCGCACTGCCCGATTCGGGCAAAGCTCAATAATTTGTTTTTTATTTTTCTGAAGGCATTTTTATATCTGATTATCTTTATATCTGATTATCTTTTGCTGTCTTTTTTGACCCGATAACAAAGAAACCGAAAATCTGCAGATGGACCTGCGCCAGATGGAGAAGGGAGGAATAGTGTGTAGTATGGAACGGATTATGGCAATCTATGATGTGGATCAGAGCTACGCTTCCAGATTCGCCGACTTTGTGAATCAGAGGGAGAAGCTGCCTTTTACGGCGGTCAGCTTTACCAGCCTGGAAAAGCTGAAGGAGTACGCGAAAAGTCATTCGATCGAAATTCTTCTTGTCAGCGACGAGGTGAGAAGAGAGGTAGAGGACATTGAGGCCGGACAGGTGGTAGCTCTTTGCGACGGAGAGATTGTGGAGATGGAGGAAGACCGGCCGGCGGTCTATAAATACCAGTCCGGTGACAGCCTGGTCAGGGAGGTATTGGCCAGATACTGCGTTCAGCCTGCGGCCGCGGCCCTGAGCCTTTTGGGGAAAAAGGCCTTTACCATAGGAGTCTATTCTCCGGTGAACCGCTGCCTGAAAACTTCTCTGGCTTTGACTATGGGGCAGCTGATGGGGAGGACACAGAGAGTGCTGTATCTGAATCTGGAGGAGTATTCTGGCTTTTCCAGGCTGACAGGAGAGAATTATGAGCATGATTTGTCCGATGTCCTTTACCTTTACCGTCAGAATGCCTGCAGCTGGCTTCGACTAAAGGCGATGGTTTACTCCTGGGGAGATTTGGACTATATTCCCCCAGTCCGCTATGGGGAGGATTTAAGCCAGTTAGACCCGGAAGATATGGCGGATTTGATTGAACGCATCGCGGCGGACAGCGGTTATGAAAAGGTTTTGGTAGATGTGGGACAGATGGGAAAGGGCGCGCTGTCGATCCTGAAAGTCTGCGACGGAATTTACATGCCCATCAAGGAGGATGCCATATCCCAGGCGAAAGTGGAGGAGTTTGAGGAATATCTGCAGGCGGCCGGACAGGAAAAGGTTCTGGACCGGATTCGAAAGCTGAAGCTCCCTTACCACAGTACCTTTGGGAAAAGAGAAAGCTATATGGAACAGCTTTTGTGGGGAGAACTGGGGGACTATGTGAGACAGCTGTTAAGAGGAAAAAGCGGAGGCGGATGGTAAAAGGAGGTAAAGCCCTTGGGAACAGAAGGAAAGGAAGGGGTCCGAAGCCAGCTTCGAAGCCGGATTATGGAGGAGCTGGACCAGAGGCGGCATATATCCGACCAGGAACTTTATGACCTGATCGACCGTACCATTCAGGAAACCGGCAGACAGATGTATCTGCCCCTTAAAGAACGATTGTGGCTTCGAAGCAGTCTCTATGACAGCTTTCGCCGTCTGGATATCCTTCAGGAGCTGATTGATGATCCGGAGGTGACGGAGATCATGGTTAACGGAGCCGGACGGATTTTCGTGGAAAAGCATGGACGGATGGAGCTGTGGGACCGCAGGTTTGAAGCGGTAGAACAGCTGGAAGATATTATTCAGCAGATTGTCAGCCGGGTCAACCGGGTGGTTAATGTTTCCAGTCCCATAGTGGACGCCAGGCTGGAGGACGGCTCCAGGGTCCATGTGGTGCTGCCCCCGGTGGCTTTGGACGGGCCGGCGGTTACAATCCGAAAATTTCCGGAGCCTATTACTATGGAAAAGCTTTTGAAATACGGGGCGCTGACCCAGGAGGCGGCAGAGTTTTTAAAACGGCTGGTAGAGGCCAGATACAATATTTTTATCAGCGGAGGTACCAGCTCCGGAAAAACCACATTTCTCAACGCGCTGTCTGCCTTCATTCCCAGAGGAGAGAGGGTAATTACCATTGAGGATTCGGCGGAGCTTCAGATCGTCCATGTGCCGAATCTGGTCCGGCTGGAGACGCGCAATGCCAATACGGAAGGGGAGGGAGAGGTGACGATGAGCCAGCTGATCCGGGCTGCCCTTCGTATGCGGCCTGACCGGATTATCGTTGGGGAAGTCAGAGGAAAGGAGACGCTGGATATGCTTCAGGCCATGAACACAGGCCATGATGGCTCACTTTCCACAGGCCATGGAAATAGCGCCAGGGATATGCTGAGCCGCTTGGAAACGATGGTGCTGATGGCGGCGGAGCTGCCTCTGGAAGCTATCCGGCAGCAGATTTCCTCGGCAGTAGATGTGATGGTTCATCTGGGCAGACTGCGGGACGGAAGCAGGAAGGTTCTTTCTATATCGGAGATTGGAGGGTGGGAGAATGGGAACATACAGCTGCGGGATCTGTTTTTCTACAGCAGAGAAAAGGGACGGCTTGAAAAGACCGGGGAAATCGAAAATAGGGAAAAGCTTGCAGCTGCAGGAAATACCCAGGGAAGGGGGGAGAAATAAGAAAAAGTTCCGCCTTCCAGAAAAAACTTCGTCTCACCGGAAGACAAAAGGAGGGAAGGATTACAGAAAATATCAGCTTTCGGTTATTCAGTGGCTGGGGTATGGGGGAGCGGGAATCGGTGTCTGCGGTTTGATTGCCTATATTTTTTACAGGAGTCCGATTGCTTTTGCAATTCTTCTGCCTTTGGGGCTTTTAAGCCCATTGCTGCAGAAAAAAAGGCTGAAAAAGAAACGCCTCAGACAGCTAAGCCTGGAATTTAAGGATGGGATTCAGCTGCTGGCCTCCTATTTATCGGCAGGTTATTCTTTGGAAAACGCGGTATCTATGAGCGCGGCAGAGCTTAAAGACCTTTACGGTAAAGAGGGTATGGCGTCCGCAGAGTTTGAGGAGATTGGACGCAGGGCTAAAATGAACCGGCCGGTAGAGGAAGGGCTGATGGATTTCGGGGAGAGAAGCGGCCTGGAGGATATCAGCAACTTCGCTCAAGTTGTATCCGCCGCCAAGCGGCGCGGCGGAGGAATGGTGGAGATGATTAACCAGACAGCCGGAATGATCCGGGATAAGATTCAGGTTCAGGAGGAAATCCATACGATGACGGCGGCGAAAGTCTTTGAGCAGCAGGTCATGAGTGCGGTTCCATTTTTAATCGTGCTGTATATTGATATCACATCTCCCGGATTTTTTGACATTATGTATGAAACACCAGGGGGGCGGTGGGTAATGACCCTGTGTCTGGGACTTTACGGGACGGCTCTGATTCTGGCGGGACAGATCCTGGACATTGAAATCTGACGAATTCTGATCAACCGGGGGAGAAAGGAAGGCAATGAAGGGTGAATTGTTTGTCGGGGCAAAAATGCTGCTGGGCCGAAAGCAGCTTTTATGTATCGGAGCCGGTCTGGTGTTTGGAGCGGCGGCTCAGGCCGGACAGGAAATAAACCGCAGCCCGGACCGTCTGGTGCGGCCGGATTATGGAGAAGAAGAAACACACCAGATTCTGGTGGAGGGGTTAATTGAGACGGAGAAGGTGTCTTTGGAGATTCCCTTAGGCGCCAGGGAATACCGGAAAGAAGAAGCCATTCATATTTACGAAGAGATTCTGGAGGAGCTTCCGGACCAGATTTTGGGGGAGAATGCCTCTCTGATGGAAGTGAGGGGGGATCTGGAACTGCCGGAGGAGGTACCGGAGTACGGCGTCAGCCTGAAATGGGAGTCGGAAAGGCCGGAGATTCTGGATTCCCATGGAAGGCTTCAGGAGGATGGAATGGGAGAGGAACAGGAGTTTCTGTGGCTTTACGTACAGATGACCGATGGGAAGAATCCTCAGGACTACCAGATTCGGGTCGGTGTGCTTCCGAAGACGGAAAGCCCGGAGGAAAAGCTGGCTGCCCGGTTTCAGGAACAGTTGTCCAAAGCGGACTATGAACAAAGGTACAGCCCCGTATTCCAGCTGCCGTCAGAATATGAGGGACATGCTCTCTCCTATCAAAAGGTCCGGGAACCAGTTTTTTTCTCCATTGCATTTCTGGGGGTTGCCGCAGCCCTTATGATGGTGGTAAAGGAACGTTCGGACCGGCAGAAGATGCAAAAACAGAGGAAGGATCAGCTGCTGTCCGATTATCCGGAGCTCTTAACAAAAATGATGATTTTTCTGGGCGCCGGTATGACGGTCCGGACAGCCTGGGAACAGATTTCCGAGGATTACAGAAGGCTGAGGGAATTAAAAAAGCGTGAGAAACGCTGGGTTTACGAGGAGATGTATGAAACGTGCTGTCAGCTGAAACGTGGTGTGCCGGAGGCGCAGGCATATATTGAATTTGGACGCAGGTGCGGTTTGCCCTGTTATACGAAATTTGCAGGATATCTGGAACAGAGCCGCAAAAACGGTTCCGGAAATTTAAGAGAAAGGCTGAAACTGGAGATGGAAGAGGCCTTTGAGCAGCGAAAGCACCAGGCACGTCGTCTGGGAGAGGAGGCAAGTACAAAACTTCTCCTGCCCCTGTTTCTGATGCTGGGAGTGGTGATGATTATGGTGGCAGTTCCGGCTATGCTGGAATTTATGTAACAATAAAAGAGGCTGCGAGAATTTACAGGAGGTGAAAGAATGGAAGGAAAGGAAATGATCCGTGGGATGCTGGAAGAGGAAGATGGAGTTGGTGTGATTGAGGTGGTTTTGATACTCGTGGTGTTAATTGGCCTTGTCATCATCTTCAAGGAGCAGATTACCAAGCTTTTGGAGAACATTTTCAAGGAAGTTAATTCTCAGTCGAAAGAGGTGTATTGATGAACAGGCGGGGGGAGATCACCATATTTCTGGGCTTGATTCTTCTGAGTGTGTGGGCGATTCTGTGCGGGCTGACGGAGTCGGCCCGCACGGCGGGAGCCAGATGCTATCTGCGCCATGGAATGAACGCTGCCATAGATTCTCTGATGAGTCAGTATCACCGCCAGCTTTGGGAGCAGTACCGCCTGTTTGGGCTGGAATACGGAACAGGCCAGGAGCTGGAACAGGAATTTTCAGAATTTTTGGAGCCGTATCTGGAGGCGGAAAACTGGTATCCTATGGATCTGAAAAAAGTGGAAAAGACAGAGCTGGTATCTCTAACGGACCGGAATGGACAGATTTTGGAAGATCAGATTCTGGACTATATGAGATACGGATTGCTGAATGTCCGGTGGGAGGAGATGTCCGAGGAAGAGGCCGGGGAACTGCTTCGTTCGGTTCGGGAGGCAGCGGCAGTAGAGGAGGTAGCAGAACAATATGAAGGGCATTCCGGAGAGGCTTTGAAGCTGGAAAAATGTCTGGAGTCGATTGACCGCTGTTTAAACCAGCAAAAACAGCAGTGGGAAGAGGGCGGAAAAATGCTGGAAGATCTGAATGGAGACGCCTTTATTCGCCGGGGACAACAGGTAATCCGCCATCTGGAGAGGGTTCCTTCGCTGGTGGAGCGGTATGAAGAGGAGGCAGAGGCCCTGGGAGAAAAGCTGGCCGCGAGCAGGAATTTTTATAAGCAAAAGCGCTCAGATATCAGCGGACAAATAGCGTCCTGTCTTGAGGAGGAGATGGCCGTCTATGAGACCTATATCAGCAGGGATGGGGAACGCAGAAAGGAAGTGGAAGGATTAAAGGAAGCTTCTTCCAACAACTGTCAGTATGTCCAGAATACAATAGAGGAGGCCAGAGAGGTTCAGGAATTTATCGATCAGTGGGAGCCGGATGAGGACGGAGAAGAGGAACTGGATGAGGAAGAGCTTTGGGAGCCGGTAATCCGAAAATGGGATCAGTATCCACATCTGACCATTGGAGTTCGTTTCGGCGTGGAGGATCAGGAGAAAGGAGATCTGCTGGAGCAGGTAAAAACCATGCTGTCGGGAAAGCTTCTGCCCCTTGTGCTTCCGGAAGGCCGGCAGGCTTCCGGCAGAAGGCCGGATTTGTCCGGGGCTCCTTCGGTTCTTATTTCCCGGGATGAGAAGCAGTCTGCTGCTTCATTATTAGAACGTCTGATGATCGGAGAATATATTCTGCGTTTTTTTAACCGGTACGATGAAAAAAGAAAGGACCCGGGCAGCTGTGATTATGAAATGGAATATATTCTTTTTGGATATGGAGGGGATCAGGAAAATCTGGAAGAGATGGCTCTTCGTCTCCTGACTCTTCGCCAGGGAATGAACCTGATTCATATTTTTTCGGACAGTCAGAAACGGGAGGCAGCCAGAAATCTGGCTGCAGCTATTGTAGGAGGTATCGGAATCCTTCCGCTGACGGGAGTAGTGGCCTTTTTGATTATGGGCGTATGGGCTCTGGGAGAGGCCTTCTGGGATGTGCGCGCCCTTTTTGACGGCGGAAAGATCCCTTTGGTAAAAACCAGGGACAGCTGGCAGCTGAGTTTGGAGAATCTTTTGGATCTTGGAAAAAAAGGAGCTTTAAGCCAGGAAGGAAAAGCGGAAAGCAGTGGGCTGGATTACAGAGGATATGGGAGAATTCTGCTGTTTCTAACTCACGGCAGCGGGACGGATTATCGGGTGATGGATTTGATTCAGAGCGACTTGAGGCAGAAGCAGGAGGAATTTCGAATGGACCGATGCGCGCATCAGGTGGATATGAAGGCAGGAATCTGTGGAAAACATGTATTCTTTTCTCTTGGATTGTGGAAATCCTTTTTTGGATCCGGCGATACGGGTTATGAACTGGATTTTGAAGTATCCGGCAGCTATCTTTAAATTTCAGGAGGGACCGGCAATGATGCTCTTTTTTTCAGCGAAACAATGGATGCAAACCCTGAAAATCAAATTTCGCACCTCTCCAGTACGAAACTCCATAACGCACATTTTTTCTTGGTACAGAATGCTGAAAAAAAGGGTGTCCTTGCCGGCCTTTCCGGTACAGGAGGGGAAAAGAACCGGCAGCACCCGGTTAACCGGGATGTATGCCAGCTTATCGGTGGAAGCAGCCTTGGTTTTCACGTTATGCCTCTTTTCTTGTGCGCTGCTGATGACCCCTATGAAGCTGCTGGAAGAACAGAGAAAAATTCAGGCGGCTTTAGATCAGGCTTCCAGGGATTTAAGCCAATACGCTTATATTAAATATCAGCTTGATCAGGGAAAAGGAGGATTTATGGCGGAAACAGGAGCGGCTGCTCTTGTTGGAATCAGCTACGCGAGATCGAAGGTGATGGGGCAGGTGGACAGGGATCATATTCAGCAGATTTCCTTCGGGAAAAGCCGTATTCTACAGGAAGACGAGAAAATTCTTCTGGTTATGAACTACCGGATTCAGCTCCCTTTTTCCATATTTGGACTCAGCAGCATTCCCATGGAGTCGGTAAGCATGCGCAGAGCCTGGGTTGGAGCCGACGGCGGAAGGATAGCCCAAAAAGGCAAAGCGGAAGGTGAGAATTCGGATCAGGTGGTGTATATCGGAAAAAACGCAACCCGATATCACAGCGATCCTTTGTGCCATTATCTTTACAACGATCTTAAAGCAGTTTCGGCCAGTCAGATGAACAGCCTGCGTAACCAGCAGGGAGAGAAGTACAGAGCCTGCAGCCGATGCGGCTCTGCTGCTGCGGATGTTCTGTATGTAATGCCCAGCGGGAACCGCTATCACACATCGGAGCTCTGCAGCGCCATTACGGCTTATGTTCGGGCCGCGAAAAAATCGGAGGTAGGACATTTGGGGGCCTGTTCTTATTGCGGAGGGAAGTGATTTTGTTGACAACAGCGCAGATTGAGCGCGTCATGGAACTGTTCTTTTTTGGATTTTTGTGTTTTGGAGCCTGGAAGGACTTGAGGACAAGGCAGATATTTCCCGGTTTTCTCATCTTTCTGGGGCTGACCGGTATTTTGGCGCGGGCTGTTTTTTGCCGGATTAGCTGGGCGGAACAGGGAAACTGGACAGAATGCGCGATGGACTGGGCGGCGGCTCTTGGCGTGGGAGGACTGCTTCTGGCTTTGAGCCGATTAACGGGCGGGTCCATAGGAGCCGGGGACGGATGGTTTTTTATGGCATCGGCGGCCTGGCTGGGATGGAAAAAAATGATGGTATTGTTGATGGGAGGAATGATCCTATGCTTTATATTTTGCGGTTTTGTGGTCGTTTGGGGCGCCTGGAAAGGGGTCCCGGTCAAGGACAGAAAAATCCCCTTTCTTCCATTTCTGATTCCTGCGGCGGCGCTGCTGCTTTTATGAAAAAGAAGGGAATGGAGGGAAGCTATACGCTGGAGGCGGCGATTGTTGTGTCTGTGGTGATTCTTTCTTTGTGGACTATGATTCATAGAGCTTACCAGCTTCACGACCAAGTGACGGGAAACATGATTCTTCACGAAGCGGTGGAACTCTCTGTCCACGGAGAAGAGCCGGATTTTTCTGAAAGAGCCCGGTCAGGCAGTGAAGCGCTGGACGGGCTTTTTACTTTTCATGGAAGCGCCATGGAGCTGAAGCAAAAGGGGGACACTATAGAAGGGAGAGCATCCTGCGGGGAGTGGAGTCGTCAGATTATTATAAAAGATTACTGCCCTCAGGGGTTTTTAAGAAAGGTTACGCTTTTGGAAGAATTGGGGGAAGGAAATGGAAGTTCAATATAAAAGGGAAGCCAGGGGGAATTTCCTGGTTATTGAGCCCACATGGCCTTTACAGCGCGGATATGAGCTGAAGATGTTGTCGGAAAACAGAGTAGAAGGGCTTCTTATGTTTCGGATCAAGTATGTGGATGAGAAGCAGCTTTATTATTATGACATTACCTCCCTGCAGCCGTTAAGCAGAATACTGGAGGGCCGGTGGATCAGCAAAGAGGAAGTCTGCCGGCTGCTTCTGGAGCTGGAGGCGGTATTGAAGCGGGTTGGTGAATATCTGCTGGACGGAGACGAATTGCTGCTGGAGCCGGACTATATTTATACGGATCCACAATGGAGCCGGATTCAGTTCTGCCTGGTACCAGGCAGAGCCGGTAACTTCCAGGAGGGGGTAAACCGCCTGCTGCAATATATTCTGAAGAAGACAGATCACAGAGATCCGGAAGGGGTGGTACTGTCCTATGGCTTATATCAGGAAAGCCTAAAGGAAAATTATGGACTTGAAAATCTTCTGCTTTTGATCCACCGGATTCCGGGGACCAAAGAGGAAGAAGAATGCCTGAGGAAGGAGGCTGCAGAGGGGCAGGAAGAAGAGCCTGAAGAAATTTCGGAGGAACAGCATCTCGATGGATATAAGAAAAATCCTCCAACAAGGAATACGCCGTGGAGAAATGTGGCTGTCACCCTTTTAGCCTGTCTGACCGCTGCCGCCGGTTTCGCTCTGATCACGTGGTTCCTGGGGGGATGGAGTGCCTTGAAACGTTGGGGGATTTTTGGAACCGCGGCCATAACGGCATTTTTCGGAGCCGCAATAGCAGTATCCATCATTTTAAAAAAAAGGGAAAAGACAGTGGACAGTGCCGGTCAAGAGGAAATGGAAATAAAGGATTGTAGGCCTGTAAAAGAGGAGCTTTTCCCGGATGAAGAAGCAGAGGAAGATATGAAGGATTCCGGGAAGCCTCAGATGTCCCATTTTCATACGGTTCCCCTCTCTTTAGAGGAAGAAGATGGGGGAGTTTTCCGTTATCTGGAGCCAAGAGAAACGGGGATGGAGAAAATACATCTTCCTTACTTTCCCTTTATTATTGGAAAGCAGGAGGAATTGGTGGATTACTGTCTGGAAGAGGACACCGTCAGCCGACTGCATCTTCGCCTTGACCAGGAGGGCGAGGAATATCTGGTAACAGATTTGAATTCCACCAATGGAACGGCGGTTAACGGAAGACAGCTGGAGGCAAATGAAACCGTACCGATCCGGCCAGGAGATGAACTGCTAATATCGAAAATTTTCTATAGATTTCGCTAAAAGACAGTCTTTAGAAGGATGGAACGCCGCTTTTGGAAAAAGTGTTTACATAAATATACAATTATGCTATATTAAAAGAGCAACTGTCAAAGCCTTGTCAGGGAATCGGAATATGTCATAGGCTCAGGATATTTTTGAAAGCAGCTGCCGGACAGGCGCTCAAAAACCGGGGGAACCATGGAAGAAGCGGTCAGATACGGGAAAAACGCATACATGAATACTGCCATCGCGACGGCGAATATTTTGTTTTTTATATACCTGGAACTGATTGGATCTACAGAGGACAGCATCTTTATGATTGCCCACGGAGCTATGTTTTCTCCTTTGATTTTGGGAGAGCATCAATACAGCCGTCTGATCACCTCCGTATTTATGCATTTTGGTGCCGGCCATCTGATGAACAATATGCTGATCCTGCTGATTCTGGGAGAAAAGCTGGAGCGGATTCTGGGGCATATAAAATATTTGATATTCTATTTTCTGTGCGGAATCGCGGCAAATTTGGTTTCAATGGGGATTCACTGCTATTTGGGGGAGATTGTAGTGGGAGCCGGGGCATCCGGTGCAATTTTCGGAGTGGTCGGAGGCCTGGTATGGGCGGTCGCCAGAAACCGGGGCCGTCTGGAGCAGTTAACAGGACGACAGCTGGGGGTTATGCTAGTGATTGTCCTGTACTATGGAGTTTCCAGCAGCAATATTGACAACTGGGCTCATCTTGGCGGGTTGGCGTCAGGAATATTGTTCGGTATCTTAATGTACCGCCGGCCCCAAAAAGGCCGCCGTACTTGAAGATAAAAAGATTCCTTACAGGACGGAAAGAAGGAGGAGAGTAACATGAAAAAGGAAGACTGTATTTTTTGCAAAATCGCTAACGGGGAGATCCCATCCACAACGGTATATGAGGATGAGATGTTTCGGGTGATTTTGGACTTAGGACCGGCATCTAGAGGCCATGCATTGATTCTTCCGAAAGAGCATTTTAAGGATGTATGTGAATTGGATGAAAAAACAGCAGCAAAGATCCTTCCGCTGGGGGCAAAGATTGGTGCCGCCATGAAAACGGGTTTGGGCTGCACAGGTTTCAACCTGGTTCAGAACAATGGAACATCAGCAGGGCAGACGGTATTCCATTTTCATATGCATATTATTCCGCGTTATGAGGATGGACCGTGTATGGTAAGCTGGACTCCGGGCAAGGCAGAGCCCGAAGAGCTGGCGGATACCTCACGGTTGATCCAGGAAGGAATGCAGACGAGAAAATAATCCCAACGGTGGCTTTTACATATGAACTTTGGAGATGAAATATATAAACAAAAGTTTGCAGAGATGTACCAGGAGTACCACATGGTGCTGCGGTCCATTGCCTACCGCAGCAATATTCCGAAGGAGGAAATAGAAGATATTATCCATGACACGTTTCTGGCTTATGCTCGTTCGGACTATTCCATGGAGCTGCCTGAGGAGGATCGAAAGAAGCTGCTGATCCGGATGCTGAAGAACCGCTGCATTGACTATCACAGAAGCGTGAAGCGTCATGGACTCTGCAGCATGGATGATGCCTGGTATCATCAGGATGAATTTTTTGATGCAGATCAGGGGCCGGAGATGGTTGATAAGATGATCGGAAATGAGAAATGCCGTGCGCTCCTTAAGGAAATTGACGAAATGCCCAAGAACTGGAAAGAGATTGTGGTGCTGAAAATGCTGGAAGGCCGGCCGACAGAGGAGGTATGCAGTATATTAAATATCTCCGAAAAAGCCTGTTACTCCAGAATTGCGAGGATTCGAAAATATCTGGATAAGCTGATTAAGGATGACAACTGGCCTTAAGATCAGATTGCTGCGCATGGCTCCCGAATTAAGAACGGGAGCCTGTGCAGTTTTCTATTAAAGAGATAATGGTGTCCACTGCATTGGTCAGGGAACTGCCTTCCATGGCGGTGATGTATTTTGCCCGGTTTTCATAAAGATCCTGAATAGACTGATAAAGGGTGTCTTCGGTAAGGGCTTCTTCTTCCAGCACTTTGCTGAAGCCCTGCGCGCCGAAAGATTTTGCGTTGAGAATCTGGTCTCCACGACTGGCTGCTGCGGAAAGAGGAATCAGCAGATTGGGTTTGTGCAGCGCTAAAAGCTCGCAGATGGAGTTTGCTCCTGCTCTGGATACCACCAGGTCTGCGGCGGCAAACAGATGCTTTAAAGGAGCATCTACATATTCATACTGTACATATCCGGCGGTTCCGATCAGGCTCTCATCCAGATTGCCTTTCCCGCAGATATGTATAACCTGAAAGTCCTTCAGCAGACGGGGAAGAATCCGGCGAATGACGCCGTTAACCGTAACGGATCCAAGACTTCCTCCTATCACCAGGATTACAGGCCGATCAGCGGAAAGGTGACTGTAAGACAGTCCGGCGAGCCGGTCGCCGGAAAGAAGCTCTGCCCGTATGGGAGAACCGGTAAGGACTGCCTTATCGGAGGGAAGATATTTCAGCGTTTCCGGAAAATTACAGCACACTTTTGTGGCGGATGGGATGCAGATTTTGTTAGCAAGCCCTGGGGTCATATCCGATTCATGAATAATGACAGGAACTTTGTAGTGTTTGGCTGCCAGAACAACCGGAACGGAGACAAAGCCGCCTTTGGAAAATACTACATCGGGTTTATAGCGGTGAATCAAACGGAGGGCCTGGGCATAACCTTTCAGAACACGAAAGGGATCGGAGAAATTCTTCACATCCAGGTAGCGGCGCAGTTTGCCGGATGAAATGCCGTCGTAAGGAATACCGGCGTTTTCAATCAGGCGCTTTTCAATGCCCTGGTAGGAGCCGATATACCGAATTTCGTAATCCAATGCCTTCAAAGAAGGGATCAGGGCCAGATTGGGGGTGACATGTCCGGCAGTGCCGCCTCCGGTAAGGATGATTTTTTTCATAAGACCTCCAAAAAAATTGAAATTCAGGCGGGGAAAATAAAAAATCCCGTCGTTATATATTATAGTAAGCGCAAATTTAGAAAAGTCAACCCTAAAGCGATTGGGAACTTTAGGAGAAAAGATTAAGAGGCCTTTTAAGTGAAAAGTAAATATTTGGAAGATTCTGCAGAAGACTATGGTTACGTAGATCAGGTGGTTCAGAAACTGTACGGCTGCTCTGATGAACAGCTTTTGAAGGAATTGGAAGAAGCGAAAAAGAACCCGCCTCCGGTGGATTTTGAGGTTTACCCGGACGAGTTTAACCGAATCTGGGAGGATATCCAGGCAGAACGTCAGGAGTCTCAGAAGGGTAAAAGGGGGAAAGTGCGCCGTTTTTCATGGAGGAGAGCAGCGGCTATTGCGGTTGCGGCCTGCCTTATGACTGGAAGCGCCTGTCTGGTAGCCTGGGGAACGAAGACATATTTTTATCGCGAAAGGAGCCGTGGAGGAATCAAGGGAGATATTGTGTTCAATAATGATTTGGCAATTCAGGAGGTGAATGGGGAAGCGGAAGCATATGAGGTGATTGAGAAAGAGTTGGGGATTAAGCCGGTAAAGCTGGGGTATATGCCTAATGGGATGATTCTCTCTGACTTATCAATTGTAAAAGGAAACGCAATACTCAAATTTCAATATCAAAGTAATCTATTGTATCTGGCATGTATCAGCAACGATGAAGAAACGTCTCTTAATTATCAATCAGATGCACAGATCTATAAAAGAGTAAGAAATGCCTGGCTGGGAGAAGAGGTAGGTATAAGACGGGAAATTACAAAAGATGGTGTAATTAAGTATGAGGCGCAATTGGTTGATCAAAACGTAGTTTATGAAGTAGTTGGAGAACTGCCAGAAGAGGAATTTTTGAAAATAGTTGAAAGATTGTATAAGTTTGAAAATTAGTAGGAGGAACCATGAAAAAATATTTAAATTCATTAATGTTACTATTATTAATCTTTTCAATGAATATTACGCCAGTATATGCAGCTGCAGCTGTGCCGGGAGGGTATACATCTCCTGGCGTGGACTCCAATATCCTGTCCTCCAATATTACGGAAGATATAGATATTGTTCAGAAAACACCACGAGGTGTGTTTTTTTCAGCAGCGGATTTGAAAATTATTAATGAAGATGGTGAGATAGGAGTTGTAGGAAACGCATATATGAGTACAGAGATTGACGAGCTTTATATGACAATCTATCTTGACAGATGGGTAGATGATGATCACTGGGACCAGGTCGATTACTTCGATTTCGAATTTTATGCTGAAGATTACCCGGACGGTCTGACCAATGAATTGGTGGCTTTTACTTTAACGGGATATCCTAAAGGCTATTATTATCGCTTAAGAGGTACTTATGCTGCGGTAAAAGACGGTGTAATCGAAGGCTTTGCCCCTGTAACCGACGGCATCTTAATCCAGTAACCCCCAAGCAGAATTTACTGCAAAGAAAATCCCCGCGCTTTTGTCTGAGTCCAGGCAACATGGCGCGGGGATTTTTAATAGCCTGCTATGAACAATTTAATCCAGCTTCATACTCCTTCAGGGCCTGGGCCAGCTGATCCGGACAGGAAGTAGGTTTAAATCCGCATTTAATTCCTTCCAGCCGATGGATAGCCTCGTCAATATCCATCCCTTCTACAAGACGGGACAATCCCTGGGTATTACCAGAGCAGCCGCCGTTAAAATGTACGTTAACCACCTTATGGTCTTGAACGTCAAAGGTTATTTCACGGGAACAAACGCCCTTTGTTTTATAATTCATCGGTATTGCCTCCTGATCATATAAAATCCATATGAGATTATATGCGAATTTCCACGGAAATGTCAAGTAAAACCAGGGTTTTGAACAGGTTTTGAAAGGATTTCTCCGTGCTGTGGGAGGCGTCTTTCATTGCGCATAGGGGAAAAAATTGGTATAATGGGTCTGTGACTGCAAAAACATCAAAGGAGGACAGGGCATGTTAGGAATTATAGGGGCCATGGATGAGGAAGTGGCTAAGATTAAGGAAAGGCTGGAGAATGTAGAGGTACAGACCTTTGGAGGGATGGATTTTTATAAAGGAAACTTTGAAGGGAAAAGCGTAGTTGTAGTTCGTTCCGGCATTGGAAAGGTAAATGCTGCAGTCTGCGCCCAGATTCTGGCAGACCGCTACCAGGTCAGCGGAATTGTCAATACAGGTATTGCCGGTTCACTGATGGCGAAAATCGATATTGGGGACATTGTGCTGTCCACGGATGCCCTTCAGCACGATATGGACGCTACCAATTTCGGCTATCCCGCAGGCCAGATTCCAAGAATGGATGTGCTGTCCTTCCCTGCGGATCCGAAGCTGCTGGCTTTGGCAAAGGAATGCTGCGGACGGGTGAATCCGGAAATTCATACCTATGAAGGCAGGGTAGTCAGCGGAGATCAGTTCATTTCGGACCAGAAAAAGAAGGACTGGCTGATAGAAACCTTTCATGGGTACTGCACAGAAATGGAAGGAGCGGCCATTGCCCAGGCAGCTTACTTAAATGGGATTCCCTTTCTAATCATCCGGGCGATTTCCGACAAAGCGGACAACAGCGCCAATGTGGATTATCCCACATTTGAGGCTCAGGCTATCATACATTCCGTGAACCTGATGCTGGAAATGATCCGGTGTTATGAAGAATAAAATGAAGAATAATCAGTTAAGAATCGAATAAAGGGAGAATTTGACGAACGATTCTAGGCTCTCTGAACTTCCCAAAGGACAAATCCGTAGTTATAATGTAGGAGCAAAAAACAACTACGGAGTATGATCCGGGAAGAAAGGGGAGCTTTTTTATGATGAATGTTTTACAAACAGGAAAGGCACTGTATGTGCTGGCAGCCATTTGCCTGGCCGGAATTTTAGTCAGAATGATGGCGGGAAGCTTCTACAAAGGACTAATCAGGGAGAGCGCCAACCTTGCGCTGACGAAAAACAAATGCCTGCGCGCTTTAAAGCAGAATGCGGAGGATACCTATCGGATGAATCAGGGAATGAATAATACCCGGGTATATCTGGAAAAGCAGCTTTACGGCCTGAAGATGCTGGGCTTTTCATTGAAAGGAGTGGACAACCTGGCAGGACAGCTGACGCTTTTGTGTTTCCTGGCCGGGGGAGCGGCAGCTTTTGGGGCCTATTGGTATAGAAGCGATAACTATTATATTGTGCTGTACGGAGCAGTAGGAATTTTGAGCGGAATGCTGACCATGTTCGTAGATTATGGAGTGAATTTGGAATCCCGCAGACAGCAGCTCCTGACCTGCCTGCAGGATTATCTGGAAAATGTAATGTGGCCCAGAATGGCCAGAGAAACCTCGGAAATTGGCGCGGCTGCAGGCGAGACAGTAGAAAAACCTGGAAATTTGGTCCGTACCATCGGAAGAGAACGCCGTGGACAAGCCAGGAGAAGTATAGAGCAGGCGGCGGCCAGCCGTGAAAAAATAAAGGATCAATCAAAGGGCGGAGAGGTGGAAAAGAGCGGTGAAAATTGGCTCCAGGAGCTGAATCCGGAGCAAAAACGGGTACTAGGGGAGCTGCTGAAGGAGTTTATTTCCTGAGAAGTTCTGAAAAGAACAAAAATTGGGAAATTATACAGAAATAACTTCCATTTTTTACCGTCCTTCTATCGCAATTAAAAGGGAAATGTGTTATAATGGGGAAAAGGCAGTCCCGAAACTGCATGACATAGATTTCATGGACATGGTTGTTCATGAACATAAGAAAAGGAGAGCAAAAAGTTATGGGAAAAGAAGTAACATTCGATTATTCCAAGGCGGCCGGTTTTGTTTCTGCGGAAGAGATGGAAAATTTCAAAACTACTGTTCTCGCCGCAAAGGACACGCTTCTTGCTAAAACAGGAGCAGGAAATGACTTCCTGGGATGGATTGATCTTCCGGTTAATTATGACAAAGAAGAATTTGCCAGAATCAAAGAGGCTGCAGCCAAAATTCAACAGGATTCCGATGTGCTGCTGGTAATCGGAATCGGCGGTTCCTATCTGGGAGCCCGGGCCGCCATCGAGTTCTTATCTCACAGCTTTTATAATGTATTACCTAAGGGAGTTCGCAAGACTCCGGAAATCTATTTTGTTGGAAACAGCATCAGCAGCAAATACATCCATGATTTAAAGCAGGTGCTGGAAGGAAAAGATTTTTCCATTAATATTATCTCCAAATCCGGAACTACCACGGAGCCGGCGATCGCTTTCCGGGTGTTCAAGGAGATGCTCATTGAAAAGTATGGAAGAGAGGAAGCAAATAAGAGAATCTACGCTACCACGGATCGCGCAAAAGGAGCCTTAAAGAACCTGGCTGACCAGGAGGGATATGAGGAATTTGTAGTTCCCGATGATGTAGGCGGCCGCTATTCCGTGTTGACGGCAGTAGGACTTCTGCCCATCGCAGTAAGCGGTGCGGATATTGATAAACTGATGGAGGGAGCGGCTTCTGCCCGTCAGAAGGCCTTGGAGCGTCCCTATGAGAGCAATGGAGCCCTTCAGTATGCTGCAGTCCGCAATATTTTGCTGCGCAAAGGCAAACAGATTGAAATTACAGCTAACTATGAACCCAGTCTTCACTACATTTCCGAGTGGTGGAAGCAGCTTTTCGGCGAGAGCGAGGGCAAGGACCAGAGAGGTATTTTCCCAGCCTCCGTTGACCTGACCACGGACCTGCATTCCATGGGTCAGTTCATCCAGGACGGAGCCAGGATCATGTTTGAGACCGTGATCAATGTGGAGGAATCTCCGGAAGAGATTTTGTTAAAGGAAGAAGAAGTGGATACGGATGGCATGAATTATCTGGCCGGCAAGAGCATCGACTTTGTCAATAAGAGCGCCATGAACGGCACTATTCTGGCTCATACCGACGGCCAGGTTCCGAATCTGCGCATCGACGTTCCCGAGCAGAACGAATTCTACCTGGGCGAGCTGTTCTACTTCTATGAATTTGCCTGCGGCGTCAGCGGCTATATTTTGGGAATCAATCCCTTTAACCAGCCCGGCGTTGAAAGCTATAAGAAAAACATGTTTGCTCTTTTGGGAAAACCTGGTTATGAAGAGCAGAGAGAAGCCCTTTTAAAGAGGCTGTAAAAAGGATGTAACAGCTCAGATTTATTCTGAGCTGCTGCAGGGGGATATCTGTAATATAGATCGTGCGAAAACCGCCCCGGCATTAGTCTGCCGCAGGCGGTTTTCGACGTAATGGGCTTGGATATTCATAATGGTTCGGGACGGCATACCTGAAGGGTCATTCTTCGATTACCTGAATTTCCAGAAAATCGAAGTCCACCGCTTCGATAAAGCAGTCTCTGGTAAAACGTGCCTTGCTGTGAATTTGAAACTCACGTACCGTGGCATCCAGCCAGATAGGTTTTTCCAGGTCAAATTCGTAGCAGATTTCATCCAGGGCCTGGAAGACCATCTGGGTTCTGGAGAGGGAGTAGTCTCCAATGGAAATGACCGTGTCCTTTAACAGGTGATTGTTCTTTATAATTTTTCCCCACATGCGGAACATAGATTTCCTCCTAGCGTAATATCACTCTTTTCCAATAACTATATCGGATTTCGGGCAGAATGTAAAGTGGAGGAAGAAAACCCGGAGGAGAAGGATTCGTGGAAAAGACAGTCTTGCTCCGAGAACAGATTTGTAGTAATCTATACATAGGCTACCTACATGGAGGATAAAAATATGGCAACAGCCATTACAGATTATGTGAAATTTCTCGGACAAGCAAGAGCGGCGGTAGATTCTCTGAACTGCGATCAGAATACCAGGGATCAGGTGGCGGCGGAAGAAAAACGCCTGAGCCGGGAACTGGAAGCGGCCCAAAAGGCTATGACGGATCAGATTACCCAGACAGCCAGAAAACGGAGAGATGAGATTTCCTCCGGTTACGATAAAGAGATTGCAAAAGGGCAGGAAAAGCTGCGCAAAGCCAGACTTTCCAGAGAGAAGGCCAAAAGCAAGGGCGTAAAAGAACGGATTGCGGATGAGACCAGCGAGCTGCGGGAACAGAACCGAAAGCTGAAGCTGCAGATGAAGACAAGCTTTCAGCAGAATCAGGTGCCGTTTTACTGCAATAGTACTCTTTACTATGCCCTTTATTTGCCCAGGGGTCTGAAAGAGATTATAATTCTGCTGGCTGCGGTGCTGGTCTGCTTTTTGGCGGTACCATGTCTGATCTATTTTCTTATTCCGGGCAGACACAGCTGGTACCTGGCGGCTATTTACTTTGCAGATGTGATTTTATTTGGCGGGATCTATGTGACCATTGGAAACCGGACGAAACTGACCTATCAGGCCGCGCTGAAGCAGGGAAGGGCCATCCGGAATACCCTGAGGGCCAATCAGAAAAAAATTCGTGTAATCACCCATTCCATTGAGAAGGATGGCAATGAGGATATCTATAATCTGGAAAAATACGACGATGAGATTTCCTGCGTGGAACATGAGCTGTCTCAGATCGCGGAGCGAAAGAAAGAAGCCTTAAACACCTTTGAAACCGTAACGAAAAATATTATTTCGGATGAAATTACCCAGCACCATATGGAGAAGATCCGGGGACTGGAACAGAAAATAAAAGAAACCCAGATGGGCCTTCGGGAGCTGGACGCCAGAATCCGGGAGGAAAATATCCATATTACGGATACCTTCGGTCCGTACCTGGGACAGGAGTTTTTAAAGCCGGAGCGGCTGACGGAGCTTGCAAGATTGATTCAGGACGGCTCTGCGGCGAATTTGACGGAGGCGATGGAACTGTATCGGAAACAGGAAATCGATTCATAAAAGGAGGGGAACATGCAGATGTCACCAGCAATTTGGATTATTGGGCCGTTTTTGTATATTATTTTCGTAGCTATCATTTTCGCGCTGTTGTATCTGTGCATCAAACTGGGAGTGAAGCATGGAATGCTGGCGGCCTATGAGGAGATTGAGAAACGAAAAAGAACCTGAAGGCTTGTATATGCGATTCTAAAAAACCACTATTGAGTAGCCATAAATGGACTATGAATAGTGGTTTTTGCTTTTTAACATTTTTTATATCTGCTTTTAACCTAGACAACTTGCAACTAAAGATTAAGTAATTTAGCCAATATCTTTAAAGAGCGCGTTTAGAGCTTTGTTATAGCCGTTTACATCCTCCCACATGGGCGTGTGTCCTGTTTGAAGCAAGGTTACTTGAGCCTGGGGAAGGCTTTCACAAATCATCTCCACACTGTCCAGTTTGCGTCGAGTATCCAATTGACCGTGGATGATGGCGGCAGGTCCTTTATAGGCCTTAAGACTTTCTCGGTAATCCTGCTGGCGCAGGCTAAGAGAAACCTCATATCCGGCCTCAGATGGAATGGTTCTTGTGTACTCCCAAAGACGATCTTCCACCTCTTTGGGAATGGGATGATAAAAACAACTGGACAGAAAATGACGAATATAGGTCTCATCGTTAAAATGTTCTTTCAGCTCCTGCGCGAACTGGGGATTTCCGTGTCCCTTGCTACAGGGACCGGTATTGGACAGGACCAGACCGGAAATTCGTTCTGGAACCTTGGAAGTGGCGGAGATGCACAGTACGCCTCCGGCGGAATACCCAGCAAGTACAACTGGAACAGAGGAAAAATGCTCTAAGAGCCGGGCGAGTTCCTGGCCCAAAGTTTCCATATCCCAGGAACCGGGACCGTCAAAATAGTGTACATACAGTTTTTGGAAGTTTTTAGGAGGAATAATATGTTCAAAAGCTACAGATGGGTCGCAGAGATTTCCTGCAACGCACAGTAAAGCGGGCTTTTGAGAATTGAGAGTGTGGGATAATCGAATCATATATTTACGCTTCTTTCTGGAAAATAATTAAACAATACCGATAATAACGGCGAAAATTAGCATTAAGATACTGACTAGCCATTGCCATTTGAAGGAGAACTTCATATGGTCTTTCAACTCGATGCCGCTGAGTCCAAAGGCCAGATAGTTAGCTGCTACACAGGGGCTGACACTGAGAACTACATTTTCTCCGATAAGCATGGCATGAGCAACTTGACTGGCGGTGATGCCATAAGGAGCCACTGTTTCGATCACTAGTGGCATGACCGCATAGTAATAAGGATCTGGTCCCATGATAATTCCAATAGGTCCACCTAAAATTCCCATGATGACATACAGATATTTTAACATAAATTCGGGCAAAAGGTTAATCAAAACTTGTGCCATGCTGGTAATCATTCCACTGTTAGAGAAGATCCCCAGGAAAATACCAGCAGCCAGCAAGGTTACGGTCAAATCGATGCAGCTGGGAGCGTATTTCTTTAAAAGCTGTCCCTGGAGTTTCATATTTGGATAATTGATTGCCATAGCGACCATGGTTCCGAACAGGAAAATCAGATAAGGTGTAATGGTGGCTTCCACCAGAAGCGCAATAACGATAACAGTTAAAAACAGGTTGATCCAAAATAGCTTTGGACGGCGCAAACTGTCATCCAGACCGGCTTCTCCTGCTCCAAGCCCACCGGATTCAGATAAAGAAGTTAGGTCAATACCCTCCCGAATTAGACGACACTGCTCTAGTCTTCCGCAGATTACAGCTCCAGCCAGAGCCACCACTAGTCCGAAAATCTGCATGGGAATCATAGAAATCCAAAGGCTTGTCGCATCTACGCCGATGGCTGTGGCTGCCCGGATAGTAGGTCCGCCCCAGGGCACCAAGTTCATAATTCCGGTGGAAAGACCGACAAGAAGCAAGAGCATCAGCGGATTCAGGTGCATGCGTTTGAAAATCGGAAGCATAACCGGTATGGTAATCAGGTAAGTAGAGGCAGCTGCTCCGTCCAGATGCCCTACAACGGCGATTAAACTGGTTGCAACCATAATCAGAACGATATTATTCCCAGCCATTTTTACGAGCCATTTAACCAGAGGGTCAAAAAGTCCGGCATCATTCATGGTACTGAAATAGCATACGGAAAAGATAAAAAGTATGGCAGTCTTCCATACCGTATTCATTCCGGTGTCGATAAACTCCAGTATTTCTGTCAAACCAAAGCCACAAATCAGAGCTCCAAGCAGTGGCAGAATGGAAAAGCAGAATGCAGGTGTAGCCTTTCCTTTGAGTATCATGACCATCATAATAAGGATTACAGCATAACCAACGATTGCATACAACATAGAATCCCCCTCCTGTTGTTTAAAAATGTGATTTTTGTGGAAAAATTACTTTAGATTTAGTATAATATTAAATAGAATATATGTAAAATACATATATTCTATTTAATATATGCTTTAAATGCATATAACTAGACAGAAACGCCAAAACAGATGCTTCAAAAGGAGAAGAAAATGGATTTTCGAGATTTTACCTATGCACAGGCCATCGCTCAGTACAAGACAATTTCCAAAGCAGCAGAAGCCCTCTACATTTCTCAACCGTCCTTGTCTAAGTTTCTTCAGAAGCTGGAAGAGCGGGTTGGTACACCTCTGTTTGACCGGATTGAGAAACAGATGTATCCTACCTACGCCGGAGAACAATTTTTAAAAGCAGGGAGGGAGATTTTTCGGATTCAGAAACAACTGGATTTGTCCTTGCAGCAGATTCGTCACGAGACGGCAGGGCAGCTAAGAATAGCTACTACAGCGGCTAGAGGATGCTATGTTTTAACAGAAATACTCCCACGGTTTAAGCGGCTTTATCCTGGATATCACATTGAGATTATGGAGAGAAGCGCAGAAGGCGTGGAACAGGCGGTAGAAAACGGAGAGGCAGATTTGGCAATCTATATCTGCGTGGAGCGTAATCCGATTTTTCAATATTTCCACATTGTTATGGAAGAGGTAGCGTTGGTTTTGGCAGGTGACAGTCCCTATGTTGAGAAAGCGGTGAGGCGGGAAGGATTCAAATATCCTTGGCTGGATTTAAACTGGTTAAAGAACGAAGTGATGTTTGTAAACGACGCTTCTCAGTGGTACATCGGACGCATCTCCCATCAGCTGATGCGGGAGGCCCACATTATGCCGGAGATTACGGAATTTCGCAGCCTGGAAACCTGCTTGGCATTGGCTAGCAGAGGCCTTGGATTCACTCTAACCTTTGATATCAGCGTCCGATGCTTTAAGAATTATGAACAGAGGCCGGCTTATCTTTCTGTAGGAAACAAGCCTAACCGGGCGGAATTTGCCATTGCCTGTCGTAAAAACTATCGATTGAAAACAGCGGAGAAAGAGCTGGTAAATATGATCAAGCAAAAATTTGGACCGCCCTTTTCTATTTAAATCCTCACCAGCCGATAGGGGATCTGATTAGCCGTCAGCAGCTGTGCCTCCCGCTGGTGGCAGGTGAAAATGATAATTTGATTCTGATAAGCCCCGCTCAGCCATTTCAGCGCAGTTTTCAGCCGCTCATCGTCATAGAGGGTAAAACTGTCATCGAAGATCAGGGGCATGGAATCCGAGCCGCTTTGCACCAGCTTGGCGGCAGCCAGGCGCACCGCCAGATAAATCTGATCCATGGTGCCGCTGCTGACTTGCTCAATGGGAACCAGCCTGGAAGGGGTGTTCATAAACACATTCAGGTTCTGGTCAATACTCATGCTGCTGTAGATACCGCCGGTGATTCCGGAGATCAGCTGTGAGGCGGTTTTGTTCAGGTACAGGCCAAAGGAATCCCGAATGGAGGTTGACAGGTTGGTCATTGTCTCCTGGGCCAGGTCGATGGCATCGATTTCTTCCTGAATCCGTTCATTTTCCGCCAAGGTTTTCTTCAAGGCCTCCGCCTGGGTTTTACAGGAAGACAGATGCTCCAGTTTCTTTTCCAGTTCCCATTGAATGCGCTGCTGCTTTTCCAGCTCCTCGCTGCAGGAGTCTTCTTCCTTCTGAAGGGAGGAGATTTCGTCAGTCAGGGACAGGAGGGTCTGCTCAGACTGATTGATGGCGTCCCAAAGACGCAGCAGTTCTCCCATGCGTTTTTCAAAGGAGGCCATGGAATCCGCTGTCAGATCGCAGTCTCCGATCTGCTGGGTGAAAATCTGTTTTAGCTGGCCGGACTCAGCTGCCAGCTGCTTCTTGATCCTGCTTCCTTTGGCAGTTTGAAAAAGGGCCATGGCAAGGCAGAGAAAACCTGCGGCTCCCATTCCTCCCAATACAACAGGGAGAGTCAGGGGGAAACCCTGCAAAACATGGGGGGAGAGGCTGAGAGCTCCGGCTCCCGCCAGAAACAGAAGGGCCAGCAGACCAAAGATCAGGGCTCTCATCTTAAATGAAGTCTTCTGGGAAAGAGACGCTGTTTCCTGATAGTCCGTATAAAGCTTCTTAGCACGTTCCAGACTGCTGGTAATGGCGGTTCGGTCGGAAAACTGGCTTCCCGCCAAAAGTTCCCGCCCACGGGAGGCCTTCTGAATCAGATTCTCCTTTTCCTTCTGCTTTTCTTCAAGACGCTGTTTCAGCTGGGATTTTTTAGCCCGGCAGGCGGATAGCTGGTTGACGTATTCCGGAGAAGAAACTTCCTGCTCCAGCTTGCGAATCTCGCCCAGGACGGTGGTATAGTTTAAAGCAGCCTGAGGCAGCAGCTGGGCTTCCAGCTGCCGGCGTTGACTTTTTAAGTAGGCGCTGGCTTTGGTAATGTTGAGGGCGATGCTTCCGGAGGTGTTCAGGTTGGCGATGTAGTTTCGCAGCTCAGCCACCATCCCGCTGTCTGTGGCGCATTTTAGCTGGCCGATACTGATGGTATTGTTGTAGGCCGTTTCCGTCAGGCCGCAGCAAATCCGCTCCAGTACCGCCTTGGTATTTTGCTCTTCTTTTCCCAGGGTTTCATTGATGATCCGAAGATCCTGATTCTTCTTTAAAAAACGCCGTTCTATGCGGAAAATTTCGCCCTGGCTTTCCACCCGCATCCATCCCTCATAGGTGCCGCTTCCGGCCCAGGGTTCATACTTGTTGTAAAGATCATTTTTCGAGGCGCGGCCCCGCTGCTTTTCGATGCCGAAAAGCATGCCCCGAATAAAGGTATGGAGGGTGGACTTTCCGGCTTCGTTATGGCCGTAGACCACATTAAGACCGGACTCAAAGGTAAAATCCCGATTCCGGAGCTTTCCGAAGCCGCTGATATGAAGATCAAGAATACGCATGGGAGGTCAGCTCCTTTCATCGGTGGTATGCAGCAGGGCGTTGACGCCATAATATAAAGCCTTTTTCTCCACCGGGCTCATATTTTCTTTTTGCAGGGTTTGAATGAAGAACCCAATCATATCGCTGGGATGTTCAGAAAACAGAGCGGAAAAATCATATTGTGGCTCAGAATCATCGACGATCTCGCAGATCCGGTACCGTGAAGCGAGATGCGATAGGTCAAACTCAATATCCGGGTCACGCATTCCCTTGATACGAAACCTGTAAATATTCTTTTCTCCCCGGTTGATGATTTCCCGCTCCAGCCTGGAAGCCAGTTCCATATTAGTGGTATCCTTGGATACGTTAACGGTCAGGGAAATGTACTGGATCTGGGAAACCGGAATAAAAGCCAGATGGGTCACTTTCTTTGTCGCCGGGTTGATTTCACCGGCGAAAAATCCATGGTGTCCTGTTTCTGTCAGATCCAGGGGCTCCGGAGAACCGCAGAAAGCCATTTTGCTTTCCGCAACGACTCTGGGCTTATGGATATGGCCCAGAGCCACATAGGAGAAGGGGGACAGTTCCAGACTGTTGAAATTAATGGGTAAGTGGGCGGCATCCCCCCCGTGGGCCATCAGAATCTGAATACGGCTGGAGAGAGGAACCTGGATGTTTTCCAGAAGCGGTTCCTTAATCTCGGTGGTGTGATAGCTGAAGCCGTATACCTCCGTATTAATATCTTCAAAATATACAGAGGTCAGGGAATCCTCCATGATCCAGGTTACATTGGGACTCCAGGTAAAACTTAAAAGAGCGGAATTGTCACGGATGCGGTCGTGATTGCCGGCAATGATTACCACCCGGACGGAGGGAATGGTAGAAAAGAGATAGTTGACCTCCTTCAGATCCCGCATCAGGGGCTGGCGGTGAAACAGATCGCCGCAGATAAACAGGCAGTCCGCCTCCATTTCCCGCGCCCGGTCAATGATCAGACGAAAGGTATCCTTGATGGCCTGGGCCCGTTCCCGTCCCCAGGGCTTGTCCGCATCCGGGCACATGCCCCAATGGATGTCTCCTGTGTGGATGAATTTCATAACGCCTTTCTCCATTTCTCCGCCGCCCGGCGGAACAATAGTCCTTACAGCTCGCAGTTATTCACGGTTCTGGGGAATGGGATTACGTCGCGGATGTTGGACATACCGGTGAGGTACATCACGCAGCGCTCAAAGCCCAGTCCAAAGCCGGAGTGACGGCAGGAACCGTATTTACGCAGATCCAGATAGAACTGGTAGTCTTCCTTTTTAAGGCCCAGCTCATCCATGCGGGCGACCAGGGTATCGTAGTCGTCCTCCCTCTGGCTGCCGCCGATGATTTCACCAATGCCGGGTACCAGGCAGTCTACCGCCGCAACGGTTTTGCCGTCAGGATTCATCTTCATATAGAAGGCCTTGATTTCCTTGGGATAATCGGTGACAAATACGGGGCGTTTAAATACCTGCTCCGTCAGATAACGCTCATGTTCGGTCTGAAGGTCGCATCCCCAGGACACCTTATAGTCAAACTGATCGTTGTGTTCCTCCAGAATTTTGACGGCTTCCGTATAGGTAATGTGACCGAACTGGGAGTGAAGCACATTGTTCAAGCGGTCCAGAAGGCCCTTATCTACAAACTGGTTGAAAAATGCCATTTCCTCGGGGGCGTTCTCCAGGACATATTCAATGACATACTTCAAGAGGCCTTCCGCTACGGCCATATTATCATCCAGGTCGGCGAAGGCCATCTCCGGCTCAATCATCCAGAACTCGGCGGCATGGCGGGGAGTGTTGGAGTTCTCCGCCCGGAAAGTGGGGCCGAAGGTGTAAACATTGCGGAAGGCCATGGCGTAAGTTTCTACATTCAGCTGGCCGCTGACGGTCAAATTGGTGGGCTTTCCAAAGAAATCCTTGGAAAAATCCACAGTACCGTCCTCATTTTTCGGAACATTCTCCAAATCCAGAGTAGTAACCTGGAACATCTCTCCAGCGCCCTCGCAGTCGCTTCCGGTAATCAGGGGAGTGTGTACATAAACAAAGCCCTGGTCCTGGAAATACTGATGGATCGCGTAGGCAATCAGGGAACGGACCCGGAAGACTGCCTGGAAGGTATTGGTTCTGGGACGCAGATGGGAAATGGTCCGCAGATACTCAAAGGAGTGGCGCTTTTTCTGAAGAGGATAGTCCGGAGCCGAGGCGCCCTCCACTGTTACGGAAGTGGCCTGAATCTCAAAAGGCTGCTTGGCCTGAGGAGTCGCCACAAGAGTTCCGGTGACAATGATGGCGGTGCCTACATTTAACCGGGCAATTTCAGAAAAATTCTCCATGGTATCGTGAAAGACCACCTGAAGAGTTTGAAAGCAGGAACCGTCGCTGACGACGATGAATCCGAAGGCCTTGGAATCTCTCAGGCTGCGTACCCATCCTCCTACGGTAATCTCCTGATCCAGATACTGGTCCGGGTTTTTGAAAAGTTCTTTTACTGTTGTCAGGTTCATGAATAATCTCCTTTTTGTGCATATTTTTAAGGCGTTTGCGTAACGGTCCGTGACGGTTACGGTTTTCTGATTTGTATGCCGGTCTGCACTCTAACGAGATTATAAGATATTTCCAGACTTGTTGCAAGGCCAATCTTTTCCCCGGGAAAAGCCCGGGGAGAAAGGTCCGGAAGGAAAATCCGCCGGTCAATTTGATGATGGATGTAAAAAGTATGTGAGGGGTAGGTAAAATCGCCGGGATAAAAAAATTAAAACATGGATTGTACATCAATATATACAAAAACTTTGGCGTAAAACAAAAAGATATGCAGAAATATGTCGAAAAAAATTGTAAAAATAAAGAAAAATAATGAATTATTTATGTACTATTTATGAACTTTGTGCTATAATAAACCTTACAAATATTTTAACAGCAAGAGGTGATAACGTGATTAAGAAAGAAATGATTGCCATGCTTTTAGCTGGCGGACAGGGAAGCCGTCTTGGAGTTCTCACTCAGAAAGTAGCCAAGCCGGCGGTATCTTTTGGGGGGAAGTACCGAATCATTGATTTTCCGCTTAGTAACTGCATCAATTCCGGCGTAGACACCGTCGGCGTATTGACGCAGTATCAGCCGTTGCGTTTAAATGCCCATATTGGAATTGGTATTCCGTGGGATCTGGACCGCAACGTAGGGGGCGTGACGATCTTACCTCCTTATGAGCGGAGCAAAGGCAGTGACTGGTATACCGGAACAGCCAATGCCATCTATCAGAATCTGGAGTATATGGAGACGTATAATCCGGATTATGTACTTATCTTATCCGGTGACCACATTTACAAAATGGACTACGAGGTAATGCTGGATTATCACAAGGCAAACAACGCGGATATCACCATTGCTGCTATGCCGGTCCCCATTGAGGAAGCCAGCCGCTTTGGCGTGGTAATCACCGATGAGACCAACCGGATTACAGAGTTTGAGGAGAAGCCTCCGGTACCCAGAAGCAATCTGGCGTCTATGGGAATCTATATCTTCAGCTGGAATATCTTAAAGGAAGCCCTGATTAAGATGAAGGACGAGCCTGGCTGCGACTTTGGAAAACATATTATTCCTTACTGCCACGCCAAGGGAGAGCGGATTTTCGCATATGAGTACAATGGCTACTGGAAGGATGTAGGGACTCTGGGCTCCTATTGGGAAGCCAACATGGAGCTGATCGATATTATTCCGGAGTTCAACCTTTATGAGGAATATTGGAAGATCTATACCAAGAGCGATATTATTCCTCCTCAGTACATTGATGCGAATGCCAACATCGAGCGCAGCATTATCGGCGAGGGAACGGAAGTCTACGGCGAGGTAATCAATTCCGTCATTGGCGCGGGCGTTACCATTGCCAAAGGGGCTGTTGTCCGGGATTCCATCATTATGCAGGGCAGCGTGATCGGAGCCAGCACAGAAGTAAACAAGGCCATCATCGCGGAGAACGTCCATGTGGGGGCCAATGTTAAGCTAGGAGTAGGCGAGTACGCACCCAGTACTTATGACCAGAAGGTTTATCAGTTCGACCTGGTGACCATTGGAGAAAATTCCGTGATCCCCGACGGCGTTCAGGTTGGAAAGAATACGGCAATCGCGGGCGAGACAACCGTAGGCGATTATCCTGACGGATTACTGGCAAGCGGAAATTACATTATAAAGGCAGGTGGCGCAAGATGAGAGCGATTGGTATCGTATTAGCAGGTGGTAACAGCAAGAGAATGAAGGAGCTTTCCAACAAAAGAGCCGTGGCCGCTATGCCCGTTGCGGGAAGCTACCGCAGCATCGACTTTGCCCTGAGCAATATGAGCAACTCTCATATTCAGAGCGTAGCTGTATTTACCCAGTATAACTCCAGATCTTTAAACCTCCATCTGAGTTCTTCAAAATGGTGGGACTTCGGACGGAAACAGGGCGGTATGTTTGTATTTACCCCCTCTATTACGCCGGAGAACGGGGACTGGTACAGAGGAACGGCGGACGCCCTGTATCAGAATCTGACATTTTTAAAGAGCAGCCATGAGCCTTATGTGGTAATTGCTGCCGGAGACGGCATTTATAAGCTGGATTACAATAAGGTTCTGGAATATCACATTGAAAAGAAGGCGGATATCACCGTCGTATGCAAGGATATGGATGAGGGAACGGATGTAACCCGTTTCGGCTGCGTAAAACTGAATGATGATAATCGGATTGTGGACTTTGAGGAAAAGCCCATGGCTTCCGACGCTACAACTATTTCCTGCGGAATTTATGTGGTGCGCCGCCGCCAGCTCATCGAGCTTTTGGAGCGCTGCGCTGCAGAGGATCGGTACGACCTGGTTAATGATATTTTAGTGCGTTATAAGAATCTGAAGCGGATTTACGCCTACAAGATGGAGGGATACTGGAGCAATATCGCTTCAGTGGATTCCTATTATCAGACCAATATGGATTTCCTGAAGCCGGATGTGCGCAGTTACTTCTTTAAGGAGTACCCGGATATCTATACCAAGATTGACGATCTCCCTCCGGCGAAATATAATCCCGGAGCGATTGTCCGCAATAGTCTGGTATCCAGCGGATGTATTATCAACGGTACGGTGGAGAATTCCATTCTGTTTAAGAAGGCGTACATTGGAAATAACTGTATTATTAAGAATTCCATTATCCTGAATGATGTATATATTGGCGATAATACCGTGATTGAAAACTGCATCGTGGAAAGCCGCGATACCATCCGGGCAAACACCACTCACATCGGGACGCCGGGAAATATCAAGATCGTAGTTGAGAAAAACGAGCGGTATACATTATAAGCCGGCGGTTGAAAGCTTTAAGGGGGCTATCTGTTTATACGGCTGAGATGAAAAGACTGGAGGGGTATAAAAGTGCAGGTCACAGACGTGAGAGTAAGACGAGTTGAAAAGGAAGGCAAGATGAAAGCAATCGTATCCATAACTCTGGACAATGAGTTTGTGATACATGATATCAAGGTGATTGAAGGCGAAAAGGGACTTTTCATTGCCATGCCCAGCCGCAAGGCGGCAGACGGAGAATACCGGGATATCGCCCATCCCATCAATTCGGGAACAAGAGACATGATTCAGAGCATTATCCTGAATAAGTATGAAACGACGCTGCTGGAAGCAGAAGCGGCGCTGTAGGTATTAGATGAGAGTTACCATTTAAGAGGGAAATGCCCTCCTTCGTCCAGCATTAACTGGGCGGGGGAGGGCATTTCCCGTGGAGAAGAAGATTTATTATTTCCATACATTTACCAGATCAAGAGCGAATAGCTTGATGATAGATAGAAAAACGGGCAGGAATTTTAGCTTTCCTGCCCGTAGATGATTACTACAATGGATTTTAGTTAAGCATTCTCCATCTTCTTCAAAATGCTTCTTGCCACGCTGAGTCCGTTTGCGGAGGCCTGCTGCAGTCCTCTGGTAACGGAAGCGCCGTCGCCGATGGCCCGCAGTCCCTTGATGCTGGTTTCGAAATCTTTATCTACCACAACCTTATTGGAGTAGAATTTTACCTCTACGCCGTAAAGCAGGGTTTCATCGCTGGCGATTCCGGGAGTTACCTTATCCAGGGCCAGGAGCATTTCCTTAATGTCCAGCATAATCCGGTAGGGGAATACCAGGGACAAATCGCCGGGAACCGCATCCTTCAAAGTAGGAATCAGGTTGTTGCGGCACAGACGCTCTTCTGTGGTACGGCGTCCTCTCTGGAAGTCGCCGAAGGTCTGAACCATGATCTTGCCTCCGCAAAGCATGTTGGAGAGCTGGGCAATGTGCTTGCCGTACTCGATGGGCTCGTTGAAGGGCTTGGTAAAGTTCTTGCTCACTAAAAGAGCGAAGTTGGTGTTGTTGGTCTTATATTCCTTGGACTTGTAGGCATGTCCGTTAACCACCGCAAGGCCGTGCTCATAGTACTCGGTGGCCACCTCTCCGGAGGGGTTGGTGCAGAAGGTACGAACCTTGTCGTCAAAGGTTGGGGTGTAGTATACCAGCTTGGCCTCATAGAGATTCTCGTTGAGGAACTTCATCACCTCGTCCCGAACCTCTACGCGGACGCCGATATCCACGGTGCCCACCTGGGTTTCAATGCCGTGGTCGTTGCAGATATGGGAGAACCAGTCGGAACCCTCCCGGCCGATGGCGGAAACAACCTCGGGAGCATAGTAGGTTTCATCCTTGTCGGTGATGACGCCCTTGACCTGGTCGCCCTCAATGATAATGTCTTTTACCATGGTATTGAACTCCATGATAATGCCCTGGGCCAGCAGATGCTCCTGAAGACGGGTATAGATCTTGTAGCCCTCCTCGGTGCCTAAGTGACGGATGGGGCACTCGATCAGCTTTAAGTTGGCGTTGATGGCTTTGCGGCGGATATCTTCGATCTCTTTCTGCTTGTCCACGCCGTAAACGCTCTTGTCGGCGCCGAATTTCAGATAGATTTCATCAGACTCGTGAATCAGCTGGGAGGCCTCATCGTATCCCAGAATATCCGGCAGATTTCCTCCTACGTCGGGAGACAGGGAAAGCTTTCCGTCGGAGAACGCTCCGGCTCCGGCAAAACCGGTGGTAATGGAACAGGGCTTGCAGCCTACGCAGACCTTGGTGGTGCGTTTGGGGCAGACCCGCTTCTCGATGGGGCGTCCTTTCTCAATCATGAGAATTTTCATTTCCGGTTTCTGGCGGATCAGCTCGTAGGCGCAGAAGATGCCGGACGGACCAGCACCGATGATAATGACGTCATAGGAATTGTTGGTCATAGAAATACTCCTTTCTGTAGAGCCCGGCAGGAGAAATTTGGGAAAATCCCTAAAACCATCCGGGCATAAAAAACACCAGGATTCAAAATAGAGGCTTGCAGTCAACTATTCCGGTCACTGGCTGGTGGGTTCATGAAAAAATTATGAACTTTTTGCGGATGTTACAGCATGTTCAGTTTAGCATAATTCATGGTGGGATGCAAGGGAAAAAGCCATGAAAAATGTCTGCCGCAAGGGGAATTTGAAAAGCAGGGGCCGGTTTTTCAGGAAATCGGGGGAAGGCCCCTGCCCGCCGGCTCCGTCATCCCGTATTCGGCCCGCTTGCGGCACAGGGTGCTGTAGCCGATGCCCAGTGAGCGGGCGGCGCTCTGGAGACTGCCGGATTGGCTGACCACATGGCGGATGTACTGGATTTCAAAATCCCGCAGGGCCTCCTTTAAGGGCTTGACCGCTTCCGGCTGATGGGAGCCGGAGGAGACGGCAGATGGGGAGAGGGCGCAGCGCTTCTCCTGCTCCAGATAATCGTCCACCACCTGGTCCGCCTGAGGGGCGAGACTGATCCTTAAGGCTAGGTTCTCCACCTCCCACAGGTTTCCCGCCCAGTCCAGACTGCAGAGCTTCTGCATCCGGTCCTCGGAAATCTGGTGGCTTTCTCCACGCCAGCCCTGCTCTTCTTCAAACCGGTGGATGAAATGGCTGAGAAACAGGGGGATTTCCTCCCTGCGTTCTCTGAGGGGAGGAATATAGATGCTGGCCACGCAGATTCGGTAGTACAGGTCCGCCCGGAAGGAGCCCTCCTGGATCATCTCCATCAGGTTCCGGCCGGAAACCGCAAGGATGCGGGTGTGAATCTCCCTGGCTTTTAGGGAGCCGATGGGAGTGATGGTTTTGTTTTGAAGGAAATGGAGCAGCAGGGCCTGGCTTTCAGGGGAGAGCTCGTTGATCTGGTCAAAGAGGACGGTGCCGTTTTGCGCAGATTCCAGAAGACCGACTTTCCCCTTGGCGGATGCGCCGGTAAAGGCGTTTGGGGTGTAGCCGAAGAGCTCAGAGGCAAAAAGCTGGTCGGAGACAGTGTTGCAGAATACATGGACGAAAGGGGCATGGGGCGCGGCCCCTTTTTTCTGGATGTATTCCGCCAGATGGTTTTTTCCAACGCCGCTTTCCCCGTAGATCAGAACAGAGACGTCGCTTCGGGCCAGCCGGTTTGCCATTTCATAGATTCGTACCATGGCCGGGGCGCAGGCCAGGACCTTTTCTTCTGGGGAAGTCTTTTGAGCGTCTGTCTTATAATCCATAGCGTTTCCTCTTTTTTGAAAGTGTGGAGGCATCAATTCCCAGTCTCTGGGCTGCGGCAGCCGCAGAAGGGGAGTTCTTTAATGCCGCGTCAATCATGTGCATCTCTACCATTTCCACCACCTGCTTTAAGCTTAACCCATCGGTATGGGAGGAGGAGTCCAAAAGGACCTTTGGAAGGGAGGAGCGGAGCTGATCAGGCAGCTGGTCCACCGTGATAGCCGCGTTGGGGCAGAGCGCCACCAGGCCCTCGATTACGTGCTGGAGTTCCCGCACGTTTCCGGGCCAGGAATAGTTGGTGAAAATCTGAAGCACATTTGCGGTGAGATACTTGTCTGTGTGGTTCTGCTGGTTAAAATGGTTGAGGAAAAAGGTGGCCAGGGGGCGGATGTCGTCCTTGCGCTCCCTTAAAGGCGGAAGGGTAAGCTCCACCGCGTTGAGCCGATGGTACAGGTCCAAGCGGAACTCGTGGTTGTTTACCATCTGCCGCAGGTCCCGGTTGGTGGCGCAGATGATGCGGAAATCCACAGGGGTGGGGGAGACGGCTCCGATGGAGCGGACTTCCTTATTTTGAATCACCTGCAGAAGCTTGGCCTGAATGTCTAAGGGGAGTTCTCCAATCTCATCCAGGAACAGAGTGCCGCCGTTGGCGAGCTGGACCAGCCCTTCCTTTCCCTGTCTGGCCGCCCCGGTGAAGGAGCCGGGGGTGTAGCCGAAGAGCTCGGATTCAAAGAGGGGGTTGGGGATTGCGGCCATATTGACATGAATGAAATTTTTATCCTTCCGGGGGCTGCTCTGATGGATGAACTTGGCCAGAACGTCCTTGCCTGTGCCCGATTCACCAGTCAGCATCACGGATACGGAGGTGGAGGCCAGGCGGAGGGCCTTGCCGTAAATGTTGTACATCTCCTTGTTGGCAATGACGATCTTTTTCCCGATTTCCGTGTCCACCAGAAGGTTGCGCAGATGATTTTCCAGAGCCAGGACGCGCATGCCGGACTCCGATACCTTTTCCCTCAGACGCATAAGCTCGCTGTAATTGGTAATGGAGTAGATGATGTAGTCGATTTCCTCATTTTTATCAAAAATGGGAATGGCGGTGGTGAGGACGTAGTCCTCGGTCCGGTAGCGCACGATTTCCGTCTGGGGCTTTCGGGTTTTCAGGACAATGTCGATGATGTAGCTGGCCGTGGGCAGCACCACGTCCTCCCGGCGGGAGATTTCCCGCACATTGCGGCCAAAGTAATCCTGGATGTCAAACTGGGCCAGCTGGCTGTAGTACCGGTTGCCCCAGACAATGGTGCCGCTTCCGGTTGTAATGATGATTCCTACCTCCAGGGCGTTGTAGATGCGGGCCACATCCCGCATCCGGATATGAGGCGACCGATACTCCATAGCGACTTCCTCCCAATCGTTGATTTTTTTCAAGCTATCTCAAATTTAAGACAGATATTGAAAAAAGTCAATAGAAGGAGGCGGATTTTTGAAATTGATAAATAAAAAACTAACAAACTAAAATGCCCCAGGAATGAGGAAATCTGCGAAAAAATAGTGTAGAAAAACAAATTTTCAGGAGATTTTTCAGACTTGGCACGATTAATGCTCATAATATAAAGCAAAGAATAAAACGGCCGAAATGCAGGAAGGTTTTTTTACCTCTGAATTGATAATTTTATAACGAACTAAATGAAAGAGCGGGGACCGGCCGCACTTCGGCAAAAATGAAAAGGTAGGAGGTTCAATATGCATTACGAACATCATCGCTATGTAGGAAAGGTTTGTGTAGTAACAGGAGCGGCAAACGGGCTGGGACTGAATCTGGTAAACCGCCTGTTGGAGGAGGGCGCCGTTGTGGGAGCCCTGGATCTGGAGGAGGATACCTTAAAGAAGCAGTTCGCGGGAAAAGAGGATAAGGTATTCGGCGTCGCCTGCGATGTTTCCAACAAGGCTTCCGTGGATGCGGCCATCGCGGCAGTAATCGAGCATTTCGGCCATATTGATGCTCTCTTCAACATTGCGGGAGTGATCGGACGTCAGTCTCTCTTAGACACCACCGAGGAGCAGTGGCGCAGAGTCATTGACATCAACTTAAACGGCACCTTCTTCGTATCTCAGGCTGTGCTGCGCCACATGGTTGACAAGGGAATCAAGGGCGTGGTAGTCAACACCAGCTCCGTAGCCTCCCTGATCGTTTCCCCCAACACAGGCGCTTACTCCGCAAGTAAGGGTGGCGTGACCCAGTTCACCAAGTGGGCTGCCTTGGAGATGGCAAAGTACGGAATCCGCGTGTGCGCCTTCGGACCCGGAACCCATGCCACCAGACTGACAGAGGGCACCAGACTGAATCCGGAGCGCTGCGAGATGTTCTTAAGAAACATCCCCATGGGACGGTTTGGAGAGCCCGACGAGGCTACCTCTGTGGCCCTGTTCTTAGGCTCTGACGAGGCTTCCTACTGCACCGGCCAGACCTGGATTGAGGACGGCGGAAACAGCATTTTCTAGTAACAGCTGGGGACGGCAGGGGGGCCTGCCGTCCGGGACAGCCAAATCTGCAAAAAAAGAGGAGATGGATTATGGATTGGCATGAGCAATATAAAGATAAAATTACCACTGCGGCCGAGGCGGTGAGCCACGTCCGGTCCGGGGAGAAGATTATTTTCGCCGACTGGATCGGAGAGCCTCCGGCGCTGGTAGAGGCCCTGGTGAACCGGTATGAGGAGCTGGAAAATGTAACGATTATCCACGGCATGAGTCCGGGACCCAACAAATATCTGGAGGAGAAGTATACAGGGCATTTCCACCACATTTCCCTGTTTATCGGACCCAACTCCAGGCCTGCTTACCTGGCGGGACGGGTGGACTACATAGGCGGAACCAACTTCCACAACTGGCCGGATATGTTTGCTAAGAATCCTGACTTGAATCCCCACTGGGCCTTCATCCAGGTAACGCCTCCGGATGAGAACGGCATGTGCAGCTTTGGAAACACCTGCTGCTTTACCGAGCCGGCGGCCAGGACGGCGGACCGGATTATCGTCCAGGTGAACCCGGATATGCCCTTTACCGGCGGAAAGCTGTTTGATTTAAGCAAGGCGGACTACATTGTGGAGGAGCGTTCTCCCCTGTATGTCATTGGCCGGGCCGAGCCCAGCGAGAAGATTAAGAAAATCGCCGACTACTGCGCCAGCCTGATTGAGGACGGAGCTACCCTGCAGCTGGGCATCGGAGCCCTTCCGGACGCCATTGCCCGCAACCTGATGGACAAAAAGGATTTGGGCGTTCACTCTGAGACCCTGACCGAGGCCATGATGGAGCTGGTTCAGGCGGGAGTGATTACCAATAAGAAAAAGACCCTTAATCCCGGCGTGTGCATCGGAGCTCAGGCGGCAGGAAGCCTGGAGTTCTATAAGTTTATCGACCACAACCCCATGTTCCAGATGCAGCCGGTGGATTACGTCAACGATCCCTACATCATTGGCCAGAACTACAAGCAGACCTCCATCAACAGCTGTCTGGAGGTGGATCTTCAGGGACAGGTCAATTCAGAGACCGTCAACGGGCGCCAGTACAGCGGAATCGGCGGACAGTTAGACCATGTAAGAGGAGCCCAGATCAGCGAAGGCGGAAAATCCATCATCGCCTTAAATTCTACGGCGAAGAACGATACCATTTCCAAGATTGTGCCCTACTTCCATCCGGGAAATATCACAACGGTTCCCAGGTACGATGTGGACTATATCGTGACGGAATATGGAATTGCGGAGCTGCGGTATAAGACGGTCCGCCAGAGAGCGGAATCGCTGATCGCCATCGCCCACCCGATCTTTAGGGATGAGCTTTTCGCAAAGGCCAAGGAAATGGGCCTGATTCCTGTAACCGTGTAAATTAGCGCGGAAATGGAATCAATGGAGGGAATTTAAAAGGAGGAAATCATTATGTGGAGCGTACTCGCTATTATCATTCCGCTGCTACTTCTTGTAGTTTTAATCTGGAAGCGGATTAATATTGCGGTTTCCGCAATTATTTGTACGGGCCTGATGGCATTTATGTCCAACTTAAATGTGTACGACAGCCTGACGGTCAATTATATGGAAGCTTTTGTGGGCTATATTCAGAGCTACTGGCCCCTGATTTTCCTGGGAGCAAGCTTTGGAAAGGCCATGCAGCTGGGCGGCGGCGCGGAGGACTTGGCAAATCTGCTGACCTCCAAGCTGGGAACCAAATACACCATCGCTGTTCTGTGCGTGACGACGCTGGTGTTAAGCTACGGCGGCGTTTCCTGCTATGTAATCGTATTTGTAATTTACCCCATCGCCCTGAATATGTTTAAGAAGGCGGACCTGCCCAGACACCTGATTCCCGCGGTCGTGGCAGCCGGTTCCTTTACCGCTGTAAACCTGGGACCTGGCTCCCCCTCAGTGGTAAACAACATCCCGGTAAAATACCTGGGAACTTCCGCAACGGTTCTTCCCGTATTTTCCGCAGTAATCGCAGCCTCCTTCTTCCTGCTGGCTATGTTCTACTGCATGTGGCAGGAGAGAGTAGCGCGGAAAAAGGGCGAGCATTTCAGCGCAGACGAAGAGACCCTGCAGATGATGGCGGAGTATGAGAAGAAAGAGCACGGAAACGGCGCAATCGCCTTCATTCCCCTGGCTCTGGTAGTAATCCCGCTGTTCTTTGGAGTAGATGTACTGTACACCCTGTTAATGGGCTGGATCGCCATCGCGATTCTGTACTGGAAGAAGATTGACAACAAGATTGAAATCCTTAACTGCGGCGTAAGCGATGCAATGGGCGCAATCGTAGCGACCTCCGCTGTAGTAGGTTTCGGCGGCGTGGCCATGCAGACCGCAGGCTATACCACCCTGGTGGATACCGCTACCAGCATGGGCGGTTCTCCGTTAATTTCCTTCTCACTGGGCACCGCTCTTCTGTCCGGCGCATGCGGCTCCGGTTCCGGCGGCCTGACATTGGCTCTGGAGACTCTGGCTCCCAGATACCTGGAGATGGGAATTAACCCCGGCGTGCTTCACAAGATCGCTTCCGCTGCATGTATTACCCTGGACTCCCTGCCTCACAACGGCGTAATGGTGACTGTGCTTGCCTGCTGCCACCTGACCCATAAGGAAGGATACCGTCATCTGTTTGCAATTACCGTGGTGGGTTCCACCATCATCTTGATTGAAACAATTATTTTGGCCAGCATTTTCTATCCGATTCCATAGAGTAAAATGCGGACGGGAGAAGAACTATGAAAGGGACTTTAAAGGATCGCCTGCAGGAGCTGGACCGGCTTTATCCCACCTGGGAGAAAAAAACGATCTGGGAGTATTTCCTTCAGACCGCAGACCGGTTTCCGGAGCAGGAATTTGTAGTGGCTCAGGGAAGAGAATCCTACACCTACCGCCAGACCGTGGAGGAAAGCCTGCGGATTGCCAAGGGCTTTCTGGCGGCAGGAGTAAAACCAGGCGATCATGTGGCTGTTCAAATGGAAAACAGCCCGGAACAGATTTTTACGGCTCTGGCAGCTGCGGCTGTCCGGGCCGTCAAGATACCAGTAAACACGGCGCTTTCTGCCGGAGAGCTGCAATTTGTGCTGAATCAGTCGGAGGCGAAATTTCTGGCGGCTGATAAGCTTCCGGAAACGGACCTTTCCCAGACCGGCCTCAAGCAGGTATTCTGCCTGTCAAGGCCGGAGGGAGAGCCCCATTTTCCTGTGACAGGCTGGGAGGAATTTCTGGCGGCAGGAGAGAAGGAGAGCCTTCCCGAGAGAACGGGAGCGCTTTACGGGGACGAGGCCTCGGACATCATCTACACCTCAGGGAGCACCAAGGCTCCCAAGGGGGTCGTGCTCACCCACGATATGCTCATGCGCAGCGCCTATGCCAGCTGCCGCAACCGGGGCTTTGAGCTGGGACGGCGCATCTTCGTTCCCCTGCCCATGTTCCACGTCTACGGATATGTGGAGGGATTTTTGGCGGGGGTTTTAACGGGCGGAGCCCTCCTGCTGCGCAAGGGAAAATTTGTGGCAGAGCCGGTGCTGGATTTTATGGAGGAGGCGGGGGCAAACGACATTCTCAGCGTTCCTGCCCAGATGATGGCTTTGATCCAGGAGTTAAAGGAGCATCCCAGAGCGCTTCCCAGCCTTCACGCAGTCTACTGCTCCGCCGCGGCCTGCCCCTCCTGGGTGTGGCCGGGGATTCGAAAGGCCCTTGTGGTTTCCGACGTGATTACCGGCTACGGGATGACGGAGGTGTGCGGAGCCAGCATGCAGACCGCTCCCACAGATTCCGATGAGATTCTGACAACCCGGGTGGGAAAGCTTTTGGACGGAGGCAGCAGCGGGTCCCCGGAGCTTGGAGGCCATCAGCTGGCCTACCGGGTAGTGGACCGGAAGACGGGAACGGACTGCCCGCCTGGGGAAACCGGCGAGCTCTGGTGCAAAGGCACGGTGGTGACGAAAGGATATTTCAAGCGGGAGCAGGCCAACCAGCGGGTGTTTACCCAGGACGGCTGGTTTAAGACCGGCGACTGCGGCTGCTTTGACGAAAACGGCTACCTGATTCTGGCCGGACGGGTGGACGATATGTATAAGATCAACGGCGAGAATGTTTCCCCCCAGTTTTTGGAGGAGGTTCTGGGCAACTGCCCCCAGATCTATACGGCCGCAGTCACCGGAGTTCCGGATGAAAAGCACGGGCATGTGGGAGCGGCGTTTATCCAGCTCTATGAGGACACGCCGGAAAACCGGCAGGAAACGGAGCGCTACGCCAAAAGCCATCTGGCCAAGTTCCAGGTGCCCAAATATTATATTTATATGAAACAAGAGGACTGGCCCCGCACCGCCAGCGGAAAAATACAGAGATTCCGCTTAAAGGAGATGGCAGAAGCCGTTGCGGGGAAGAAATAGTGGAACCCTTCCGACAGGGGCTGTCTGGCGGGTTACCCAAAAATCAAGAGGAGGTATTTTTTATGAACAAGTACATGTTGACAGAGGATCAGCTGAGCATACAGGAGCTGGCGAAGAAATTTGCGGACGAAGTAGTAGCTGCAACCGTTACCGATTTGGACCGGAAGCATGAGTTCCCTCTGGAGGAAGTAAAGCAGTGCGGCGAGATGGGATTTTTGGGCATCTGCGTTCCCGAGGAGTACGGCGGAGCCGGAATGGATCACTTGAGCGATGTTCTGGTAATGGAGCAAATCGCCCGCCACTCTTCCTCCCTGGCTTCCATCATTGACGCCCACGCTTCTCTGGGAAGCACGCCTTTGCTGCTTGCCGGAACAGAGGAGCAGAAGCAGAAATATCTGGCTCCCGCAGCTTCCGGCCAGGCCCTGTGCGCATTTGCACTGACAGAGCCCCAGTCCGGTTCGGATGCCGGACAGATTCGCACCAAAGCAGTTCTGGACGGAGACGAGTGGGTAATCAACGGCTCCAAGGCATTTATCACCAACAGCACCTATGCCACCACCTTCCTGGTAGCGGCTAAGACCGATATGGAGGCAAAGGGAAGCCGCGGAATCTCCATCTTCATCGTTCCCGCAGGCACCCCCGGCTTTGAGGTTGGAAAGCCTGAGGAGAAGATGAGCAACCGCAGCTCCTACTCCTGCCCCCTGACCTTTACCGATGTGCGCATTCCCAAGGAGAACCTGCTGGGCGAGTTAAACCGCGGCTTCCCGCTGTTCATGAAGTGCATCGACGACGGCCGTGTGGCAATCTCCGCAGTAGCCGTTGGAATGGCCCAGGGCGTGTTGGAGCGGGCAGCGAAATACTCCAAGGAGCGTGTAACCTTCGGAAAGCCCATCTGCGAGAACCAGGCCATTGCCTTCAAGCTGGCAGAGATGGCAACCCAGATTGACGTGGCCAGAGCCATGCTTTACAACACCGCCCGTATGAGCGACAACGGAGTTCCCTTCAGCAAGGAAGCAACCATGACCAAGCTGTTCTGCTCCGAGATGTGCGTGCGCGTCTGCGATATGGGCCTTCAGATCATGGGCGGCTACGGCCTCTGCGACGACTACCAGGTAGAGCGTATGTACCGCGACGCCAAGCTTCTGACCATCGGCGAGGGAACCTCTGAAATCTGCCGCATGGTAATCGGCCGTCACGTACTGAAGGAATACTAAAAAGGAAAAGGAGAAGTGGGAGATGAAGCGTTCATTTTTATACTTAAGTGAATTTCATGTTGGAGATAAATTTACCACCCTGTCCCGGACGGTAACGGAAACAGACGTGGTGCTCTTTGCCGGAATTACGGGGGACAACAACCCCATCCACACGGATAAGACCTATGCCGAGAGCCTTCCCTTTAAGAGCAGAATCGCTCACGGACTTCTGGGAGCGGGAATCGCTACCGGACTTTGGGGCCGCATGGGGCTGGTGGACGGCTCCGCAATCGCTGCGTTAAGTACCGAGTGGAAGTTTGTAGGCGCGATTAAAATCGGCGACACCATCCACTGCGAAATCGAGGTCCTGGAGGTGAAGCGGTCTAAATCAAAGCCGGACCGCGGCGTTTTGAATATTCAATACTCCATTATCAACCAGGAGGGAACCCTGTGCCAGACTGGAAGCATGGCCACTATGCTGTACTGGGAGGCTCCTGAGGAGAAATAAATTTGCAAAGATTCAGGACGGCGTAGGTACTTTTCAGCCGTCCTGAACGGCTGCATAAATCTTTAGAAAATGAGGGATATCAATGAATATTTTAGTTTGCGTTAAGCAGGTTCCCGATACTGCTGAGATAAAAATTGATCCGGTTACCAATACCTTAATCCGCGCGGGAGTTCCCAGTATTGTCAATCCATTTGACGCCTACGCACTGGAGATTGCGGCCCGCATTAAGGACAAGACTCCCGGAACTAAGATTGTTCTGGTAAGCATGGGACCCCAGCAGGCTATGGCAGCCTTAAAGGAGTGCCTGTCCGTAGGAGGAGACAAGGCGTATCTGGTAAGCGACCGTGCCTTCGGAGGCGCGGATACCCTGGCGACCAGCTATACGCTGAAAAACGCCATCGACAAGATTGAGGAGCTGGAAGGAAAATTTGACCTGATTTTCTGCGGCAAGCAGGCCATCGATGGCGATACTGCTCAGGTAGGACCGGAGATTGCGGAGCATATGGATTATCCCCAGATTACCTATGCCGTAGAGGCGAAAATCGAAGGGGACGAGGTATTTGTGAAGCGGGAAACCAGCGAGGGCTATGAGGTGTTGGCATCTAAGCTTCCCTGCGTGATTACCGTTACAAAGCCAAGCTTTAACCCGCGCTTCCCAACCATCAAGTCCAAAATGGCGGCAAATCGGGCGGTGATTACAACCCTGACCGCAGAGGACCTGCCGGTGGATGCAGAAAGAATCGGACTGAAGGGCTCCCCCACCAAAGTGAAGAAAACCTTTACACCTCCCCGGAAACAAGGCGGCGTCGTGGTTCACGAAGCCACCGGTGAGGAATCGGCAAAGAAACTGTTTGAGCTGTTAAATGCCGGAAATATCATATAGATGGAGGCATAGAGGATATGGAAGCATTAACCAAGGATTTATGGGTATTTATTGAGACAACGGACGAGGGAGAGGCCAGAAATGTGGGATTGGAGCTGTTAAGCCCCGGAAGAAGGCTGGCCCAGGCCCAGGGAGGCGCCCTTGTGGCCGTTGTAATCGGCTGCGGTGTGGATGCAGCGGTAAAGGAAGCTGCCGCTTACGGCGCGGACCGGATTATTGTGGCGGACCGGCCGGAATTTAAGCATTATTCGACAGAGCTTTACACCGATGCCATGTATGAGCTGGTACAAAAATACGGCCCCTCCACGATGATGATTGGAGCCACCAACGTAGGCCGGGATATGGGCCCCAGGCTGTCCTGCCGCTTAAAGACCGGTCTGACCGCCGACTGTACGGCGGTGGATTACGACGAGGAAACCGGAAACATCGCCTGGACCCGTCCCACCTTTGGCGGAAATCTTCTTGCGGTGATTATGTGTCCCAACCACCGGCCTCAGATTGGCACGGTGCGTCCCGGCGTATTTAAAAAGGGTGAGAGAAATCCGGAAAATCAGCCGGAAATCATTCATGAATCGGTTACCGTCAATCCGGAGCATATGCGCACCAGACTGGTGGAGGTGTTAAAAGAGGCCGGCGCTGGCACCGTGAATCTGGAGAACGCGGAAATCATCGTTTCCGGAGGCCGGGGAGTAGGCGGGCCCAAGGGCTTTGAGCTGATAAAAGAGCTGGCGGACGTTTTGGGCGGCGAAGTAGGCGCTTCCCGCGCGGCAGTGGATTCCGATTGGATTGGACATGTTCATCAGGTCGGACAGACGGGAAAAACCGTGGCTCCCAAGCTTTATATTGCCTGCGGCATCTCCGGGGCCATCCAGCATGTGGCCGGAATGAGCGGGTCAGACACCGTTGTAGCCATCAATAAAGACCCGGATGCGCCGATTTTCAACATTGCGGATTACGGCGTTGTAGGGGATTTGAATACGGTGATTCCCGCCCTGATTAAAGAAATCAAGGAAAGCAGAAAGTAGGCCAAGAGAGGCCGCAATCAAATACTCCGAAGCCTGAGCTGTGCCTGGGGCGTCACGCTCCATGACGGCCCTGCTGCGGAGTGTTTGACTGTTAGGGGAAAATAGAAAGGATGAGAAGATGAGCTTGGTTCGGGCTGAGATGATACTGGGAAATACCGGGTGCCTGTTTTTGCCCGGTATCTGCATCCCATTTTACCGCGCAGCTGAGAAGGAATGGATTTTATTGGACTGCGGCCCTTCTTCTCAGCGGGAAAATCTGCTCGGTTTTTTGGATGAGAATGGGATCCGGGTGAGGGCGGTGCTGGTCAGCCATGCCCATTTTGACCATGTGGAAAACTGCGCATGCCTTCAGCAACGATATGGAGCACGGATTGTGATGACTGCCTTCGACGGGGGGATGACCCACGATGCCCTGGCATTAAAGGCCTGCTTCTATTCTCATACGGTTCAGGACAATGAAGCTTACTGCGGCCAGATGATTTGCAGAGCGGACCAGATTCTGTCCCCGGATGCGAAGGAGACGGAGGTCTGCAAAGCGGTGTTCAGGCTGATTCCCCTGCCGGGCCATGCGGCAAGCCAGATGGGAGTCGTCACGCCCGATGGGGTCATGTATCTGGCGGACAGCCTGTTTGGCCCGAAAGAGCTGGAATGGGAAAAATTATTTTACATGCTGGACTGGACTGAGGCCCTAAAAACCATGGAGCGGATTTCAAAGCTTTCATATCAAGCGTACATTTTGGCGCATCGGGCCATCGTCCGGGGAGAGATTGCTCCCCTCGCGGAACAAAACCGCAGACAGATGAGAAAAGGGCTGGAGGAGATGCTGGATTTATGCCAGGGGGAGAACACCTTAGAGGAGCTGGCAAGAAAGGTGGCCCAGGCAAAGCACACTTACGTAAAAACCGTGGAGAAGGCCAGATTTCTGGAGCGGCTGGTCCGTTCGATGGCGGAATATTGGCTGGAGCAGGGAGATTTGAATATTAGGCTGCGGGACGGAATCTTAGTTTACGCCAGAAGGGAGGAGAAGGAAGATGTATGAGATATTGTTTCAGCCGGGCAGAATCGGAAAACTAGAGTTGAAGAACCGTCTGGTGATGCCGGCTATGAACAGCCATTACGCGGATGCAGGGCATCATTTTACAGAACAGGCGCTGAACTATTACGGGGAGAGGGCTCTGGGAGGGTTTGGACTCATTATTACGGAGTTTCTGTGCGTCAGCGAAGAGGGGCTGGCTTATCCGATGCAGGCGGGGATTTATGATGATTGTTTTATCCCCTCTCTTTTTCGGCTGACGGAGCGGATTCACCAAAATGGAGGAAAGATTTTTGCCCAGCTCCATCATGCAGGACGGATGCAGGGAAAAGGCTCCACCAGCCTTCCCGCCGTAGGAGCCAGCCCCATTCCGGATCCGGCGAATCCGATTCCGGTCCGGCAGCTGGCGGCGGGGGAAATTCCCGGAATTGTACAAAAATTTGTGGACGGAGCCCTTCGGGCCCAAAAGAGCGGCTTTGACGGGGTGGAGATTCATGGAGCCCACGGGTATCTGCTGGCCCAGTTTTTATCCGCAGGGGTCAACAAACGGACAGACCGCTACGGAGGGAGCATCTCCAACCGGGCCCGGATTGTCTGTGAAATCATCCGCGCTGTCAAGGAGGCCTGCGGTTCGGACTTCCCGGTAAGTGTCAGAACCAGCGGAGATGAGGGATATAAAGGAGGAAACACCATTGAGGCAGACGCGGCCCAGTGTATGCTTTTTGAGCAGGCGGGAGCGGACGTGATCCACGTATCCCACGGCACGGCCATCCACTCCTATTTTTCGGAAAGCGGATTCAATCTGAAAAATGTCCGAAGGGTAAAAGAAGCGGTTTCCATTCCGGTCATCGGCGTGGGCAGGCTCAACGATCCGGCGCTGATTGAAAAGGCTCTTACGGCAGGAGACCTGGACTTTGCGGCATTGGGAAGAGAATCCGTGTGCGATTCCCACCTGCCGGAGAAGATTCGGGAAGGAAGAATGGATGAAATCCTCACCTGCACCGGATGCATGCAGCGGTGCCTGTACTCTGCCTCCTTTGAGGAAGGCTTTGGGATTTCATGCATGATTAATCCCTTCAGCGGAAAGGAGAAGGTCTGGGAAATCCGAAAGGCACAGTCTCCAAAGCGCATCGCGGTAGTTGGCGCCGGCCCGGCCGGCCTTCAGGCCGCATGGATCCTGGGAAAAAGAGGGCACCAGGTAACGGTGTATGAAAAGGAGAGCACAGCCGGAGGACAGTACCGGCTTGCGGCAATGCCGCCCATGAAGCAGGAGCTGGCCAGGACCATCACCACCTATCTGACCTTTTGCCGGAACTATGGCGTCAATATCTGTTACGGGACGAAGGCGGACCGCTCTCTGCTGGAGAAGGGAAACTTTGATGAGATCATTCTGGCCTGCGGCTCCAGTCCGCTTCTTCCCAACATTCCTGGCATCGGCGGTCCCCATGTGTATCTGGCCAATGAGCTCCTGCAGTTTCAGACGCTTCTTCAGAATCAGTCCATCGTGATTTTAGGGGCCGGCCTGGTGGGGCTGGAAATAGCCGAGGTGCTGGCGGGCTATGGAAACCAGGTGACGGTGGTGGACATGCTGGAGCAGGCGGCTCCCCAGGCGCCGGCCCGTCCCAGGGAAAATCTGCTGGCGCATTTGAGAGAGCTCCATTTAACCCTTCTGCTGGGAAGAAAGGTCACCTGCATCCATGAGGATGGCATCAGCTGCGAGAAAGACGGAGTTACAAAGCGGCTTGGAGCATTTGACTCTGTTGTGGTGGCTCTGGGCTCCAGGCCAAACAGAGACTTTGACGAAGAATTTTTAAAGGATCCCAGAATCCATCTGATTGGAGACGCCCTAAAGGCGGCGGACGCCAAGAAAGGGATTTACGAGGCTACGAAGCTGGCCTTAAGTCTTTAGGGGCAGGGGAAGATGCCCCTTTACAATCCACACCGCTTTTGCTACAATCAAACAACAGAAGAAACCAAGCAGAAAGCGTTAGATACCATAAGAGGCGTATCTAACGCTTTCCGGCGTGCCTAAAGACATCGAGGAAATGGGTATGAACGCTATATTGGAAAGAATGAAAAGCAGACGGAGAAAGGAAGAGCAGGAAAACGTGATGTATCTGATTGTAGGACTTGGAAATCCGGACCGGCAGTACGAGGGTACGCGGCATAACGTGGGCTTTGAGGTGATTGACCAGCTGGCGGACCGCCTTTTTGTGTCGGTGGAAGAGAAGAAATTCCGGGGATATTATGGGAAAGGGGTCATCGGAGGGCAGAAGGTGATTCTCTTAAAGCCTCAGACCTATATGAACCTGAGCGGAGAGAGCGTCCGGGCGGCGGCGGATTTCTATAAAATCCAGCCGGATCATATTATTGTCGTATACGATGATGTGAGCCTGGAGGTAGGGCAGCTTCGGATTCGCACCAAGGGAAGCGCCGGAGGGCACAATGGAATTAAGAATATCATCGCGCATCTGGGGACTCAGGAGTTTCCCAGAGTGAAGGTGGGCGTAGGGGCCAAGCCGCCTAAGATGGATTTGGCTGATTATGTACTGAGCCGCTTTTCAAAAGAGGACCGGGCCAAAATGGAGGACGCCTTCAAAGAGGCGGCAGAGGCGGTGGAGGTCTTGATTACGGACGGGTCAGAACGGGCGATGAACCGGTTTAACGGCCATAAGGCCGGAGAGGAGAAGTAAACCATGCAAAATCCGCTGTTGGAGCTGCAGGAATATGAAAGTTTGCGGGAAGCAGTAAAAAAGGGACAGGGTCCGGTTCAGGTGACGGGAACTCTGGATTCCCAGAAGGTTCATCTGATGTATGAGCTGGGGCAGGAAATGGGGGGAGACGGTCAGGGGCCTTTTAAATGGCGTCTGGCAGTGACCTACGACGACTCCCGGGCAAAGGAAATTTATGAGGATTTCCGGAATTTTACGGACAAGGTCTGGCTGTACCCGGCCAGAGACCTTCTCTTTTACAGCGCGGATATTCACGGAAACCTGCTGACCAGACAGCGCATTGAGGTGTTAAAGCGCCTGCTGACGGAACCGGGGGGAGTGGTGGTGACCACAGTGGACGGCCTCATGGACCATCTGCTGCCTCTTAGCCTGCTGAAAAGCCGCACGATTTCCATCCAGTGCGGGCAGACCCTGGATTTGGAGGAACTGAAAAGCCAGCTTGCGGCTGTGGGCTACGAGCGGATGGCTCAGGTGGACGGCATGGGGCAGTTTTCCATCCGGGGCGGTATTGTGGACATTTTTCCTCTGACGGAGGAGACGCCGATTCGCATTGAGCTCTGGGACGATGGGGTGGACTCCATCCGCAGCTTTGATGTGGAGAGCCAGCGCTCTGTGGAGGAGCTTTCCCAGGCCGTCATCTATCCGGCAGCGGAGGTGGTTTTGGATGAAGCGCGCCTGGAAGAGGGATTAAGGGCCATTGAGGAGGAAGAAAAGACTTATGAGAAGGCGCTGAGAGACCAGCATAAAAGCGAGGCGGCACACCGTATTTCCCAGGCGGTGAAGGAATTTGTGGAGAGCGTAAGAGAAGGATGGCGACTGGGAGGGCTGGACGGCTATATTCATTATTTCTGCAGGGAGGCAGTATCGTTTCTGGACTATTTTCCGGAAAGCTCCAGCCTCATTTTCCTGGATGAGCCGCTGCGCTTAAAGGAAAAGAGCGAGACAGTAGAGCTGGAATTTCGGGAGAGCATGTCCCACCGCCTGGAAAACGGCTACATGCTTCCGGGGCAGACCGGGCTTCTCTACCCCGCGGCTCAGGTGATGGCCCGCTTGCAGAGGAACACCACGGTCATGCTGACCGGCCTGGACCAGAAGCTTCCCGGCATGAAGGTTGCCGGCAAATTTGGCTTTACGGTAAAAAATGTCAGCTCCTACCAGAACAGCTTTGAGATGCTCATTAAGGATTTGACCAGGTGGAAAAAGGAAGGATGGAGGGTGGTGCTGCTCTCCGCCTCCAGGACCAGGGCCAGCCGTCTGGCCAGCGACTTAAGAGAATACGAGCTTCGTGCGTTCTGTCCGGACCAGGAAAAGGAGATTCCCAATGTGCTGCCGGGACAGATCCTGGTGGTTCACGGAAATCTCCACCGGGGCTTTGAATACCCCTTAATCAAGTTCGTCTTCATCACCGAGGGCGATATGTTCGGTGTGGAGAAAAAGAAGCGGAAGCGGAAAAAAACCAGCTATCAGGGCCAGGGAATCCGCAGCTTCTCCGAGCTTTCCGTTGGCGACTACGTGGTTCACGAGGAGCATGGACTTGGAATCTACCGCGGAATCGAGAAGGTAGAGCGGGATAAGGTTACTAAGGATTACATTAAAATCGAGTACGGGGACGGAGGAAACCTCTACCTTCCCGCCACCAGGCTGGAGAGCATCCAGAAGTATTCCGGGGCCGACGGACGCAAGCCGAAGTTAAATAAGCTTGGAGGCAGCGAGTGGGCCAAAACCAAAAGCCGGGTGAGAGGAGCGGTTCAGGAGATTGCGAAGGACCTGGTAAAGCTCTATGCCGCCAGACAGGAGAAAAACGGCTTTCAGTACGGGCCGGATACGGTGTGGCAGAAGGAATTTGAGGAGCTGTTTCCCTATGAGGAGACGGAGGACCAGCTGGATGCCATCGAAGCCGTAAAGTCGGATATGGAGAGCAAAAAGATTATGGACCGGCTGATTTGCGGCGATGTGGGCTACGGAAAAACGGAGGTGGCCCTGCGGGCGGCCTTTAAGGCGGTTCAGGACAGCAAGCAGGTGGTATATCTGGTGCCGACCACCATTCTGGCCCAGCAGCACTACAATACCTTTGTCCAGCGGATGAAGGATTTCCCGGTGCGGGTGGATATGCTCAGCCGTTTCCGCACGCCGGCCCAGCAGAAGCGGACCCTGGAGGGGCTGCGAAAGGGCATGGTGGATATTGTCATCGGAACCCACCGGGTACTTTCCAAGGACCTGGAATTTAAAGACCTGGGACTGCTGATTATTGACGAGGAACAGCGCTTCGGCGTAACCCACAAAGAAAAGATTAAGAAGCTGAAGGAAAATGTGGACGTCCTGACGCTGACTGCCACGCCGATTCCCCGGACCCTGCATATGAGTTTGGCCGGAATACGGGACATGAGCGTTTTGGAAGAGCCGCCGGTAGACCGAATGCCGATTCAGACCTATGTAATGGAATACAACGAGGAGATGATTCGGGAGGCCATCGGAAGGGAGATGGCCAGAGGCGGACAGGTGTATTATGTATACAACCGGGTTACAGATATTGAGGAGGTAGCGAACCGGATTGCGGGATTGGCGCCGGAGGCCGTTGTGACCTACGCCCACGGGCAGATGCGGGAGCATGAGCTGGAGCGGATTATGGCGGACTTTATCAACGGAGACATCGATGTGCTGGTGTCCACCACTATCATTGAAACTGGTCTGGATATACCCAATGCCAACACGCTGATTATTCAGGACGCGGACCGGATGGGCCTCTCCCAGCTGTATCAGCTGAGAGGCCGGGTAGGGCGTTCCAGCAGGACCTCCTACGCCTTTCTTATGTACAAGCGGGATAAGATGCTCAAGGAGGAGGCGGAAAAACGCCTTCAGGCTATCCGGGAATTTACGGAGCTGGGAAGCGGCATCAAGATTGCCATGCGGGATTTGGAAATCCGGGGCGCCGGAAATGTGCTGGGCGCGGAGCAGCACGGCCATATGGAGGCAGTGGGATATGATCTGTACTGCAAGATGCTCAGCCAGGCGGTAAAGGCGCTGAAAGACGGGGAGAGCCAGGAGGAATCCTTCGAAACCGCGGTGGAGTGCGACATCAGCGCCTACATTCCCGCTTCCTATATTAAGAATGAATATCAGAAGCTGGATATTTACAAGCGGATTTCCGCCATTGAGACTCAGGAGGAGTCCATGGATATGCAGGATGAGCTGATGGACCGCTTTGGAGATATTCCTGCCAGCGTAGACCATCTGCTGCGCATTGCGGCCTTAAAGGGCCAGGCCCACCGGGCATATGTGACAGAGGTGCTGATTAACCGCCAGGAGGTCCGGCTGACCCTTTATGGCAGAGCGAAGCTGAAGGCGGAAGAGTTCCCGCGGCTTCTGGCGGAATATAAGGGGCAGCTGAAGATGACTGGCGGCGAAGAGCCGGTGCTTTTGTACCAGGATACGAAACATAAAAATAAGGACAGCAAGGCTATGCTGAAAATGGCCGAAGAGCTGACGGAAAAGCTTACCAAGCTGGCAGAGTAATGTCTGCCGGCTTTTTTCTAAGGGAGGTTTAAGGGAACGCGCACCGGTTCCGGGGCCAGGGTATAGTAGCGGTTTTCAATCACATCGTGGAAAATGGCATAATCCTCATATACATTCAGCTGATAGAGGGAGGTGAAGGTTCCGTCCCTTCTGGCAGTGTAATACTGGTAACAGCCAATGTCCCTTGAGGATACCCGCCGCAGTACATCCTCTACCGCCTGGATGATGGTGTGGGAGTTGCGGGAGGAGGCGGGCCATCTGCGGAACATGGAGCGGACGGGGTTCTTCTTTAGGGGGATGAAGGGGTTGCAGCGCCAGAAGGCGGAGACAGACAGGCTATCCAGGCCGGCCCATTCCAAAATAGGGTCGAAAAGCTCCCGATGCCGCAGATAGCTGAATCCCAGCTCCAGGTAGGCCAGGATGAACTGCGCCGCGGTTTTGGCATAGAGCGCTTGGGATGAGGAGGAGCTTCCCAGCTGTCTTAGCTCCTCTAAAATCTCCGGAAGGGCTTCCTCCAGAGAATATCCGCTTTGCTGAAGGCCTGCCAGAAGGACCCGCTTCGTTTCTACATCAAATCGTTTCTGTTCCATGTATTGTTTTCTCCATTCTGCCGCAGTCTGCGCGGCTAAAAATCCTTAGTCCGGCTCATTGCCGTCTTCTGAATGTGTATATTAGTCAATACGAATTGCATATTAATCATTATACAATCTTTTTCCCCATTGTTAAACTGGAGATATGCATGAGGTGGCAAATATTATGGAGAAAAAGCAGCGAAAGAGCAAGGGGGACCTGAAGCTGGGGGAGCGGGTCAGAAAAATAAGAGAAGAGCGGGGCTTAAGCCAGGCGAAGCTGGCCAGCATGGTGTCTATTTCCGCTTCCTGTATTACCCGGCTGGAGCGAGGGGAAAACATGGTATCGGTGTTTACCCTGCGGGATATTGCCCAGGCTCTGGAGGTTCCGGCTTCCTGGATTATGGAAGGACAGGCGCCTGCCGGCGGGGACCGGATTGAGGATTTGGCTGCCGGGCTGCGCCGGTTTCCGCCTGAGAAGAGAGAACAGCTGCTGACTGTGTTTGAGGAGATTATAAAGCTTTCCGGAAGTGAGAAAAAGAAGAAAACGTAAACGAGAGCCGTTGCAAAGCAGATGAGAAATCATCTATGGAGCAGCGGCTCTTCTTTATGCGGAACGCTTAGGAAATGAGAGAAAACCAGTTGACAAAATTCGACTTCCCGTATATCCTATTGTATAGTTCAAATCCTAATTATTTGGCGGCAGCTGCGGACGCCGTAAAAAGGAGCAAAGACCGGGCAGGGAAGGCTGTGTCCGCAGCCGTCAAATGATTTCACGGCAAGAAGAGGAAAATAATGGAAAAGTTTGAAGCAAACCAGATGGTGGGAGGGGAGCTGATCAGCACGGTGAATATGATGCGGCGGCATATTTACAACAACCGGGCGGAGATGACAGACCCGAACAATCACCCTACCAGCACCCAGGAATGGTTTTTGGTGTATATTGTCCAGAGAGAGGGGCAGGACGTATTTCAGAAGGACTTGGAAACACAGTTTAATATTCGGGGCTCTACCGCCACGGAGATTTTGAAGGCCATGGAGAGAAAAGGCCTGATTTTAAGGGAGCCCCTCCCTCAGAATAAACGGGCGAAGAAAATTACCCTGACGCCCAAGGGAATGACCATCTGCCATGAGAACCGCAGGCGGATTATGGAGATTGAAAATAAACTATTGGCCGGATTTGAGGAGGAGGAAATCCGGCAGCTGCTGGGATTTCTCTCCCGGATGCAGCAGAATATGGAATAATCGTTAACCTCGGAGGAAACAAAAGGTGGAAAGAAGGAAACTTCACGCAGGGATTGACATTGGCTCAACCACAACAAAGATTGTGGTTATGAACCCTGCTTCAGATGAAATTTTATATTCGAATTATACCCGCCATAAAGCCAGACAGGTGGAAAGCGTAGAACGCTGCCTGAAACAGCTGAAGGAGCGCTTTGGGAAAGATGAGCTTTGCCTGGCGCTGACCGGCTCCGGCTCCAAGAACCTGGCGGACCAGCTGGGAATTCCCTATGTGCAGGAGGTGGTGGCCAATTCCATTGCCATCCGCAGAAAGTTCCGAAACGTTTCGACTGCCATCGAGCTGGGAGGGCAGGATGCCAAGGTGCTGTTTTTTAAGCGGGATCCGGCCACCGGCGCGTTAAGCGTGTCCGATATGCGGATGAACGGCAGCTGTGCCGGCGGAACCGGCGCTTTTCTGGATGAAGTGGCTTCGATTCTTCGGGTGCCGTCCAATGAGCTGAATGCCCTGGCGGCCCAGGGGGAGACCGTGTACGATATTTCCGGCCGCTGCGGCGTTTACGCCAAGACAGACATTCAGCCCCTTTTAAACCAGGGGGTGTCCAAGAGCAATCTGGCTCTTTCCGCCTTCCACGCGGTGGCGAAGCAGACCATCGGCGGCTTGGCGCAGGGTCTGACGATTAAAGGACCGGTAATTTTTGAAGGCGGCCCCATGACCTTTGAACCCGAATTGATTCGGGTATTTGCAAAGCGGCTGGATCTGGAGAAAGAGGATATCCTGATTCCAGACCACCCGGAGACAATGGTAGCCTACGGGGCGGCGCTTTCCTTAAATGAGCTGTTTGAATCAGCCGTTCCAGTGAACCTGGAGAAGCTTTCCTCCTTGCTGGCGGCAGCCAGGGAGAAACGAGATGGAGAAGCGGCAGAATCCGCCCCCGCCTTCTTTTGTTCGGATAAGGAGCGGGAGGAATTTGAAAAACGCCACAGCCATGAGCGCAGCGTATGGGAGCCGGAGAAGACGGGAACTCTCCCGGTCTATCTTGGCATCGACTCCGGCAGCACCACAACCAAATTTGTGCTGATGGATGAGGAGGAGCACATCCTGGATTCCTTCTACTCCTCCAATGAGGGAGAGCCTTTGGAGGTGGCCAGAAAAGCCCTTCTGGCCCTGCGGGATGGCTGGAGAAAGAAGGGAGTCGAATTGGAAATTCTGGCGGCGGGCACTACCGGCTACGGGGAGCTTTTGTTTGAAAAGGCATTTTCCGCAGAGTACCATACGGTGGAAACCGTGGCCCACGCCCGGGCGGCTTCCCGGTATGTGCCGGACATTACGTTTCTGCTGGACATCGGCGGACAGGACATGAAGGCCATCTGGCTGGACCACGGGGTGATTACCAATATTGTGGTCAATGAGGCCTGCTCCTCCGGCTGCGGCTCTTTTTTGGAAAATTTCGCCGCCTCTCTCAATATTCCGGTAGACGAGATTGCCCGGAAGGCCTTTTCTTCGGAAAGCCCTGCCTTGTTGGGCAGCCGCTGCACCGTGTTCATGAACAGCAGCATCGTCACCGCCCAGAGAAACGGCAAGAAGCCTGCGGATATTATGGCGGGCCTTTGCCGCTCCATTATTGAAAATGTGTTTACCAAGGTAATCCGGGTGTCCAATCTGGATTCGTTAGGGGATAAAATTGTAGTGCAGGGCGGCACCTTCCAGAACGACGCCGTTTTGCGGGCTCTGGAGCAGTATCTGGGCCGTGAAGTGGTGCGGCCCCCCTACGCCGGGATGATGGGGGCCATCGGGGCCGCTCTTCTGGCAAAGGAGAATCGCAAGAAACAGCTGGAGCGGGGGGAGGAGGCGGCCAGAACCTTCATCGGCCTGGACGCCATGGAGGATTTCACTTACAGCCAGAAGGAGGACTCACCCTGTCCCTTCTGCGTCAACCACTGCAAGCGGACCATTCTCTCTTTCCCCAATGGAAAGCATTGGGTTACCAACAACCGCTGCGAGCGGGGGGAGGTTGTGGGAGACCCCAGGGACCAGGCGGTAATCGCCCGGGTAAAGGAACAGGGAAAGAAGCTGCGGGAGACGGAGAATCTCTTCGCCCTCCGGGAAAAGCTTTTGTTCCAGGATTACCCAGCCGCCTGTCCCCATGAGAACCGGGATACGGTAATCGGCCTTCCAAGGGTACTGTCCTTCTGGGAGCTGGCGCCCTTCTGGACCACCTTTTGGCGCAGCCTGGGCTTTCAGGTGCGCATCTCCGACCCCACCACCAGGGCCATGTACGAGAGCGGACTGGCAGCGGTGACCTCGGATACGGTGTGCTTTCCCGCAAAGCTGGTTCACGGCCACTTGAGAAATCTGGCCTCCCACAAGGTGGACCGGATTTTCATGCCTTCCATCACCACCACGCCCTCGGAAAATACGGTGGCCTCCAGCAATTCCATGTGCGCGGTGGTCAAGGGCTATCCCTTTGTGGTGGGCAACTCCGATTCACCGGAGAAGCAGTGGAAAATTCCCTATGATTCTCCTCTGTTCCACTGGTACAGCAAAAAGGATCGGAACCGGCAGCTGATTTCCTATGTAAAAGAGAGGTTTGGGATTTCGAAGACTCAGACGGAAGCGGCTATTCAGGCTGCGGATGAGGCCATGGCTCAGTTTAAGGGAAGCTTAAAGAAAGCGGCCGAAGAAATTTTAGACCGGGTCCGCAGGGAAGGAAAATTCGCCCTGGTGCTGGCCTCCAGGCCCTACCAGAACGATGCCCTTGTAAATCACGACCTGCCATCGCTTTTTACCTCCCAGGGCATCCCGGTGCTGACGGTGGATTCTCTTCCAGGTCTGGAGGAGGTGGATTTGAGCAGAAGCTCAGTGGAGATTGTAAACAATTATCACGCCCGTATGCTCTCCTCCGCCATCATGGCGGCCAGCAGAGAAGAGCTGGAGTATGTGCAGATTGTGAGCTTTGGCTGCGGCCACGACGCCTACTTATCCGATGAGATTATCCGTCTGATGCGGGAGATTTCCGGGAAAACGCCTCTGGTTCTAAAGCTGGATGAGAGCGATATTCAGGGTCCCTTACGGATTCGGGTCCGCTCCTTCTTGGAAACTCTTGCAATCCGCAGAAGCCGGGAGGAGGAGCTTCAGGTCCGTCCGCTGCCAGAGCCCTATCCGGTGAAATTTAAGGCGGCAGACCGGAAACAGCGGGTGGTGCTGATTCCCAATACCTCCCATGCCTTCAGCCGCATCATGGCCGCCGCCTTTGCTGGCCAGGGCTTAAAGACAGAGTCTCTTGAGTTAGGCCGGGAGGAGGCTATCCGATACGGAAAACAGTATGTACATAACGATATTTGCTTCCCTGCTCAGATGGTCATCGGAGAGGCGCTGGCTGCCTTAAAGAGCGGCAAATACGACCTGGACCATGTGGCCATCGGAATGGGAAAATACATGGGGGACTGCCGGCTGACCCATTACAGCAAGCTGCTGCGCAAGGCGTTAGATGACGCGGGCTTTGGGCAGGTGCCGATTCTTACCAATGATGACCAGGATCCCCATCAGATTCATCCGGGATTCCAGATGAACCTGATGACTGCCATGCGCATTGCCTTTGCCCTGCCGATGATTGACGCCCTGGAGGGACTGCTGCGAAAGATTCGTCCATACGAACTTTCGGCGGGAAGCGCCGATGAGGCCTTTGAGAAGGGAATGGACGCCCTGTGCGATGGGCTGGAGCGCCATGGAATCGCCGGGGCCAAGAAAGGCTTTGCCCGGGCCATTGAGCTTATGAAGCAGGTGCCCTATGACCGCAGCAGGAAACGCCCGCAGGTTCTGATTGTAGGGGAATATCTGCTGAACTTCCATCCGGGGGCGAACCACGATATTGAAGCTTATTTGGAGAGGAACGGCTTTGAGATTATAGAAGCCCATATGACGGATGTAATCCGCAAGACGTATTTTACAAAAGATATGCAGAATCAGGAGTACCACTTGAGCCAGCCCTTAAAGGAAAAAGGGTGGTACCGGATTGCGGACCAGATTTTCGAATTCGCCCACGACGCGGCGGACCGGATTGCGGCGGGCCACCCGCTGTATACCCCGCCTACCCGTCTGCCCAAGCTGGTAAAGGGAAGCGATGCCATCATCCAGCATACCTTTGACACCGGAGAAGGGGTTCTGATACCGGCGGAAATTATCCATTACGCCAAGGAAGGCTGCCGGGCGTTTGTGATTCTCCAGCCCTTTGGCTGCCTGCCAAACCACATTGTGGGAAGGGGAATAAGCAAACGGCTGAAGGAGCTGTACCCCGATGCCCAGATTCTTTCCCTGGACTATGACCCGGACGTAAGCTTCGCAAATATTGAGAACCGGCTTCAGATGCTGATTATGAACGCGAAGGCATACGGAAATGTTCTTTCAGGCGCTCCATCCGGGAGGAAGGAGGAGGCCCGGACCGAGAAAAAGAAGAAGGAGTACGGCTCCTGGGACGCGAAGCGGAGAGTGCCCAGGACCAACTAGAGTTATGGAAGAAGAAAAATGGTTTGAGGAGGAGCTTGAAAGGCGGATTGGCCGGATGGAAACTCCATCTAAGCCCGGCGTTCCGGCTATGAAGCCGGCAGATTATAAGCGGATTGGGGCGGCTCTTGCCGCCTGCCTGCTGCTTCTGATTGCGGGAGCCTGGCTGGCTTAAAGATTTAAGGGGGGAAATGAGGGAACGCGTATGAAACAGCGGAGGAGGTCTCAGGAAAAGGCCCGGGAAAAGGCCATCGAGCGGGAGGTGCTGTTTGGAATTTTGCCGGTCCTGCCAGAAGAGAGGCGGTACGGCTTTTTGGATGCCGTGCTGATTCTGTCGAGCTACTGTATTGCCACCTGGAGCTATACCCAAGGCGCTTATCTGGCAAGCCTGGTGGGATTTCGCCAGCTTTTAATCGGGGCCTTTGCCGGCGCCCTTTTTATGCTGCTGCTTTACCAGCTCCCGGTGATTCTTTCCGTCCGGTATGGGATTGACATCTGGATTTGGCTCAGGGCGGTGTTCGGAGTCAGGGGAGTGAAGGTTATGACCCTGGTGATCATTGCCATCAATTTTCCCTGGTACGCCGTATGCGCGGATTTGTTCGCCTCATCTATGGAAAATTTGGCTCGCATTTTTGGCCTTCCCCTTCCTTACGGAAGCCACCTGATGCTGGCTTTACTGTGCGTGCTTTTGGGCAGCGGGATTGCCTTTAAAGGATTGGGCCCCATTACCTGGTCCACCCGGATTCTGGTGCCGGCTTTGCTGGCTGTGGGTGTGCTGGTGACGGCAATCGGGTTTGTCCGGGTACCGTTTCATGTGATTTGGGACTATGTTCCGCCTTTGGGCCAGCAGGACCGGCTCACTTCCTATGTCCTGTCCATTGAGGCCAATTTTGCCTTTGTCATTACCCTGGTGGGCGGAATGGCGGAGGTACCCCGTCTGGCGAAGACGGAGCGGGGCGGGTATCTGGCCGGTGTGCTGGGCCAGGGGCTTTCTGGTTCCTTTTTCGTGGTTCTGGGGGCGGTGATGGCCATTGCCACTCAGTATGTTACAGGTGAAATGTCCCAAGACCCGGCTATGATGATGGCGGTGCTTTCCGTTCCGGGGCTGTCTTTGACCGCCCTGCTTTTGGTGGCCTTTGCCAATATCGGAACCCAGGCCGTAGGTTCTTACCTCTATGGGGTGATGCTCAAATCCACCTTTCACCGGGCCAGCTACCGGATGATTGTGGTGATTCTGGGAATCTACGTGGGGATTCTCTGCCTGTGGGGAAAGATTGAAGCGTACTTCGGCGCCTTTTTGACCATCGGAGCCTGCGTCTATGCTCCCTTGGCGGCCCTGCTTTTTGCGGACTTCTTTTTTATCCGCCGTCAGCGGCTGGCCCTTCGGAGCGCTTATGAGCTTGAAGGGCATAACAGCTACCGCTATACGGGGGGATTTAACCTGGCGGGTTTTGCATGTCTTGCCGCAGGGGTGGCGGCCTCCCTTTTTGTCTATAACCCGGTTACAGGGGAAATTCATCATCGGCTGCTTTTTACGCTAACGCCTACGGGCTTCTCGTTTCTGGTGACGGCCCTGCTGTATCTCTTTTTATCCTCTATTTCACCAGTGCGCCGTTATGTGAGAAAGGATTTGAAGGAGAAGCCGGAGATCAAGCCCTTTGACCGTTTTCGGACTCCTCCCCGACAGAATCTTCTGGCTATGCCTTTTTTATGGCTGTTTTGCTGGCTTAAGACCAGGGGAACAGGGCTGACCATCGAAAAAAAGGGAGTGAAGGGGTTAAAGCCTCCCTACCTGGTGCTGGGAACCCATCATTCTTTTACGGACTTTTATGTGACTCCTCTGGCCCTCTTTCCGCGCCGGGCCAATTATGTATCGGAGCTGGAAGGTTTTGAGGCTTTTGGAGAATGGTATTACCGTCAGGCGGGTTGTCTGGGTACCAGAAAATTTGTGGATGATTTTGCCTTGATTCAGAATATACGCCGCGTCATGGAGCGAAAGGGGATTTTAGTTCTCTATCCGGAGGCCAGGTATGCCAATGTGGGAACCAGCTCAAAGCTGCCCCTGTCTGTGGCAAAGCTGGTGAAGCTTTTAAAGGTTCCGGTGGTAACCCTGAATATGCAGGGAAATTATCTCCAGTCCCCCATCTGGAATACCAGGATTCGCAGAGACGCCAGACTGAAGGCACAGATGACGTTGGCGGTTTCTGCTGAGGAAGCCAAGGAGCTTTCGGCAGAAGAAATCCTCTCGCGGCTTTCCGGGCTCCTTTCCTATGATGAGTATCGCTATCAGAGAGAGAACAGGATGGCCATAGGCGTTCCCTGGAGGGCAGAAGGACTTCATATGCCATTGTATCAGTGTCCGGTCTGCGGACATGAATTTGAGATGGATTCACAGGGGGATAGGATTTTCTGCAGAGCGTGCGGGTCTGCCTGGGAGATGGATGAATATGGAAATCTGATGGAAGTGAAAAATACCAGAGGAGAGGCGCCTTTGGGGACCAATGTGAAGATACCCGACTGGTATGAATGGGAGCGGGAAAATGTGGAGAGGGAAATTGGGGAAGGACGGTACCGGCTGGACTGTTCCGTCCGGGTGGAGGCCCTGCCCAACAGTGTGAATTTTATTGACTGCGGAGAGGGACGGCTGGTTCATGAGAAGACGGGATTTGGTTTAAGCTTCCGGGATTACCGGGACGGACAGCAGCGCACGCTTCATTTCCCTTCTGCATCCATGACATCCATTCACACGGAGTATGATTACCGAGGAAAGGGGCAGTGCGTGGTGCTGTCCGTTCCGGATGATACCTATTTCTTATTCCCTTTGGAAAAGGGATTTAACGCTACGAAGATTCAATTTGCGGTGGAGTACCTTTACTGCTCCAGATCCCATTTCTGATACCAGGCCTCCACACGTTCCACCGGCTCCTCCAGGAGTCCGGCGGCATCCTGGGCGGAGAAGCCGCGGGTGTACATATAAGTTTCAGCCTTCCGGCGCAAGACGTCCATCTTTCATCACATACACCTGATCCGCCACATGCTCAATAAAGGCCCGGTCGTGGCTGACAGCCAGCAGCGTTCCATCGTAGCTGGACAACAGATGTTCCAGACCGGCCATGGTGTAGACGTCAATGTGGTTGGTGGGCTCGTCTAAAATCAGGAGATTGCAGCCGGATACCAGCACCTTTGCCAGAGCAGTTTTGACCCGCTCGCCTCCGGACAAGAGAAAGACGGGCTTTTTGATGTCCAGAGGACTCATGCACAGATTGTCCAGCACTGCCCGGCAGATGTGCTCTGGAAAGGCGGCATCCTCCAACACGTTTTCCAGCACCGTCTTTTTTGGATTTAAGGTATCCTGGTCCTGGGACAGATAGGCGATGGAGGCTTCCGAGGTAATGGAAACTCCTGGAACCCGGTCTAAAATAGCTCGGATGAGACTGGATTTTCCGGAGCCGTTGGGGCCGGCGATGACTGTACGCGTGCCGGATGGCAGGAAAAAGTTCAGCTTCTGAAATACGGTTTTTTCCCCGTATTGGATGGTCAGGTCACGGACAGAGATAGCGTACCGGGCGCGGATTTTTTTGGAATCCGGCAGTTTCATGGAAACCTCCGGAAGCTGGGCGGGACGTTCTCTTTTTTCCAGATGCTCCAGTCGGCTTAAAGTAGCTCTGGTGCGTGCCTGTACATGGCCCTGACGGACGGCGGCGCCGCCTTTATAGAGCATCCATTCGCTGCTGCTCATCTGTTTAGGCGGCTTAATCATCTGACGGCTCTGTTCCCGAAAATCCCGGATATTCTGGGTCAGGCGCTTCTTCTCTTTCTGGTACTGGTCGTACTGAAACTGTTCAAAATTCCTCTCCCGTTCTTTTTGCGCCGTCCATTGGGAGTAGTTCCCTTCAAATACCCTGAGCTTCCCGTCCTCCAGCTCCCAGATGGTGGTGCAGATCCGGTCCAAAAGAGCGCGGTCGTGGGAGATGAGGAGGATGGCTCCCCGAAAGCCGGCCATCATTTTTTCCAGCAGGAGGATGCCCTCCAGGTCCAGATTGGTGGTGGGCTCATCAGCCATCAGCAGGGGAGCGTTCTGGGAAAAGGCGGCCCCGATGGCCAGACGGGTTCTCTCCCCGCCGCTTTTTACAGCGGAATCTTTCAGACCAAGGCGGCTGATATAGCTGCCTTGGACGGGGCCCTTAGCCTCCTGGGACTGGCGAATCCGGGCGATGGGGCAGAACCGCTTCACATACCCTTCATCGGGCTCAAGGTCTCCTGCCAGAATGGACATCAGAGTGGACTTGCCGGCGCCGTTTTTTCCTACAAGTCCGATTCGGTCAAAATCCTCAATCTGAAGCGTGTCAATCTCCAGAATTTCCTGGATTCCGTATTCTTTTTTAATATTCTGTGCCTTTAACAACATGGTAAATCCCTCCCTGAACTTAAAACTCCGTTCAGATGAGCTCGGGAAAGGGGCAAAGAAAAAAGACGCCAAAGGCGCAGCCGGAAAAATCCGGATGCAGCCCAAACGCCTCTCAAATCAAAAAAGAGGCGGCCCGAAGAACATCTGAACGAAATGAGACATGAGAATAAACGCTTCTCCTTCTCTTGAAGAAGAACGTCATGATTCCCTGTGAATCTGTTTCATTTCGATCATTTGTTGTACATTCTTCGAATAGCCGCCTTTCAATTCTCATTTTATTTGCAACAGCCCAAAACGGAACCGTTGTCTTTTTTTGCTGCGGCATCAAGATGCGGCAGCTGGCTGCGGCAAACTGCCCAGCCAGTTGTGATTATAGAGGGAAAAACTCCGGCTGTCAAGACGAAATTTTTCGCAGCAATTTTCACCTGTGACAACCTGTGATACAGTCAAATTGGATGAAAGCCATACATAACCGGACACAGCAGGCAGGTTACAAGGGTCAGAATGACAGTTATCGGAAGGCCTACCCATACGTAGTCTTTGAAGCGGTAGCCAGCAACCAAGGTCTGGGTGACGCAGGGAGTCCCAATGGGGGTTGCCAGGGCTGTGCTTCCGCCGATCACGCATCCCAAAATAAAGACTTCCGGATGTATGCCTACGGCGAATCCAATATTGATAAAAATCGGGGTAATCATCGCCAGTACAGCTGTATTTGACATAAAATTTGTCAGCACAGTGGATATAAGGATTCCAACAATCAGAAGGACGATGGGAGAGGCGTTTTCTCCGCCGAAAACCCCCAGTATAAAATCAGCAATTAAGCGGCCGCCTCCGCTGGCATCCAGCCCTTCTGCCAGGCCCTGGACGAAGCCGAGAAGAACGATGGTATTCCAGTCCATAGTGGCCATGGCCGTTCGAAAACTGATGCATCCGGTAACGATTACAATGGCGGCCCCGGTGAGGGCGATGGTACTAACATCCCATAAGCCAGAGATAAAGCCAACGACACAGAAGCATAAAACCAGGCCGGATATGACCATTCGGTAATGAAACTGCCCGCCGTTTTCAAGGGTTTGCTCCTTCGGCTCCTGGGAAGAGATGGAGGAAAGGGCCAATACATTGACGTCCGGGAAGGTAAAATATTCTTTCTGCAGGTTATAGCCAATGGTGGAAAAATAAATGGCTAAAAGGATGCAGAGGGGAGCGCACACTTTTCCAAGCTCAAAAAATTCCATGGGACGGCAGCCGGGAGTGCTGACTAGAACCTGCTGGGCGGCCAGCTGAGCGGTGGAGCCGACTAAGGTGCAGGCTCCGCCCATAGCGGCAGCCATACCAACCCCCATAATGATGTGTTTGTTGACAATCCGCCCGTTGGCCTTAAGGACAATGGAACCGACAATCGGGATGCATACCGCGACAACCGCAGAGTTGCTTAAGAAAGCGGAAAGCGCGCTGGAAAAGATCATAATAGCAAAAAGAAAACTCTCTCATTGCGGGTGATAAAGCTTTTGGTCAGCCGCAGGCCCAGCCAGCTTGCCAGGCCCGTTTCAAAGATGCTGTTCCCAATGACAATCATACCGGCTACCATCATTAAATTGCTGGAAGCGAAGCCGGAGCACACGTCAGAAAGGGGAATGATTCCGGATATCCCCATCAGGATGGCGGCCAGCATGGCAGTGATTGGAAGCGGGATTTTTCCAGCCCAAAGGATAGAATGGCGATGAGTATAATAATAATTGAAAGAACACTGCTGTCCATCTAAGCTCTCCTTACGTTTCGCTAAAGCAGCGGCCGACTGGAAATAGGGCCGGCCGCTGCTGTTTGATTCAATCGGATCAAAGCCGGGGATCAAAGGCAGTCACGGACGTCCATAGAGATGACCGTATGCTCTTTCCCAGTCCAGAGCTCTTTCGTGAACTGGGCGGCGTGCTGCTCGCTCCACAGGGCGGGGAGACCGCCGGTGTGGATGAAAAGGACGTTTGAGCCGGCAGGGATTTTCTCGGATTCTACTAAATCTAAAAGAGCGGTAAAGCCTTTTCCCGTGTAGGTTGGGTCTACAAACAGTCCCTCCGTTCTGGCCAGGCGGTAAATGGTCTGATAGGTCTTTTCATCCGGAACGTCATAGCCTGCGCCCCAGTAATCGCCTAGAATCCGCAGTTCATCAGGCTCGGCCGTGATTCCAAGCTCAAACTTTTCGCTGGCCGCGTTGATCAAAGCCGCCATGATGACGTTGTTTTGCTTGGAGTAGGGGCTGACCGTCGCGCCGATTACCTCCCATGGCGCATTGTAGTATCGGGAACCCAGCCACAGCCCGCTGAAGGTGCCGTTGGATCCGGAAGCACAGACGACGTAATCAATTTTCTGGTCCATTTCCTTTAGCTGCTCCATCATCTCTTTTACAGCGGTGAAATATCCCATCACGCCCAGGGGGGTGCTGCCTCCCGCAGGCCGCAGTCTGGCGCCCGTGGTTGGTCTGGACGCCGCCGAAGGTCATAAGGGCGGTGTAGCCGTTATCTTTTGCCTCCTTTACCAGATAGTCCAGTTTTCTCAGCTTATTTCCGCCAAAACCAAGACCGGATAAGTCATCCCGTTTTATGAAGATATTGGATTTCAGCTGGCTGCTTAAATTTTCGAGCTTATAGAGAGGAGTTGGAAATAAGCCCGTGTGGACTTTTGGAACTTCGTTTAACTTCATAATCTGATTCCTCCAATCGTAAGAATAGGCTGGGTTTTACCACAAAATCTGGGGCGCTGCCAAAACCACGATGGTTGCGACAATCGTGGGGACGATAGAGCGCTTGATGACATCGTTGATCTCAAGGTCTGCAAGGGCCGGGATGGCGATGACAGCGGCGCAGAAGGGGGACAGGGTTCTTCCCACGCTTCCGGCAAGGTGCATGGGAACCACCATACTCTGGGGCGTCAATCCCAGCATCTGGGCCAGCTGAGGCGCCAAAGGCCCAAAGGCGTAGAAGGGCGCGTTTCCGCTTCCGGTCAGAACTCCGGTCAGGAAAATCAAGGCGCAGAGCAGTAAGGTGACCAGAAGGCCGGCGCCCTGGATTTCCGCCATTTTCTCCGCTACAATATTGATTCCGCCAAGCTGCTTTACGCCTTCTGAAAAGATGTAGGCGGAAATGATCATAGCCACCACCTTGTTGAAATAGTCCGCCATGAACAGTCCAACATCGGTCATCATATTGCTGACGGCCGATACCTCGTGGCGTCTGCGGATCAGTTCAAAGATGAAGGCAACGGTAAAACCGATGACATTTGCCGTGATTACGTCCATTTTGACCGAGGGGATAAAGTTAAAAATAATGATCAGGGCCAATGGAACAATGGGGAGAATTCCATAAATACCAGGACGCTTATCCGCTTCCTTCGTTACAGCGGAGCTGTCGTCAATCACAAGCCCGCCAAATTCTTTCAGATCCCGTTTTTTAAAATAGAGGGGAAGGAAAACGGCCATAACCAGGACCGTAATCAGTCCAACCCTGCCTTCGTAGGTGATAAAGTAATCAAATGGCGTCATTTCCATTACGCCGGATGTAAAGATGGCGCTGCTGTCATTTACCCCTTCATCCAGGAAACCGCACATGATGATGGCGCTGACGCAGCTTAATTTGCTGACTCCCAGGCGGATTAAAATCGGGTAAAGGGTAATCATCAGCAGCATGCCGAGGGCTACCTGGCTGGTGATAAACAGCTTTAAGACAGAGCCAAAGATAAAGACGATGGAAAGCAGCACATAGGGCAGCTTAAAGTTTTTAAGAAGACGCGCCGCGCCGTTGGCCAGCACGTTGGAGGCTTTGATATGGTTCATAAAGAGCACATAGGCGCCTCCCATCATAACCGTTGCGCCGATGCCGCCGGCAGTATCCTTTAATTTCACCCGCACAACGTCGAACACATCTAAAATCAGGCTGCCCGTGGTGTCTTCGCCCAAGACAGAGGTGCCTTTGATCCAGGTGGCGATCAGCATGAAAATGAGTCCCAGAGCGATAAAGGCAAATCTGGAATTAAATTTCTTTAAAATAGCAATAACGGCGCATACCACCGCCAGAAGCGTAAAAAATACCAGTAATATCTCCTGCATGTCACATTCCCCCTCATCCATGTCGTTATCCTAAGCTGTTTACCGCGGCTTCCAGCCGGTTGAGCGCTTCTTCCAAGGTAGCCTTCGGGCAGGCAATGTTCATCCGCATAAATCCAATGCCCTCCTGGCCAAAGGTCGCGCCGTCGTTTAATCCCAGCTTGGCTTTCTCAAAGAAGAACTTCTTCAGATCCTCCTGGGACATGCCCAATTCCCGGCAGTCCAGCCACATCAGATAAGTGGCTTCCGGCTGGGCCAGCTTGATTTTTGGAATCCGTTCTTTGAGAAAACCGACGATATAGTCCTTATTGCCCTCTAAGTACTCCATCAGCTCATCCGCATAGTATTCGCATTTTTCATAAGCTGTGATGAAGGTGAGCATACCGAAAATCGTCCGCCCATAGTTCTTGTTGTCTTCAATCATGATTTGAATGTTGTCACGCAGCTGCTTATTGGGGATAATGGCAGCCCCTGTCCGGAAACCGGCGATGTTGAAGGTCTTGCTGGGATTGATCAGCACCATGCTGTTTTGGGCAAATTCCTCTGAAATGGAGCCAAAGGGAATATGCTCATAGCCTTTATAGGTAAGGTCGCAGTGGATTTCATCGGAGATGACGATGACATGGTAGTTCAGGCAAAGTTCTCCGATGCGGGTCAGCTCTTCCCTGGTAAAAGCCCTCATAGCGGGGTTATGGGGATTGGAGAGGAAGAGAAGCTTGGCTCTGGGATGTTTCAGCTTGCGTTCCAAATCCTCAAAGTCAATCTGGTATTTTCCGTCAGCGTCCTGTACCAGAGGGTTGGTAATGAGTTGGCAGCCGTTGTTTTTGACAATAGCAGAAAACGGCGGGTATACAGGGGGCTGGATGATGACCTGATCGCCGGGATAGGCAAAGGCCCGGATGGCGTACATCAGGAATGGAAGTACGCCGTTGGAATATTTCACCCAGGAAGGATCCACGTCCCAACCAAAGCGCTTTTTCTCCCAATCCGCGGCAGCTTTTTCAAATTCAAAGCTTTCAACCGGATAGCCAAAGCAGGGATGCTGTGCACGCGCTTGGATTGCCTCTGAGATCTCCTTCGGAACCGCGAAATCCGTGTCCGCAATCCACATGGGAATGACGTCCTGGGGATAGGCAGGCTCGTACTTTTTACACTCAGAGGCCCTACGGTTGATGATTTCGTCAAAATTGTGTTTCATAATCAGTTACCTCCTGTTTATTTTGTACTGACAGTATACTACAAGTATAACAAAATGTCTACAAAAAGAGGACGAATTTTACACCAAATCGGGACAAAATTTTTACTAATATAAGACCAGGAGTGTACAGGTATGATATTAATGGGAGAAAAGATTAAAAATCTGAGGAAATCACAGCATTATAGCTTACGGGAATTAGCTGCAAGACTGGACATTTCAAAATCTACACTGGCAGCTTATGAGAATGACAGCAGAACACCTTCTTACGAGGTTCTGGCTCGGATTGCGCGGATGTTCCATGTGACAACGGACTACCTGATTTTAGGGGAAGAAGCCTTTCCGTCAGTCAGCGTCGCTGGGCTGAGCCAGGAGCAGATTCACTATGTAGCGGAGCTCATCGGGGGACTACAGACCTCCAATCTGGTGAAAGAGCTGGTTCAGAAGGAGACAACAGCGGCACAGCTTTACAGGAGAAGCGAAGAGATATTTGGAAAAACTCATCCAGATGCAGAGGAGACGATGAAAAAGCTGATTGATTTGTCAAAACGCCCAAAGTAGGAGCCATGCATATTCCGCAGGCTCTTTTTTCTGAAAAATTTTCCGCTGTCAACTGTACGGCATCCCCTTGCACAGACCGATTGTTTCTGATAAAATAAACCCATCAGCAGGGTTCTGTCTGCTAATTGATTCATCTATGCCTGGAGATCCAGGCATCCTGGCTGTATTTCAGCAGCCAAGACACCACTTTACATGGAATTTGAAATTAAGTAAAATGAAGGAGGAAGGCGGCAAATGGGGAAAGCGGATACAGCCACCATGGCGTATATGGGACAAAGCGATATCTTTGCGGATGCGTTTAACTTTTTTCTTTATCAGGGGCAGCAGGTGATTGATCCGGCGGGACTAAGAGAGCTGGATCCAAAAGAGCTGGCGATGCCTTACGGAGAGGATAAAAAGAGCGAGCCGGTGCAGAAGTACCGGGACCTGCTAAAAGGTCTGGTAGCCATGGAGGATGGAAAGCGGGCCTATCTTTTGCTGGGCATTGAAAATCAGACCCACATCCACTATGCTGCCCCGGTAAAAGGGATGCTCTACGATGCTCTGCAGTATGCCAGACAGGTGGAACAGACGGGCAGCAGCCACCGGAAAGAGAAGAAAGAGCAGGTACGCAGCAGCGGGGAGTTCTTGTCCGGATTTTATAAGGAGGACAGACTATTACCGGTGATTACGCTGTTTCTTTCCTTTTCACCGGAAGAGTGGGATGGCCCCAGGAGTTTAGCGGAGATGGTTGAGGCAGAGGATGAAGCGGTGCTTTCCAGGATGCCGGATTACCGGATTAATCTGGTATCCCCAGCAGAAATCCAGGCCCAGGAGTTTGAGAAGTTTCACAGTTCTCTGGGAAATGTGCTGGAATTTATCAAGTATTCCAGCGATCAAAAGAAGCTGATGGGCTGGCTTTTCAGGGAAAAGCCGGGATTGGTTCTGGGGCGCAGGGAAGTCGATGTGTTAAACGCCTGCGTCAGCGCAGGTCTGGTGATGAAACAAGACGAGGAGGAAGTGGAAGTGTGCAAAGCGATTGAGGACTATAAGATGAAAGCGGTAGAGAAAGCTACGAGGGAAGTTACAAAGGAAGTTACGGAAAACATGCAGCTTCAGGGCATAAGAAACCTGATGCGCAATCTGCGCCTTACGGCCCGGCAGGCAGCAGAGGCTCTGGAAATTCCCCCGCAGGAGATGGAGCGCCTTTTGGAGAAATTGTAAAGAGCAAAGCTTAGGAAGAATAAATGGTTGGACAATAAAAAAGCTGGCTGCGGCAGGTAAAACTGCTCAGCCAGCTTTTGCGATGGGAGGAAATTTTTAAACTCCCAGCTTTCTCTGAATAAACTTCACAATCTCCATAATCGGAATGATCAGCACAGCCAATCCTAAAGCAATGGCATATTCCTCCAGATCAATAGGAGTGAAGTTGAATGCAGCTGCCAGGAACGGAATCTCGATTACGGCGGTGGTCAGAACCAGGGATACGACCATAGCGCCGTAGAGGAACTTGTTGTGAGTCTTCAGGCTGAAGATGGAGCCTCTGCGGCTTCTCATATTCAGGGAGTGGAAGATCTCAACCATGGACAGGGTCAGGAACGCCATGGTGGTTCCGTCGTGGCTGTTGGTAAATACCCATTCGCCGGTTTCAAGGGCATGGCCGGTGATGTAGGAAATCATAACCAGCACGGTAACAATGGCGCCCTGGAAAAATACGTCAAATCCCATGCCGCCGGCAAAGATACCTTCCTTCGGATTACGGGGCGGACGCTTCATGATATCGGCTTCGCTCTGCTCCATACCCAGAGCCAAGGCCGGGAAGCAGTCGGTAATCAGGTTGATCCACAGCAGATGTACCGGCTCCAGGATGGTAAATCCAATAAGGGTGGCAAAGAAGATAGCCAGAACTTCCGCCAGGTTGGAGGCCAGGAGGAACTGAATGGCCTTACGGATATTGGCGTAAATACGGCGGCCTTCTTCTACCGCGGAAACAATGGTTGCGAAGTTATCATCTGCCAGAACCATGTCTGCCACGTTCTTGGTTACGTCCGTACCGGTGATACCCATTCCTACGCCGATATCAGCGCTCTTGATGGAAGGAGCGTCGTTTACGCCGTCTCCGGTCATGGCGGTAATCATACCCTTGGCTTTCCAGGCAGTTACAATGCGGACTTTGTGTTCAGGCTGTACGCGGGCGTACACGGAATATTTCTCAATATCCTGCTTGAACTGCTCGTCGCTGATTTCATTTAACTGAGCGCCGGTGATGGCCTGGCTGGCATCCTCGATGATGCCGAGTTCTTTTGCGATGGCTACGGCGGTATCTTTGTGGTCGCCGGTAATCATGATGGGACGGATTCCGGCCTGACGGCATTCAACAATAGCCGCCTTAACCTCGGGACGGACCGGATCAATCATGCCGGAAAGACCTAAGTAGGTCAGATCCTGCTCTAAGAACTCAGGCTCTGAACTTTCAGGCATGGCAGCCCACTCTCTCTGAGCTCCGCAGAGCACACGCAGGGCACGGTCGGCCATATCCTTGTTGCTCTTTAAAATGGAGGCGCGGATTTCATCAGTCATAGGAACAACCTTGCCGCCGATGAGGGCTCGGGTACAGCGCTTTAATACCTCATCGGGAGCTCCCTTGGTAAACTGGATGATGGAGCCGTCCTTCGTTTGATGAACGGTAGACATCATCTTTCTCATGGAATCAAAAGGAGCCTCGCTTACGCGGACATAGTCCTTGGACAGCTGCGTTTTGGGCAGCCCGTTTTTGTTGGCGTCGTTGACCAGAGCGCATTCGGTGGGTTCTCCCACGGCCTCATTGGTATCCGGATCCAGATTAGCGTCGGAACAGAGGGCCATAGCGATTTCCAGAGTTCTTTCATCATCCGTGGCGTGGTCCACAACGGTCATCTTGTTCTGGGTCAGGGTACCGGTCTTATCGGAACAGATAATCTGAGTACATCCCAGAGTTTCGACCGCAGTCAATTTTCGGATGATGGCGTTGCGCTTGGACATGTTGGTAACGCCGATAGAAAGCACGATAGTCACAACGGCGGCCAGTCCTTCGGGAATGGCGGCTACGGCCAGAGACACGGCTACCATGAAGCTTTCCAGGATAGGCTGGGAGCGGAACAGTCCTACGGCAAAGATAACGATACAGATTCCTACAACCAGAACCGTCAGGAATTTGCTCAGCTGGTTCAGCTTAATCTGAAGGGGAGTTTCCTCCTCCTGGGCGTTGGCCAGAGCGTCGGCGATCTTACCCATCTCGGTGTTCATGCCGGTGCCGGTGATAACGGCTTTGCCGCGGCCGTAAACCACGGTGGATCCCATGTACATCATGTTCTTGCGGTCGCCAAGGGGAATATCCTTCTGACCGTCCAGGTTCAGCAGATTCACGATTTTATTGACCGGAACGGATTCGCCGGTCAGAGCGGCCTCTTCGATTTTCATGCTGGCGCATTCAATGATACGTCCGTCTGCGGGAACGGAATCTCCGGCTTCCAGAACGACGATATCGCCGGGAACCAGGTCCTCACTTCTCAAGGTTACGATCTTGCCGTCGCGCATTACCTTACTGGTAGCAGCGGCGATTTCCTGCAGGGCGGCGATAGCGGCTTCCGCTTTGCTTTCCTGAACCACGCCCAGAACGGCGTTGATGATTACCACGATCATGATGATAATCACATCGGCGAAGGATTCTCCCTCGTAGGCGGCAGTGATTCCGGAAATAACAGCCGCCACAATCAGAATGATGATCATGGGATCGGCCAGCTCATCCAGGAAACGCTTCCACAATGGAACCTTCTTACCTTCCTTCAGCTTGTTCTTTCCATACTTTTCCAGACGCTTCGCTGCTTCCTGGCTGGATAAACCATCCGGAGAAGAGCTTTGTTCTTTCAGCACGTCTTCAAAACTGGATAGATACTCTTTCACGTTGCTGTTCCTCCTTAAAAAATTGAAAGATTTGTAAATAAGTGATTTATAGCAACCGTTCAGGACATTCTGAACAGTTATGCTTTGTAATAAAAAACCCATACACAGACTCGGTTAAACGTGATGTCAAACGAAACCTGTATATGAGTCTCATTCTTTATGAACCAGCCAGGCATCCGGATACGGAGGCCACCATGTTGACTGATTCCGCATACCTGCCTGTTGGGAAAAGTATGTGGAATTACTCCCTCATGTATTCAGTTCTGAAGATTTTACCGGGGAAATGGGAATTTAAGATATAAAAAAAGACTACCCCGGTTCTTAATCTCCAACTAGAGCCAGGTAAGTCTTGCCATTTAAAACGAAGCCAGGAATATGAAATTCCAGTGCTGTTGACTTTGTTGCACCAGAAAGAACGTGGTGCCGACTACTCCCTTACACTCTTTTAACCCTACCATGATTTTGAGGCCTTGTCAAGAAAAAATTGCAACAGCCCGGAAAGGTGAAGGAGCCTCTCCGAACTGCAACAATTTTCCTATAGGAAGGAAGTTTTACTTCCGTCATTTGTCATGGACGAACCCCCTAAGATGTGCTATACTAAACAGGATAGGCGTATTTCGCTTATGGATAGAATTTGGAGGGAAACGATGAACGATCAAACGAAGGTGCGGGGACGGTTCCGGATCTATCTGCAGTGGCCGGTAATGCTCTCGGCGCTGTGGATTCTCCTGACAGTGGCGGTCAGCGCGGTGAATTTGCTGGCCGGTATTATGGTGTCCGCCGCAACTCTGATTTACATGGCAATCTCCCTGTGGCTGTATTTTACCAGGAAAAAAGCCCTGGTAGCAGGATTGACGGAGTATGCCCGCCGGTACGCATCCGCCCAGATGCGTCAGATGGACGAGCTCTTGGTACCTTATGCCGTAGTGGACGAGACCGGACGTCTGGTGTGGATGAATCAGGAATTTTCCCGGATTACGGAAACGGGAGGGGCTGCGCCAAAAACTCTGATGTCCGTATTCCCGCAGGTGACGAAAGAGCAGCTTCAGACGGCAGGGGAAACGATTACGGTACACGACTCCTATGGGGAACGTAATTACCGAATCGATCTGCGCCAGCTGGAGATGGATCCCCAAGAGGAAGAACCTATGGAAGGACCCAGGCAGACGCTGACGGCAGTGTGTCTGTCTGATGAAACCCAGATTTTAAAATACCGGCAGCAGATCAACGACCAGAAGATGGTGGCCGGCCTCATTTATCTGGATAATTATGATGAGGCTTTAGAGAGCGTGGAGGAGGTCCGACGCTCCCTGCTGATTGCCCTGATTGACCGGAAGATTAATAAGTACATTTCCAGCATGAACGGTATTGTGAAGAAGCTGGAGAAGGACAAATATTTCTTTGCGGTAAAGCAGCAGTATATGCTGAAAATTCAGGAGGATCATTTCTCGATTTTAGAGGAAGTCAAGACTGTTAATATCGGAAATGAGATGGCCGTGACTTTAAGTATCGGAATCGGAATGAACGGTGATTCCTACAGCCAAAACTACGAGTATGCCCGGACCGCCATTGACATGGCTCTGGGGCGGGGCGGCGATCAGGCGGTGGTGAAGGATTCCGGCAAGATTCAGTATTATGGCGGAAAGGCCCAACAGGTGGAGAAAACCACCAGGGTAAAAGCCAGGGTGAAGGCACATGCTCTGCGGGAGCTGATGGACGGAAAGGACCGGCTTCTGATCATGGGGCATCGCCTGGCGGATATCGACTCCTTCGGCGCGGCGGTGGGAATCTACCGCATCGCTACGGCCTTAAATAAGAAGGCGCATATCGTGGTTAATCAGGTGACCTCCTCTGTGCGTCCTATGATGGAGCGATTTACGGAGACAAACGATTATCCGGAGGACATGTTCCTGAAAGGCGAGGAGGCTGCCGGCCTGGTGGACAATACGACTATGCTGGTGGTAGTTGATGTGAATCGCCCCAGTATCACAGATGAGCCTTCCTTGCTGAAGATGGTGAAAACGATTGTGGTGCTGGACCATCACCGGGCCAGCAGTGAAGTTATTGATAACGCAGTGCTCTCTTATGTGGAGCCTTACGCTTCCTCGGCCTGTGAGATGGTAGCGGAGGTGCTTCAGTATATTGCTGACGGCATTAAAGTAAAGGCGCCGGAGGCCGATGCCATGTACGCGGGAATTGTCATCGACACCCAGAATTTTACCAATCAGACCGGTGTGCGGACCTTCGAGGCGGCGGCTTTTCTTCGCAGAAGCGGCGCGGACATTACCAGAGTTCGGAAACTGTTCCGCGAGAATATGGTGGATTATCAGGCAAAGGCGGAGGCGGTAAAGAACGCTCAGGTCTATATGGATGCTTTCGCCATCAGCATCTGTCCGTCGGAGGGACTGGAAAGTCCTACGATTGTAGGAGCCCAGGCGGCTAACGAGCTTTTGGAGATCCGAGGAATCAAGGCTTCCGTGGTGCTGACCATGTACAATAATGTAGTTTACTACAGCGCCCGTTCCATTGATGAGGTGAACGTCCAGGTTATGATGGAGAAGCTGGGAGGCGGAGGACACAGAACTATTGCGGGCGCCCAGATTGCGGATATTACCCTGGAAGAGGGAATCAACCGTCTGAAGGAAGTAATCCGTCAGATGGTGGAAGAAGGACAGGTATCATAGATAGAAAGGAAAAGGAACAGAAATGGAAATCGTATTATTGCAGGATGTAAAATCCCTTGGAAAAAAAGGACAGGTTGTAAAGGTAAACGACGGCTATGCCAGAAACTACATTCTTCCCAAAAAGCTGGGAGTAGAGGCAAACGCTAAGAATCTGAATGATTTAAAACTTCAGAAAGCAAATGACGCCAAAGTGGCGGCCGAGCAGCTGGCTGCTGCCAGAGAGCTGGCAGCAAAGCTCCAGGAGGCCTCTGTTACCGTATCGATTAAAGCCGGAGAGGGAGGAAGAACCTTCGGTTCCGTTTCTACCAAAGAAATCGGAAAGGCCGTAAGCGATCAGCTGAAACTGGATATTGACAAGAAGAAGATGGTACTGGAGGAGCCCATTAAATCCCTTGGAACCCATGAGGTTCCGGTGAAGCTGCACAAGGATGTGACGGCTATATTGAGAGTAAAGGTAGTAGAAGCTTAAGAACAGATGGATAATGGGAGAGGAACCTATGGATGAAGCTTTATTAAAGCGGGTGCTTCCCCACAGCATCGAGGCGGAGCAGTCGGTAATTGGTTCCATGCTGATGGACCGGGAGGCCGTGATCTCCGCCTCGGAGATTATTACGGGAAGTGATTTTTATCAGCATCAATATGGAGTGATGTTTGACTCTATGGTGGAGCTGTTTAACGAGGGAAAACCGGTAGACCTGGTAACTCTGCAGGATCGTTTAAAGGAAAAAGATGTGCCTCCGGAGGTCAGCAGCCTGGACTTTGTGCGGGATATTGTATCTATTGTCCCCACCTCGGCCAATGTCAAGTCCTATGCCAACATTGTGCGGGAAAAGTCAGTGCTGCGCCGGCTGATTCGCACCACTGAGGAAATTGCCAACTCCTGCTATGCGGGAAAGGATTCATTGGAGGATATCCTGGCGGATACGGAGAAATCCATCTTTAACCTGCTCCAGAGCCGCAGCGCTCAGGACTTTGTGCCTATCCGGCAGGTAGCAATTAATGTTCTGGAAAAGATTGAGTCGGCCTATAAAAATCAGGGTACAGTGACAGGCGTACCTACAGGCTTTATTGATCTGGATTATAAGCTGTCCGGTTTCCAGCCCTCGGACTTTATCCTGATTGCTGCCCGCCCATCGATGGGAAAGACAGCTTTTGTGCTGAATGTGGTGGACTATGTATCCGTTCGCAGGGGACTTCCCTGCATGGTATTCAGTCTGGAAATGTCTAAGGAACAGCTGGTAAACCGTATGCTCTCCATGGAATCCAATGTAGATTCCCAGAAGCTTCGGACCGGTTCTTTGACAGATGGGGACTGGGATGCGGTTGTGGAAGGCGTGGGCGTAATTGGAAATGCTAATCTGGTGATTGATGACACACCAGGTATTTCCATTTCCGAGCTGCGGTCCAAGTGCCGGAAGATGAAGCTGGAGCAGGGATTAAGCCTTGTGATCATCGACTACCTGCAGCTGATGAGCGGAAGCGGCAAGGGGAACAATGACAGCCGCCAGCAGGAGATTTCCGAGATTTCCCGTTCCTTAAAGGCACTTGCCAGAGAGCTGCAGGCTCCGGTAGTGGCTTTGTCCCAGCTTTCTCGGGCCTGCGAGACCAGAACCGACCACCGGCCCATGTTGTCAGATTTGCGCGAATCCGGCGCTATCGAGCAGGATGCGGACGTGGTAATGTTCCTCTACCGGGATGATTATTATAACAAAGATACGGACCATCCTAATGAGGCTGAAGTTATTATTGCCAAGCAGAGAAACGGCCCCATCGGGACGATCCAGCTGATGTGGAGACCGGAGCTGACGAAGTTTGCGAATCTGGCGCGGTAGAAGTGATCTGGTTTATCATTTATACGGAGTTTTGAGAAGATAGAGTTTGAAGAAGGCGCTGCCCGGGAGAATGGGCAGCGCCTTCTTATGGATGCATCAGATTTCCAGGGCCGCGTCCAGAGCATCCGCCGTGGCGGCGACCGCATTTCCCGGGGATTTTCGCGCCTCGCCGACGACGAAGACCTGCGGCACAAATGGGGATACCGCTTCGCTCAAGGGATCGCTGGAGCGCGTTCCCATGGCCAGCACGACGGTGTCGTACCCGCGAAGGGAGAGGATGGAGCCGTCCGTTCCCTTGCACTCGACGCCGTCCTCGTAAAACCGGGTAATCCGGCAGCCTGTGTGCAGCCGGACGTCATGCCGGCGGAAGGTTTCAAACATGTACCGGCGGATCTCCGGGGCCACGTCCTCCGCGGCGGCGGGCTTCATCTCCACGACGGAGACCTCATGTCCGCGCTCCGCCAGATATTCCGCCGCCTCGCAGCCGATCATGCCGCCTCCGGCCACCAGAACCCGCCGGCCTGCGGCTCTCTTTCCCGCCAGCAGCTCCTGGGCGGTGAGGGTCTGGCCGTTCCAGGTGAGGTCGCCGGTCTCCGTGGTGGTACCCAGGGACAGGCCGATGGTTTCCTTATTATCGGTCAGCTCCAGGATGAAGGAGCCGTAGGCATAGGAGAAGAGCTCGTCCAAGGTGCAGCCGGGGTCAAAGGCCAGGCCGATGCCATTGCCCAGGGACATCTTCAAGATCCCCTCTGCCACCCCGCCGTAGCCGGGGGTATAGGCGGCCAGGACCTTGCCCTTCTTCACCAGGCGGTTCACCGTCTGGTAAACCTTTTTCAGGGAGGCTGCCACCGGCAGGCCGTCCGGGCCGTACTCGGGGCAGAGCCACACCACCGGATGGCCGGCCCCCTTGAACTCGGGGGAGAGGATGCGGCTCACCTTGTCGGTGGTCACGGCAAAGGACACCAGGGTGGGGGGGACGTCCAGATCCTCGAAGGAGCCGCTCATGGAGTCCTTGCCGCCGATGGCGGCGATCTCCAGCTCCTTCTGGGCCCGGTAGGCCCCCAGGAGGGCAGCCAAAGGCTGGCCCCAGCGGTGGGGATCCTTCCCCAGCTTCTGGAAGTACTCCTGGAAGCTCAGGTAGGTCTCCTTCAAATCGGCACCGGTGGCCACCAGTTTGGACACCGACTCGATGACCGCCAGGTAGGCCCCGTGGTAGGGGCTCTTCTCGGTGATGTAGGGGTTATAGCCCCAGGCCATCAGGGAGCAGGTGTCGGTCTCCCCTTCCTCCCGGGAGATCTTGTTGACCATGGCCTGGGTGGGGGTGAGC
>OLVT01000084.1_pt1 | contig 104268 bp, 105 predicted proteins | sample 1673241 | NCBI WGS metagenome assembly OLVT01 (sample SAMEA3178936, study PRJEB25190) | human gut metagenome | biome: human gut; feature: human-associated habitat; material: faeces | place: Austria | collected 2013
TGTACTCGGCACTTTTCTTTATAAATTGTGTCCACTTTATTGACTATAGTCCATTTCTTTGCTCCAACTCACCCCACTCCCCCTCATTTCCTATTCCTTCCCATGTTTTCTTTTCTTCAAAATCAAACCACGTGCACAGCCCAAAAATACCTCTTCTCCAAAATCCAAAACCAGAAAATCCCCTTGTCCTTTCCCAATGCAGCACGCCCTTCGCAGAACCATCATCTTCTTTCCCCCCTACAAAAAAAATAAACGCTCACCCCGCTTCACCAAAAACGCCCCCTTTTCAAAATTTTCGCTTATTCCATTTTCCCGCTGAATTTTCTCAATTCACTTTTCCTCCCCATCCCTTTTCCCCACAAAAACAAAAAAAAGGATAAATCCTTTCGGATTTATCCTTTTTGAATCCCTTATATCAGAATCTGTTTACAAATTCCAAATTAGTTTCTGGGGAAGTTGATCTGAGCCTGAGCTGCTGCCAGTCTTGCGATAGGTACGCGGAAAGGAGAGCAGGATACATAGTCCAGACCGATCTGGTGGCAGAATTCTACGGAAGAAGGATCGCCGCCATGTTCGCCGCAGATACCCAGGTGGATGTCAGGGCGTACGGGTTTTGCTTTTTCTACAGCAATCTGCATCAGCTGACCAACGCCTGTTCTGTCCAGTCTAGCTGTAGGGTCGCATTCATAGATGTTTTTGTCGATGTAGTCAGCCAGGATTTTACCAGCGTCGTCACGAGACAGACCATATGTCATCTGTGTCAGGTCGTTTGTACCGAAGGAGAAGAATTCAGCTTCTGTAGCGATCTGGTCAGCTGTCAGAGCAGCTCTGGGGATTTCGATCATGGTACCTACCAGATATTTCAGTTTTTTGCCTTTTTCTTCCATTACTTTTTCAGCTGTTTCTACAACAACATTCTTAACATATTTCAGTTCCTTGATTTCGCCAACCAGAGGAATCATGATTTCGGGTACGATTTCGATACCTTCTTCTACAGAAACTTCAACAGCAGCTTCGATGATTGCTTTTGTCTGCATTTCTGCGATTTCAGGATAGCTTACAGCCAGACGGCAGCCTCTGTGACCCATCATAGGGTTCAGTTCGTGCAGACCTTTTGCTTTGATTTTCAGTTCTTCAACAGTTTTGCCTGTTTCTTTTGCCAGAACTTCGAATTCTTCATCTGTGTTAGGCATGAATTCATGCAGAGGGGGATCCAGCAGACGGATTGTAACAGGTCTTTCGCCCATTGCTTTGTAGATGCCTTTGAAGTCTTCTTTCTGGAAAGGTTCGATACCAGCCAGAGCTGCTTTTCTTTCTTCTACTGTTTCAGCCAGAATCATTTTTCTGAATTTCATGATTCTGTCGCCTTCGAAGAACATATGCTCTGTTCTTGTCAGACCGATACCTTCTGCGCCGAAGTCGATCGCTGTCTGAGCGTCGTGAGGTGTATCAGCGTTTGTTCTTACTTTCAGCACTCTCTTTTCGTCAGCCCAAGCCATGAATTTTGCAAAGTTGCCGCTGATTTCAGGGTCAACTGTAGGGATATCTTCGCCATAGATGTTACCTGTGGAACCATCCAGGGAGATGTAGTCGCCTTCTTTGAATGTTTTGCCGCCCAGTGTGAATGTTTTTGCTTCTTCGTTCATTTTGATTTCTTCACAACCGGATACGCAGCATGTACCCATACCACGAGCAACAACGGCTGCGTGAGATGTCATACCGCCACGAACTGTCAGGATACCCTGTGCAGCTGCCATACCTTCGATGTCTTCAGGAGATGTTTCCAGACGAACCAGAATTACTCTGTCGCCAGCTTCAGCCTGCGCTTTTGCGTCTTCTGCTGTGAAGCATACTTTACCAGCAGCAGCGCCGGGAGATGCAGGCAGACCTTTGCCGATAGGAGTCGCTGCTTTCAGTGCTTTCTGGTCAAAAGCAGGGTGCAGGATCTGATCCAGCTGTTTAGGATCTACTTTCATCAGAGCTTCTTCTTTTGTCAGCAGACCTTCGTCTACCATTTCTACTGCGATACGCAGAGCAGCGTTAGCTGTTCTCTTACCATTTCTTGTCTGCAGGAAGTACAGTTTGCCTTCTTCAACTGTGAATTCCATATCCTGCATGTCTTTGTAGTGGTTTTCCAGTTTATTTGCGATTTCCATAAACTGCGCATATACTTCAGGCATATCTTCTGCCAGTTTTGCGATGGGCTTAGGAGTACGAACGCCGGCTACAACGTCTTCACCCTGTGCGTTAACCAGGTATTCACCCAGCATCGCTTTTTCACCAGTTGCTGCGTTTCTTGTGAAAGCAACACCTGTACCGGATGTATCACCCATGTTACCGAATACCATCATCTGTACGTTAACTGCGGTACCCCAGCTGTAAGGGATGTCGTTCATTCTTCTGTAAACGAATGCACGAGGGTTATCCCAGCTGCGGAATACAGCCATAGCAGCTTCAAACAGCTGTTCCTTAGGATCCTGAGGGAATTCTTTGCCCTGGTCTTCCAGATAGATCTGTTTGAACATTTCAGCAACTTTCTTCAGGTCGTCTGCGGACAGGTCTGTGTCGTATTTTGCGCCAACCTGTTCTTTATATTCGTCCAGTTTTCTTTCGAATTTGGATTTGGAAACGCCGATAACAACGTCTGCGAACATCATGATAAATCTTCTGTAGGAGTCATAAGCAAATCTGGGGTTGCCAGTTTTTCTTGCCAGACCTTCTACGGAAACATCGTTCAGACCCAGGTTCAGGACTGTGTCCATCATACCGGGCATGGATGCTCTTGCACCGGAACGAACGGAAACCAGCAGGGGATTTTCGGGATCGCCCAGTTTTTTGCCAGCCATTTCTTCCAGTTTGCCCAGAGCCACTTCGATCTGTTCGATCATTTCGTCAGTCAGCTTTTTGCCGCCTTCGTTGTACTCTGTGCAGGCTTCAGTTGTGATTGTGAAACCCTGGGGAATCGGCAGACCCAGGATTGTCATTTCTGCCAGGTTTGCGCCTTTACCGCCCAGCAGGTTACGCATGGAAGCATTACCTTCGCTGAACATGTAAACATACTTTTTGCTCATACTTTTTACCTCCTGTAAACACTTTATAATGATAAAGATGATTTGGGATACATACAAAAATCAAAATCCGCCGTCCTATCAACCGGCGCATCTTGTAAAAAACTTTGCAAGCCGCCTCGCCTTCCCTTTTTTCTTCCCAATAAGAAACAGACGTAATTTCTTCTTCAGGGCAAGTGTTGATGCAGTTTGCCATGCTTTTTCTTTTGCAGAATTTTCCCTATACTAAGATTATACCAAAACGCCATGGAACGCAAGCCGATTTTTTTGATTTTTTTGAATTGTTTTTGACGTATTTTGCCGCAGGGCTATGTATACAATGTATGCTTTTCAATGAAATGCACAAAAATTTCCATGCGTTTTGTCCAAAACCACCAAAAGAAAAATCAACCTTTCTTTTCACATTTTCTTTTCCCCGTTTCTTGTCAGCAATCTCCTTGGCTTCTGGGGCTTTCCATTGACCCGGCAGCCCTTTGGTTTTACAATATCCATAACGGCATAAGAGGTGCTTTCCACCCCCTCATCATTACCTGCTTTCCATATATATTGATCGGAGGAAATCTTCATGCATAAAGAAACAAAAGCACTGCTTCATGAAAACAACCAACGGGAAACCCTGCTTTCTCCCAATTTTCAATCTGTCCTCACCGACATGGTGGTCTATCTAAGAGCCTCTCGTCTGCCATTTTCCCTTCAGGAACAAGTGCGTCGGGACATTACGGATATGTTTTTGGCAGGTCAGGAAAAAGGGGCTTCTCCTGCCGAAATCATCGGCATGGACTTTCAGGAATACTGCGATAGGCTTTTGCAGGAACTTCCTCAGAATAACCGCCGCACGCAAACGCTCTGTACCATCCGTGATATGTCCCTGGTTCTCTGCGTGGGAATGGCTGTTCTGTTCCTGCCGGAACTAATTGGTGTGCTGCTGTCACACACCCCCTTTCTGACACTCACGTTGGGGAAACTGATTTTTCTCGTAATCCTCATTACCTTTGCTTATGCCCTCGTGGAGAATATCTGCAAAAACGCTTTCACCTCTACGGAAAAACAAAACGCTCTCATCAAAAACATGCATTTTCTATGGCTGTTTGTGGGTTTTATACTACTGTTTTTCCTGAAAAAACCCGCTTGGGAAATTCCATTCTTCATTTCCCTCCTCGTTTGTGCCGTCCTGCTTCTGTGCTACGGACTGCTGAACCATTTTCTGGACTGATTTACAAACAAAGAAAGCACGAAACCTTCTATTATATATAGAAAGATTTCGTGCTTTTTCATTGCCGATTTTCAAATATTGCCGATTTTCATGGAAGATTAGAATTCCATTTTTTCTTTCAGGTAAGGAATCAGGTCTGCGATAGGCATTCTTACCTGTTCCATCGTATCTCTGTCACGAACGGTTACGCTCTGATCTTCTTCGGATTCAAAGTCGTATGTGATGCAGAAAGGTGTACCGATTTCATCCTGTCTTCTGTAACGTTTACCGATGGAGCCGGTTTCGTCGTATTCGCAGTGGAATTCTTTGGACAGCATGTTATAAACTTCGATGGCTTTGTCGCCCAGTTTCTTGGACAGAGGCAGTACTGCTGCTTTTACGGGAGCAATTGCGGGATGGAAATGCAGAACAGTTCTTACATCGTTTTCACCCACTTCTTCTTCGTCGTAAGCTTCACACAGGAATGCCAGTGTCATTCTGTCTGCACCCAGAGAAGGTTCGATGCAGTAAGGGATATATTTTTCGTTCTTTTCCTGATCGTAGTATGTCATATCCTGACCGCTTGTTTCCTGATGGCATTTCAGGTCGTAGTCTGTTCTGTCTGCAATGCCCCACAGTTCGCCCCAGCCGAAGGGGAACAGGAATTCAATGTCTGTTGTGCCTTTGCTGTAGTGAGACAGTTCTTCAGGAGAGTGGTCACGGAGTCTGATGCTTTCTTCGGACATGTTCAGATCCAGCAGCCACTGTCTGCAGAAGTTTCTCCAGTAGTGGAACCAATCCATATCTTTGCCGGGTTCACAGAAGAATTCCAGTTCCATCTGTTCGAATTCTCTTGTTCTGAATGTGAAGTTACCGGGTGTGATTTCGTTACGGAAGGATTTACCAATCTGACCGATACCGAAAGGCAGTTTCTTTCTGCTTGTTCTCTGTACGTTTTTGAAGTTTACGAAAATACCCTGAGCTGTTTCGGGACGCAGGTAAACCACGTTTTTCGCATCTTCTGTAACGCCCTGGAATGTTTTGAACATCAGGTTGAACTGACGAATATCTGTAAAGTTGTGAGCGCCGCAGGAAGGACATGCTACCTGGTGTTCGTCAACGAAAGCTTTCATCTGTTCGTTGCTCCAGCCGTCAACAACTTCTTCGGGCATGTTGTGTGTTTTCATGTGGTCTTCGATGAGTTTGTCAGCACGGAATCTTTCTTTACATTCCTTACAGTCCATCAAAGGATCACTGAAGCCGCCAACGTGACCGGAAGCTACCCATGTCTGAGGGTTCATGAGGATTGCGCAGTCAACACCTACGTTGTAAGGGCTTTCCTGAATGAATTTTTTCCACCAAGCTTTCTTTACGTTGTTTTTCAGTTCCACACCGATGGGGCCGTAATCCCATGTGTTAGCCAGACCACCGTAAATTTCAGAGCCGGGGTATACAAAACCTCTGTTTTTTGCCAACGCTACGATTTTTTCCATTGTCTTTTCTACCATTTGAAAAACCTCCTTCAAAAATTCCATTAGAAACTTTTTTCGAGGAATAAAAAAGCCTTTTCATCCCTCGCCGTAAAGCAAGGGACGAAAGGCATGATGTCTTCCGCGGTTCCACCCTCATTGATTTGCATTGGTTTATGCAAACCCACTCTTGTGAAAAATTGCTGCTCCCAAGTGCCATTCTCCGCTTTGTCCTGCCGGTCTTGCACCAACCGCCGGCTCTCTGAAAGTCCGCCGCAAATACTCCTCTTGTTCGTCACAGCTATGTAATTTGGTATCAATCTAACACGTTTCCAGAAGAATGTCAAGGGGAATTTTGATTTTTTTCAAAAACAAATGTCCGCCGCAAAACGTCTGCTTTTCAAATCCAGTCCCACGTGCATCTGCAAATACTGCCGCATGACCTTGTCCAATTGTTCCAAGGCTTCCGGCGAAAGACGGAATCCGAAAATCTGTTTCCCCTCGTTTTCCAGCACATGAGAAAGAGCCGCTCCCACTGCCGGCAAAAGTGGCTTTGCTCCCGGTCTTTTGTGGTTCTGGCAGGTAAACCCTTCCCCGTCGAAATATAGCTGCGCCGGCGTTTCCTCGCACACCATGCAGTCTGCCGATGCCAGCAGACCGGATAGCTGCAAATACTTAATTTCAAAGATACGCCCTGCCAGTTTTGGCTCCAGATGTCCCTTTGCCATACCCTGCAAGGTAAAGAGAAGAAGCTGCATGATCTCATCCTGTTCCATGCCTTCGGGGCATGTTTTCTCCACCAGTTCCGCCAGATACACCGCCTGAGAAAGGACAGCCACGTCATTTCGCAGACCGTAAAAACTCTCAATCAAATCAATCTGCGTCACCGACCAGAAGCCCCGCCCTTCGTAGATGGTAAAATCGCAGTAGGCAAAAAGCTGTGTCCCTGCCAGCAGCCGGCTTTTGGCGTTTTTCGCCCCTCTGGCAGACAGGCGCACCTTTCCCACCCCTTTGGCAAGAACGGTAATCTGCTTGCTGCTTTCGCCCCGCTGGGCTTCCCCTATGACGATGCCTCTGATTTTCCCTACACTCATGGTTCTGACTCCCTTATCTATAAAACCAACGGAGAAAGCCATGGGCTTCCTCCACTCAGGGTGTCGAAAAAGTCGACACCCTGTCGTCAAAGGCTCATTGCATTCAAGCCTTTGACGAGTAAACAGAAGTATAAAACCGAAGTTCCATCAGCTAAAAGCCTTGAAACTTCGGCTTTTTCCTCGTCGGAAGTGAATTCCGACTGCGGATTCCAGTTGGGAAACCCACACCGCAAGAGATGCGGACAGCCATAAATGGCTGGCATTTGCGGAGCAAATGTGTTGACACTTTGTTTCCCAACCCCTTCCGCGTTCTTGAAAAAATATATACCTTCGTTTTTCTACAGTTTGAACGGAGAAAGCCATTGGCTTCCTCCGCTATGTCAATAAAATTCTTTATATTTCGAGCTGTTTTCGATGCGTCTGCGTCCATTCTCCTGCTCCCGTCTGGTGCTTTCGTGGTACCGCAGATAATCGCTGACCTGCCCTGTCTGTGTGAACCGCTGCCATAATGCCGTCTGTTTTTTGTCCATATCCATCGTCCCTTTCCGTTTTTAGAATATGAAAGAGAACCAAAACCATACGGCACAAATCCTGCCAGTTCTTCCAGCGAATTTTTAAATATTTTTCTTGTCGTAACCGAAGTTTTTCAACAGGAAATCGCTGTCACGCCAATCTTTCTTCACCTTTACCCAAATCTGTAAGAAGATAGGAGAGCCTAAAAGGCGTTCCATATCCTGACGGGCATAGGTACCGATTTTTTTCAGCATACTGCCGTGTTTGCCGATAATGATACCCTTATGGGAATCTTTTTCGCAGTAAATCAGCGCCTGTACGTCTACCATATTCTGGTCAGGACGTTTCTTCATGGACATGATTTCCACAGCGATGCCGTGAGGGATTTCATCCTGCAGCAGATACAGTGCTTTTTCACGGATGATTTCAGAGGCAATCTGACGTTCCGGCTGGTCTGTCACCATTTCCGCAGGGAAATACTGCGGACCTTCCGGCAGGAATTTCCGAATGACAGAAAGGAGTGTTTCTGTGTTGCTGCCTGTTGCCGCGGAAATAGGCACCACTTCTTTGAAGGGGTACAGTTTCCGATAAGCGTCAATGATACCCAGAAGTTTTTCCTTATCGGGCACGGTATCAATCTTGTTGATAACCAGTACCACAGGTGTTTTCACATTGCCCAGTTTTTCCAGCACATACTGGTCTGCTTCCAGTACCTTGTCTGTAGGTTCCACCAGAAACAGTACCAGATCCACTTCCTTGAATGTGTTTTCAGCGGAGTGCACCATAAATTCACCCAGTTTATGTTTGGGTTTATGGATACCGGGTGTGTCCAGAAATACACACTGGAAATCGTCTTTTGTCAAAATACTTGTGATTTTATTTCTTGTAGTCTGGGGCTTATTGGACGTAATGGCAATCTTTTCCCCAATGAGGCAGTTCATCAGTGTCGATTTCCCTACGTTTGGTCTGCCGATGAGAGATACAAATCCAGAATAAAATTTTCCCATAGCTACCTCCTTACACCTGTTCTGCTTTTTCCGCTTCTTCCGCAGCCTTTGCCGCCGCTTCTCTGGCGTCCCATTCTGCCTGCATTTCCAGCATCATCATATACTGGAGCCATCTGTCGTTTTTGGTGTCGATGTCTTCCTGTGTCAGACCTTTCAGTACGGTCAGCGCCTGATAATATTTCATACCGTCCTCGACAGTGATATATTCGGATTTCATACCCAGCACAATGCCGATGCGGTTGGGAAGCATATACCGGCGGATTTCTTCCTGTACGCCTTCAATGGGTTTGCCCAGACGTTTCATAAATTCCAGGGCGTTTTTGTAGTGGATGATGTATTCACTTTCTTTGATTTTCACCCGCTGACCCTGCCATTTTGTTTCGATGTATTCCACGATTTCATCCATGGTTTTGGGATTTGCCTGTACTTCGATGCCTGCAAATCTTGCTTTCAATGCTTCAATGCCTTTTGCTTCCATTGTTTACACTCCTTGTTCTTTCAATTCATCATATTTTTTCCGAATGGCCTGCATATCTTCCCAAGCCGGTCTTTTTTTCGTTTCATCCCGTAATAATGCGGAAGGGTGGTAAGTGGCGATGATGTGATAGCCTTTTCGCTCGATCCACTGCCCCCGCTGTCTTGTGATTTTAAAATCAGGAGAAATGATGGTTGTCGCCGCAATTCTGCCCAGACAAACGATGATTTTCGGGTGAATCATGGCAAGCTGGTATCTAAGATAATTCAAACATGCTTCTTTTTCGTCATCATGGGGATCTCTGTTTCCGGGTGGTCTGCATTTGACGATGTTCGCCACATACACATCCTCCAGAGAAAGATTCACCGCCGCCAGCATTTTATCCAGCAGCTGTCCCGCGGAACCCACAAAGGGAATCCCCGTCAAATCTTCCTGCTGACCAGGACCCTCCCCAATGAACATAATATCCGCGTTGCGGTTGCCCTTGCCAATGACCACGTTTGTCCGCATTTCGCTCAAGCGGCACTTTTTGCAGCTATAGCAGGCACCCTCTAAAATTTCCCAGCTTTTTTCCATAAACCATCACTCCAACATATACTGACGCAAAGCGTTTTCCGCCAGTTCCACAAAATCTTCTCCTGCGCCCCAGTCAAAACGGAAAATGGCGCCTTGTCCGCCGCCGCCTGCCGCCAGATGCACATGGGTCACCCCGCCAAAATCCGTGGCAAGAACCGTCAGTGTCGCCCGATTGCTGGAACGCACATAATATTTTTCAAATAATCCCATGGCTACAGTACCCTGTTCTGTTTCCTGAATATATTTATCCAGAAATTCTGCGGAAATGGCATTGTTTATCTGCTGCCACACCAGTTCCAGCACCTCCTGTGGCGCAATGGATACTTTCAAATCTTTCACTTCCATGAGAAATCCCCCTTTTCCTCAGGCTTACTTGATATCCTCCCCACGGAAGCCAAAGGGCAGCAGTTCCGTCAGGGCAAATTCCTTCTCCCCTTCTAATTCGCTCCAAAGGACCACTTTTCCTTCCGGCATGAACTCAAAAAGTACCTGTCTGCAAATGCCGCAGGGAGCCGCATACTCGCCGCTGCTTGCCACAATGGCGATTTTCTCAAATTCTCGCACGCCTTCAGAAACAGCTTTTGTCACCGCTGTCCGCTCTGCGCAAATGGTCGCCCCATACGTGGCGTTTTCCACGTTGCATCCTGTAAAAACTCTGCCGTCCTTTGCCAGCAGTGCCGCCCCCACCTGAAAATGAGAGTAAGGGGCATAGGCCCTTGTCATGACTTCTTTTGCCTTTGCGATCAATTCCTGATTTGTCATGGAAACACTTCCTTTCCCTTATGCGCGGGGAATTCCCGCCAGTTCCAGAATCTCTTTCTGTTTGGCGAACATTTCTTTTTCTTCTTCCGGCTCCATATGGTCATAGCCCAAAAGATGGAGCATGCTGTGAGCGGTGAGGAAGGCAATTTCCCGTTTCAGGGAATGGCCGTATTCCTCTGCCTGTTCTCTTGCCCGTTCCAGAGAAATGATGATATCCCCCAGCACCACTTCGCCCTTCTCGTTTCTGTCCATGATTTCCCCTTCTTCAAAGGTGAGCTGGGGAAAACTCAGCACATCCGTCGGGCGGTCGATGCCGCGAAATTGTTTGTTAATCTGATGGATTTCCTCGTTATCCACGATGGAAATGCTGATTTCGCATTCTTCCTGAAAGCCTTCGTATTTCAGGCTGTCCAGAGCGATTTTTTCCATAACGGCTTCCATCTCTTCCGGGAAGCCCTCTGTCCGTATATCAATCAGTACTGTCACTGTTTGTTTCCTCCTGTTCTGTGTCTGCCTTTTTCTTGGCAGCCTCCTGGATTTCCTTCTGTTCGGGATAGGAAACCCGTTCATGATACATGCCGTGGAACACCTTCAGAAAAGCCAGCCGGATGGTTTCCAGTTCATTCAGGGTCAAACCGCTGTTGTTCAGCTGTCCATCGTCCAGTTTGTCTTTCATAAGGTTTTTCACAGCTGCCTCTGCTTCTTCCATGGTTTTGCCATGACCCAGCATGGAGCGCACTGCCGCTTCCACCGTATCCGCCAGCATCACAACTGCCGACTCCCGGCTGGAAGGGATGCGTCCCTGATAGCGGTAATCCGCTTCGTTCACATTTTCTGCGCCATAAAGCTTCAAAGCCTTGAAATAGAAAAATTTCACCAGAGAATTGCCATGGTGCTCTACAATCATATCCCGTACCACCGGCGGCAGTTTATACCGTTCTGCCAGTTCCAGCCCGCCTTTGGTGTGTCCCGTGATGATTTTCGCACTTTTTTCCGGCGGCAGTTCGTCATGGGGGTTATGCCCAGACTGATTTTCCGCAAAAAACTGTGGATACCGCAGTTTTCCCACATCGTGATAATAAGCCCCGGCTCTTGCCAGCGCCGTATTGCCGCCAATGTCATACACGGCTGTTTCCGCCAGATTTGCCACAATCAAACTATGGTGATATGTCCCCGGCGCCTCAATCATGAGCTTCCGCAGCAATTCGTTATTGGGATTGGTCAGTTCCATCAGTCGCAGTGGTGTATTTGCCTCAAACATATTTTCCCAGAAAGGCAGGCTGCCTACAGCCACAATCATGGACAGCAGCCCCGTTACGGCGCCAATGCCGCCTTGGAACAGCAATTCCGTAGAATACCCTTCCCCGAAGAAAAATCCCAGAGAAATGGTAGTCACAAAATCCACTGCCGCCATACCCAACGCCGCCGGAATCAGATGGGAACGCTTGTCCGTTTTCTGAATGATAAGGGCAGCAAAGGTACCACTGATGAGGGCGTACATCAAAAACTGCACATCCCCATTGAAGATAAAGCACCCGATGATGCAGAACAAAGCATTGAGCCACAACGCCATCCGTCTGCCCACCAGCAGGCTCACCAGCATAGCAAAGAGCCCTACGGGAACAATGGTGAATACTGTCAGGTTTGCCAGTATCCGTATGAGCAGCACCATCATCATGTAGATGGTGAATAACATGCGTATTTCATTGGGCTTGAGAAGAATATTCCCCTTGCCCCACCGGAAAAACAGATACAGCGCCGCAAAGAGCATGCCTGTAATGACCAGACTGCCCAGCATAGGCATCAAACTGCCTTCCAGCCCTGTTTCGCTGACCAGATTCAGCGCCACCAGCTTATCGTAAATCTCCTGGGTGATGATTTCCCCTTCGTCTACGATTTTCTGGTTTTTGCGGATGAGAACTTCATCCACTTCCGCCCGTTTTTCCTCTTTAGCCGCTTCCACAGCCGCCTCATCCACAATGAGGTTGGGTTCCACAGCTGCCGACAGGATGACCCCTGCCATGGTCTTTAAGTCACTGCTCCATGCCAGTTCCTGCAAATAGGTCAGCCCGGACGCTTTGGCTTCCGTCAAACCGTCTGCCGTGACCCCTTTATCATAAATCTGTTTCAGTACCGATACACAGTCATTGGCAAATGCCTTTCGCTGGTCCGCCGTCAGATTTTCATAAGCCATGAGCTGTCTGTTGGACAGCACCACAGGCAATTCCAGAGAAATCTCCTGGACGGCGTTATAAAAACTTTCCCCCTCCGGCAGTCCTGCCAGAACTGTATCCAGTTCCTGAAAGACCCCTTCCACCATAGTCACGTTTTTATCCATGACGGTGGTGTCTGTTTTATAAATTGGCCCCACGCTGTTTGCCGCCGCTTCCCGGAGTTTTTCCGTTGCCGCTTCGTCCACTGTGTCCTCTGGCGCCACATACCGCTTCGTTGCCACAGAGCCCACCTGCACCGTTTCCCGCTGCTGAATAGAGCCTGTCCCAATGCAGACGATGGTCACCGCAAAAGCCAGCACAAACAATACAATCCGGTGCAGCTCCTTACGCTCTGCCCCATCTGCTATCTTTCTTTCCATCTGCATCACTCCGCTTTCTGGATTCAAACTTTTCATATGCCAGAATGATTTTCTGTACTAAGGGATGACGCACAACGTCCTTGTTGGTAAGGGTAATCATGCCGATGCCCTCAATGCCGCTCAAAATTTTGGTAGCTTCCAACAAGCCGGAGCGTTTGCCCTCTGCCAAGTCGATCTGTGTCAAGTCTCCCGTAATGACCGCCTTGGAACCATACCCGATACGGGTCAGGAACATTTTCATCTGTTCCGGTGTGGTGTTCTGGGCTTCATCCAGTACGATATAGGCGTTATCCAGTGTACGTCCGCGCATATACGCCAGAGGCGCCACTTCAATCAGCCCTTTTTCCATATTTTTTGTAAAATTTTCAACCCCCATAATTTCGTAGAGCGCATCATAGAGGGGGCGCAGGTAAGGGTCTACCTTCTGCTGCAAATCCCCCGGCAAAAAGCCCAGTTTTTCCCCCGCTTCAATGGCAGGTCTAGTCAAAATGATGCGGTTGACTTCATTGTTTTTGAATGCGGTGATAGCCATTGCCATTGCCAGATAAGTTTTCCCGGTACCAGCAGGACCAATGCCAAATACCACCGTATTGTTCTTCATCAGGTCGATATATTTTTTCTGCCCCATGGTCTTGGGCTTCAAGGGTCTGCCGTTGGCAGTGATGCAGATCAGGTTGTCATAAACCTTTTCCAGTTCCTGCAAATCTGCTTCTTCGGCGGAAGAAATGAAGTATTCCAGATTCTGTTCTGTGATTTCTTCCCCTCTGCGGGCAAGGGCAGCCATGGAGTTGAGCACACTCCACGCCTTGTGTACACCTCTTTCTTCCCCAACCACTTTCACATCATCGCCGCGGTTGACAATCTGCACACCGCAGCTTTTTTCGATTTTTCTGATATTGCTGTCAAACTGCCCGAATACAGGCAGGATAATGTCATTCTCCAACTGAATGGTTCTCTCTATTTGACTCATCTTCGGCATCAAATTCCTTTCTCACTTGTTTTTTTCCGATTTCTTCGGACAAAGTCACTTTGCATACTGCCCGGACTCTGTCTGTATATGTTTCATATCTGATTTTCGTCTGCTCCACGGACTCCCCTTCTGCCAGCCCTTCCGCCGCTTTTTCCTTGCATTTTGCTTCCAAAAGGGCTTTGGCTTCCTCTACAGTATAAGTCTTTTCCGCCGTTTCATAAGGGCGGTAAACTTCTGTCCGCAGAGAAAAAGGCAGTGTCCAGTCTCCCAGACCGATGTTTTTTTCTTCCAAAACTTCTTTCTCGAAGTCGCTTTCCATGTGTGGCTTGATGAAATCCAGTTCCAAATCTCCAAAAAGCAGCACATGATTCTCCTTATCCTTGCCGCCGAAAATCTTTTCCGTTTCCGTCAGCATCATTTCTTCCGTCACCTCTGCCCATGTGGTTGCCTGCACGCTTCCGCTGGCTGCCACATATTCCGTTTCCATGGGCTCCCCTTCCAGTCCCACCAGAACCTCCGCGGAAATGAGCACATCCCCAGCCTGTACCACATCTCCCGCCTGCACAAGGGGCGTTCCTTTGGCTGCCGTGATTTTCTCCACCACGCCGTCTTTTTCGGCAATGATGTCACAGGGCGTTTCTTCTTCCATGGGCGTAGGAGCCACAATGGTTTCCGCTACTTTTACCGTAGCTTCCGCCCCCTTGATGGACACACTCACCCAGGATAAATCCGAAATATCCGCCAGCAGTGCTTTGGTCACCGCGTCCGCGTCCACCTGTTTTTTCCATTTTCCCGGCTTCAGACCGTATGCCTCGCAGGCAGTCAAAATCTCCTCTGTTGTCAGCCGTTCATTGCCTTCCACATGAACCACCCAGACGAAAGAAGAAAGCACATAGAGGGTCGCCGCAAAAAATAAGATACCCACTGCGAATATGGGATGGGTCTTTGCATGCCGCATCTTTTCCGGCAAACCACCCAATGCCAAAATCTCCAAATGGCACCCTGTCTTTTGGGCACATTCTTCCAGTTCTTTCAGTCCCGCCAGAGAAGTTTTCATCTCCATACCGCCGCCGACACCCTTGGCATCCCAGAATAAAATCCGGCGGTATGCAGCCAGATTCATGAACCGTTCCATGGAAAAACCGGTTATTCTTATCATAACATATCCACGCAAATAATACCACAATACGGGCAACAAATTCCGCACCTGCCTTCCTTCCTACCGCAAAAATTCCAGGCGAAAAATCCGCCCTTTCACCACGATACAGGCTGCCGACATCTGCTTCAGTTCCAGCCCTTCTCCCGTCAGCAGCAGCCTGCCTGCCCCCGTGGCAATGCGTATGGTTTCAGCGCTGTATTCCAACAGCCCCTTATGGTTTTCCACGGTCACTTCCTCCTGCCCCACCATGGACACCAGAGGCAGATCCAGCACCACTTCCTTGGGCAGATCCAGCTTTTCCGCCATGCCTTTGCCAAATCCCATGACCAGAACCTCCTCTCTGTCAAATGCCCTCTTTTATAGGTATGCCAGCTGCCCCCGTCCCATACCCGCAAAAAAAAGCCGGAAGCCCTTTCGGGGCATCTTCATAAGAAAACAAAGAAAGCCAAAATCCTTATCATTACAAAGGATTTTGGCTTTCTTATTTTATTAAGATTTTATTTGTTATGTTTTCTTCTGAAGACAGCCGTCGCGATTCCCCTTAAGAAATCAAGAAAAAGGAAAATCAATGTTTTCTTAAGGGGAAATTGCTTTGGCAAAAACAAAACTTCTTCCGGCTGTATGTTTCTATGGATTTTTTATCAGGACAGCAGCGCGCGGTCGCTGGAAAATTCACTGCCGCTGGCAACAGAGAACTGCCGCAGCAGGTCGTCCACCGTGAGTTTTTTCTTTTCTTCCCCGCGGATATCCAGAATAATCTGTCCATTGTTCATCATAATCAGACGATTGCCGTGAGCAATGGCGTCTTTCATGTTATGGGTAACCATCAGGGCAGTCAGGTTATTTTCCGCAATGATGCGGTCGGAAATTTCCAATACCTTTGCCGCTGTTTTGGGGTCGAGGGCTGCCGTATGTTCGTCCAGCAGCAGTACTTTGGGCTTTTTCAGGGTAGCCATCAGCAGTGTCAATGCCTGCCGCTGACCGCCGGAAAGAAGCCCCACCTTGGAACGCAGGCGGTTTTCCAGCCCCAAATCCAGTGTTTTCAAAAGTTCTTTGTATTCTTCCCGTTCTTTGGCTCGGATACCCCAGCATAAGTGCCGTGTTTTGCCGCGACGGTAAGCAATTGCCAGATTTTCCTCGATTTCCATATCTGCCGCCGTACCCATCATGGGGTCTTGGAACACACGTCCCAGATAAGCTGCCCGTTTGTAGTCCGGCAGTCTGGTGACATCTTTTCCGTCGATAAGCACCTGACCTTCGTCCAAAGGCCATGCGCCGCAGATGGCATTCATCATGGTAGATTTTCCGGCGCCGTTACCGCCGATGACGGTGACAAAATCCCCTTCTTCCAGCTTCAGATTCAAGCCGCTGAGGGCTCTTTTTTCATTGATGGTATTTGCATTGAATGTTTTCGATACGTTTCTCAATTCCAACATAATCTCAAGCCCCCTTTCCTGCGCGGCGAATACGGCATCTTCCCTGAAGATAAGGCACTGCAAGGAAAAGCGCAACGATAAGCGCACTAATCAGTTTCAAGTCTGTGGTTTCCAGTCCCAGCCAAAGGACAACGGCAATAACCACGAAGTATAAAATCGCGCCGAATACAACGCTGAGCATACGCAGGGCGAAATTATTGAAAATCTTGCCGAACAGCACCGCACCGATGATAACTGCCGCCAAACCAATAACGATGGCACCTCTGCCCATGTTGACGTCAGCATTGCCCTGATACTGGGCATACAGCGCACCGGAAAGTCCTACCAGCGCATTGGAGAGCACCAGACCAAATACTTTCATACGGTTTGTGTTAATGCCCTGGGCACGGGACATATTGGCGTTATTGCCGGTAGCACGAACAGCACGACCCACTTCTGTGCCGAAGAACCAGTATAAAACGGCGATGGTGACCGCTACAAAAATCACAGATACCAAAATGGCATGAGGAATATCTCTAAGGCTCAAAATCAAGTCATACTGATTGACATTGATGGCTTTGTTGGACGCCCCCATAATACGCATATTCACGGAATACAATCCCAATTGTGTCAAAATCCCGGACAGGATAGGCGGAATCCCAAACAGGGTATGGAACAGCCCTGTCACCAGACCAGCCAGTGCCCCTGCCGCAGTAGCACATACCAGTGCCACATAAGGATTGACCCCTGCCAGCATCATGACCACTGCCACAGCGCCGCCGGTGCCGATGCTGCCGTCTACAGTCAAATCCGCATAGTCCAGAACTTTATAAGTGATGTATACCCCAATTGCCATAATTCCCCAAATGAGCCCTTGGGCTACAGAGCCGGGCAGTGCTCGTATCAGATCCATGATTTCCATGGGTGATCCCTCCTCTTTTTTTCTTTCCTCTTTCCTTTGGAAGAAAAAACAACGGGACAGTTGGTCCCGCTGTTCCTTCTAAAATGATTTCGTCATGTCATTGTTTCGTTTTTATTCTTCGGCACCGATGGCAACCATGTCATCCGGCATAGTGATGCCAAGTTCTGCCGCGATTTCCGCATTGTACTTCGGTGTGATGTTTTCGGAAACATATTCGATGGGCATGGTCGCAGGATCTGCGCCATTTACCAGAATTTCGTAAGCCATTTCACCAGCTTTGCAGCCCAGTTCGTAGTAGCTGATGCTCAGTGTTGCCAGGCCGCCAGCTGCACACATATTTTCTTCTCCAGTGATTACGGGAATTTTCGCAGGTACGGTCACGTTTTTGATGATCTCCATGTTGTTTGCCATAGTGTTATCTGTAGGGATATATACTGCATCACAGTCTGTGATGGCGTTTGTGATCACTGCCTGTACTTCGTTGGAGTCAGCCGCTGTAAATTCTTCCCACGCGATGCCGGCTTTGTCCAATTCTGCCTGTGCCAGCTGAGACTGGAACTGGGAGTTGGGTTCCGCGCTGCAATATACAATGGCCACTTTCTGTGCGTCAGGTACTACTTTTTGCAGCAGTGCAATCTGCTGGTCAACAGGCGCCAGGTCAGATGCGCCGGTTACGTTATAGCCGGGTGCCTCATTGGATTCGATAACACCTGCTGTCATATAGTCAGTAACAGATGTACCGACGATGGGGATATCGCCTGTTGCCGCCGCAGATGCCTGCAAAGCGGTTGTGGCATTGGCCATAATCAGATCCACGTTATTGGAAACGAATTTGGTTGCGATGGTAGCGCAGTTTGCCTGTTCGTTCTGGGCGTTCTGATAGTCAAATGTCACTTTATCCCCAAGCTTTTCTGTGAGGGTATCCTGAAAACCTTTGGTGGCTTCGTCCAGTGCCGCATGTTCCAGCTGCTGGATGATCCCTACGGTATAAGTACCGTCGCCAGTGGTTTCTGCTGTTGTTTCTTCTGCTTCTCCGCTGCTTCCACAGCCTGTCATGGCTATCATGACAGCCGCCATGGCTGCCGCCGCAATCACTCGCATCTTTCTTTTCATAGTCATACACTCCCTTATCTATTTTTTGCTTTTGTAACACACTTACGGTTTACTTTCGCACGCACACACGGTTATGCTGTGCTTTGTTAAAGTACATTATAGACCTCAAAAACAAAAAGTCAAGGATTTTTCTTTTTTTCTAATGCAAATACATCGTGCATGATATTTATGCGTTTTTTCCCAACAAAAAAAGCAGTCCCTCTCAAGGACTGCTCCACAAGTGCCCAAAAATAGCCAAAAACCCTGAAACACCAAGGATTCCGGTCAATTCATTTTTATAAAAAATAATGTTTTCCACCCTCTGCCGAACAGAAAAAAGCGAACCACATAAGTGGTTCGCTCTGAACTCTGATTTTATTTGCCTTGGAGCATTTTTCTCACAAGATTGCCTACGACTTTGTTGTCCGCACGACCTTTTACCTTAGGGGTAACAATGGCCATTACTTTCCCCATTTCTTTTACGGATGCTGCGCCGCTTTCGGCAACGGCTTCCTCTACAATCTTCTGAATTTCTTCTTCACTTAACTGCTCTGGAAGGTAACCCAATAAAATTTCGATTTCTCTGTTCAGTTTGTCGATCAGATCCTGTCTGCCGCTTTTTTCATATTCAGGCAGAGAGTCACGGCGGCTTTTCAGCTGTTTGGCAATAACGTCCAGAACACCGTCCTCATCCAGTTCGATCTTCTTATCTTTTTCAATCTGCAGAATACCAGAACGAATGAGCTGAACGGTATCTTTCCGAACCGTGTCTTTCTCTTTCATGGCAGTCTTCAGGTCCGCAAAAAGCTGTTCTTTTAATGACATAACCATCATTCCTTTGCGCAACAAAATAAAGTAAAATTATTTGAATTTACGTTTTCTGGCAGCTTCGGATTTCTTTTTGCGTTTTACGCTGGGTTTGTCATAATGCTCTCTTTTGCGTACTTCGCCCATGATGCCGTCTCTAGCACATGTTCTTTTAAAACGACGCAGTGCGCTGTCTAAGGATTCATTTTCTTTAACTTTTACCTCTGACATGAATTTCCCTCCCTCCAGATGCGAGATTCGTGTACGGGAAAGGCTTACCTTTTTTACCGTACATTTAGGAATTATACACAAAAAAACGGCTCTCGTCAATAAAAATAAACGGATTGGGGCGAGAAAATTTGATTTTTCCACAAATTTTGGCTTTCCCGACCAAAAAGCAGACCATCTTTTCCCCCTTCTGTCTGTTTCCCGCCAGACAAAAAAACGGAAAAACCACAGGCTTTCGCCCGCATCTTGCCTGCTGGAGAGAAAAACGGATGCTGCTCCTCCAGAAAACAAGTACAGCCGGAATCCCTTGGATTCCGGCTGCCATATTCTCTTACTTCAAGAAATCAGCTTAAAGCATGTTTTCACGCTTTTTTCTTTTCTGTTTTCTTAGCGGGTTTCTTTTCTGCCTTTGTTTCTTCCGGCACTTTCCGCTCCAGCACCACCATACCCAGAGGAGGTACTTTCACGCGGATGCTGTTCTGGTAGTGATTCCAAGGCATTTTTTCGCTGACTGCGGCTTTTTTGTTGACCACGCCGCTGCCGCCGTATTTTTCCGCGTCACTGTTGAAGACTTCTTTGTATGTTCCCGCAAAAGGCACACCAATGCGGAAATCTTCGTATGTTTCCGGTGTGAAGTTGCAGATGAAATACAGTTCCTTGTCCTGACTGCGGCGGATGAAGGAAACCACAGAGGATTCCGCGTCGTCGCATTCAATCCATGTGAAGCCATGGGGGTCATAGTCCTGCTGCCAGAACGGACTTTCAGACAGATAGAAGTGGTTCAGGTCTTTCATGTACAGCTGCATCTGCTGATGGTCTTTGTACTGAAGCAGATGCCAGTCCAGAGAACGGGATTCGCTCCATTCGTTGAACTGTGCAAATTCCCCGCCCATGAACAGCAGCTTTTTGCCGGGATGACCGTACATGAAACCATAGGACAGACGCAGGTTTGCGTATTTCTGCCACAGGTCGCCGGGCATTTTGCCAATCATAGCGCTCTTTTCGTGTACCACTTCATCATGGGACAGTACCAGTACGAAGTTTTCAGAGTAATTGTATGCCATACCGAAAGTCAGATTGTTGTGGTGATACTTCCGGTAGATAGGGTCTTTTTTGATATAGAACAGGAAGTCATTCATCCAGCCCATGTTCCACTTCATGGTGAAGCCCAGACCGTTGTCATCAGCGCTCTTTGTAACGCCTTTCCAGGATGTGGATTCTTCCGCAATCATCATGGTGCCGGGCAGACGTTTGGACACGATAGAGTTCATGTGCTTGATGAATTCCACAGCTTCCAGATTTTCTCTGCCGCCATATTCGTTGGCAGCCCATTCGCCGTCGTTCTTGCAGAAATCCAGATACAGCATGGAAGCCACAGCGTCTACACGCAGACCGTCGATGTGGTATTCATCCAGCCAGAACAGGGCGTTGGCAATGAGGAAATTGCTGACTTCTTTTCTGCCGTAGTTGAAAATATAGGTACCCCACTGGAGATGTTCTCCCCGTCTGGGGTCCTGATGTTCATACAATGCTGTGCCGTCGAACCGCCCCAGACCGAATTCGTCTTTGGGGAAATGAGCAGGCACCCAGTCCAGAATGACGCCAATGCCGTTCTGATGGCAGGTGTCAATGAATTCTTTGAACATGGCAGGTGTGCCGTAGCGGCTGGTAGGTGCGTAATATCCTGTCACCTGATAGCCCCAGCTGCCGTCAAAGGGATGTTCTTCCACAGGCAGCAGTTCAATGTGGCTAAAGCCCATTTCTTTTACATAGGGCACCAGTTTTTCCGCCATTTCTGTATAGGTCAGGAAGCGGTCCCCTTCTTCGGGCACACGCATCCAGGAACCCAGATGAACTTCATAAATATTCATAGGCGCTGTGTAGACATTGGCTTTCTTTCTGGCAGTCATCCATTTTCTGTCTTTCCATTTGTACCGCCCGATGGGGTAGATCACAGAAGCCGTTTCTGGACGGAGCTGTGCGTAGAAAGCGTAGGGGTCGCACTTGTCCACCTGTTTGCCAGTGGACTGTACCACATGGAATTTATACTGATCCATGGCAGCCAAGCCGGGAATGAACAATTCCCAGATACCAGACTGTCCCAACAGACGCATGGGATGTCTGCGGGTGTCCCAGCCGTTGAAGTTCCCAATGACGCTGACGCTTTTTGCATTGGGTGCCCAAACGGCAAAGGAAACGCCTTTTGCCCCTTCAAATGTAATCAGGTGCGCGCCTAATTTTTCATAAATTTCGTAGTGATTGCCTTCACCAAACAGATACCGGTCATATTCAGAAATGGTCGGGCTGAAGGCATAAGGGTCATATGTGTGCCAGCTGTTGCCCTGATAATCGGTGCATTCCAGCCGGTAACGGAACCATTCCTCTCTGTCAGGAATAATGACTTCAAAAAATCCGTCCTCGTGAATGCGTTCCATAGGATATTTCAGTCTTCTGGTGTTGGCATCCACAACGGTAATGGTCTGGGCACCGGGGATAAACGCACGTACAACCACGCATTTTTTTCCGTCTTCCTCCACTTCGTGCATTCCCAGCACGGTATGGGGGTCGGCATGCTCCCCGTTAATGATTTGGAAAAGTTCATTCAAGTGTTTAATGGTAATCATCCTCTCATCCCCTTTTGTATCTCTCAACTTTTGCTGGTGAGATGTATTCAGATTATATTATATACCATTTTTGTTCTGAATTCTATCCAATTTCATAAATCTTTGCACATGAAAAACGACAATTCTTTCAGGGCATCTTCATCAAAAACCGAAATCCTTCTCAATAAAAAAGCTTTGCCTATCCTATTTTTACAAGGCATGTTTCTTCTGAAGACAGCCGTCGCAGTTCCCATCCAGAAATCACGAAAAAGAAAAACACGGTTTCTGAATGGGAAACTGCTTTTGACCTGTCTTTTTCATGTGAAAACAGATTGTAAATCGCCATGAAAACAGATATACTGTAAGTAGAAAAACAAATGTCTTTCACAGACATTCATTCTATAAAGTGTTTGTAAATCATTGAGGGGGGATCGCTTTATGAAACTGATGTTTTTAGGCGCTGACCATGAAGTCACCGGCAGCTGCCATTATATCGAAGCCTGCGGCAAAAGCATCCTGTTGGACTGCGGCATGGAACAGGGACGGGATACTTACGAAAATCAGGAAATTCCCGTTGCCGCTTCCGCCATCGACTATGTGTTTTTGTCCCACGCCCATATTGACCATTCCGGGCTTTTGCCCCTGCTGTACAAAAACGGCTTTCAAGGGAAAATCTACGCCACCGATGCCACCACGGACCTGTGCCGCATCATGCTGTTAGACAGTGCCCACATTCAGGAATTTGAAGCCCAGTGGCGGAACCGAAAGGCAAAACGTGCCGGCGCACCGCCCTTTGAACCTCTTTACACCACAGCAGAAGCCACAGCCGTTATGGAACACTTTGTTCCCTGTGACTATATGGAAATGGTGGAAGTCTGCGACGGCATCCGCCTGCGTTTTACAGACGTTGGGCATCTCTTAGGCTCCTCCAGCATGGAAATCTGGCTGACAGAGGGGGATGTGACCAAAAAACTGGTATTTTCCGGTGACATCGGCAACATCAACCAGCCCATCATCCACGACCCCCGCTACACAGCGGAAGCGGACTACGTCATCATGGAAAGTACTTATGGTGATCGGCTCCACACAGTTCCTCCTGACTATGTGCAGGCATTGGCGGAAGAAATCCAGGAAACACTGGATGCCGGCGGCAATCTGGTGATCCCTTCCTTTGCCGTAGGACGTACACAGGAAATGCTGTATTTCATCCGGGAAATCAAGGAACGGAATCTGGTAACGGGTCACGATAACTTCCCCGTTTACATCGATAGCCCCCTTGCCATTGAAGCCACAAGGGTATTCATGGAAAATCGTCTGGACTGCTTCGATACCGCCGCCATGGAGCTGGTGAAAAAAGGCATCAACCCTCTCCAGTTCCCCGGTCTGAACCTTGCCATCACGCCCGAGGATTCCACCGCCATCAACTTTGACCGAACACCAAAAGTCATCATTTCCGCTTCCGGCATGTGCGAAGCGGGACGTATCCGCCATCATCTGAAACATAATCTCTGGCGTCCAGAATGTACCATTCTCTTTGTAGGCTATCAGGCCATCGGCACACTGGGGCGCAACATCGTGGAAGGCGCTAAGGAAGTGCGGCTGTTCGGTGAAACCATTGAAGTCAATGCCAAAATCCATCAGCTTGCCGGCGTCAGCGGTCACGCGGACAAAAAAGGTCTGCTGAATTGGATTCACCACTTTGACCAGAAACCCCAGACCGTTTTCGTGGTACACGGGGAAGATCTGGTCTGCGAATCCTTCAAAAATTGCCTGAAAGAAGACTATGGCTTCCATGCCGTAGCCCCTTACAGCGGTGCCTGCTTCGATTTGTCCGACGGCTCCATGATTTCCGCCGGTGTGAAGATTCCTGTGGTGCCGAAGCTGTATCCCCATGCCCGTGCGGCAACGGAAGGCGGCAAACGTGCTATGTACCTTTCCGACCAGCTGGACGAAGCCGGCAAACGCCTCCTGCGCATCATCAGCCAGAACAAAGGCGGAGCCAATCGGGATATGGAAAAACTCCTCAAGCAGATCAATGCCCTTTGCGACAAACTGGAAAGTTGACTTTCCCTTCTCATACTCAACCCCTGAAAACGTCGGAATTCTTCGGATTTCCGGCGTTTTCCCGTTTTTCCAAAGAAAAAGCACGAAATCCATCGAGATTTCGTGCTTTATATTATTTCCCTGCAATGTCCATTTCTCTCACCCGTACGGAGGGTGCCCCCTTGCCGCCGCTGGTGAAATACAGGTCATTTCCCGCTTCTGTGATGTTTTTCAGCAGTTCGTAAAAATTCCCTGCTACAGTGATTTGTTCCACCGCCTGTCCCAGTTTTCCGTCTGTCACCAGAAAGCCTTCTGCCGACAGGGAGAAATCACCGGAAACGGTATTGGCTCCGGCGTGCAGCCCCGTAATATCCGTAATGAGGATGCCTTCGCCCATATCCGCCAGCAGTTCCTCCTGACTGCGCTGTCCCGGTGCCAGATAGAAATTGGTCACCGCTGTTTTGATGGGCGCTGTCAGCCCTGCTTTAAAGCCGTTGCCTGTGGAAGGCACGCCGTCTTTTCTTGCCGCCTTCCGGTTATACAGATATGTTTTCAGCACCCCATTTTCCACAACAGCCTTGTTGTAACAAGGTACCCCTTCGCTGTCAAAAGGCGTAGAGGCGTACCCCTCTGGCAGCAGAGGATCATCCCGCAGTGTCACACAATCTGCCGCAATCTGTTCTCCCACTTTTCCGCCCAGCATGGAAAATCCCTTCTGGATGTTTTCCGCAAAGAATACCCCACAGAATACCCCCAGAAAGTTTGCCATAACAGGACCATCCAGCACCACTTTATATTTTCCGCTGGCAATGGGCGCCGCACCCAAATGGCTTGCGGCAATCTGCGCCGCCTTTCTGCCTGTTGCCACAGGGTCAAACTGTTTCCAGTCGTTTCCTTTCCAGAAGTAAGAGCCGGTCTTGACTTCTTCTCCATCTTTTGCAATGGCACAGACGTAAGCCGTCACACTATTTTTCGCATGATAGAGGGATAAGCCGTAGCTGTTGGCAATGGCAGTTTCCATCCAGTCTGTATCCAGCACGCAGTAATCCATGGAGGCAATGGAATCTTCCCCTTTCAGGGCAGCATGCTCCATTTTCTTTGCCGCCAGTATTTTTTCTTCTGTGGTCAGCCGTTCCAGCGCCTTGTTTTCTCCTTCCAGCGCAGGATAAACGTCCCCAGCGTGGTACAGTTCTTCCCATTCGCTTTCGGAAAGAAGTTCCGCGTGTTCTTTTGCCGCTGCCACCAGATAATCCGCCGCCGGCTCTGTCAGTTTTTCTGTATAGGCATAGCCTGTCCGTCCCTGCCATGTGCCCCTGAAAGAAATCCCCTGCAAGGCGCTGTTTTCGTAATCGGAAACTTCTCCCTCCATAATCATGACTTCAAAATGTTTGCTGCCTTTATAATATACCTCGCAGTCAGAAAATCCTGCGGCGAGGGCTTTTTCGATGAGTATTTTCTGAAAATTCTTGTAATCCATTCTTTTCGGTTACCCCCTTCCGCCTACGGTCATTTCTTTGACCCGAATCATAGGCTGTCCCACATCTGTGGGAATGGAGCCGCTGATGCTGCCGCACATGCCCTGTGCCCGCTTCAGGTTGTTGCCCACTTTGTCAATCTGCATGAGGACTTCCGCCCCTTTGCCGATGAGGGTCGCTCCACGGACAGGTTCACAAATCTGTCCATTCCGGATGATATAAGCTTCCAGCACCGCAAAGTTGAATGTGCCCGTTGCCGGGTCTACACTGCCGCCGCCCATCTGCTTTGCATACAGCCCATAAGGCGTGTCTGCAATGATGCTTTCCGGTGTGCTGTCCCCCGGAGCCAAAAATGTATTTGTCATGCGGCTGGTAGGTGCGAAACGGTAGTTTTCCCGTCTGGCACTGCCTGTCACTGCCGCTCCCATTTTTCTGCCGTTCATACGGTCCACCAGATAGCTTTTCAAAATCCCGTTTTCAATGAGTACATTCCGTCTGGTAGGTGTGCCTTCGTCGTCCATGTTGGCAGAACCCCAGCCGTTGGGAATGGTGCCGTCATCAATGGCTGTCACCAAAGGGGACGCAATCTGCTGTCCCAGTTTTCCGGCAAATACAGAGGCGTTTCTTGCCACAGCTGTGGCTTCCAGTCCATGTCCGCAGGCTTCATGGAAAATCACGCCGCCAAAACCATTGTCGATGACCACCGGCATTTTTCCAGCGGGACAAGGTTTTGCCCCCAGCATAGTCATGGCAATCCTTGCCGCTTCTCTTGCCGTATCCTCCACATTAATCTGGTCAAAAAGTTCAAAGCCAACCGAACCGCCGGGTCCTAGATGTCCGCTCTGTTTTTCTGTAGCAGAAGACGCTACCGCTTCTACGGTAAAACGGCTGCGCACCCGTCTTTCTTCCGCCCAAACGCCTTCGGAATTGGCAACCAATACGTTTTTGGTCACATCCAGAAATCCCGTCCGTGTCTGGGTGATGGCAGGACCATAGGCAAAAGCCGCCGCCGATGCTGCCGCCAGATAATCGGCTTTTTTCCGTTTTTCCACATCGTCCGGCAGTACAAAAATGGGGTTGATGTTCTGCCACTGACGTGTTTTCCAGTCCGGCAGACGCAAAAGATGGGTACCCTTCACCGTGGACGCCATTTCCCGTGCTGTCCGCACCAGATTTTCTTCGGAAGTATCATTGACAAAGGCGTAAATGACACGATTGCCGCAGAACAAGCGAATGCCTGCGCCGTAATCCAATCCGCCCAAAGCCGTTTCCACCTGCCCGTTCACCATGGCAATATGATTGCGCTTGGTCTGTTCCACATATAGTTCCGCAAAGTCCGCCCCTGTTTCCAGAGCCGCTTCCAATGTATGTTCCACCACAGATTTTTTCAGCATGTGCCATCACTTCCTTTCGGTTCCGTTTCTTCCAGATAGCGGGCAATGGCTTCCAGATAATGAAGCATGCCGCCGCCCTGCTGGAATATCTGATATTTCTTCTCAAAAGCGGCATAGGGGATGGATTTGCGTCCGCCTTTCTGTGCCGCTTCCCAATAGACTTGCAATGTTTCCAGAGGTAAAAAATAATATTCCCCCAAAGCGGAAAAATACACCAGCAAAAAGGCAATGCCCCTTTGCGCCTGAAAATCCTCCATAAACCGCAGCTGGTGCTCGTGGATATTCTGGAGGGGCAGGTGCTTCTGTGCCGTTTCCTTGGCATCAAAGCATACGGGAATCCCCTGCACCACACCCATATAGTCTACGGTACTGTTCTGGTCAAAGTATGCCAGCGTAATGGTGCGGCGTTTGTTGTCCACCTCCACCGGCGTAATGGGCGTGGGTATTTTCTGAAACAACGCCAATCCCTTTTTCCGGTAGGATTCGTTTGTAAAATTGATGATTTCTTCTAAAGCGCTGCCCCGCAGCCCTCTGGAATTCCAGTATGCCATATGACCTCCTAGGAGAAAAAATTCCCCTGTTCTATTCTGCAAATTTTATTTTGCAGACATTATACCATGAATTTTTCAAGATTTCCACTGAATTTTAGGTTTCAGAGAGCGCCGGAAAGCGTTGTAGTTCAAGGCAATTCAAGATTTGCGCTTTCCTTGGCTCCGCTCCATTTTTAGGGCGATTAGTAACAAAAAGATAACACGGTTTTACCTTTTGAAAATTAACTTTCAAGGTCAGTAAACGCAGTTGGGATCAGGGTATAGATCAACCACCGGGAAAGCCTTGATCAAAAGGTTCTTCCCTTGCTCCAAACTTTCCTTCATTACGGCTTCAGGATCGGCGCTATCCACTTCCAACAGGTAATCCCGGCCCCGATAATGATAGACAAAGCGCCCATCGGGTTCAGCATAGAAAAACCTCCCACCAAAGCGGACGGTAAACTGCTGTTCGATTTGATACCGGATTGCATTACCAGCAAACACAGCTTCTTCAGGTGAAGAAAACCGCATATTCCCGGCCTGATCTTCTATAATCAAACAGGGCAATCCGGTTGGTGGAATTTCTTCACCGGCTGGATGGTGAAAGAATGGTGCATAGTAGAAGAACCCCGCTTGCTGTCCAACATACCTAATCCCATCATAGCCTTCAGATTTTGCGAATTCCAAAGCCTTCTTGCGGTTCATAGTCAAGGCCCCCTTCAATCCCATAAGACAGCAACGGCCAATCCCGTTTTCTGCATCGGCTCCCGGCAAGCTGGGCAAACCATAGCCTTCCCGCTCCTGATTCGGTGCATGGTGGCCCCACAATCACACCGCTGAAGAATAGGAACCCGAACAGGGGCCTTCACCGTGACCGCCAAGCGGCTTTCCAACTTGCCACAGGCTCCGCATTGGTACATAGCCCGTTCCACGCTCACAGGGGCTTTAGGATGGGCTACAAGGGCCGCTTGCGCCTTGGGGCCATAGATACCCGCCAAGATACTTTCCCGCTCCATGCCGGCTTCCAGCGGGGACATGAAACCCACACCTATAAGCAGTTCTTCTTCATGCCCGCATTTGGGGCATTTGTAGACAAATCCCTTGCCCAACCATTCCACCCCCTTCAAATTCGAGTTGACAAAGGTAATCTTTCGGGCTATACTGAAGATAGAAACGAGGGCGCTACCGGCAAACGGTTAGCCCCCCAAAGTGTTACGAGAAGTAACCGCTGGTTTGGTAGGCCGGGCGGTTACTTCTTTTTATTGGCCTGAATGAACAGGGCAATAATGGCAACGACTAAAATTCCAGTCTGGATCAGATCAGAATATGTAACCATTGTCAGCCCCCCTTTCGTAAGATCAGGGGGCCAAGAAGCGCCCCTGATTTGGTCAGGGGAACTAACCGCTTGCCGTTTATCGGTAGCGTCACTATCAGCATACCACACCATCCGACAGAACGCAACCCGCCCAAGTGGTTTCCACAAGGGCGGGTTTTATGTTCAAATATGTTCAGGGATATTGAAAACACTGAACAAACGGGAATTTTTGTTACTATTGTGTTATCTATCTTTTTTGCGGCTTATCCAAGCTACCATCAGGAAAACCAGAATTCCAAACAGTAGGCAGATCACGCATACTTGATAGAGGGAAAAGCCGGCCTGTTGATCAACAGCTTCCACCGCTGGATCAGTTTCTTCAGACGGGGCCACATTTACGGTGATATTTATATCCCCTGAACCCTCTGAAGTGGTTCCTTCCGGCTGATCCCCTCCAATCTGAATGGTTTGCTGAAAGGGTTCCCCGGTGCTTCCTGCTGGAACAACAATGGTTTGAACTTCCTGCTGACCATCAGAATCCCCGGTGTCAGGGCCTTGTGGATAGAAATTATTGACGGTGGAAGTATTATTGGAATCCACTGTGCTTGTGTATTGGGAATTATCTTCCCGTTTTGAATTGTCGGTGGTGCTGTTGTCGGTAGTGGTGGTACTGTTGGATGGGGTGTCCTGCTCCGGGTCAGGGGAAGGGGATGGTTCCAGTTCCGGCGTAGGCTCCGGCGTGGGTTCCGGCTCCGGCTCTGGTTCAACGAAGGTCATGGAATAGACAGTGTACGGGGAAGGATCAAGAGATTGGGTAAAGGTGTCCACAGCCCACCTGTTGGGGATCAGCCCATCCGGGGCATACAGTTCAATCAAATCATCGTAGCTGTCCAACAGGCCAAGCAATCCCCAACTGGTATTGACAATATCCTCTGTTTCGCCGTTGGCGGTGTTCCCATAGATTTTGCATTGGGAAATATCCAATGCGCCGCCGTTCCAAATTCCCCCGGCGTATTCTCCTGCCGTGTTCCCGGTGATAGTGCATTCGGTCAGAACGGTTTTCTGCGTGGTCAAATTACAAATGGCCCCGCCCCTTAATTCTGCTGATCCACCGGTAAAGGTACAGTTGTTCACGGTGGAAGCATTGCCGCTAATCCGTAAATGTGCGCCTTCTTCTCCTGTATTGTTAGAAAAGGTGCAGTAATCAAAGATTGCGCTTTCGTAAGAAATCGACACAGCGCCAGCGGTGCAGTTGGTGAAGGTACAGTCTTTCAAGTTGGTTGAAATAGTCACTTCCACAAAAGGCTTTGTGGTTGGGATATTTCCCCCATCAAAAGTAATCCCTTGAATGTTCACCGGGGCATCTTTGCCGGGGGAAGCTGTTCTGATCTGCCCATCCGGGCCAGTACGCAGAAGGGTTATATTCCGGGTGTTCCCAAGAACTGTTCCTTCCGGGCAGACGATTTCACAGCCTATCCCAATCACTGTGCCATCTTCCGCTTGTTCTATGGCCTGAAGCAGTTCTTCCAATGTGGAAGCCGTCACAGAAGGCACAGGAAGGCCCTCTGTGCGGCTTTGGGCCGTGGGGGTATCAGTACCTTCCCCACCAACGGAAAGCGGCGGGGAGAAAGCGCCTGTGGCCGGGGTGGTGCTGTCTGCCGCAAAAGCGGGAATGGATTGAACCAACAGCAAGGCCGCAACGATAAGAGCGGCCACAATACGGTTCCTGAAGTGTTTCTTTCTGTTCATCATGTGAACCTCCTATGAAGTTTTCCGGCGTGGGCCGTAACTCTATTATAGGGGGTGTGAACAGGGTAGAAAAATGGGGACAGAAGCTATTTTAATCCGAAATTAGGGGTGGTATAATATAAATTTTATCGCCCAATATGCCCAAGTAGGCCCCAAAGCCTTGATTTTACAAAGCTGGTGTTACTATTGTGTTGCCTAAATACGTAAAAAAGCCCCGGATCATTCGTGATCCGGGGCTATGAAAGTGGACACAGGGAATTTGTTAAAACTAAATTGGAATCATAACCATTCCCCCTGTAAGGCCGGGTTCGGTTTAATCCGATCCAGCACCACAAATTTTTTGCCCTTCTGAATCCGGGCCAAAACCACCCAATCCCCCACCACAAGGGCGTTATGAACCTTGAACTTCTTCCGTCCCTGAATGGGGTGGTTGTGGTCAATATCTTCAGCGGTGCCGCCCCCGGTGTAAGTGTCTGTTACCGGGTGGCCGTGGGTGATCACAACAGTTTGGTGGGAAACCGTCATATCAACTTCATAATCGGTCACATTGCGGGTCAGTACCAACATTTTTTCAGTGTAAATTGCTTTCTGATCCACTTGGATTTTCAGCGGGGAAGCGGAAATTACGGTTCCGAACAGAAGGTTGACCGGCTTCCCGGCTTCCACCGCTTCCACAGCGGCTTTCTTCACCAACTCCACCGCATTTGTCGGTTTAGGCATTACTCATGCACCCCTTCTTCAGACACATCCAGCTTGGTTGCAAAATCGTTGGCCCAAGCATCCATGATCCCATCCAAATCAGTGTCTTGACTGATATAGTTGGTGTTCTGTTGTTCAACCTTGATTTCAGCGGTAGTGAACCGGTTAATTGCTTCACGCTCGGCAATGTCCCGCATATAGGCCAAATCTTCTTCCGCAATATCAAGGGCATCACTCATAGCGGCGGTGTTCCCCGCCGTGTCCCCGGTGTTGCCATAGATACCATCAAGGGTGTTGCCAAGATTGAAGGCATCCAGCCCATCAGCGGCCCCCAAGCTGTCCATTGCGGAAAAGTCGAACAAGCCGCCTACGGTATCTTCCACACCTTGGCCGAACTCATAGCCCATATCAAAAGCGGCTCCGTATTCAAAACGGCCCAACTTCAGATCATCGGCGTTCAGCTTTTCCATGACTTCTTCACCCTTGCCAAAGGTGGAATCAACCCACCCGCCCAAGCTGTCACGCCAGCCTTGGACGGAACCGGCAAGATTGGAACCGAAGATGGTGTCAATGGCCGAAGCCAAAGCCTGAAGGACGGAAAGAACCGTATCTGCCAAATCGAAAAATAGGCGGGCCACAGCCGCAACCGGATCATTGAACACATTGCCAATGAAGTTGGCTACTGTTGCCACAAGGTTATAGATCATCACGAATACATCTACAACCAAATTCCACAGGGCCACAAAGATATTGCCGATGAACGCCAGCGCCGCCATAAATGCACCACAGATAATGCCCGTGGCGGAAACGCTGGTTCCGGCAAAGTGGTTGACCGCCGCCACAGCCGCATAAAACAGGGCTACAAGGGCGATAATCAGAATGATGATCCACACCAAGGGACAGGCATACATGGCCGCATTCAGGCCCCACTGTGAAGCTGTCTGTGCCATCGTTGCACCGGTAAGAGCGGAATAAACCGGAACCGCCACCATCTTTGCCAAAGTCAAAGCGCCGGTTGCCGCCGCCGAAGCCAATTCAGCACCTTTTACCAGAAGCAACCGCCCATAGTACACGCCAAGGGCGGCGGCTACCCCAAGGATAATAGGGGACAACCAAGACCAGTTATCATAGAAGGCCGCACCTACGGAAGTAACAAGCCCCAAAATTCCGCTTAACACAGAAGCCAACACCCCGAAAGCGGTCATAATGCCATCAATAAAACCTTGTACCCGCTCCGAATTGGCAAGGTTATTGATTTGGGTCAAGATCGGCTGAAGGGCAGAAATAGCCCGGTTCTGTATGGAATTCCATACCTGTTCCCAAGTTCGGGGCATGGTCTGAAATTGTGCATTCACTTCATCAGCCGCCGAAAGCAAGGCATTCTTGACAATATCAGAAGTAATCAGCCCTTCAGCGGCCATATTGCGAATTTGCCCAAGCGGAACTTCCAAATAATCTGCAATGGCCTGAATTACATTGGGGGCCTGTTCAAAAACGCTGTTCAGTTCTTCACCACGAAGAACGCCGGAAGCCATAGCCTGTGTAAGCTGAAGGGTTGCGGCTTCCACCCCTGCCGCATTCGTACCAGCAATTACAAACTGCTTGTTCAGGGTTTCAGTGAACGCAATCAGCTCATCATTGCTGGAAAAAGCGTCACCGGCCATCAGGCCCATTTGGGAAATTGCCTGTGCCGTGGTCAGGTAAGAAGCCCTTGAACGCTGGGCAGAAGCCATGATCTTCTTTTCCAGATCAGCCACGCTTCCGCCATCATCAACGATCATACTTAACCGGGCTTTATTGCTTGCCATCGTGTCAGACAGGTTTACCAGTTCTTTTACCACCGTACCAATCCCCAAAGCGGCGGCGGCTCCCTTAATCTTTCCCCAAAGACTATTTGCGGTGTTACTTCCTTCACGCATAGAATCATTGAATCGTTCCTGCGCTCGGTCTGCATGTTGAATTTCCTGTTCAATCTGATTGAAGGCAGTTTCGGCTCTTGCCAATTCTTCACGGGCATCTTGAATGGCCGAAGTATCAACCGCATTGCTGGAAACCCGTTGCATAGTTTCAAAACTGTTGATCAAAATGCTTGTGGCTCGGTGCATTGCCTGAAGGGGTCTTGTCATACCGTCATAGATTTGAATTGCGGTCTTAATTGTTGCCATGCTTTTTCACCACCTTTCGCCGCTCCAACTCTGCCATCAGGCAGTAACGGTAAATAACCTGAAGCGGCTGATTTGCTGGGAATCGCCCCAAATCATCAAGTTCTTTCCTAATCTGCCGGGGTTTCAGTTTCATAACTGCTTCTGTGGCCTTTCTGACCAGTTCATAGTGCTTGAAATCCTTATTCAATACCATGATCCCATCCGGGCCAAACTGCCCCGGAACCTGTTCAATAGGAACTTCAGGATCAGGCTTATAGCTGATCTGTGACATGAAGGGGATCAGGCTGAACCGCACCGCCCACAGATTTTTGTTGATAACTTCAATGTTCGGGTTTTCATATTTCAACATGGGTTTTCACCGCCCTTTCTTTTTTGTTCTGCCGTAGAATATAGCGGGTTCACGATTTACGGAAATTAAAGTAATTCCCGGCTCCAAAAGCAACTGTGCAAGGGCCGCTTGGGTCATTTTACGGCTGATCTTTCCCACTCCGCCTTCAGGAAGAACCATAGAATATTCCACCTGATGTTTGGGCCGGTTTGAACATCGTGACACAGGTTCACACCCCTTTTGATTTTGCTTTATTTATTCTCTCATTTTCTTTCAGCAAGGCATCTGCATCCGCAAGCAATTTATTCAACTTTTTAAGCCCAACAGGGCTGCATCTGTCGATTTTCCTGATACGGTTAGATGATAGAGCGGATAGGGAAGAAATTTCTTGAATCCCCGTTGATACTCGTTTACATTCTTCCTCGTATTCAATGCGTTTCAGGGCCAAAAATTCTGTGGAAGATGTTCCGGTGTTTTTGTAATGCCCAAAGCTCCAATAATAGGCTTGGGCACACCCATAACCGTACATACCTGCAATTTCCTTCAATTCTGCATTACGGCGCAGAAGGCCAAGCGCCCGATTTTTAACATATCGAACCCGTTCTTTACTGATTTCAAGCCGCCTTGAAAGATCATCCAGTGTTTCATCATTTCTGAATATCCCTCTGATTATTTCGGCCTGTTGGTCTTTAAGCGCTTCAACAGCACCCCAAACCGCTTCCCTGATCTGCTGTTCAGCAACATATTCTTCAAGATCAAATTCATCGGAAAGGGTATCCCCAAGGGTCAAATCTTCAGTTCCGGGAATTGTCCCATCTAAACTGACCGGCTCCGATCCAACCATATACTTCCGAAGGGTTTTAAGCTGTCCCGTTGTAATGCCAAGATAATAGCAGTATTCTTCATCTGTGGGTTCACTCCCAACTATACTTTGGAATTCGGAACGGAATTTCTGATACTTTGAAATGTCTACCAATATATGAACAGGAAGCCGCTTCAAGTTGCCGTTTTTTTGGCAGTATCTTTGGATTGTTCCCCTGATACAATCTTCAGCGTAGGTCAGAAACTTAAATCCGGTGGTTGGGTCGTATCGTTGAACCGCCTTTTCTAATCCGAAATAGGCTTCTTGTACTAAATCTTCCAGTTCGACACTTTTTGAATAGGGAAGGGCGATTTTTACAATAAATTCCCGGTTTTGCTGATACAGTTGGCCCATGTTATCCTGAACATGATCCCCGGCTTGGATCAGGGCCACCAATTCTTCATTGGTCATTGGCTCCACCTTCTTCCTATATGGGGTGTTCCCCTGAAGGCCGGGTGTAACCTTCAGGGGAACCATGAATTAGTTCAACAGGGCCTTGTACTTGGGATGAAGATTGACCATCGTTCCCCATTCGGGGCTTTCCATGATCATTGCCATAGTGTTTTTCACAGAGCATCTTCCTTCAGGCAATCTTCATGCTCTTGGTGAAATACTGCGGGTAGGTAACAGCGAATTGGGAATACATCTGCCCAAGCCGGATCATGCTTTCGGGCAAACCCAAAACATCATAAGACAGGTTTTCTTGAATTTCATGCACCCAATCCCCGCTTTTGAAAATGTAATAATTGAACAGGGAATTGGAATCCAGCAGAGAACGAATGTTTTCATAGGCGTTGAAGTAGTCGGGCAAATCGAACTTGCCAAACCCCGCAATCACTTCATCCAGCACCTTCAGGACTTCAGGATCATAGTGATCCCCAAGGCCGTTGTTCTTGGTATGGATCATATTGGCAATCAGGCTGATTTTCTTGGCCGAACCCTTCAGGGGATCAATGGCTTCCCGCAGAATTTCCGGGGTCAGGCTATACCCCATAATCTCAATGATCTTCAGGGCATTGGCAAGGGCCGTGTCATTGTCCATGTTTTCTTCAGGAATTTCTACCTTCATGTAATCGCAGAAGCCCTTGATCAGCGTTTTCAGGGCGTTGGTGTAGTTGGCGCACATAGCGTTCAAATCGTCCTTCAGCCCATCAATGAATTCCTGCTTGCCCTCCGGGGTATAGCGGCGATCAAGGTCAATCTTTGCAATCAAATTCCGGTAATCCCGGATTTCTTCATCAATGAACTTCTTCAGCAAAGCGGAAACACCATTGGCGGCGGTCTTGTAATACAGTTCCATTTCTTTCATCCTTTCTTCAAATAGTCATTCCAAATTTGGCGGACACTCTCTTTATTGCTACCCATTCCTCACTGTATGGGCTAAATGCAACAGGCACAGCCCCACAGTTGGCAGACATTTCACGAACAGTCAAAGCGGCATTTACAAGAATTTTCAGTTGATCTTGTATAGACTGATGCAGTTTATTGTTCTGCTCTCGTGTATTCTTTTCATGGGCTTCTTGTTCGGACAGCCTCTCTTGAATTCTTTCCTCAATGTACTGCAAGGCTCCATCGTTAAACATGATTCCGCCCATGAAAGTTCGGAAAAACTGGTTCTGTTCATCATCACCAACAGGAACAATTTCACCCTGTTCTTTTGCAACCAAACAAGCCGCTTCCAGAATGGTGAGTGTACGGTTATAGCCGGGGGGAACAGGTGAAAAGAACTGCTTCACAACGGCATTTAAGAAATCTTTTTCTTGTTTCGTCAAGTGCTTTCATCCTTTCTATTATTCGATAAAGTAAAACGCTTGATTTTCAAGGGTTTGAAGGCCCTTTTGTTACTACCCTGTTACTTATCGCTAAAAAATCCACTTTTCAGCGGTTGGGTTCATAAGGAACAAACCACCGGCGATCTTGATACCGCTCCACCAATTCTTCCAAACTGAACCGGCTGTGGTTTTCCATCAAGTCATTCAAGACGGGAATATCCGGGAAGGGAAATCCCTCTTTCTGAAGGCTCTGGATCAGGTCAATATACCGTTTCAACCATTTGTTCTGATTGCCTTCCTGATTGAAGCGGATAAAGGCCCTCACTTCTTCAGGGGGACAAAACCAAAGGATCGGAGCAACGGGAAGGTACATATCTGGGGCAAGGGCCATATCATCCAACAGAAGGTTGGTTTCATCGGTGATACCGGGGAACTCCAACAGATCACACAAGCTGGGGAAAGTCTTTGCAATCACTTTTCCGCTTTTTGGAAGGCCCCGATAAAGGGTTGCGCTGATTTGGCCGGATGATTCTACACGAGCAACCACATTGAAAATGGTGTCCTTTTCCCCCTGAAGTCGCTTCAGTTCTTCCAGTTGGCTCCGGGCTTCTTTCAAGTTAATCCTTCTCATTATTCATCACCGCCTTCCGCAGTTCGGCCAACTCAGCTTCAATGGCTTCCATGCTGTGAAGCTGAACCCCAAGTTCCAAAATGCCCTTGGCCGCTGATACACGGGCCGATTCATTGTTTATGGGGTTGTTCTGAATGTCCCGTAGGGTTTCCAAGGCTTCCAGCGTGTAAGCCTGTGCCTTCTGCATAGCCAAGTTGAAGCGTTCCTTTTTGGCTTCTTGGTAGGCCGCTTGGAATTCAGGTTTCTTCCGGTAACGCATCAGGGTATTGTAAGAAACCCCGGCCTTTTCTGCCGCCGCCTTCAGGTTGGGGGAAGTCAGCACACACAAGGCAATCTGTTCATAATTCCGCTTTGCCATTGGGCCACACCCCCTTTCAAAAATTACTCACATCTATGACAGAAGCGCCCATAATGGCTATTTCTATTTTACCATTTCCAGCTCGTAAAATCACTATATCTTGCGATTTTATGACATTTTTGGCCCAATTATATTCTATATATTGTGTTTTTTGTTCAGAGCAGTTCAACATAATTGAAACCGCCCAACCATTCCGGCTGGGCGGCTCCAAATTACTTTCCGTTGATGATCCTGCAAATCTGCCGGGTGTCCAAATTTTCCATTGCGGCCAATTCTGAAGGCTTTGCTCCGGCATAAAATGCTTTTTTGATCCGGCTGTTTCGGCGGGTAATCGTTTCGGCCCGTTCTCTGGAAGGCAACCGGATTCTTTTTTCGTGATACTTGGCAATCAAAGCAGTAAACTGTTCATCCCCAAGCATTTCCCGCAGATCATCCAAGAAATCCGTATTAACACTTGGCCCCATAAGTTCACCGGCTTTCTTCAGGCTCCATGATAAACACGGGATCACGCCTAATGAAAATGTGACTTTCTCCAATACGCTGAAGCCGTTCACAGTCAATATCTTCACAACAGCCAGTTTCCCGCTTGCCGTAGCCATAAGCAATATGCAACTGCCCACAATCCGGGCATACATACCAATCATGGCCCCCGTGAAAGCAAAACGGCAAAACCACCTTCAGGCCATCGGCTCTTGTCCATGTGCGGGGATCAATGTAGTATTCGTGCTTTGTCCCACGGCCCACAATCTGAATTCCATTGAAATAAATTTCCGATTCTGGGGTGTTCATAGCGTTTGAAATTAAGGTTTCAAGATATGTCATAGTCTACTACCTTTCCGCCCCCTGTCCCGGTTGTCCCGTGAAATAAGGGCTATATATTATATATTTTTTACTACCATGAAAAATTTTTTTGATGTTTTAATTTGCAATAAGAAGTTATATCAATCCGGGACAATCCGGGACAGTTACAAGAAAACCGTTTGTATCAAAGCGTTTTTTGTTGTCCCGGATATGTCCCGCTCCTGTCCCGGATGTATTACCCATCCGGGACTTTTTGCACGAAAATCTTCACCTTCTCACCCTTGATCCGCTTGTCCTTTGTTGTAAAGTTCAGTGCCTTTGAAACTTGTCTTGAAAATTCAATCCTGTTCAGGGCTTCAAAATGGTTCCGGTTGCAGAATTCATTGTACTTGAAGTAGACTTCTTTCACCGGCTCATTCTCCACGGCATCGGCCCCAAGTTCTTCAAGGAAGGCCAAAAGGGGATTGTTTTCAATTCGGTATTCTTCAATAGCCTGTTCAACCTCTTTAGACTTGGTGAAGGCTTTGTTGTTCAAAAGCCGCTTCAACCCGGCCAAACCTATCTGAATCATATATTCCATGACTTCCTGATCCTGAAGGTCATAGCGGATGTTGGGGTTGAAATCTTCATCTTCTGAAGTGAACTTGGCATCAAAAGGGACGATCACCAACCGGCGCATAACGGAAAAACTTTCCTTTGACCGCCCCAACCGGGGAATGGCATTGGCGCTGAACAACAATTTGGCGTAGCTGTCAAACTCGAAGGGGTCTTGTCCTTTGCGCTCTGCTGAAACTCTTTGCCCTGTAACCAACTTCTTGAACACCGCTACATTGGCGATGTAGTCTGAACCAATATCATCCCCGATGTTCACCAGTTTCCCGAACAGTTCAGCGGTTTTGAACCTGTCCCCCAGTTCTTTCAGGTCAAGGGAAGCAAGGTTCTGATCCCCCACCAGATACTTCAGTGCATCTAACAGGGTTGATTTTCCGTTGGCTCCCTCGCCGGTCAGGATGAATGAACCGCTTCCGCCAATCGTGTTGGAACGGTAGAAGCAAGAACCGATCATTTCTTCCAACAGTTCACGGATTTCCCGCTTACCACAGGCGATTTTGTCAAGGGTGTGATCCAGCAATTCAGAATAGGCGGCGGGGTTATAAGGCCACGGAATCTTATTGGTGATCACGATTTCTGGTGTGAAGTCGGTAAAAGAATCATCCCGGATATTGAACAGGCCGTTGCTAAAAGCGATCAGTTCGGGTGGGGCCGGTTTCTTGGAATCGCAGATCAGGTTCAGTTGCTTCAGGGTTTCTTTCCGCTGGGCATCTTTCAATGCCGGGATCAAGGTGATCATAGCCCGTTCAATGGCTTCCCATGAAGGGGTATAAACTCCGTCTTGGTAGATATGCAACCGGCCATTGACTTTGATAATGTGGGAATCCCGTTTCAGGTATTCAGCAAAGCGGTCATGCTGGAAACTCCGGCCCTTGAAGAAAGATTGCTTTTGAAATGCTTCATCCCGAAGAATCGTTTCAAGTTCCCTATCGTCCAAGGGGGCTTTCAACACATAGCGATTGATCAGCCGGATAGTTTCACGGGCTTCTTCCTTGGTGAAATCCTCGCTTTGAAGGGTCAGAATATAGTTGAATAAGGCTTGGTTCCGCCCGTCGCCTTCCCCAAGGCTTCTGAAGTCAACATCTGTTTTCACCGGGATCAGCCACTTAGGAAGGTCTTGAATTTCATCTTCCGGCCAATCGTACAGAATAGGGCGATCCTCATTCATGTACTTCAAAATTTGGTAACTGTTACGGGAACCAAGTTTCAGATCGGCTTTAAGGCCAATCGCCAAAGTCGCTTTGGTACGGTTACTTTTGACCAATTCAGGAATGTTCTTGAACAAGAAATGCTTCCCTCTGGAAGTCATATATACCCGGCATTTCAGGCCCAAAGTTTCAACGATATTCAACAGAACAACGGATTGTTCTATATCGTCCACATCAACCAAAATGGTTTCGTCCGAGAGAATACCGGCATATTCGGGAAGGTTCTTTACTTGCTCCAAGGAAAGAAGCTCTTCAGAAGTGGCGTTCTTGAAGGGCGTTAGACATCTTTTGTCCTTAGTTTGCACAAAGCCTTTGTATAACTGCACCCTGTATCACCCCTTTCTTGCTGATGAATTGTTTCATGGGTTCCGCCCCCCTCATTCCTCAACCGGGGCCAAGCTGTGGATCACGCTGACGGCCATACCCAACACCTTCAGCCGGGGCAAATCGGCGGGGCCAATGAAGATCGCTTCTTCCCTGCTGGAACCGCCTTCAAGATACAGAAGTTCAAGTTCGTGGGCATAGGAAATGCGCTTCAGGGCAATGGGGCCATTGTCAATGATCACCGCCACAAGGGAACCATCAGCGGGGAAATCTTTGACCTTCTTGAACATGATGGTATCGCCGGTATGGATACCGTACAGGCTAAAGGAATCATCAGAAGCGGTCATGCCAAAGTCAGCGTTCAAAGTAAATTCTTTCATGGTGCTACTTCCTTTCTCAATCTTCAATCAGGGTTTCCACAGGAACATTCAGGGCCTTGGCAATCTTGCCGATGGTAGCGGGTTTGCAGTTGTTTCCGTTTGCCACCCGGTAAAACTGCTGATACTTCATGTTGATTTCTTTGCAAAGTTCCTGTGTGTTTAGGCAAGCATTTGCCATTGCCATTTCCAATTTCTTCTTGCTTACAATCATGTTCTCACCTTCTTTGAAAAATTGTTACTAACGGGGTTGACAGCAAGATTTGTTGCTGATATAATCTTATCAGAAAGTTATATTGCTGTCAAGTTGTTTTGAAAGAAATTTTTGTTGCTGTCCTGCACCCTCTTGTGGTATAGTTAATATGAGGTGGTGCAAATGACCATAGGCGAAAAAATCAAAGCAAAACGGCTTGAAAGGGGCTTAACACAAAAGGCTCTTGGCGAATTAACTGGAATCGCAGAACCAACCATTAGACGGTATGAGGCGGGAAAGCTAAACCCCAAAATAGAAACAATCAGCAAAATTGCAAATGGTTTGGGGGTTACACCCGCTGAATTGATTGGCCCTGAATGGTTTGATCTTCAAATCGGGGCTGAAAATGTGAAATCCCTTCAAAGATCGGTCAACCTCCATAGTGGCATCATTGCGGCGTTGGAAGAAATCTATGGTGTTGCGGAAGAAAAGGGCATCATGGGAGAATCCGGGTTAGAATGCCCCTATTGGGTTATCGGAAAAACGCCAAACAGTTTCATCCTATATGAAAAGGACATAGAAACCCTTGTGCAATGTACCAAGGCTTTTATTCCGGCCTTGGTGGATCGGCTGAAGGACACCCGGCCCGAAGCTGAAATTGTCCAAGAGATTACAGCGGAACTCAACAAGTAAAAAAATAACCGCCCCGGTGCTGGAACACCGAAGCGGTTGTGAATATCACCGGGGCAAGGCCCACAATGACACCCATACAATGTTATTGTATCACTTGCCCTTGTGAAAGTCTACCCATTTTCACGAAAGGACAGGTGTTTTATTATGCGTGCGCCCAACGGCTTTGGGACTGTGGCCCGGTTGTCAGGGAACAGGCGAAAGCCCTTCATCATCAAAAAAGTGACTGGTTGGAATGACAAAGGCCATCCCGTCTATGACATTATCGGCTATGCGGCCACACGGGAAGAAGGGTTGATGATCCTTTCCGAATACAACCGTGATCCTTGGGATGTTGACCGGGCCAAGATCACTATGAAGGAACTGTTTGAACTTTGGAAAGAAAAGAAGGCCCCCAAGCTGGGGGAATCCAACCGTTCATCCTTGTGTTCAGCGTTCAAGCATTGTTCAGCGTTATGGGAAAAGCCCTATAAACAAATCCGGTCATACCAAATGCAAGAAACCATTGACGGTTGCGGGAAGGGATATAGTACCCAAGCGGCAATTAAAAACCTTTGGGGCCATCTTGACAGGTTTGCTCTTGAAATGGACATAATCAACCGGTGTTTTTCTGACTTGCTGACTTCTGATCCCATCCCACCAACCACCCGCCTTCCCTTCAGCAAGGAAGAAATCAAGAAGGTTTGGGAACATCAGAAAGAACCTTGGGTTGACACGGTTCTGATCCTGCTTTATTCCGGGTGGCGAATCAGCGAACTTCTGAACTTGAAGCCGGAAGATATAAACCTTCAGGCCGGGACGATGAAGGGCGGAACCAAAACCAAGGCGGGGAAGGATCGGGTGGTTCCCATTCATTCCAAAATCAGGCCCTTGGTTGAAGCCCGTCTTGCCGAAGGTGGCCCCCGGCTGATCAGCTACAATGGGCGGGTTTGCAACCAAACCCAATACCGGATTTTTTGGGCGGACATTATGAAGGCTCTTGAAATGAAACACACCCCGCATGAATGCCGCCACACTTTTGAAACCCAACTGGACAGCGCCGGGGCAAATCGGAAGTGTATTGATCTTCTCATGGGTCATGTGTCCAAGGACACGGGGAACCGGGTCTATAATCACAAGACTTTGGACGAACTGAAGGCCACGGTGGAACTTATTACATAAGTTCAAAGGGTTGAACACAGACAGTTCAAAGCACCTTGAACAGTAGCGCATTAGTAACAGATAGCCCCGGAAAGCCTGATATAACGGGCTTTTCCGGGGTTGTTATTTTTATTATACCACAGTTTTGGTTTCCCGGCGCAACTATTTTAATGACTGCCTGCCAGCTCCGACACCGTCACAAAACGGATGCCCTCTTTTTCCAGTTCCGGTGCCATTTCCGCCAAAACCTGTGCTGTCAGCACGCCCCCTTCCGGTCCCACATGACCAATGGCAACGGCGCTTCCTTTTGCTTTGGCAATGTTTGCCGCTTCCCGCAGCCGTTCCTCCACCACGCTTTTTTCCGTGGTGCTGTCCAGAAATACATCCCTCTCCAGTAAAGGTACCCCTTTTTCTCCTGCCAGTGTGCCGCATTTGCTCTCCGCCGTGGTGACGCTGTCCACAAAGACGCCGCCTTTTTCCCGTACCACATCCAGCACACAGCCCAAGGTATTCGCATCCTCCATGACTGCCGAACCCATATGGTTATTGACCCCAGCCGCTTGTGGCACCGCACAATAAGCCGCTTCCATACACTGCCGGACTTCCGCCGCCGTCATGCCCCGGCACACAGCCCCATCCCCTACCCATTCGGGTTTTCCTGTCAGGGATTCCATGGGCATATGTATGATGACTTCTTTTCCTGCCGCTTCTGCCTGTGCGGCATTTTCCGCCGTATGGGAAGAAAAAGGCAGCACCGCCGCTGTAAAAGGAATGTCCAACGCCAGCATCTCTGCCGTTCCTGCGCCGTTGTAGCCAAAATCGTCAATGATAACCGCCAGTTTTGCCTCCTCCACTGTCATTTGTGCCGCCGGTACAAAAGCCGCCTGCAATTTCCCTGCTGTCCTGCCTGCCAGAAAACAACACACAAACAGCAGCCCAATTCCCAGATATTTCTTCTTTTTCATGGCATCCACTTCCGTTTTTTACCTTTATCCTATCCTCCTTTGCTCGTCCTTATGCCTTTTGGGCAGAAAAAAAGCCGGTATCCGCTAAAGAAAGCAGATACCGACCCAATTTATGCCATACTGTTTTTCTTCCAGAACCGAAACTCTGTCCAGATGAGCACTGCCGCCAGCAGACACGCCAGCACATCGGCAATGGGTGCCGCAGCCAATGCCCCCGTCAATCCAAATCTGCCGGACAAAATCAGCGCCAGAGGAATCAGGAAGATAATCTGTCTGGACAATGCCACCAACAGGGATTTTGCGGGCTTGCCAATGGCTTGGAAAAAGGATGCCGTCACCTGAGGCAGACCATACACGAAGAAGCCCAGCATATACAGCTGGAAGCAGAACACCGCAAATTCCAGATACAGAGGTTCATTCTTCACAAAAAGCCCAGCCATGAAGCCGCCGCCCAGCTGGAAAATGCCGAACCATACAATGGAAATGATGAAAGACACCGTCACAGCCACACGGAAGGTCTGTTTCACCCTGCCATACTGTTTCGCGCCGAAATTGTAGCCATTGATGGGCTGTGTACCGGATGCCACTCCAACGAACATGGCATGTGCCACCTGATAAATCTTCATCATGATGCCGTAGCAGGACAGGGCGATTTCACTGCCGTATTTGGTCACCGCACCACAGTCTGTCATGAGATTGTTCATGACGATCTGTGTCAGCGCCGTTGCCATCTGCATGCAGAAACTGGGGAAACCCAGAGAAAGGATACTGCCGCAGGTCTTGCCGGAGAGTTTCAGGTATTTTTTATAGAAAGTGATATGTTCAAATCTGGGAATATAGGCCACGCAGATAAGTCCAGCCACTACCTGACCGATGATGGTAGCGATAGCTGCCCCTGTGACACCCATATCAAAGCCGAAAATGAAGATGGGGTCTAAAACCAGATTGATGCCTGCCCCAATCATCATACTCCGCATGGTGTACTTAGGATTGCCGTCCGAACGGATGATTGCCGTAAATGCCATATTTGCCATCTGGAAAGGCAGCCCCAGTGCAAGGATGCGCATATAAGTCACAGACAAATCCAGAACCGCCTCTGACGCCCCAAAAAGACGGGCGCAGGCAGGGCCGCCGATGATGATGACAGCTGCCAGAAGAACCCCTGCCAATATCAGCAGTACAAAGGCATTGCCAAAGGTCTGTTCCGCTTTGTCCCGTTCTTTCCTGCCCAAACAAAGGCTGATGTTGGCAGCGCAGCCGTCCCCCACCATAAGGGCAAGGGCTGCCGAAATGGTAATCATGGGGAAAGCCACGTTGGTAGCCGCCACGCCGTTGATGCCCACGGCGCGCCCCACGAAAATCTGATCCACAATGTTATACAGACAGTTGACAATAAGTGTCAACACTGTCGGTATGGAAAACTGCATCAATAGTTTACTGATCTTTTCCGTACCCAGAATGTTTTCTTTTCCCGTTTCCATGCCATTCCCTCCTCATTTTGCAGAAAAAAAAGACGCCTTTCGGCGTCCTTTTGAAATTCTTCTGTTCTCTGGACAGCCGAAAAAATCAATGTCATTTCCATTGTATTTCTTCTCCCATCCAGACTGTCTGTCGGCTTCGTAATTTCAACGAATCAGCCTTTCGGCTCGCGGGCTGTTACCGCCGGTAGAGATGCACTCGTTTCCGAAGAATCTATCTTTGTTTTTTATTTTACATCATCGGCAGGCTTTCCGCAAGCGCCGCAGAACTTTTGCCCTTCCAAAAGTGGCGCGCCGCAGCCGCCGCAGAATCTGCCCACTTCGCCGTCCGCATCGGTGACCTGTACATCACCGGCTGCTTCCGCCGCTTTCTGGGCAGCCCTTTCTGCCGCCTCCTGTGCCGCAGCTTCTGCTTCCAGACGTTTCTGCTCTGCCCGTTCCGCTTTTTCCGCTTCCCGGTCCGCCTTCACCTGTTCGATTTCCGCTTCTAATTCTTTGATGCGGTCTTGTGCCTTTACGATTTTATCACAAATGGCTGTGGCTTCTTCGTCCAGCTGGTCGCCCATGACGAATTTCGCCCAGTAATACATGCCAAGCTCCCGCTGGTACTCATTGATATTGCCTTTCTGTATGACAATATCGCTGTTGATGCGGTTGATTTCCAGTCCGTCATTTGCTTTGTCCGCCGCGGTTCTTGCCAGTTCTCCTAATTTATCCAAAAAAGCCATTTCCAGCGCCTCCTCATTTGTTCCATTTGCTTTGTATATTCGCCAAAACATACGCTTTTTCCTGCAAAAAAGCAGAAAAATGCATCTGCTTGCATGAAATTTGTATCTTTCCCCCTGTTTTTTTCCTGTCCATTAGGGAAAGCGTCCGAAAATTGCTCCTTTTCTTTGGACTTTTCCTCTAAATGCACAAAAAACAACCTTTTCCCAAAACACCTGTTTACATTGCAAAAATACTACCGTATAATGATAATACTTTATTTTGATACGGAACGTGTTATTGCAGTGAGAGGGAGTCTGAATCATGGAGTTGTTGAAACAAAGAATATTAAAAGATGGGACAGAAATCGGCACCGAAGTCGTAAAGGTAGATTCTTTTCTGAACCATCAGTTAGATATCGGTCTGTTTATGGCGCTGGGCAAGGAGATCCACCGTCGTTTCGGTCATCTGGGCATCAATAAGATCCTGACCATCGAAGCGTCCGGCATCGGCATCGCTGCCATCACCGCCATTTATTTTGATCTGGTGCCTGTAGTTTTCGCCAAGAAAGCACAGCCCAATACCATGACAGAGGAATTTTACGGCGCGCCCGTCAAATCCTTTACAAAGGGTACCGTGTCCATCGCTCGTGTATCCAAAAATTATCTCAACGCCAATGATAAAGTTTTGATCATTGATGATTTTCTTGCCCACGGCGAAGCGGCGGCAGGTCTTGCCAATCTGGTAGAACAGGCAGGCGGCACTGTATGCGGCATTGCAGCCATCATCGAAAAAGAATTCCAGGGCGGCAGCAAAAAACTCAGAGATGCCGGCTATCTGGTGGATTCTCTGGCTGTCATCACCAAAGTGGAAGACGGCAAGATTTACTTCAAAGACTGAAAATCATACACGAAACAGAGGCACAGGGCTTTTCCAAAGAAGAAAAATCCTGTGCTTTTTTCATGTTTTCTCTCCCCTTTGTCCATCCGCAAAAGACATTCCAAATTTTTGCATATTTTGTTATATCATTGTATGTTTCCATTTTCCCTTTATGAAAGAATGTCAGTTTTTTCCATTTTTCTCAACACATCCCCCTTACAACATAATATACAAAAAAATGTATGACACCCATGGTTATTTTTTCCATCTCTTTTTCCACTTACCCATTGAGAAACCATCTGCTTTTTGCTATGATGGAAGCGCATGTGCCCCTTTGATTATCATGACCAAGAGACACTGGGAGCAGATGCATTTTTTATGTTTTTGAATGGATTTATGTGAAAATTTAAGGGGGTTTTTTCTATGCTGCGAGGGTTCGCAGAAGATTTGAAGCACGAGTTTCGGGGATACAATTCCGCCGCACTGATGAAAGACCTGATGGCAGGTCTGACAGTCACCGCCGTTGCGCTGCCGCTGGCACTGGCATTCGGTGTCAGTTCCGGTGCCGATGCCGCATCTGGTCTGATTACCGCCATCATTGCCGGTCTGGTCATGAGCTTACTGGCTGGGGGATATTATCAGATTTCCGGTCCAACAGGGGCTATGGCAGCCATCCTCACTTCACTGGTGGCAGGCTATGGTCTGGACGGCGTATTCATTGCCACACTGCTGGCTGGTATTCTGCTGCTTCTGGCGGGCATTCTCCGTCTTGGGAAACTGACCTCTTTCATACCTGCCCCCGTTATCACAGGCTTTACCTCCGGTATTGCCATCGTCATTGCTCTGGGGCAGATTGACAACTTCTTCGGCACCCACAGCGAAGGCGCCTCCACCATTGCCAAACTGGCAAGCTACGGCACACTGGGCTTTCATCCCAATCTGACTTCCGTAGGCATTGGTCTCTTTGTGGTGCTGTTTATGGTGTTCTTCCCGAAAAAATGGAATGCTGTGGTTCCTGCATCTCTGGTGAGCATCATTCTCACCACTGCCTTTTCCATTTTCGTTGGTTTGGAGGTGCCCACCGTTGGCACCATCCCTCAGACCCTTTTCCCGGAAAAACGACTGCTCTTTTCCGCACTGGATTTGACCACCGTTACAAACCTCATCATGCCGGCTTTCAGTATTGCCATTCTGGGCATGATTGAAAGTTTGCTCTGCGGTGCCAGCGCAGGTCAGATGACAGGTGTTCGACTGAAAAGCAATCAGGAGCTTATCGCCCAGGGCGTGGGCAATATCCTGCTGCCTTTCTTCGGCGGCATCCCTGCCACAGCAGCCATTGCCCGTACCAGCGTTGCCATCCGTTCCGGCGCAAAAACACGTCTGACGGGTATGTTCCACGCCGTAGGGCTTTTGATTTCCATGTTCCTGTTGGCTCCCGTCATGAGCCAGATTCCCATGGCAGCCCTTGCCGGTGTCCTCATGGTCACTGCATGGCGCATGAACGAATGGAACTCTATCCTGTATATGTTCTCCCATAAATTCAAAGGGGCTATGCTGGAATTTCTGGCTACTATGATTGCTACCATCGTATTTGACCTGACCATTGCCATTCTGGTAGGCGTTGTCATCGGTCTGATCTTCCTGGTGTCCCGTCTGTCCTTCATCGAAATCAACTACGAAAAGGTAGACATGGAACGTCTGCGTGTGACAGACCCTGCCCTGCGGAATCGTTACAATAACGCCATGGTGGCTTACATCACCGGTCCTATGATTTTTGCCAACACCCAGAACGTGGCAGATATTTCCACAAAAATCGGCGACTGCGACACACTGCTCTTGTCCATGCGTGGTGTATCCAACATTGACATTTCCTGTGCCCAGACCCTCCGCACCCTCATCGGAAACCTGCGGATGAAAGGCGTAGACGTGGTTCTCTGCGGTCTGCCCTCCCGTGCCATGGAAATGATGCGCAGAACAGACCTGGACGAATATGTGGGCAAAGAAAACTTCTACTGGAGCGTAGAACGTGCCCTGCTGACAAACCGTCCCCTGCCTCCCTGCCGTCAGGACTGAAAAAACGCAGTTTCATAAGAAAACAAAAAAGGCTGAAATCCTTATCATACCAAGGATTCCAGCCTTTTTTCTTATGCTTTTTCCGCCTCGTATTCCGCTGCGCAGTTTTTCAGGATTTCATCCAGCTCCTGCCATTTCTGTTTCAGCCGCAGCGGCTTGCCTGCCTGGTCTAAGAAGCAGTGTTCAGAAACGCCTGTAAAGAGCACCTGTTCGCTTCCTGCCAGTTTCATTTCGTATGCCAGATGCATCATCATGCCGTTGTATTTCTGCACCTTTACGGTGATTTCCAGCACATCGGCAAATGTGCAGCTTTTTTTGTATCGTCCATGTACCCTTACCACAGGGGAAACAATGCCCTCCGCTTCCAGACGGTCAAAACCCCAGCCGATTTTCTCCAGAAAATCCACCCGGGCTTCTTCCATCCAGCGGATGTAATTGGAATGATGGGCAATGCCCATTTTGTCTGTTTCGTAATACTGTACTTTATGCAAATATGGTTCCATAATTCGCCTGCTTTCTTCAAATGGTTTCCTTTTTTTGTATTCGCCGCCGGTGCTGCGATTCCTTCCCACTTCTGCATATTGACATAATTTTTCCGCAAAAAGGCCGCCTGCTTTGCCAAAATTTTACAAATCTGAAAAAAATCGTTGCCAAAACATGCCGTTTCCCACTAAACTTAGAATAGAAACTTATGCCGCCGGCAGGCAGAACAGGAGGAATGTCCATTGAACGAAATTTTATTGCTGACAGGCATTGTCATCATCATCTGCATTCTGGTGCATCGTCTGACCTTTCGCCTAGGGGTGCCGTCCCTGTTGGCGTTTCTGGCTCTTGGCATGTGCTTCGGCGTTGATGGCATACTGCATATTTCTTTTAACAATTACCATATTTCAGAAGTCATCTGTTCCATCAGTTTGATTTTCATCATGTTTTACGGGGGCTTTGGCACCAATTTTGAAGAAGCCCGTTCCGTTGCCGTCAAATCCACATTGCTTTCCACCCTGGGCGTACTGTTCACCGCTGGACTGGTGGGCGTCTTTGCTCACTTCGTCCTGCATCTTCCCTGGGCAGAAAGCATGCTCATCGGCTCTGTCATCTCATCTACAGACGCCGCTTCCGTATTCAGCATTCTCCGTTCCAAAAAGCTGAATCTGAAAGACCACACCGCTTCCATGCTGGAAATGGAGTCCGGTTCCAATGACCCCATGTCCTATATGCTGACATTGCTGTGGATCACCATACTCACAGGGGATCAGGTATCTGTGCCTTTGTTGGTGCTGCGTCAGCTTGCCATTGGCAGCATTTTGGGTCTGCTGTTGGGAAAAGGCGCTGTTTTTGTGCTGAACCGCTGCAATTTCTACATCGACCAGGGGAATACCATATTCCTTCTGGCTGTTTCCGCGCTGGCTTATGCTCTGCCTTCCGCTCTAGGCGGCAATGGGTATCTGAGCGTATATCTTTGCGGCATCGTCATGGGGAACTCCTATCTGCCCCATAAACGCGATCTGGTGCTGACATTCGACGTATTGACAGGCATTGCCCAAATGGTCATCTTCTTCCTGTTGGGACTGCTGGTGACGCCTTCTCAGCTGCCTGCGGTGTTCCTGCCCTCTGTGCTTATCATGGCGTTTTTGACCCTTGTGGCAAGACCCCTTTCCGTGGCTGCGGTGCTTGCGCCCTTCCGTTCTTCCAAAGAACAGATTGGTCTGGTTTCCTGGTCTGGGCTGCGGGGAGCCGCTTCCATTGTGTTTGCCATTCAGGCAGTCCTCAGCGGCGCGCCTATGGAATACAATCTGTTCAACCTGGTGTTCTGCATCGTGCTCCTTTCCATTTCTCTGCAAGGCACTTTGCTGGCACCTATGGCACATAAACTGAACATGATCGACGAGAAAGCCGACGTCCGCCGCACATTCAATGACTATCAGGCAGAAAGCGACATCACCTTTTCCAAGATTTCCATTAGCCCTCATCATCCATGGGTAGACCATTCCCTGAAGGATGTCCCCCTGCCGCCGGAACTGCTGGTGACCCTGATCCTGCGAAACGGCGTTTCTCTGGTGCCCAATGGCTCCACCGTCCTACAGGCAGGCGACCTGCTGGTACTGGCGGGACATGAATTCGAAGACCGGGAAAACCTGACTCTCTATGAAGTTTCCATTGACAAGACCCATAAATGGAAAGACAAATCCCTGCGGGCACTGTCCCTGCCCAAAGGTACCCTTATCGTCATGATACAAAATGAAAAGGGCACTGTCATTCCCGATGGCAATACGGTCATTCATGGGGAAGATACCCTAGTCATTGCCAGATTCTGATACCAAAAAAGCTGATTCTCAAAGAGAATCAGCTTTTTTTATCTATATCACGCCTGTTCCGGCACCAGTTCGCAAACGCAGTAATCCCATTTTTCACACAGATGTTTCTGCGCCTCTTTGGCTGCCTGTCGCATACAATCCAGAGAAAGCACATCCCCTTCCGTGTGGAAATATACAGAAACCCACATTCTCCGTCCCGTGCGGGTCACATCGTAAAACACAGGCTCAAATCCATATGCCTGCAAAAGAGGCTCACAAATCCCCTTGACCTGCTCCAGTACTTTTTCATCAGGCGCAAAAAGGAAAATATCTTTCACGGCGCCAAAAAACATCTTGGCTGCCCCCGGCAGTGCGAAAGCCACCACCAGCAGTGCCACCACCTGGTCCACGTAGGGTGCCATCCACGCAAGGCTGGTATCCTTCAGTACCTTTGCGCCAAAGAACGCCGCCGCCATACCCATGCTGTAAAGGACATCCAGCCGCCACGCCATCCACTCTGTCTGCAATATGGGAGAAGCCACTTTTCTGGCACCCACATACATAACCCCCAGAATACAAAGGCTCACCAACCCCAGCAGCAGCTGGAACATGGATACGGCACCATATGCCACATGGGCGCCGCCGGAAAGCATGGTCTGGATAACATTCACTGTCAATCCTGCCATAACGGAAAGCATCATGGCAGACTTCACTGCTGTAAATACAGATTCCACCTGGGCATAGCCAAAGGGATATTTCTCTGAAATCGGTCTGTAAAAAAGAGGTGTCAAGCAGACAGCCGCTGCCATCATGAGCATTTCCGCCCCGTCATAGGCGGCATCCATGAGTACCGACTGGGAATGGCTGGCAAAGGCAAACAACAGCTCTGCCGCCACAAAACACACATCGGCAAAGACAGAGAGCTGCAAAATCCGTTTTTCCGTCTGCAATTCTTGATTTCTCGACCTTTTGGGCATCACTGCCCCTTGGGTTTGTTCCATTTTCATTCACTCCTTATAAAGACGCTTGCTGTTTTTGAAAACCATCACCGTCCCATCTGCGGCAGACCGCTGCCCCCGTGATGTTCTTCCAAATGGTTTTCTCTCGCTTTTTTGCGGCTAAGGAAGATATATTGTTGTCCCAAACCCCTTTCTTTTGATTCCTGCTTCTGATTTATCATATAAAAAAAAGAGAGAATATGGATTCTCTCTTTTTTCGTCGCATTTTAAAACTTTAATTCATCGATATCCATAGTGCCCATGGGGATGCTGTTGCCGCAAGCAGGACAGGCAATTTCCTTCTGGGTTTCCATGGTTTCCTCATCCACGTCGATTTCCTCGCCGCAGTTGGGGCAGATGAAGGAATAGAAGTACACGGGTTCTTCCGTTTCTTCTTCATCCAGTTCCATTTCTTCCAGTTCTTCATCGTCCAGGAAGGTTTCCAGCATAAATGCCATATCTTCCAGAATATCCATGATGCCATGGAAAATCTTGCCTTCTTTGGTGTCGGGATCAAACCCGCTGCCGTCGCAAAGCCCTCTCAGATATGTGATTTTCTTATCGAAATATTCCATTTATCACTGCCTCCTTCCGAAAGATTGGAAAAAAGATTAGTTGTTCACTCTGCTCAGGTATTCGCCTGTACGAGTGTCGATTTTGATGATTTCACCCTGGTTGATGAACAGAGGTACCTGAACGGATGCGCCTGTTTCAACGATAGCGGGTTTTGTAGCGCCCTGTGCTGTGTTGCCTGCGAAACCGGGTTCTGTGTCTGTGATTTCCAGTTCAACGAACAGAGGGGGTTCGATACCGAATACGTTGCCGTCATGAGCCAGCAGTTTTACGTTTTCGTTTTCTTTCACGAATTTCAGGGAATCGCCAACGTCATCAGCGTTCAGAGCGATCTGGTCGAATGTTTCGTTGTTCATGAAGTGATACAGTTCACCGTCGTTGTACAGGTACTGCATATCCATTCTGTCGATGTGTGCTTTGGACATTTTTTCAGTAGGACGGAATGTTTTTTCCACTACTGCACCCGTTTTGATGTTTTTCAGTCTTGTACGAACGAAAGCCGCACCTTTACCGGGTTTTACATGCTGGAATTCCAGTACGCTGTAAATTTCGCCTTCGTATTCCATGGTTACGCCGTTTCTAAGTTCACCTGCAGAAATCATGTTTCATTTCCTCCTCAAATTTCATCTTACGGGAAAAAATTCCCGCTGCTTTTAAAAATTATACTATATTTCTTATTCTAAAAATAAGCATATCCTATTATATTCTAATGGAAAATCAATGTTTTTTCAATACATAATCTGAAAAAAACCATCTTTTTGGCTCAGATCATGCCATTTCTCTTGAAATAAACCTGCATCACTTTCCGCTCTGCCCCGCGTTTTACCTTTGTGATGAGCTGGTCACGGTCGCAAATGGGCGCTGTCATGATACAGTACAGACCGCCTCTGTGGCCGCACCACATATCCGTAAATACCTGATCGCCTACCATAGCCGCTTCCTGGGGTACCAGTCCCAGTCGTTTCAATGCCTGTTTCATTTTTCTGGGGTTAGGCTTGCCTGCTTTGTGGATGGCAAGGGCTTTCAGGGGCTTATTGAAGCGATGTACCCTCTCTTTGTTGTTATTGGACAGGATGCACAGGCGGAAACCCATGTCCTGCATCTGGGCAAAAAAGTCAATGAGCTTTTCATCCGGGTCTGCCACATCAAAGGGCGCCACCGTGTTGTCGATGTCGAATACCAGTCCCCGTATGCCCATTTCCTTCAGCTCCGCCAAAGGCAGGTCATAAATGGACTGAATGTACAAATCAGGGAAAAAACGTTCCAGTATCATATTGCCTCCTTATATCCTCTCGTCCAGTTCAATACGCAGCAAAGCGTTTTCCTCCACCGTTCCCAGCTGCTCCCCGCTGAGATAGCGGATCATGGCTTCGTCGGCGTTTCCCGTCACGCCGTAAATCAGTTCAATGCGCTTGGTGCGGAGCAGGGTTCTGCCTGCCGACCGGATATTGGCGCAGAGCACCACATTGATGTCCTGTTCCGTGAGAAACTCCGCAATGGTCTTGTCCCCCAAGGGCACCATTTCTTTTGCCTTCACCAGTTCGATTTCCACATCATAGACCGTAAATTCTTTCGTTTCGCTGTACCGGAGAAAAATCTCCCCGTCCTTTGTGGGAATGGCAACCCGCATGGCCCACACCTTCCTTTCTTTGTCCTATTGTATCCATCCTTTGGGGGCGTGTCAAATTTTCCCGAAATTTTTTTTGCGTATTTCACCGAAAAAGGGTAAAATAGGAACGAATACAGAAGGTTACATCGAAAGGAGATTGAAATATGGACCCTAGAATTGAACAATTGGCTTATAATCTGGTGCATAATTCCTGCCGCCTGCAAAAAGGCGAAAAAGTCATGATTCACCAGAACGGCATCCATCCGGCGCCGCTGGTAAAAGCCATCATCAAAGAAGTATACAAAATCGGTGCAACACCCTTTTTGCAGCTGATGACAAACTCTCTGGAACGTGAACTGCTGCTGGGCGCCACAAAAGAACAGATGGAACTCATGGCAAAGGCAGACAGCCTGCTTATGAATGAAATGGACGCGTTCATCGGCGTTCGCGGTGAGGATAACATCACCGAACAGGCAGACGTACCCAACGAAAAACAGAGCATTTACGAAAAATATTACTCTGCCCCTGTTCACCACGAAATCCGCGTACCCCATACAAAATGGGTGGTACTGCGCTACCCCACCAACGGCATGGCACAGTCCGCACACACCAGTCTGGAAGACTTTGAAGATTTCTACTTTAATGTATGCAATCTGGACTACGGCAAAATGTCCAAAGCCATGGACAGCATCGTTGACCTGATGAACCGCACAGACAAAGTTCGTCTGGTGGCAAAAGGCACCGACCTGACATTCTCCATCAAGGACATTCCCGCAGTGAAATGCGCCGGCACCTGCAACATTCCCGACGGCGAAATCTACACCGCCCCCGTTCGCGACTCCATCAACGGCGTTATCACTTACAACACCCCTTCCGAATACAACAGCTTTACATTCGAAAATGTAAAACTCACATTCAAAGACGGGAAAATCGTCGACTGCGACGGCAATGACAAAGAACGTCTGGAACACATTTTCAACACCGACGAAGGCGCAAGATATGTGGGTGAATTTGCCATCGGCGTAAACCCTTATATCACAAAGCCCATGAACAACATCCTGTTCGACGAAAAGATTGCCGGCAGCATCCACTTCACTCCCGGTAACTGCTACGACGACGCACCTAACGGCAATAAATCCGCTATCCACTGGGATTTGGTGCTCATCATGACACCGGAATACGGCGGCGGCGAAATCTGGTTCGACGATGTGCTCATCCGCAAAGATGGACGTTTCGTACTGCCTGAACTGGAATGCCTGAATCCTGAAAATCTGATGTGATTTTGTTTCGGCAGGAAACATAATATAATAGTAGAAACAGCCTTTCTCAAACAGAGAAAGGCTGTTTTTTTGCATATTTTAAAAATTAGGGGCAAATTCTGCCCTTTCTACTCTTTTTCCAGACAAAATCTCCCCATATTGTCGTTTCCGACTCTCCCAGTCCGCACCGGACTGGCGAAAAGGTTTCCAAAGGGGAAATCTTTCCCTTTGGTCGCCTGTGGGGGTTTGGGGACCATGCGAAAGGTCCCCAAGTTTTGGGTACTTTTGCGCCAAAAGTACCTCTCCGAAGGACACTAGCCCTTAGGGGCATCTTCATAAGAAAACAAAGAAAGCTGAAATCCTTTTCATATATGAAGGATTTCAGCTTTCTTATTTTTACTAGTTTATAATGGATATGTTTTCTTATGAAGACAGCCATCGCAATTCCCCTTAAGAAATCAAGAAAAAAGAAAACCAATGTTTTCTTGAGGGGAAGTTGCTTTAGATATCCGTTTTCTGTACCTTTCGCCGCTCTTAACAACAAAAAAGGACTGTCCCAAGACATAGACACTCCTTTTTCTTATTTCTTCTGTTCTTTTTCGTCACTCAATCCCAGAATATAATCGGTGCTCACCTGATAATATTCCGCCAGACGAATCAACGCCCACACAGGAATTTCATAAATCCCTTTTTCATATCTTCTGTAAACTTCCCGTTTGCAGTTCAGCACATCAGCAATCTCCTGCTGCGTTTTGTCAGCATCAATTCTTAAATTTTCCAGTCTTGAAAATACCATATCCATCACCACTTATATGCTACTATTTTGTTGCACGTTAAGTGGGAATATGCTACAATATTGTGGCATAGAAAGAAGGGATTTTATGGTTCTTTATGAAGAATTGCTTTTACATCTCTTACAAACACAGCCTCGTATGGAAATCACCTTTCCCGATTTAGACATTTCTCCCAATGTATACATAGAAAGCAGATGCTATCAAGCTTTGCAGAAAATCCGTGACATCCTTCGGGACGACAGTCTGACGGACAACGACTGTTTTTCCAAAATCGAAGCCATTGTCTGCCTGCTGGAAGAAATGGGCATTGATACGGGAAACCGTCACGACTTTGGCTGATTCTCATAATATTTCTCCTTTTGCCTGTATATCCGTTGACAGAAAAGCCCAAAATATAGTAAAATGCAAGGGACAACAGCAATGAAAAGGAGAGTAGGCGGCACAAAATGCCACAGAGAGCCCCGGCAAGCTGAAAAGGGGCGCAGGAATGACGCTGAACATGGCCTTGGAGCTTCGCACCGACTGCTTTTGCATAGGCTGCGACGGGTTGCGCCCGTTACTGCGTGAGGGTATTTATTGTACCTGCTGAGGTCTTTTTTGTGAAAAAAAGATAAACTAAGGTGGTAACACGGTCACTTCCGTCCTTTGCAGAAAGGGCGGTTTTTTTTATTGTGTGCCATCTTCCATTTTTGTAGAAAACCATTGAAAAGGAGAGATATTTGTGGCAAAAGAAAAATTTTATATCACCACACCCATTTACTACCCCAGTGATAAGCTGCATATCGGTCATTCCTACTGTACCGTTGCAACAGACACCATGGCACGTTACAAAAGACTGCGTGGCTACGACGTTATGTTCCTGACAGGTACCGACGAACACGGTCAGAAAATCGAACGTATCGCCAACGGTCAGGGCATGACACCCAAGGAATACACCGACAAAATCGTCAAAGGCATCAAGGAACTGTGGAGCACACTCTGCATCTCCTACGATAAATTCATCCGTACCACAGACGATTACCATGTAAAAACCGTTCAGAAAATCTTCAAACAGCTCTACGATCAGGGCGACATCTACAAAAGCTCCTATGAAGGCTGGTACTGCACACCTTGCGAATCCTTCTTCACAGAACATCAGCTGGTAGACGGCAAATGCCCCGACTGCGGCCGTGATGTAGAACTGTTGAAAGAAGAAAGCTATTTCTTCCGTCTTTCCAAATATCAGGACAGAATCATCAAATACATGGAAGAAAACCCCGAATTCCTGCAGCCCAACACACGCCAGAACGAAATGATCAACAACTTCCTGAAACCCGGTCTGGAAGATCTGGCTGTTTCCCGTACCTCCTTCAAATGGGGCGTACCTGTAGAATTTGACCCCGGACACATCGTATACGTTTGGGTAGACGCGCTGTCCAACTATATCACTGCTCTGGGTTACGGCACAGAAGACGACAGCCTGTTCAAGAAATTCTGGCCTGCTGACGTACACGTTGTAGGGAAAGAAATCGTACGTTTCCACGCCATCATCTGGCCTGCAATGCTGATGGCTCTGAACCTGCCTCTGCCCAAACAGATCTTTGGTCATGGCTGGCTGGTTATCAACGGCGGCAAAATGTCCAAATCCGTTGGTAACGTTGTAGACCCTAACGTACTGGTTGACAAATACGGCGTAGACGCCATCCGTTACTTCCTGCTCCGTGAAATCGCATTCGGTCAGGACGGCAACTTCAACAACGAAGCTCTGATTCAGCGTATCAACTCCGACCTGGCAAACGACCTGGGCAACCTGGTTTCCAGAACCGTTGGTATGATTGACAAATATTTCGGCGGCACACTGCCCGCAGACCGCACTGTAACACCTTTTGACGAAGACCTGAAAGCTGTTGCACTGGCTACCACAGAAAAAGTGGAAAACGCTATGGAAAAAATGTTCTTCAGCGATGCTCTGGTAGAAATCTGGAATCTGGTTCGCCGTACAAACAAATATATCGACGAAACACAGCCTTGGATTCTGTGCAAAGACGAAGCAAAGAAAGCAGAACTGGCAAACGTGCTGTACAATGTTGCAGAAAGCATCCGTATCATCTCCATCCTGATTCAGCCTTTCATGCCCAACACACCTGCAAAAATCTGGGCACAGTACAACATCACAGAAGGAGACGCAACTGCTTGGGACAGCACAAAGACATGGGGCGTACTGCCTGCTGAACTGAAAGTACAGAAAGGCGAAACACTGTTCCCCAGAATTGATATGAAGAAAGAACTGGCAGAACTGGAAGCAGCTATCAAAGCTTCTCAGGCAACATCCGTTGCAAACCAGCAGAAAAAAGAAGCAGAAAAGAAAGCAGAAGCGGAAAGCGAATACCCTGCAGAAATCACCATCGAAGACTTCTGCAAAGTACAGCTGAAAGTGGGCGAAGTGCTGGAAAGCAAAGAAGTGGAAGGCTCCAAAAAACTGCTGCGCAACGTGATCAAAATCGGTGACGAAGAAAGAGTCATCTTCTCCGGCATCAAAGACGCTTATGCCCCCGGCGAACTGGTAGGCAAACGCGTTGTGGTTGCTTATAACCTGAAACCCAGAAAAATGATGGGTGAAATGTCTTACGGAATGATTCTGTGTGCCGAAGACGGAGACGGCAAACTGAGCGTTCTGACAACAGACGACAAAGACTTTGCAAGCGGGAGCAGCATCAGCTGATGTATTTCGAATCTCACGCACATTATGACGATAAACGCTTTCGTGAAGACAGGGAGAAGCTCTTAGAGCTTCTCCCCTCTTGCGGTATTGACCATGTAGTCAATATTGGCTGCGACCTGAAAAGCTCCAAAGAGAGCATCCGTCTGGCTGAAAAATATGACTACATTTACGCATCCGTCGGCGTACACCCTCACGAAGTCAGCGAAATGACCTCCCAGACCATCGAAGAACTCCGCCGCCTTGCGGCTCACGAAAAGGTGGTTGCCATCGGCGAAATCGGTCTGGATTATTATTACGATTTCAGTCCCAGAGAACTGCAGCAGTTCTGGTTCCGCCAGCAGCTCCGCCTTGCAGAATCTGTTAACAAACCTGTAATAATTCACTCCAGAGATGCTTCTCAGGAGACCTTTGACATCATCAAAAGCAGCCCCATCCGCCGGGGTGTCATCCACTGTTACTCCGGTGCATGGCAAATGGCGCAAGATTATGTCAATATGGGCTTTTTTATCGGTGTTGGGGGGGTAGTGACCTTCTCAAACGCCAAAAAACTGGTGGAAGTGGTGGATAAAATCCCCATGGAAAAAATTCTCATCGAAACAGACAGCCCTTATCTGGCACCCAACCCCAACCGCGGCAAACGTAACGACTCCAGAAATTTACAATTTGTTGTCGAAAAGATTGCGGAAATTAAGAAATTATCACCGGAAGATGTCGCAAAAATTACGTTTGATAACGCAAAATCGCTCTTTTTTTAAAAAAGGGTTGCATAATTGTTACAAATATGTTAATATAAGCAACGTAATAAAAATGAAGGTATATCGTTATGGTATATCTTCATTTTTTGCAGTTGTGAATTTAACGAAATTTATCGATAGAAGTGACGACTTCCATCCCTTACGACTGCGATACCGAATGACCCCTAAGGTCTTTCGGGAAAGGCATAAAATCTAATGTCTATCATCTGAATACGAGAGGAACGCCAGGCGGCCTTGGAGAAAAGACGCAGAATTTTTTCCGAACCGTCAACCCCAATCCTTTTCGGCTCCCACTCATTTTTACCCACAAAAAAGAGTGGTACAGAAAAAAGGAACCAACGTTCAAGGAGGAAAACAATGAAAAAACATCTTAGAGTATTTGCTATCGTGGTATCTATTTTAGCAATCGGCTGCGGCACAGCGTCCGCTTATGACAAAAACACACAGTCCGTATTACTGGATATGGACGGTGTACCCCGCATGGTGACAACAGATAAGACGACGGTCGGTGAACTGATGGCTGACCTTGCGGAAAACGTGGAAACAGAATACATCGTAACAAACGCAGATGAAAGCGATGTACTGGTAGACGATATGGAGCTGACTCTCACATCCGTAACAGAAAAAACAGTTTCCACAACAAAAACAGTGCCCTACGAAACAGTAGAACGCACAAACAACAACCTGAAAAGCGGTGAATCCCGCGTGGTACAGGAAGGTGTCAACGGCACTGCAACTGTTATCAACAAAGAAATCTATCACGGCACAGAACTGGTAGAAACCGTTTTCGTAGAAGAAAAGGTTGTTACCGAACCCGTAGATAAAATCGTGGAAGTAGGTCCCGAAAATGTGATCGCAGGTTACACCTACTCCAAAGCAATCAATGTAAAAGCAACAGCCTACACACCTTATGACGCAGGCTGCACCGGCATTACAGCCACCGGCATGAAAGCCGGCAGAGGCGTAGTAGCCGTTGACCCTAAAGTAATCCCTCTGGGTTCCAGAGTATACGTGCCCGGTTACGGCGTAGCCATTGCCGCAGACACTGGCGGCGCCATCAAAGGCGGCAGACTGGATGTATGTGTGGACAGCGTTTCCGAAGCATACAGCTGGGGCGTTAGAAATGTAACCGTATACGTTCTGGAATAAGACCCATTCATATAAAATCAAACATCATATACCACAAAAAATAGCAACAGCGTCCGAGTGTATCGGGCGCTTTTCTTTTTGTCTTTTCTCTCGCCCTTCAAACTCCTCTCTTCCTGGAAAAACAGCCCCTTTTTCCACAAAAATCCCTTTCTCCACAGACTTTTGTATCTTGTATACATCTATTTTCCATTATAAGCCCCTCTCAGGGGTTTTTACCCCCTTCCATGAAACTTTCCCCATAAAATATAAAAACGCCTCTAAAAACCCCCTTTTTGACGTTTTCAAGCTAGAGTATCCCCTTTACGCTTTTTTCCATAGAAAAAGGAACATGGATTTTCCATGTTCCTTCTGGATTTCCTTATTTTGTACTATCTACAGTGATGGTCTTTGTAGCATCGTCCCAGCCTACAGCAATATCCATCAAACTGCACAGGTCACGCAGTTTGAAGTATGTACTGCCGTTGATGGTGTAAGCAGGCATTGCGTATTCCATCCAACCTCTGTATACAGGTGCAGCGGAAGGTAATGCCTGTTTTGCGGTGCCGTCCCCTGCTGCCAGTTCGCCGCCTACTGCCACGTAAGCTGTACCGCCCTGCAAACTGATGGCTTTGGCGTTTGCATCCCAAGTCACATTAAAGCTCTTCGCTGTGCCGTTGACAGCTGCCGCTACGTCACGCAGTTTGAAATATGTATTGCCGCCGATGGTATAAGCGTCAAAAGCCACTTTCTTGCCATTTACCAGCACTTTGGCTGTACTGGGCACAGCTGTGGTATACTGGGGCTTTGTGAGGCTTGCCGCTGTCTGTCCATTGCCTTCCACCACCAGATATACTTCCGCGCCGCCTGCAATGGCAGGATACATGCCAAGGGCACGATAAATGCCGGGTTCATTGATGGTATAAGTGGTGCCAACTTGCACGCCAGCATCCCCCTCGCTTTCAAAATGGAGAGCGTCCCAGCTTTCCTGTGTGTAACCATCAGGAAGCATGACCCCCTGGGCAGCCAGCGCGTTTCCGGCACTGAGATACTTTGTCACTTCAAAAGTCTGCAGCTCGTCCACAGAACTGACTTTCACAGGTGCCTGACACACATAGGCTTCCTTTCCAGCCACAGTGGTCTTGCCTGTCACGTTGGAGATGCTGAACTGATATTCAGCCGCTTCCCCTTCCATTCTGTCATAGCCGTCCACCTGCACGGTTTCTGCCCCGAAAGCTGTCACAGGCAGTGCCATGGTCAGCACTAGTGCCGCAGCCAGCACCCTCATACTTCTTTTTTTCATAAATAACCCCTCCTAATACATAAACATTTTTTTGTATCCACACAGATACAAGCCCATTATAACAAGGAAAGTGTTCCTCCACAAGAACATTTTTCCTCCCCATAAAAAAACATCGGCATACTCTAAAAACTGAGCATACCGATGTTTCTATGTTACAGTTCGATGATTTCCGCGTTTTCCACGGCTTCTTCCAGATATTTGTCCAAATCTGTCAGCTTCCGTTCAATACGTTCAATGACATTCAGACGAGGTTTGATCTGGGGATGTTTTGCTACGAAAATGGTACAGCAATCTTCGTAAGGACGAATGGAAATGTCATAGGTGCCAATCTTGGTACCAATGTTGATGATTTCCTGTTTATCCATACCTGCCAGAGGACGCAGTACGGGCATATTGCAGACTGCGTTGATGGCATAGATGCCCTGCATGGTCTGGCTGGCTACCTGACCTACACTTTCGCCGGTGATCAGGCTCCATGCGCCATCTTTTTCGGCGATTTTTTCCGCCGCACGCATCATAGCACGTTTCAGATGGATGGTCAGCTTATCATGGGGCACATTTTCCAGCAGATACAGCTGCAAATCTGTGAAAGGCACTACATAGAGCTTAAATTCGCCGGTAAAGTCCGCAATGCGTTTTGCCAGGTCGATAACCTTCTGTTTTGCCCATTCGCTTGTATATGGAGGGCTATGGAAGTATACGCCTTCCACTTCTACCCCACGTTTTGCCATCATCCATGTAGCAACAGGGCTGTCGATCCCGCCGGAAAGCAGAGAAACGCCCTTGCCGGAACTGCCGTAGGGCAGACCGCCGTAAGTCTTGATGATTTTGGAATACATGTAAATGCGGTTACGCACTTCGATGTTCAGCACAACGTCAGGTGTTTTTACGTTTACAGTCATGTTCGGCATGTGGTCGAGGATGTATTCCCCTACATCTGCCGCAATCTGCATAGATGCCACGCCAAAACCCTTATTGGAACGACGGGCGTTTACCTTGAATGTCATAGGCTTATCGCCGTAGAGCTCCTGCATGTGGCGCAGAGCTTCTTCCTTGATGGCGTCCATGGACATTTCCTGCAACCGGATACCGGGGCACAGTGCCACCAGACCGAAAATAGGCTCTACTCTGGGAATCACCAGATCATAGTCCATTTCGCCGCCACGGTCTTCCACAATGAGGCGACCGGGTTCTCTTACGACATAATAATTTCCCACAGGGTCCAGATTTCTGCGAATCGCCAGAATCAGACGATTGATGAAGATATACTGGTTATCGCCACGCATGGCAATTTCCCCGAATTTTACAAGCAATACTTTATCCGCCATACTTCCTCCTTATCTCTGTCGGTTGATTTTACGCAGGAAAGGTACGGTTTCTTCCAGCGCTTTCAGACATTCTTTGGCTTCTTCCACAGTGTTGTAGCGGCAGAAGCTGAAACGTACCGCTCCTTCGATTTCTTCAAAAGGCATACCCATGGCTGTCAAAACAGGGCTGCCGATTTTCTTTCTGCTGTCGCAGGCAGAACCTGCGGATACGAAAATCCCCTTGCTTTCCAGGCTGTGCAGCAATACTTCACTGCGCAGGCCTTTGAATGTCACATTCAGTACATAAGGGCTGGCTTCTTCCAGTCCATCCCCGTTGACCTGTGTGTCAGGCATTGCCAGAATGCCGTCCATAAGGGTTTTCTTTACTTCTTTCACATGTTCGATGCTTTCTTTCATGGAACGGAAGGCAACGTCTGCCGCTACCCCCAGACCAGCCACGCCAGCGCCGTTTTCTGTACCTGCACGCTGACCTTTCTGCTGACCGCCCCCCAGAATGAAGGGACGTACTTTCAAGCCTTTGCGCATATAGAGCATGCCTACGCCTTTGGGGCCATGGATTTTATGGCCGCTCATGGTCAGCAGGTCGATTTTCATTTTCTGTACATCAATGGGGTATTTGCCGAAAGCCTGTACGGCGTCCACATGGTACAGGGTATTGGGATTTTTTTCTTTGATGAGTTTCCCAATGGCTGCCGCATCCTGAATGACACCGGTTTCGTTGTTCACCAGAATGGTGCTGACCAAAATGGTGTCAGGACGGATGGCATTTGCCAGTTCTTCCAGAGAAATATGTCCCTTTTCGTCTACACCCAGCCATGTAACTTCATAGCCTTTTTCTTCCAGATGCTTCATGGGATTTTTTACAGCGGGATGTTCAATGGCTGTGGTGATGAGGTGTTTGCCGTTTCTGGCATAGCCTTCCGCTGTGCCGTAAATAGCCCAGTTATCCCCTTCTGTGCCGCCGCTGGTGAAGAAAATTTCTTCTTCTTTGGCACGGATGCCGTTGGCAAGGATTTCCGCCGCTTTGCGGATTTCCTTTTCCACTTCCAGCCCCATGACGCTGACGGAAGCAGGGTTCCCAAAGTTTTCACACAGCATATAGGTCATTTTTTCCGCCACTTCGGGCAGCGCTCTTGTGGTGGCAGCATTATCGAAATAAATCATTTCTCTTTCCTCCTTAGCCCAATTCATATAACAACAAGGCAACGGTGGTCATGCCCGCCGTTTCCGTCCGTAAGATTCGTTTGCCCAGTGTCACCGGCAGAATGCCTGCTTCCTGTGCCAGCTGGATTTCCTCCGGCGCAAAACCGCCTTCGGGTCCGATAAAGACCCCTACGGTCTTACCGGAAAAGCCCTGCACAAACTGGCGGATGCCTCTTTCTTCCTCTTTTTCATAAGGAATCAGTGCTCCATCCAGTTTTGCCGCTTCCGCCACAGCCTCCTTAAAAGTCAGGACGCTTTCTCCCATCTGAGGGATGATGCCACGTCCGCTCTGTTTGGCGGCGGCTTCGGCGATTTTCTGCCAGCGTTCCAGCTTCTTGCCTTCTTTTTTGTCCAGCTTCACAATGGCTCTTTCCGTAGAAACGGGCACGATTCGCTCAATACCCAGTTCTACGCATTTCTGGATGATCCATTCCATTTTATCCGCTTTGGGCAATCCCTGATAAAGGGTAATCTTCGTTTCCGGCTCCACGTCGCAGGGGGCGGAAGACAGGACTTCCGTCACCACGCCACGTTCCAGAGAAAGGATGCGGCACTGATAGTCCGTTCCTTCCCCGTCACATACAGTGATTTCTTCCCCTTCTCTTGCCCGGAGCACGGTCTTGATATGTTTTTCGTTTTCCCCTGTCAGGGTGATTTTCTTCCCCACAATGTCCTGTGGTGTCACAAAAAATTTCGGCATGGCTTATCCCTCATAACGGGTAGCAATGGCAACCCAGCTTGTTTTTTCCTTGATGTCCAGCACAGCAAAACCTGCGGCTTTCAATGCTTCCAGCACATCTTCCTTACGCTCAGTGATGATGCCGCTGCACAGGAAAATGCCGCCGTCTTTGATGTAATCAGGCACCTGTTTTGTCAAAGCGATGATAACGTCTGCCACGATATTGGCAGCTACCAAATCGTATTTCTTGCCGCTGTAAGACGCCTGCAGTTCTTTGTCTTCCAGAATATTGCCGGCTTTTACATGGTAACGGCTCCGGTCGATGTCGTTTCTATCGCTGTTTTCATAAGCGATCTGGATAGCATTGGGGTCAATATCCACAGCGTCTGCTTCTTTTGCATCCAGCAGCAGAGAAGCGATGGACAGGATACCGCTGCCGCAGCCAATATCCAGTACCATATCATCTTTCTTCACATATTTTTCGATAAGCTCCATACACAGCTGTGTGGTTTCGTGGGTGCCTGTACCGAAAATATGACCGGGGTCGATTTTCAGGATGATTTTATCTGTCTGGGCAGGCAGTTCTTCCCAAGAGGGCTTGATCATGATTTTATCGCCGACGGGGAAGGGTTTGAAATATTTCTTCCAGTTGTTTGCCCAGTCTTCTTCCGCTACGTTTTTCATGGTCACTTCCAAAGAACCCAGATCCAGTTCTTTTTCTGTTTCTTTCACGCTCTGCAGTGCACTTTTGATCTGGGACAGCTGTTCTCTGCCGTAGAGGTTATCACGCAGGAAAAAGGTGATGCCTGTGGTCTGTTCCTGTTTTTCTTCCACCAGTTCATCGGCAACATAGTCCCATTCTCTATTGGGATTTTCCAGAAATTCCGCAAAATCCGCTTCGTCGTGAATCATCAGCCCATTCAGGCCGCACTGGTACAGCACGCCTTCCACCGGCTCCAGCCCCATCTGGGATGTGGCTACAAATACTTCGATCCATTCCATTGTCTTCTGCCTCCTTATTGTCCGTTCCACTACGAAAAAAATCCGACACGTTGTGTCGGCTGAGGGTGTCGAAAAAACCGACACCCTTCGTCAAAATCAGGATTTTGACGAGGTTACTGTATGTATAAACAGCACGTTCCATCGGCATAAAAATGCCTTGAAACGTGCTGTTTTCCTCGTCGGAAGTAAATTCCGACTGCGGATTTCATTTGGGACACGCTTCGTTTCCCAATCCCTTCCGCAGTTCTGCAAAAGTGTAAACTCCAGTTTTTGACACCCTGATCCGAAACGTTATGTCGGCTTTTTCTACCTCACCTCTGCCTGAATGTTTCTTATTTTTCATACATGCGGCAAACTTCCCGGTAGCTTTCCGGTGTGCCGATGTCATAACATTCTCCGGAGAATGTGTAGGCGTACACGTCTTTGCGTTTGTACAGCCATGCGGGGAAGTTCCCCGGTGCGTCGGGATTGTTGCCCCCGTCCAGATATTCCCGGAACATGGGCACAGTATCCCGTTTGTAAAGGTATGTGGCAAATACCGCTGTGTCGGACTTGGGCTGTTTGGGTTTTTCCTCAATATCCAGCACCTTGCCGTTTTCATCCAGTAGTGCCACGCCGAACTGGGACAATTCCTTTTTGTTGGGCCATTTCTTGACGCAAACACAGTCATGGTCTTTTTCCCGGTAATAATCCACATAATCCCGCAGGGAGTAAGTGAAGAAGTTATCTCCGGCAATGACCAGCAGTTCGTCGTCGATGTTTTTCTCCGCGATGACAAAGCCAATGTCACCCACAGCGCCTTTTTTGTTTTCGTCGCTGGTGGTGCCGTCATCCAGCACAGAAATGGGGGTTTTCCCCGGCGCTGTCTTTGCCCAGTCTGTGAAATGCTGAGCAAAACGGCTGTTTGTCACCACATAGATTTCATCAATCTCAGAAATGGTGTTCAGTTCGTCTACGATATAATCAATGATTGGTTTTTTGTTGATTGGAAGCAATGCCTTTGGCGTATTGATGGTCAAAGGATATAATCTGGTGGCATAGCCTGCCGCCAATATAATTGCTTTCATGAAATCACTCCTCTTTCCTCATCAGAAGTGTCCTTCTTCGCCAAACAGACTGTCACAAACAGCCTGCATGTTCTTGGGCAAAGGCGCCGTCATCTGTTTTCCGTACAAATAGGACAGGAAACCTTCTTTTTCCTTCCAGACGATTTTCCGGGCATGCAGACATTGATTGGAAATGGCAAACTCCCCTCTGACCTTTCGGTTCGTTTCGGCATCGCCATATTTCCTGTCACCCAAAACGGGATGACCCATAGCCTGCATGTGGGCACGAATTTGATGGGTCTTTCCGGTGATGAGCTGCAATTCCAGCAAAGTATAGTCCTTTGTGTGGGCAAGGGGGCGGTACTTTGTCAGGGCACGGCGGTATCCCGCTTTTTCCTGATGGCTTGTCCGCACCTGATTATGCTCCTCATCCTTGGAAAGATACAGGTCGATTTCTCCCGCTTCTTCCACTACGCCTTTTACCAATGTAACATAATATTTATCCATACGCCGGCTGCGAATGGCTTCATTGACTGCCTGCACGGCACGGAGGGTTTTCCCTGCCACCACAATGCCGCTGGTGTTTCTGTCCAGACGGTTGCAGACTGCCGGTGTGAACGCGCTTTCCGCAGAAGGCGTGTATTGTCCTTTTTCGTAGAGGTAATACAAAATCTGGTCTGTGAGGGTATCCCGATCCTCCGCTTTTTCCGGATGGGTCAGAAGCCCGGCGGGCTTATTTACCACCAGAATGTCGTCATCCTCGTAAACGATGCCGAAGTGACGCTCTGCCACAGGAACGGTCTTTTCCTCCATAAATCCTGCCATGGTTTCTTCCGCCAGATACAGCTGGAGGGTATCCCCCTCCAGCAGCATCTCGCTGCCCTCTGCCTTGCCTTTGTTGAGCTTGATGCGTTTTTTCCGCAGCATTTTATAGACAAAGCTTTTGGGCGCTTTGTTGAAGTATTTCAGCAGATATTTATCCAGTCTTTGGTTTTCCTCATTTTTGGTGATCTTGATCTCTTTCAATTCTCCCAAACTCCTTTGAGAAATCCTCCCCAGCTCGTTTTTAGCTGTGGATCCAAGCCAGATATGCACTGATGAAGTTGTCGATGTCGCCGTCCATGACTGCCCCTACGTTACCGGTTTCTTCGCCGGTACGATGGTCTTTGACCATGGTGTAAGGCATGAATACATAGGAACGGATCTGGCTGCCCCAGCCGATTTCTTTTACATCGCCACGGATTTCCGCCAGTTTCTGCATCTGTTCTTCGATTTTCAGTGCCAGCAGTTTACTTTTCAGCATTTTGAACGCACGTTCCTTATTGCTGAACTGGCTTCTTTCATCCTGACACTGTACCACAATCCCTGTAGGGAAGTGGGTGATACGGATGGCAGAAGATGTTTTGTTGACATGCTGACCGCCGGCGCCGCTGGCACGATATGTGTCGATACGGATGTCGTCGGCTTTGACTTCGATCTCATTGTCGTTTTCGATTTCCGGCATAACATCGCAGGAAGCGAAAGACGTATGACGTCTGCCGGAGCTGTCGAAAGGAGATACACGCACCAGACGATGGATGCCTTTTTCGGACTTCAGATAGCCGTAAGCGTTTTCGCCGTTGACCTGAATGGTAACGGATTTCAGACCTGCTTCGTCGCCGTCCAGCATATCCAGCACTTCCACCTCAAAGCCTGCTTTCGCAGCCCATTTGGTGTACATACGGAACAGCATGTTGGTCCAGTCGCAGGCTTCTGTGCCGCCGGTACCAGCGTGGAGGGTAACAATAGCGTTGTTGCGGTCGTATTCCCCGTCCAGCATGGTGGCTACGTGAAGCTGTTCGTATTCCTCCAGGAAGGAATCGTTCATTTCCTTGACTTCCTCGTAGATGCTTTCGTCTTCTTCTTCGATGCCCATTTCAATGAGCGTGAGGATATCCTCGTATTTGGTCACAAGACCTTCATAATGTTCTACCTTGTTTTTCAGCGCTTTGAGCTGCTGCAAGGTTTTCTGGCTCTTCTGCATATCGTTCCAGAAATCAGGATCGGCAGAAAGTTCTTCCAGTTCGGCTATTTTCTCTTTGGCGCCAGCGACGTCAAAGTGAAGCCCCCATTTCCTTTAATTTTTCGTCATAAGCGGAAAGGCCCAGACGGATCTGTTCTAATTCGAACATGCAAAAATCAACTCCTTTAAAAATAAGATTTTTTTTGGTTGTTTTTTTATTTATGATAAACGTAACGAATATCCGTAAGTGTTTTGCCGTCTATGTCGCACAGACAGGCATCTTCTGTGGGCACAAAGCCCAGTTTTTCATAAAAGGCTCTTGCCCTCATATTCTCCCGCAGAACCCAAAGGTAAACCCCTTCGTAAGTCCCCAGAAGTTCGTCTCTGACGCTTTCCAGCAGCTCTCTGCCATATCCCTTGTCGTAATATTCCGGCAAAAGATAAAGAGAAGCCACTTCGCCAAAGGCGCTGTAATCGCCGCCCTTTCCCACAAGGGTTCCTCCAGCGGGCAATTCTGTCCTGGCAGCGCCATAAGCCACTGCCCCCACGGCCCTTTCCTTATCAAAAATCAGTTTGGCAGACAAGCTGCCTTCTGTCAATGTTTTTTCAAAAAAGGTTACCCAATGATTTTCGGACAATCCATCCAAAAACCCATCAGGCACATTCCCCCGAAAAGCCACTTTCCAGCTTTCGGCGTAAATACGGCTCATGACAAGGGCGTCTGCCGCCGCTGCCTGCCGCAAAGTGCCGGCTTTTCGAAAACGGATATAATTCCCGGAAAAAGAAGGTGCAAACTCCTCGGCGGCAACTGCCCAATGGGGCACGTTATATTCCGCATACATGGAGGGATGATGAAGCAGAAAATAGGCTGCCTTTCCCCCTTCTGTTTCACAGCCATACACAGGCACCAGATGTCCGCCTTTTCCGTAAAAACTTCCGTCGGGTTTCTGCTGCCCAAAACGGAAATACGGTGTCACGGAAGCGATGCAGACAAAGCCGTTTTCCAAGTCTTTTTGGAGGTCCGCAAGGTTCTTTCCCCGTTTTGCCTCTCCAAAAACGCCGTAGTTCCCAGCCATTTCCGCCAGTTTTCCATGAATCCAGCCCACGCCTTCTTTATAAGCCCCTGCCGCCAGACCTTTGGAAATCATCTCTCCCTGTCTGCCGCAGACGCAGCCGAAGCCTTCCAGCACCATTCGAAGGGAAGCAATGCCGCAGCCTCTGCCGCTCCAGCTTTCCGCCTCGGCAAGGGAGGAAAATCCCTCCTCCTGCCAGTTTTCAGCGGTCATTCTTTGGGTATAAAAAGGCAAATTTACCAGTTGTATCCCTTTTCTCATGGTTTCACCTGCTTATTAAGCGTTTCTGCCGCAGCACTGTTTGTATTTCTTGCCGCTGCCGCAAGGGCAGGGATCATTTCTGCCAACTTTTTCTTCGGCACGTTTCTTAGGCTGTTTCACTGCGGAATCGTCCTTGTTGGTGAACATAGGTTTCTGCACTTCTTCCCGTTTTGCTTCGGTTTCGATGCGGACACGGTAGAGGATCTTCAGGGTGTCTTCCTGAATGTGGTTGCTCATTTCCTCGAACATGTCGTATGCAGCAAATTTATATTCGATCAGAGGATTTCTCTGGGCGTAAGCGTGCAGACCAATGCCCTGACGCATCTGGTCCATATCGTCGATATGATCCATCCATTTCTGGTCGATGACACGCAGCATGACCACGCGTTCCAGTTCACGCATTCTTTCTTCGTCGCCGATTTCTTTTTCTTTCAGTTCATAAAGCTGAACACCCAGTTTTTTCAGGTTTTCTTTCAGCTTGTCTTTTGTCATTTTTTCCAGAGCGTCTTCTTTGATGTTGATTCTGCCAACAGGGATGATGGCGGAGAAAGATTCGCTCAAAGCGTTCATATCCCATTCTTCGGGCATCTGTTCATCGCTGATATGGGCGTCGATGATGCGGTCGATGGTCTGGGAAATCATACCCATGATGCTGTCGCGAAGGTTTTCGCCGTAAAGTACACGTTTTCTTTCGCCATAGATAACTTCACGCTGTTCGTTCATAACCTGGTCGTATTCCAGCAGATGTTTACGAACGGCAAAGTTGTTGCCTTCTACTTTCTTCTGGGCGTTTTCGATGGCTTTTGTCAGCATGCCTGCTTCGATGGGTTCATCTTCATCCATACCCATGGCGTCAACCAGTTTCATGGTCTTTTCGGAGCCGAACAGACGCATCAGGTCGTCTTCCAGAGAGATATAGAATCTGGATTCACCGGGGTCACCCTGACGGCCGGCACGACCACGGAGCTGGTTATCGATACGTCTGGATTCGTGACGTTCTGTACCGATGATCTTCAGACCACCCAGTTCCGCAACGCCTTCACCCAGCTTGATGTCGGTACCACGACCAGCCATGTTTGTTGCGATGGTAACGGCGTTCATCTGACCAGCCAGCGCAACGATTTCCGCTTCTTTTGCGTGGTATTTTGCATTCAGCACCTGATGAGGGATGCCTTCCCGTTTCAACAGTTTGCTCAGTTCTTCGGATTTATCAATGGTAACGGTACCTACCAGTACAGGCTGACCTTTTGCGTGAGCTTCTGCGATGTCACGAACAACAGCACGGAATTTGCCCGCTTCTGTGCGGTAAACAACGTCCTGCAGGTCTTTTCTGGCAACAGGTTTGTTTGTGGGGATTTCCACAACGTCCATACCGTAAATGTTACGGAATTCGTCTTCTTCTGTTTTTGCTGTACCAGTCATACCGCATTTTTTCTTATATTTGTTGAAGTAGTTCTGGAATGTGATGGTAGCCAGTGTTTTGCTTTCCCGGCGTACCTGTACATTTTCTTTTGCTTCGATTGCCTGATGCAGACCGTCGGAGTAACGTCTGCCGGGCATCATACGACCGGTGAATTCGTCAACGATAACGATTTCCCCTTCATGTACCACATAGTCTTTGTCCAGATGCATGTTGTAGTTTGCTTTCAGAGCGTTGTTGATGTGGTGCTGCAGTTCCAGGTTTTCGGGGTCAGACAGGTTATCTACGTTGAAGAATTTTTCTGCCTTTGCGATACCTTCCTGTGTCAGCACAACGCTTTTTGCCTTTTCATCCAGAATGTAGTCCCCTTCTTCCTGAAGTTCTTCCTTCATCAGAGGGTTCATAGCTTCTTCTTCGTTGAGGATGCGACCTTTTTTCAGCTGTTTTACAAACAGATCAGCTACGCGGTACAGGTCTGTGGACTTGGAGCCGCTGCCGGAAATGATCAGTGGTGTTCTGGCTTCGTCAATGAGGACGGAGTCCACTTCGTCGATGATGGCAAAGTGCAGGTCACGCTGTACCATGCTTTCTTTGCGGACTACCATGTTGTCACGAAGGTAGTCAAAACCAAATTCATTGTTGGTGCCGTATGTGATGTCGCAGGCATAAGCGGCACGACGTTCGTTATTGTCCATGCTGTTGAGGATACAGCCAACGGTCAGACCCAGGAAACGGAATACTTCGCCCATCCATTCGCTGTCACGCTGTGCCAGGTAGTCATTGACAGTAACAACGTGTACACCCTTGCCTTCCAGTGCGTTCAGGTACGCAGGCAGGGTAGCCACCAGTGTTTTACCTTCACCAGTACGCATTTCGGCAATACGTCCCTGGTGCATAACGATACCGCCCATGAGCTGTACAGGGAAATGACGCATGTTCAGTACATGGGGACGGGAAGCCGCTTCTCTTACAACAGCGTATGCTTCCGGCAGAATATCGTCCAAAGTTTCGCCTTTTGCCAGACGGTCTTTGAATTCCTGTGTTTTGCCTCTGAGTTCTTCATCAGAGAGTTTTTCGTATTCAGGACCCAGTGCTTCGATTTTGCTTACGATCGGTTTGATTTTCTTGATTTCTTTTTCACTGTAGTTCCCGAATATTTTTTCCAATAAACCCATTTGGTTCACCTCATTTTTTCTTTTTCCTGTATGTCCCGTGGAAAGCCATGCTTTCTCATAGGCATACTTTTACATTATTATAGTTTAGCAGAAAAACAGCCTTCGGCGCAAGCATAAAATGCCCGAAAACCGAAGGCTTTACAAAACTTTAAGGAAATTGTAACTTCTTTCCCATACTTTTTACAGTTTATACGAAAAATAGACCATATCTTTGAGCAGTATGCCATCCTCCACAATGGGATGGTCATAATGATGAACGAAAAAATCCGTGATTCTATGGGAGAATTGGAAGCCACAGGCCATGTAAAAACCCATGGTTTTGGGCGTTTCTCCTGTTCCTGCCTGCAAAATGCCCTGTCCTTGCAGTTTTTCCTGCCAGAACCGCACCAGCTGTTTTCCATATCCTTTCCCCTGAAAAGCAGGCAGGACAGCAATGTTCTTCAGTTCCCACAGATTTTCTCCTTCTTTTGTCACAACGGAAAGGGCAATGGCGTCTTCCCCGTCAAACAAAACTGCCATTTCTCCTCTTTCCAGATATTTCATGACCATGTCCTCCTGCTCATCTCCCAGCAGGAGCAAATCCATGAAGTCCGTTTTTCCCGTGGTAATCTGCCGCAGCTCCATATCAGTAAGCCACCCGGCGGATGTCGTTGATGTGTCCCAGTACCATAATATGTTCGTCTTCATTGAATACGTAGTTGGGACCGGGAATAGGAATCACATTTTCCCCCTGTTTCACCGCTACGATATTCAGATTATAGCGAGCACGGAAGTTGACATCCACAACGGTTCTGCCCAGCCAGCGTTCCATGGGGCGGATTTCCGCAATGTAATAATCCTCCACAAAGGGGATGCAGTCGAAAATATTGTCAGAACTTGCGGCAATGGCAATCTGTTCTGCCACGTTTTTCTCAGGATAAATGACAACGTCAGCGCCGTTTCTTTTCAGGAATTTTGCCTGAATGTCTTCGTCTGCTTTGGCATAAACCTTTTTCGCGCCCAGTTCTTTCAGGAAGCTTGCGATCTGCAAACTGTTTTTGAAGTTTGTACCCATGCAGACAAAGCAGGCGTCGAACAGGTCAATACTGAAAGAGCGGAGCACATCAATGTTGGTGCAGTCCCCCACACGTCCGCTGACACCAAGGGGCAGCACATCTTCCACTGCTTCGGAGTCCTTATCCACTACCATAATCTCACATTCGTTTTCTGCCAGAGAGCGGCACAGATGGTGACCAAAAGAGCCCATACCAATAATCAAAAAGGATTTCATTTCCATAACTTCCTCCTGTTACATGTCCAAATTATCCAATGGTGATCTTTTCCAGAGGCATGGTCACAGGCGGCACCGCTTTCCGTTCCATAAGGGCTACGGCAAAGGAAATACTGCCCACCCTGCCGCAGTACATGAGGAAAATGATGACCAGACGGGAGAATACCTCCAATTCTCTGGTGATGCCTGTGGAAATGCCTACGGTACCCATGGCGGAGAAGGCTTCAAAAAGCACATCCGTCAGTTCCAGATTTTGCACACTGCAAATAGCAATGGTACCAAGGATCACAAAAATCAAATTGACAAAAAATACATAAATGGCTTTGTGCAATGCGTCTTCTTCCAGCCGTCTGCCAAAAATATTGGCACTGCGGGCATGACGCACCCCAGCCAGCGTATACATGAGAATGACCATCAGTGTGGTGGTCTTGATGCCGCCGGCAGTGGAGCCGGGGCTGCCGCCGATAAACATGAGAAGCATCATGAGCATTTTGCTGCCGCTGGTCATGGCACCGGGATCGACGCTGTTAAAGCCTGCCGTTCTGGCGGTACAGGACTGGAAAAAGGCTGTGAGCAGTCTTTCGCTGTTGCTCATATCCACATTCAGATTGTTCCGCTCCAACATCAGCAGCAAAAAGCCGCCGCCAACGGTCAGGGCAAAGGATGTACTCAGTACGATTTTTGTCTGGAGACGCAGATGGCGGAAAGACCATTTTTTCTGCCACAGATCCTCCCAGACCAGAAAGCCCAGACCACCCATGGTGATAAGCCCCATGAGGGTGAAGTTCACCAGTGTATCGTCAGCATAAGCCACAATGGAATTATAATTGCCAAAAAGGTCAAAGCCCGCGTTACAAAAGGCAGATATGGAGTGGAACACACTGAAGTATGCCCCCTGTTTCCAGCCAAACTGTGGTATGAACCGGATGGCAAGGAACAACGCGCCCAGCCCTTCAAAGAGCAGTGTGCCGTACAAAATCTTTCTTGTAAGCCGCACAATACCCCCAAGCTGCATGGAGTTGATGCTTTCTACCATCACTTCCCTGTGGCGCAGACCGATACGCTTTCGCATCAGCAGCAGAAAGCCCAGAGAGATGGTCATGAAACCAAGTCCCCCGATCTGGATAAGTCCCAGTATGACCAATTGCCCAAACACTGTCCAGTGAGTGCCTGTATCCACCACCACCAGTCCTGTTACACAGGAAGCGGATACCGCTGTAAAGAGGGCATCCAGCACCGATGTAGGCGGCTGACCCTCCTGGGTGGAAATAGGCAGCATCAAAAGCAGCGTCCCCGTGAGGATCACCAGAAAGTATCCCAGGGCAACGATCTGCAAATTGGAAAGTCTCATTCGTGAACGAACCATTTCTTATTACACCTTCTCTTTTCCCCGATTGATTATGTTGATTCTTTCTGCAATTTTTCTTTGGTGTCTGTCACTGCCAGATTGCGCACCGCTTCCAGAAAAGGAATGGATGCTTTGGCTTCTTCCATACCGTAAGTCTGGTTGAGTTCATATTCCAAAGGAATCCATGTGGACAAAGGCGCTTCGTTGTGCTGCAAAACTGCTTCCAGCTTGTCCAATGCCTTATACACACGGGCTTCCGGCGTTTTCATTTCTATCATTTCCGCAAACAATGCTTTCCATTCGCTTCTGACAGGTTCCGGCAGGCTTTCCGCCAGGGCAAAGACTTCTTTGTCCTCTTTTGCCGCATCCGCTTCCGTTTTCCAGAAAGAAGGAATGTCTCCGGTGATGGCTTCACCCAAATCGTGAATAACGCACATCCGCAGCACTTTATTCAGGTCTACGCCTTCCGCTTCTCCAGAAAGGAGCATTGCCATGAGCGCCACACGCCAGCTGTGTTCTGCCACACTTTCAGGGCGCCCCTGACTGGTGGTGGAATGACGGGTATTGTCTTTGAGCCGTTCTGCCAGATGCAGAAAATCAATGAATTCTCTCGGCGTCATGCTTCCTTCTCCTTTTCCAGCGCTTTTTTCCAGCATTTATAACACATGGGTTCATAGCTTTCATTGCCGCCCAGCATGACCTGTTCCCCTTCGGTGATGACATGTCCTTCTCCATCCAGTCTGGCGTTTACGATAGCTTTGCTGCCGCAGCTGCAAACAGTCTTCAGTTCTGTAATGGAGTCGGCGATTTCCAGCAGACGTGCGCTGCCGGGGAACAGTTTTGTGCGGAAGTCTGTCCGCAGACCATAGCAGAATACAGGCACATTATAGGTATCCACAATGTCCCGGAGCTGGTCAATCTGTTCCGGCTGGAAGAACTGGGCTTCGTCAGCGATGATGACGTCATAGAACTGTTTTTCCCGCTCTCCTTTCTGGAACAGGGCAAACAAATCCACATCCGCTGTCACCACATAGGCAGGGGCTTCCAGACCGATGCGGCTTTTCACCACGCCTTCCCCATCTCTGGTGTCTACCGCAGGCTTCATGAGCCATACCTGCATGTCCTTTTCCTCGTAATTGAACTTGGTAATCAGTGCCTGTGCAGACTTGGAACTGCCCATGGCGCCATATCGAAAATACAGTTTTGCCACGCAAAACCCTCCTTTTTTCCTCTATTGTCCGATTATCATATCACAAAACTTTGCAGGTGGCGAGGTAAAAAATGAACTTTCACAAAAAATAAACAACACAAAGCTGTTTTCTTTCTTTGAAAAAAGTATTATACTGACTTTGATATGTTTTTCACATACTTTTTCGGGGAAATAACACCATTTCAGTTCATCAGAAAGGAGTTTTTTCATGAATACAGACCTGACTACAGGCAATACCAGTCGTCTGCTCTGGGCATTTTCCATTCCCATGCTCATCAGTGTGGTTTTCCAGCAGTTTTACAACATTGCCGACAGCATCATCGCAGGGCGGTTCATCGGGGAGCAAGCGTTGGCAGCTGTAGGGGCATCCTATCCCATCACCATGATTTTCATGGCTGTTGCCATCGGCAGCAGCATCGGCTGTACTGTCGTTGTATCCCAGCTGTTCGGCAGCAAACATTATGCCATGCTGAAAACAGCCGTTGGCACCATCTGCTGTGCCGGCGTCATTGTGAGCATTGTGCTCTCTCTTTGGCATCTGGCAGGATGATAACCTGCTGCTGCTTTTGCAGACACCGGAAAACATTTTTTCCGACGCTTCTTTGTATTTGCATATCTACATCTTAGGATTCCTGTTCCTGTTTTTGTATAACGTAGGCACAGGCATCTTTACGGCGCTGGGGGACTCCCGAACACCCCTGTATTTCCTCATTGGTTCCTCTTTGGGGAATATCGCCCTGGACTTGCTTTTCGTCATTGCCTTTGATATGGGCGTAGCAGGTGTGGCATGGGCAACCTTCCTGGCACAGGGCATTGCCTGCGTTCTGGCCCTCATCACACTGTTTTTCCGTCTGAAAAAACTCCAGACCACAGAAGCCCATCAGTTCTTTTCCTTTGCCGTACTGGGTCAGGTCACAAAAGTTGCCGTGCCCAGCATTTTGCAGCAGTGTTTTGTATCTGTGGGAAACCTGTTTATTCAAGGTCTGGTCAACAGCTACGGTTCCGCCGTCATTGCAGGCTATTCCGGCGCCATCAAGCTGAACACCTTCGGCGTTACCTGCATGACCACCCTTTCCAACGGTCTTTCTTCCTTCACCGCTCAGAATCTGGGGGCAGGCAAAAAAGACCGTGTACAGGAAGGCTTCCGCGCCGGCGCCAAAATGGGCATTCTGGTATCCCTGCCTTTTGTGCTGGTGTACTTCTTCTTCAGTGAAGCTGCCATGGGGCTATTCATGAAAAGCGAAAGCGCCGAAGCCATTGCTGCCGGTGCCATGTTCCTGAAAATCGTCACACCTTTCTACTTCGTGGTATCCACCAAAGTTATGTGTGATGGTGTGCTCCGCGGGGGCAGCGCCATGCTGTACTTCATGACCACCACATTCACAGACCTTGTCCTCCGTGTGGTATTGTCCTTCGTCTTTGCCATTGGCTTTGACCTTGGCTCCACAGGCATCTGGTTGTCCTGGCCTTTCGGCTGGAGCATCTCCTGCATCCTTTCCTATGTGTTCTACCGGAAAAAACCATGGGAAAAACGCTCTTACGATACTTTATAAACAAAATAAACATAGCTGGAATCCTCCCACAAAAAGGATTCCGGCTTTTTTTATGGAAAAGATTTTCTTCTGCGTGCAGCGAAAAAAGCCTTTTTTCCTGTACCCCATTTGTTTTCCTTGCCCTTCTCCTTACTTTTGTATACAATGAAAGAAAAGGACGTGATCGGAATATGCATTTTACGAAAGGGGGAAATCTATGATAACCGATTTGACCACAGGCAATATTCGCAAATTGCTGTGGAGTTTTTCCATTCCCATGCTTATCAGCGTGGCTTTTCAGCAGATGTATAACATTGCCGACAGCGTCATTGCGGGACGTTTCATCGGGGAGGACGCGCTGGCAGCCGTTGGGGCATCCTATCCCATCACCATGATTTTTATGGCAATTGCCATCGGCAGCTGTGCTGGCTGTGCCGTCATCATTTCCAGACTTTTTGGCGGCAGGCAATACATCCATCTGAAATGCGCCGTCAGCACCATATTCATCACCTGCGTAGTTTTGAGCGTGATTCTGACGGTATTCGGCGTATGGCAGGGACAAAACATGCTGCGGATGCTTCAGACACCGGAAAACATCTTCGCCGACGGTGCCCTATATCTGAATATCTACATATACGGGTTCCTGTTCCTGTTTCTGTATAACGTCTGCACAGGCATCTTCACCGCTCTGGGGGATTCCAAAACGCCTTTGTATTTCCTCATCGGCTCCTCTGTAGGCAATATCCTGCTGGACCTCTTGTTCGTTATCGTCTTTGATATGGGCGTGGCAGGTGTGGCATGGGCAACCTTCGCGGCACAGGGCATTTCCTCCCTGCTGGCACTGGCAGCCCTGCTCCATCGTCTGAAACAGATTCCTACCACAAAACGGTTCCCGCTGTTTTCTTTCCATTTGCTGGGACAGATTTCTGTGATCGCCGTACCCAGCATTTTGCAGCAGAGCTTCGTTTCCGTGGGGAACCTGTTCATCCAGGGTTTGGTCAACAGCTTTGGCTCCGCCGTTATTGCGGGATATTCTTCCGCCATCAAGCTGAATACATTCTCTGTCACCTGTATGTCCACCCTTGCCAACGGTCTTTCTTCCTTTACGGCACAGAATATCGGTGCCCATAAGGAAAGCCGTATCACAGACGGGCTGAAAGAAAGCCTGCGCATGGGCGTGCTGGTATGTCTGCCCTTTGTGGTGATTTATCTGTTCTTAGGACGTTTTGCCATCGGTCTGTTTTTGGATAACGGCAGCCCCAATGCCATCCATGCAGGCATGATGTTCCTGCGGATTGTATCTCCTTTCTACTTTGTGGTCATGGTCAAAGCCATGTGTGACGGGGTACTCCGCGGCACCAGTTCCATCGCTTATTTCACCACCACCACATTCACAGACCTTGTGCTCCGTGTGGTGCTGGCATATTTCTTTGTAAAAGCACTGTCTATGGACTCCACAGGCATCTGGCTGTCCTGGCCCGTTGGCTGGACATTGTCCGCGGCACTGTCTTTCTGGTTCTACCATATCCGCCCTTGGCAGCATCATGGTCCCAAACCAAAACGACGTATGGCAGCGAAATCATAAGCAAAAAGAGCGGGAAATTCCCATTTCCCACTCTTTTTTATTTTGCCAGATTCAATTCAAACCGTTCAAAAAATCCGATCCATTCCCCTTTCTGGTTCCGCACTCCCATCATATACATCCGCTGATTGCGGGTATTGACGCCGATAAAAACTTCTTTACCATTCTTTTTGATGCCTTCATAAGCCATTTTGATTTTTTCCTTGGCGGCGTCTGTCAGGTGACAGTCAAAAATGCTCTTGCCAATCAAATCCCCATAGCCCCGTTCCTCATAGTAATGATACTTGGCAAAGCGGTTCAGAAACCGAATGATATAATCGTTATCCACAAAGACGATGGGATAAGGGTACGCGTTGAGGATGCCCTCCATGATTTCCAGCTGTTCCATATAGATTCCTCCTTCATACAAAAAAGGAGGCGGAACCTCCTCCAAAGGAATTTCCCGCCTCCATCATCTGCAAGTATATTTCTATTTTAATATTCGGGTTCGATCAGACCATAGGAACCATTTTTCCGTTTATAAACTACATTCACTTCGTCTGTTTCCCCATTGCGGAATACGAAGAAGTTATGACCGATCAGTTCCATTTCCATCACTGCTTCTTCAGCGTCCATGGGTTTTACTTCAAAATGTTTGATACGTTCGATCTTGTACAGAGGTTCTTCATCCAGATCTTCTTCAGGTACCATAATTGCCTGATATTCTGCCACAAAGTTTTCGCCGCCCTGACGAACTTTGGTACGCATCCGTTTTTTGTAGCGGACAACCTGATTTTCCAGAATATCCACAGCTTTGTCCATGGCAGCTGTCATGTCTGTATCCTGTACTTCTGCACGGATCAGTCGTTTGTTCAGCGGAATGGTTACTTCAACGGTAGAAACCAGTTTTTCCAGACTCAGTGTAATGGTTGCGTTGGTGTCTTCCGGGAACAGTTTTGCAATTCTGTCCAGTTTTTTCTCCACCATTTCTTTGGTCTTGTCCCAAACGTCGATATTTTTCCCAATGATGTTATACCGCATACTAACAACTCCCTTCGCAGTTTCCGTCTTTGCGGAAACCTATTGGTACACCCCTAAGGGGGACTAGAAAGACATCTCTCTTTCTATGACATACATATTCGATGTCATTTCCAAAAACCCTCTTTTCTTTGAAAAATTTTTTTCGGACTTTTGCCCAAAATTGAAAAATGGCTTTGTTCACAATTTCCGTTTGGTTGACAGAATACTATCCACAACAGACGGGCATTTTTCCACAGACCCCACAAATGGCGGAACACAGCCCTTTGGCGAGGGCTGGCGAAAAGGGGGATAACTTGGATTTTCTCCACATATTTTCGAAAATCAGGCTGTGGATAATGTGCATAACTCTGTGTATAACTCTTTTTTCAAGGCTTTTCCTTGTGGATAAAACAAAAAGTTATCCCCCGCATGTCCTTTTTGCAAATTTCGTTCCCATTTCCCATATGTTGACATAATCTTTTCTATTTCCCATAAAAAAACAGATGCGGCAGTAATACCACATCTGTCTATGTTCTGTTTATGCCTGCTGATAGGCTGCCAAAGCTTCCACATAAGCCGCTTTGGTATCGTCGTCAAAGCAAACCATAGTCACCTGTTCCATATCGGGATTCTCTCTGAGATAATTCATGATCTCCCGCACAGCGATTTCTGCCGCCAGATGCACAGGGAAACGATACACGCCAGTGCTGATGGATGGGAAGGAAATGGTCTTGATGCCATTTTCCTTTGCCAGCGCCAGAGAATTGCGGTAGCAGTTTGCCAGCAGTTCTTCTTCATCCCATTTGCCTCCGCGCCAGATGGGACCGGGTGTATGAATGACATACTTTGCTTTCAGCTTATAACCACGGGTAATTTTGGCTTCACCGGTTTTGCAGCCGCCAAGGGTTTCGCATTCTTCCAGCAGCTCTCTGCCTGCTGCCCGATGAATGGCGCCGTCCACGCCGCCGCCTCCCAGAAGGGATGTATTCGCCGCATTGACAATGGCATCCGTTTTGGCTTTCACAATATCTCCTTTTATAATAGAAAATCGTTCCATACCTTAACCCCCTATCCGGGAAATCAAAAATTCCCCTTTTGTCCCATTGTATCCCCTTTCCGAAAATTCGTAAAGGTTTTTTTGCAAAAAAACTGAAAAACCACAACGCACAACCAGACTTTTGCCCCAAAAACCACAGAAAACACCTGCCCTTTTTTCCCTCTGCTGGTTTTCTCTGGCAAAATTGCACAAGCGGGACAGTCTTTCCCCCATAAGACAAAAGGCAGATTCCTTCACGAGAAAACAAAGAAAGCCGGAATCCTTGCAGTGCAAGTCCCCCAGCTTTCTTCCTGTTTATGGGAAATATTTTGTCTTTATTTCTCCAGTTTTTTCGTAGGGTCCACCCGCTCGCCATTTACCTCCATGGCAAACACCAGATGGCTGCCCAGTGCCGCCTGATATTTGGTAGGCTGATCCAGTTTGCCTACGGTCTGACCTTGTTTCACGGTATCGCCTTTTTTCGCCATACCTTCTGCCGCCAGCGGACCGTATGTAGTCCGCGTACCGTCTGCATGTTCCAAAACAAGGGTTCTGCCGCTTTCGTCATCCTCTTTGATTTCTGCCACAGTGCCGTCTGCCGCCGCTTTCACTTCTGTGCCAGCTTCCGCCGCGATACAAAGGGTATCATTTGTGCGGTACTGGTCAAGAGTCGGGTCATAGACCGCCTTGTCCACACTGTAAGGCATCACCGTTTCCCCAGTGACAGGATAGACGTAAGTCACTGTCTGCTGTGCTTTGGCTGTACTTTTTTCTGTTGTCTTTTGTTCAGATGTTGTTTTGGTTTCTGTTGTTTTGGCTTCCTGCGCTGGTGTCGGGTCAGGTGCCTCACCATCGTCGTTGCTCATTTGTTCTCTCTGGGCTTTGGCTGTGTCCAGTGTGGGGCTTTTTGCCACCGTAACGGGAGAAGCAGGGCTTTCCTCCGCTGTCATGGGCTCCTTCACATTGCTCCATGTGTAGTAAGTCATGCCTGCCCCCAGAGCTACCACGCATAACCCCATGGATACCAGCACTGCTGCCATTTTGCTTTCGTTTTTCTTTTTCATTCTGCCAACACCTCCAAGGCTATTTTGACCAGCCTTGCCCTGTTTTATGCAGTTTTTTCAAAAGAAATGCCAGTGTAATAATGGCTGAGGATTTCGTGGTAATCCATGCCTTCCTCCGCCAACGCCTTTGCCCCATACTGGCTCATACCAGCCCCATGACCATACCCCTTTGTGGTGAACACAAAATCCTCTCCCTGCCGCTGAACAGTAAAGTCCGCGCTTCGCAGCCCCAAAGCCGTCCGTACTTCTAAGCCCGTCAATGTGAGATTGCCTGCCTGTATCTGCTGGATATACCCCGCTTCGCTGCGCTGGATGCCGGAAAAATCCAGTTCCACCGCCGAAACGCTCAAATCTCCCAACGCGGAAAGTTTTTCCCATACAGTTTGCGCCGAAAGGGTTTCGGTGACGGTATTGTCTGGCGCGGACAGGTCACCGCTGCTGTCCACACTCCGCAGATAGGGGATTTCCTGCACCCAGACGTTTTCCGAATCCTCCGTTTTGCCTGCGCTTTGGGCATGAAACACCGCTAAAATTGGCTCTCCCTCATATACCATGATTTCCCCTGCCGTTTCCTCCACAGCCTGTGAAACTCTTGCGGCGTATTCTTCATAATGCTCCCCCCATTTTTCTTTCTGGGCAGCCGTATCCGCATAAGCTTGTCCCACATCGTAAAGGACAGCATCACTGCCTGCTTCCTCCATTTTCCGCACCTGATACGTCCTTGCTGCCACCGCTTGGGCCTTCAGGGCTTCCATGGGAAAAAGGGCAGGCATTTCCGCCGACACCACCCCTTGCACATATTCCTCCAGTTCTGTATGCTCAGGGCGTAAGATTTGCAGGTAGTCCGCTGGTCCAAAGAGATTTTTCGCCTCCGTCACCGCTTCTGTGCGAAATCCCCCGAAAATGGCCGTCACCAGCAAAGGAATGACAATGACTGCCAGCAGCACATAGCCCACCAGTACCCCCAAAACTTTTTTCACCATACTGCGCCACTTCCTCTCCGTAACAGCCTATGCATCCTCGTCCCCCAAAAGAACAGGGCAAATAAAAAAAGCCGAAAACATCCTGATTTTCTCAAGATATTTTCGACTTCTATTATCGAATCCAGTATAACCAAATACTGAAAATCATCACAACTGCAAATACCGCCATACCGATTTTGGCATCTCGCCGTTCCACACGTCTGGCGCGTTTCAGCCATTCCGGATGCCCAATGTCCGTCACATAAATGCCACCGAAGAGCCCCGTTTCCGTTTGCAGACGAAGCTTTGTTTCCTTTCGGAGCATGAGATAAGACCGACGGGTCAGACGGAAGTGATAGGTAACACCGTTTTGAATGCCTTCCAAAAAGTATCCCTGATTCAGCCCTTTTTCCGTCCCCTGTTCATTGGCGATGAAGCAGCGGCAGGACAGCAGTTTCAATTCCTGTCGTTTCCGCCGCAGACGGTCAATGGCGGTATACACCATACGGGTATAGATCACATTGAGCCAGAGCAGCGGCAAAGTGCTGAGTCCCATGCGCCAGATAGGCAGTTTCCGACTGCCCCATCCCTGGAGGTTCAGCAGATATCCCTGAATCTGGGCTTGGGCAACGGAGTAAAACAGCAGGATAAACACACCGATATACAAAATGCCAAACAGTATGTTATGCTTTTTCCGCTGGCGGATGTTCCACATTTTCACATCCACCATGCCCAGCCTGCAAATGAGGAACATGACGAAGCAAATCAGTACCATCAGCCCGTTGATCTGCATACCCGGTTCATAAGTGATGGTCAGGGCCAATATGGGAATGAGCCAGCCTATGAGCAAAACCCAGCCTTTCCGCCCCGTCACCACTGCCGTGAAGATGCAGCCATATGCAGTTATGAGTGTGGCAAAACCCAGCCATTCCATTACAAAAGACCCCTTACAACCTTACTCTTTAAATACCGCGGAAAATATCCGGGCGGAATTTGCTTCTTCTGCGGCTTTCTTCGATCTGCGCCAGAATTTTATCCCGTTCGCCGTTGAGGGTTCCGCCCAAAGCAATATAGTTGGATGCGTGGTTAGCACGGAACATGGTGCCTTCCGCGTCTACACTGCGGATGAACAGTTCTGTTTCGTCCAATACTTCGTGAGGGTCTAAGAGTTCCACTTCGCCTCTGTTGTACTGGTCGTAAAGTTCTGTACCGGGTTCTACCATCAGTGTCAAAAAGCCCACATATTCCGGTTTGATGGCAGAAATGACACGAGCACTGTTCAGGGCGTGTTCTCTCCAGCGTTTTTTGCCGCCCAGACCGGAAATGATTGTCATGGACAAAATCATGCCTGCTTCTCTGACTTTGATGCCGGCAGCAATCATTTCTTCGGAAGTGACGCCTTTTTTCACTTCTTTCAGCACGTCGTCATCGCCGCTTTCCAGACCCATGTAAACCATGTCCAGACCAGCGTCTTTGAGCTGTTTCAGTTCTTCCGGTGTTTTGCCCAGAATGTCTTTGGGAGCGCCGTAAACGGAAATGCGTTCCACTTCGGGGAAGTATTCATGGCATTTGTCCAAGATATACAGCAGATCCTTTGTTTTTACAATCAGAGCGTCGCCGTCTGCCAAAAAGATACGGCGCACTTTGATATGGCTGTAGTATTTTCTAGCCATTTCCAAATCTTCCGCCACTTCTTCCAGAGGACGGATACGGAATTTCTTATCCTTATACATATTGCAGAATGTGCAGGTGTTTCTGGCACAGCCAATGGTCAGCTGAATGATCAGGCTGCCCGCCTCACTGGGCGGTCTGTAAACGGTTCCTTCATATCGCATCAAACATCTCTCCTATTCTGTGTTATCGTCGTTCATATCATTTTATTATACAGGCAAAACGAGGATTTTATCAATACCCATTTCTTCCATTTGACAATGCGTCGATTTTTGTCTATAATAGGGCATGAACTTTTTCGTTAATACGGTTTTTGTTTCTGAAGCAGGCGGGAGGACGGCGCCTTTGCATACGGGGAGGCAGCATCTGCGGCTGTTTTTTTGTGTGCATTTTGCAAAAATCCTGACTGATTTGGAATCCGTCTGATTATGTAGAAGCCGCTCTGCGGCACCCCCATTCCTTCTGCATGAAAGGGCGCGGCATCGAAAACCTTATTAAGCGATTATCCTAGGATAATCGAAAGGGGAGCAGCTTCGGCTGTTCCCTTTTCCATTTTTCCGATCTTTTCAGAAAAACCGCCACAAGGCTTACAGAAGAAAATACAAAAGCCGAAACCCTCGCAAGGATTTCGGCTTTTTTTGTTTTCCTGTGAAGCAGCCCCTAAGCGTGACGCTGCTTTCTATTGTTTCTTAAAATTCTTCTACCAGACCGTCACTGTTGAATTCCAATGTAACGTTCTTGCCTTCTTTCTTTTCAAAATCTTTTTCGTCGTCCAGACCGCAGTTCTTCAGCAATGTGTTCTTGGAAACAGTGTTGAAGGACCATTTTCTGCTGTCGGTTTCAATGACAACGCTGCCGCTGTCGTATTCCACAAATTCACCTTCTGCGGATTCTACTCTGGCATTGATGCGTTCCACTTTATTGCTGTCACTGATGGTTGCTTCTACATAAACTTCAATGTCTTTATCCTGCAGCATTCTTTCGAACATATCTTTTGTGCTGTAAGTGAAGCTGCTGCTGGTGATATAAGTCTTGGAATCCCAGCTGTAGGATTTGCCATCGATCTTGATCTTGCTGCCATCCAAAGAAGCTGTGCCTTTCACGCGTTTTGTACCGCTGTTGTAGCTGCTGTCTGTTACGATGATCTTGGAAATTTCACCATCGTTGTTGAATTCCAGTTCTACGGCAGAACCACGGTAGCCTGTGGTTTCCAGATCTTCCGCATCGTAATCATCACTGTCTGTCTTAGGATTGCTTACGGTATACAGTTTGAACTGGGAGCCATCGGGTGTTTCCAGTGTGAATTCTTTCTTGCCCTTGTCATATTCAACCAGTTTACCTTCTGCAGCTGTCAGTCTTGCGTCAATTCTTGTGATTTCATTGTTTGCATTGGCTCTTACTTCTGCATACAGAGTCACATCATCACAATTTGCCATACGGGTCAGCACTGTCAGAGAGCTGGTCTGGGCACCGCCGATAACCAGAGGATATTTTTTCATCGATCCATCCGCATCCTCACCATACAGATTTTCATTATCTGTATCTTCATCTTTAGGGTCGACATTGTACTTATTCAGAAGTGTATATTCTGTAGAAGAAGTCTTAAATTTCAGTTTGCCATCTTTAATGGATTCCACAGTACCTTTCTTTTCAGTAGCTTCCGCTTCCCCAAACGCATTCTCTCTTTCGTTATCTTTTACCATATAAATTGCAGTGATCTTGCCGGACTTATCGAAGTTCATGCGGGCATACATGGTGTCGTAATCAACTTTATCATCGTCGCCGTCATAGAAGGATTCTGCACCACGGAAAGAAACTTCATTCCATTTTGTAGCGCCTTTTTCCCAGATATAGTAAGTGATGTCACTGGTGGAGCCAAATTCATAAGTGGTGGATGTGCCGCCTCTGGAAACGATGATACGGTCTTTGTTGAAGCCCTTCACTGTGTAAGTGGAAGAAGCAGTATTGTCTGTAAATTTATCTTCTGTCATCACAATTTTTGTTGCTTTGCCCTTGCTGTTTACAGTTACTTTTACATAAACAGTGCCGCTTTCTGCCATTTCTTCCAGATCTTTGGCAGAAGATTTCTTATCGCCGATGTAGAATTCGCAATCAGATGCGAAGTCTGCACTCTTTCTAGCATTGCTGCCGGAAGCTTTGTAGTATACGGTGGTGCTGGTGAAGTCTGTCACTTCCCCTGTCTGGGTGTATTCATCCTTCACTGTTACATAAACAGCATTTGCATACAGTACATCCTGACGTTCACCATCTACTTTTTCATTCTTTGTTTCTGTGTACAGTCCGGCATATACATACCTGTCAGAATTATCATCAATGACATCTTTGATGGCACTTTCTGTGGTCTTTTTGCCGTCCAGATAGTATGTGCAGTTGGTGTTGATCTTATATTTTGTGGTTTCGCCTGTGTTTTCACTTTCCAGATTCAGATAGCCATCTTTCAGGGAGTAAATATACCCAACCGCGTCATATTTTTCCTGGGCGGACGCTTCTTCATCCAGCAGATAAATCTTTGTGATTACCAGACCGTCGAATACCAGGCTGACTCTGTCGCCTTTGGTCAGGCTGCTGATGGGCAGTTCTCTGCTGCCATCTTTGTTGTAAACACTGATATTATCATCGGAAAGAGTCAGTCTGTTCCGTTCGCCGTTGTCCATCTTTACATCGACATCGTAATAATCGCCGTCATGGTTGACGATTTCTGTGATTTCACCTGTGTTTGCCAGTTCGTTGGACAGCAGGTCATAGGTCTTGTTCATCATCACTGCCATTTCCGCACGGGTGATGTTTGCTGTAGGATTGAAGTTGCCGCTGTCGTCACCTGTCACAATGCCCAGTCTGGTCAGCAGATCCACATAAGGCATGGCTTCGTCGGAAATACGCCATACGTCGTTGTAATTCACGCCAGTACCAGCGTAAATGTCGTATTTTTCAGACAGCGCACGACCAAACATCACAGCCACATCCTGACGGGTTGCAGGATTGGAAACACCGTTGGTGGTGAACTTGGGCAGATCAGCTGCCATCAAAATCTGCGCAGACAGACCATAAGCCACTGTGGACTGGCTCCATGTAGGAATCTTGTAAGTGTTCAGCACAGACTGATAGATAGACAAAGTATTGGTAGCACTTGCTTTCAGATTGCCTGTTTTGCTCATGAGGTTGTATACCATCACCATAGCTTCGCTGTAAGTGACATTGTTTTTCGCACGGAAAGTGCCGTCCTCATAGCCGTTGATGAGACCTTTGTCGGATACAGCCTGGATGGTGGAAGATGCCCAGGACACTTCGTTGATATCGGTAAATGTGGCAGCGGATGCTGTCACGGGCAGACTGCCTGCCACCAGAACAGCAGCCAGCGCCATTGCCATTTTGCGTTTCATGTTGTATGTACCTCCTTTGGGATTGTATATTTTGTCAAAATTATGGTACTCCAATGGTATCTTATGGTTTAGTTTACCATATTTTCCGATGATTGCATAGACCCGCTTCTTTAAGATTTCATTGCAATTTCTGGAAAAGCTCTCTTGTATCATACGAAAAAAGGGGACGGAAAGTTCCCCCTTCAGACTGGCAAAAACCAGATTTTACACTTTTGTAGAACCACGGAAGGGCTTGGGAAACGAAGCGTGTCCCAAATGCAATCCGCAGTCGGAATTGACTTCCGACGAGGAAAACAGCACGTTCCAAGGCATTTTTATGCCGATGGAATGTGCTGTTTATACCTACAGTAACCTCGTCAAAATCCTGATTTTGACGAAGGGTGTCGACTTTTTCGACACCCTAAAAAGGGGGCTGGAAGTCCCCCCTTTTCCTATGCCCCTTCCTCTGCCGACTGCTCCATGCGCTCTACAATGGCTTCGTTTGCCGTCACAGAAACCATCTGCAAATGCTTGTCAGCGCCTCTGGCTGCCGTTTCCGCCTCCTGCATGAGCCGCCCCAAAGCCGTACCTTTCTCCTCCGTTCGCAGACCAATGATGGCTGTATGCCCTGCCACCACCACAGCACTGTCGGTGACACCAGGAACTTCCATCAGGGCTTTTTGTATCTGCTGGGCACGTTCTTTGGGATTTTCCGTCACTGCCGCCAGACTGGTGGCTGTCTGCTGTCCCGCGCAGCCGCAAAGGAGGAAACAGAGCGGAAAAACAACATATTTTTTCAAATTTCCACCCCCATTTCTCTTTTAACATGCCCCGGAAAACTGCTTTCGCTCCATGGAAAATCCAGCTGTTTTTTCCGCAAAAAAACTGTATACCACCGCACTTTTGTGCTACAATAAAGAAAAAAGCCGATACATCCGCAAGGAGGGATTTTTATGGAAAGAGAACACAGAAGACATTACCGTGTAGCCATGCGCCAGCTGGAAGAAACACCGGCAGAAGGCATGTATGTAACCAGAGAAGAAGCCAGAGGATATGCCATCCTCACAGCAGCCCTTGGCGCTCTGCTGTTTCTGATGATCCTGTTCAAAGGCAGAAAAAAATAAACCCCATGCCCTTTTGACTTTGTCAAAGGGGCTTTTTTCCGCCCAAAGCAAGGTATTCCTTGCCATTTTCACCGCTTTTGGCTATAATGTTTAACAGTGAACACGCAAACCGTTTGGAAAGGAAGAAATGAAATGAAACTGGGTATCGTAGGTCTGCCCAACGTGGGCAAAAGCACCTTATTCAACTCTATGACTCTGGGGAAAGCAGAAGCAGCAAACTATCCCTTCTGTACCATCGACCCCAACGTGGGCATCGTAACTGTGCCTGACGAAAGACTGACAAAACTGACAGAAATGTATAACTCCGCAAAAACCACACCTGCTGTCATCGAATTCGTTGACATTGCCGGTCTGGTAAGGGGTGCCAGCAAAGGCGAAGGTCTGGGCAACAAATTCCTGTCCCACATCCGTGAAGTAGACGCTATCGTACACGTGGTACGCTGCTTCGAAGATACCAACGTGGTACATGTGGACGGCTCCATCGACCCCATCCGCGACATCGAAACCATCAATCTGGAACTGGTATTCTCCGACTTGGAAATTCTGGAACGCCGTATTGCAAAAACAGGCAAAATGGCAAAAGCGGACAAGTCCCTCCAGAAAGAAGTGGATGTGCTCCAGAAATTGAAAGATGCACTGGAACAGGGCATTTCCGCTCGTGCGGTAGAATTTGACACACCGGAAGAAAAAGCTTTTGTGGACAGCCTGACACTGCTGACTGCAAAACCTGTGCTGTACGCTGCAAACGTAGCCGAAGACGATCTGGCTGACGACGGCGCAAGCAATGAATTTGTACAGCGTGTAAGAGAATACGCAGCCAAAGAAGGCAGCGAAGTATTCGTATTATGCGCAAAAATCGAAGAAGAAATCTCTGATCTGGACGAAGCAGACAAAAAAGAATTTCTGGCAGATCTGGGCGTAGACGGCAGCGGTCTGGATCGTCTGATTGCAGCCAGCTACAAACTGCTGGGGCTCATCAGCTACCTGACAGCAGGTCCGCAGGAAAGCCGTGCATGGACCATCACAAAAGGCACCAAAGCACCTCAGGCTGCTGGTAAAATCCATAGTGACTTCGAACGCGGCTTCATCCGCGCGGAAGTTGTGGCTTATGACGACCTGATGCGTCTGGGCTCTTACAATGCCGCAAAAGAACAGGGTCTGGTTCGCTCCGAAGGCAAAGAATATGTTGTCAAAGACGGCGACGTGGTTCTGTTCCGCTTCAATGTGTGATTTGATTTTTTAGAAGATTCAGAATATGAAAAAGGTATGTTTCTAAAAGCAGATTACCTTTAAGAAAAAAACATATCTGACAAAATCCTGTAAAAACAAAAAAGCTGAAATCCTTGTAGTGCAAAGATTTCAGCTTTTTATTTGGTTTATTTTCTTGTAGATTATAGCATTTTTTGCTAAAATACTCTCTATGGATTGTCGCAGGGGCTGCTTCCTCGGAAAACATAAGATTTTGCAACCGGAAAGCCGAAAGGCTTTCTTTTTTATTTGGTTTATTTTCTTGTAGATTATAGCATTTTTGCTAAAGTACCCCCTATGGATTGTCGCAGGGGCTGCTTCCTCGGAAAACATGAGATTTAGAAAAAAAGAAAGCCGAATGGCTTTCTTTTTTATTTGTTTCGTTTTCTTGTAGAATACAGCATTTTTTGCTAAAATATCCCTATGGATTGCTGCTTGGCGGTTTGTCACTCTCTGCTTTAAGGGGGTGGTGCTATGTATGTTACATATACTGATTTATTTCAGTTTGGTATACTCATCGTAGCTATCATTTCCCTGTTTCTTCACAGGGATTAAAAAACTGACCGCCTAACCTGCCAGTTAGACGGTCTCACACCAAATTTCGGACAGACCGCCTTTGGGAAGCGGCAATCCTTTTTCTTATGGTTATTTTATCACGATTTTACCCATTTCGCAAGATTTCTTTTCCTTACAGTCCCGGCACCCGCAGCTGGTAGTCCGTCACATAAATTCCTTCCACATCTTCATTTTCCAGCAATTTTCTCATTTCTGCCGGTGTGCCGTAATACAGGAATCCATAAGTTTTTACACCGTTTTCCGTCACATATTCCTGCACCATCTGACAAGTGCTGCCGTGATCGTTAGACTGATTCAGTCTTGCGTAAAAATCCCCATGGTCGATGCTGTACTGGAGCAAAGCAAGGAAATGCTTCTCCCAAGCTTCCGCCAACGGCACATCCTCATGCATAGACAATTCATAAAAAGGATAGGCTTCATCCACATGATCCCAAATATATCCACTGCTATCGGCATCAAATCCCATCAAAGGCAAAAACTGCTGATCCTCAGGAGAAGTCCGTACACCGACCCAGCCCAGATATCCATCCTGCTGTGCCGCAAAGTTTTCCAACTCCTCCATGGTCCAATCTTTCCCCAAAGAAACATAGGCTTCCATTTTCAAATATTCCGGCAAATCCGCCAACGCTGCCTTCGCCTTGGCACTCTCAGTCATCACACTGTTTCCAAACTCTGCTGTTCCTCGAGAAAACGCATTGATAACACTATATTGATACACATTAGATTTCAGCTGGATTTTCCCCCGGGTAACAGTGCCATCCTCCCAGAGGTATTCCCCTGAAGACCATTCTCGCTGCTGTACCTGCAAGTCATATTGTCCCCATCCTTTCTCTGTAATCATGACAGACTCCATCTGCACTTCCGGCATGGTCAGTTCTGCCAAAACTGCCAGATGACAGCTGATATCATAAGAAATCTGTTCAAAATTCTGTTCCGTGGGGTCATACCAAATAACCTTACTGATGACAGGCTGGAAGGCCGTCAGCGCCCCCATGACCACGCAGGCAATGACCACGGCAATGGCAATGATGCGTCGTCCCCGTTTTTTCATGGAGCGGTCGATTTTTTGCAGTTCCTCCTGCTGCCCAGCCAAATCTTCCCCTTCCATGTCCACATCCTGTTCCAGCAAATATTCCGTCAGGGCATTGTATTTTTCCAGTTCCGCCTCCACCTGTTTTCTCTCTTCCGGCGTTGCGGTCTGGTTTTTGTATTTCTCCAAAAGTTCCCGAAATGTCATGGCTTTTCACCTCCTAATTTCTGTTTCAGTCTGGCTCTGGCGCGGAACAGTGCTGTTTTCACAGCCGTTTCTGAAATTCCCCTGAGCCCTGCCATCTGCCTGATGGACAGTCCCCCGAAATAATGCCAGATCAAAAGTTCCCGGTCTGCCGGAGAAAGGCGATTCATAGCCGTATAAAGCCGCCGGTTTTCCTCTTTTTGCAGCACACCGGAAAGGGCGTCCTCGGGCACAGGGATTTCCGCAGGCATTTCTCCCCCCTGCCGTTTCTGTTTCCGCAGAGTATCCAGCCAAAGATTCCTGCATACCCGCAAGAGCCACCAGAAAAAACCTTCCGGGCAGCCTTCCACCGTCAGGAAAGCCTTCTCAAATCCCTCACTGACGATATCCTCCGCCGTTTCCCTGTCCCGGCACAAGGAGAGGACATACAGATACGCTTTCTGGTGATATTTTTCGTACAATTCCCGCAATACGTCAGATTCCATAGCCCCCTCCTTTCCTGCCCTTTTACTTAGAAAACGATTTTGCCGCCAAAAGGTTACACTTTTTTTCAGTATACCAAAACAGGCGGATTTTGTACGATTTTTTGAGAAAAAGCCCTTCCACGGATTTCCTTTTTTGTCCGCCTGTGGTATACTTTTGTCATATCTGAAAGGAGGCAACTACTTATGAAATTTCAATATTATATCCCTTCCCGCGTGCTGTTCGGCAGCGGTCAGCTGGACAGACTCCATAAACAGAACCTGCCCGGCAAAAAAGCGCTGATCGTCATTTCCTGCGGTACTTCCGTACGGAAATACGGCTATCTGGCACGTCTGGAAGAACAGCTGGACAAGGCAGGCGTGGCTCATGTGGTTTTCGACAAAATCCAGCCCAACCCTACAGAACATCATGTTATGGAAGGCGCAGCCCTGGCAAAAACAGAAGGCTGTGACTTCGTTATCGGTCTGGGCGGCGGCTCCATCATCGACTCCGCAAAAGCCATTGCCGTTATGGCAACAAACGAAGGCACTTTCTGGGACTATGTTTCCGGCGGCACCGGCGGCGGCAAAGCTGTTCCCGTAACCCCTCTGCCCATCGTTGCCATCACCACCACAGCTGGTACAGGCACAGAAGCAGACCCTTGGGCTGTTATCACCAATCCCGAAGGCGAAAAAATCGGTTTCGGTTATGACGGCACATTCCCCGTACTGTCCATCGTTGACCCTGACCTGATGATGAGCGTACCGGAAAAACTGACAGCTTATCAGGGATTTGACGCTCTGTTCCACAGCACCGAAGGCTACATCAACCGCTACACCAACCCCATCAACGACCTTTATGCTCTCAAAGCCATTGAGCTGATCGGCAAGAGCCTTGCCAAAGCAGTGAATAACGGCAGCGACAAGGAAGCAAGAGAAGATGTGGCGCTGGCTAACACCCTTTCCGGCATGAGTGAAAGCATCGGCGGATGTACTTCCGAACACGCCATGGAACATCCTCTTAGCGGCAAAAATCCCAAACTGGAACATGGCGCTGGTCTGATCATGCTTTGTGAAGCATACTACACCTACTGGGCGGAACGTGGTGTTATTGATGACCGCATGATTGCCATGGCAAAAGCATTGGGCAAAACAGACGCAACAAAACCTATGGATTTCGTAGATGTTCTTCACGATCTGAAAGTTGCCTGCCATGTGGACGACCTGAAAATGTCCGATTACGGCATCAAAGAAGAAGATTTGGAAATATATACCAAAATGGCTTATGACACCATGGGCGGTCTGTTCAAAGTAGACCCTGCGGACATGCCTTTTGAAGACTGTCTGGCAATTTACAAGAAAGCATATCGGTAAAAAAATAACTGCTCGGGGAACCAAAACAGCTCTCACCCCGGGCAGTTTTTGCATTCAGGAGGGATACCATGAAAAAAAGAACCATCTTCCTGCTGGTACTGGCGGCGGTTTTGGCTTGCGTCCTTTTCTTCTGCCGTTTTTACTTTCTCGGCACCAGCAGTGACCCCGTCAACGCCAAAACAAACGCAGATTTTCAGATTCCCGATTTTCACAGCCAGACGGACAAAGACGAGGATGGGCTAGACGACCAGACAGACCTTTTGCAGGGGGCACGGACCTACATTGCCACCCAGCCCCGCTACAAAAGCAAGTATTACGAAACGGGCTATCCCGACGACGGCTATGGTGTCTGCACGGACGTCATTGCCAACGCCATGTTATCCGCAGGCTATGACCTGAAAGAACTGGTGGCGGAGGACATTGCTGCCCATCCAGAGGAATATGACATTGAGGAACCCGACCCTAACATTGACTTCCGCCGTGTCCGCAACTTGAACGTATACTTTTCCCACACCGCCATCCCTCTGACAACGGACATTTCCCAAATCGACCAATGGCAGGGCGGCGATATTGTGGTATTTTCCAACCACATCGGCATGGTGTCCGACCAGCGTAACGACAAGGGGATTCCCTATGTCATCCACCACAACGACCCTTTTCAGTCCGCTTATGAACAGGATATTCTGGAAAAACGCCATGACATTGTGGGGCATTACCGCATCAGTCCATAAAAAAAGCATTTCCCTAAGGAAATGCTTTTTTATTTCAATAGTTTCTGCAATGCTTTCACATCCAGCAGATTCACCGTTTCAAATTTGCCTTTGTAAAACACTGCCCAGTTCTGGAACACACAAGGCAGATGTTTTGCCTTTTCCAAAGTATCCACTTCCACAAAGTCCGCTTGTATCTGGTTTTCGCCGCAATATTCCCGCAGTTTCTCCACGGTCTGACAGACAAAAGGACACTGCATGTCATAATAGATGGTCAAATCCTGACTTTCCATTTTCTCCGCCTTTGCCTGCGCCCCAAAATGGGGATAGGTACCGTCAAAGGAAAGCGCCAGCAGCTCATAGCCGCTTTCTGTGGTATCCACAGGCACAAAGCCATACTTCTTGGCAAAATCTTGGTCGGAAAGCCACGCTTTCTGCTTCTTTGCCCCCAACATGCAAATGCCGGATTTTCCTTTTGCCTTGGCGTCGTTGATGGCATATTCCAGTAATTCTTTAGCATAGCCTTTGCCGCGATATTCTCCCAGCACCCACAGGCAGTAGAGATACAGATAATTCTCCCCTTCCACAGACACCCACGCCTTCTCCAAAGGGGCATATTCTATAAAGACCGTTCCTTTCACATCCAGTTTCCGAAAGACATGCCCCTCTTTCAGCCGTTCTGCCAGCCATTTCCGTTTCGCTTCCACGCCGGGATGCTTTGTTTTGGTGCGGATGATGCAGCAAAGATGCTCTGTTTCCAGATTGTCCGCTGTGAGATTCACAAAATCAGTCATCGCTTCTCCTTCCTACAAAAAAACAGGCTCTTTTAGGGGCATCTTCATAAGAAAACAAAGAAAGCCAAAATCCTTATGATTACAAAGGATTTTGACTTTCTTATTTTATGAAGATTTTATTTGTTATGTTTTCTTATGAAGACAGCCGTTGCAATTCCCCTTAAAAAAACAAGGAAAAGGAAAATCAATGTTTTCTTAAGGGGAAGTTGCTTTTAGAGCCTGTTTTCATTTCTTGATTAAACTGCCGCTACTTTTGCGTCAATATCTGCTTCCAGAGCGTCGATTTTCGCCTGCGCATCTGCCAGAGAATCGCCTTTTACGCCGATATAGAATTTCAGTTTGGGTTCTGTGCCGGAAGGACGTACACAAATCCAAGAACCGTCTGCCAGTGTGTAGTAAACAACGTCGGAAACAGGCAGAGGGCTTGTGGTTTCTTCCCCTGTTTTCAGGTTTTTGAATACCTGTGTCTTATAGTCTTTTGCCCATTCCACAGCAACGCCTGCGAAATCTGCGGGAGTTTCTGCACGGAAGGAAGCCATGATTTTCTGGATTTTTTCTACGCCGTCCAGACCTTTCATGGTCAGGGATTTTACACCTTCACGGAAGTAGCCGTATTTTTCATACAGTGCCATCAAGCCATCATACAGTGTCATGCCCTGTTTCTTGTAGTAAGCTGCCATTTCGCAGATGAGCAGTGTTGCCACAACAGCGTCTTTATCTCTGGCATATGTGCCTGCCAGACAGCCGTAGCTTTCTTCAAAACCGAAAATATAAGAATGGCTGCCGGTTTCTTCAAAGCCTTTGATTTTTTCACCGATGAATTTGAAGCCTGTCAGCACGTCCATCAGTTCCACGCCGTAAGCTTCGCACATGGGACGAATCATTTCTGTACTTACGATGGTTTTGATGACTGCGCCGTTTGCGGGCAGTGTGCCTTTTGCTTTCTTCTGGGACAGGATGTATTCTGTCAGCAGTGCGCCGGTCATATTGCCTGTGAGCACTACATATTCGCCTTTGTCATTGCGAACCATTGCGCCTACACGGTCACAGTCAGGGTCAGTGCCCACGATGATGTCCGCGCCTTTTTCTTCTGCCAGTTTCTGTGCCAGCACGAATACCTTCGGGTCTTCGGGGTTCGGATAACCAACCGTTGTGAAATCGGAGTCGGGCAGTTCCTGTTCTTTTACCACATATACCTGATGGAAGCCTGCTTTTTCCAGTGCTCTGCGCACGGGCAGGTTACCGGAGCCGTGGATAGGTGTGTAAACGATTTTCAGGTCGTCTGCCATTTCTTCGATGATTTCAGGTGCCTGACGCTGTGCCAGTACGTTTGCGTCAAAAGCATTGTCCACATCTTCGGAAATATACTGGAACAGACCTTTTGCCTGTGCTTCGTCCATGGTCATTTCTTTGATTTCGCCGAAGCTTGCCACAGCGTTTACTTCTGCGATGATGTCTTTATCTCTGGGTGCAACAACCTGTGCGCCGTCTGCCCAGTAAACTTTGTACCCGTTGTATTCGGGGGGGTTATGGCTGGCTGTGATAACGATACCAGCTGTGCAGCCCAGTTCCCGAACAGCAAAGCTCAGCATGGGTGTGGGACGCAGAGAAGGGTATACATAAGCACGAATGCCGTTGCCTGCCAGTACCAGACCAGCGATCTGGGCAAATTCGGGGGACATATGACGGGAGTCATACGCGATGGCTACGCCTTTGTCCTGTGTGCCTTCTTTGAGGATGTAGTTTGCCAGACCCTGTGTAGCACGACCTACGGTGTAACGGTTCAAACGGTTGCTGCCTGCCCCAATGATTCCGCGCAGACCGCCTGTACCAAATTCCAGGTCTTTGTAAAAACGTTCTTTGATTTCCTTTTCGTCTGCGGCAATTTTCCGCAAATCTTCTTTTGTTGCTTCGTCAATGGCGGGGTCTGCCAGCCACTGATGGTATCTTTCCATGTGATCCAATTTGATTCCTCCCTTTGTTCTTTGTCTTTGTTTGTCTATGCTGTATCCTCTCCTGCTGCGGCAGTTTTCGGCATGGTCTGCCGCAAAAAAGAGGGTTTAACCTAATGTTGCGGAAATGTGCACCACACTGCTCTGAATCTGGACAGTCTGGTGATAAGAAGTGAAGCCGTCTTTGAACACTTCCACTTCATATGTGCCATAAGGCAGTGTCACCTGCAAAGGCGCGGTGCCTCTTTCCTCGCCGTTGATGAACACATTGGCGTCTGCTTCGTTGCAGTTGATGACCACCGTTGCCAGCTGTTCTTCTGCCTCCAGCTGGGCATTCACGCTGACGGCATCCTGATTCAGTGTCACAGTCTGACTCCATTCTTTATAGCCATTTTTCAGGATTACCACATCGTATTCCCCAAAGGGCAGTACGGAAGGCTGACTGCTGTCTACCAGCGCGCCGTTGATGTAAAGCTTATAATCGGAAACATTGGCATTGACTGCCAGTACGCCCATTTTCTGCTGGGCTTTGGACAGGTCGTAAACCGTCGTTTCTCCTGCCTGCACCAGTACGCTGTCTGTGCGGCTTTCGATATTATCCCCTTTGATGGTGATGGAATGGGTGCCTTCTTTCACAGCGATTTTTTCCACATCGCTGAGGGGCACAGGTTCTTCCTCATCCAATGTAAAGGTGCCGTTTTTGATGTTCTGGGCATTTTCCACGGTGATATACCCGTGATATTCCAGTACTTTTACAGACCATACCACATCGCCGATGCCGCTGATTTCCAGCACGTCACAGCTTTCGATGTCCTCGGGGCGGATTTCCTCCTCGTCGTAGTAGAAAATGGTCTTTTTGTCATAGGCAAAAGAGCGGTCTTCCCCCACAAGTTCTTTGGCGGAAGTATCGGCTTTCAGCCCGGTGATTTCTTCTTTCTTGATGCTGTCGTCATAAGAAATGGTCACGGCAAATTCGCCGTCCTGATCCATCTGTATCATAAGCAGATCGCCCATCTGTATGATGTCCGGCTGTATCTGTACCTCGTCTTCATTATAGACCACCGTTTCCGGCGTCAGGTTCACAGTTTTCTGCTTTGCTGCGTTGATGTCATAGACCAGCAGTTCTTCCTCATCCAGCACTTCTGTCACCAGCATGGGTGCAGCTTCTGTTGCCTTATCCAGCGGATTGGAGAAAAACACCATTTTCACGATGCCAAAGCAGATGCCCAGCACCACAAGGGCGGCAATGGTGATCAGCCCAATGGTCTTTTTGTTCCAGAAAGGCTCGTCCTCCTCATCGTCCTCGTCTTTGGGCGGCATAGGCGGCTGTCCTCCGTCATAGACAGGCTGTTTTCTGGGTTCTCTTGTGACGAATGTCATAGGCTCCTCCGCCGGCTGTATGGGCAGAGGATCTTCAAATTTTTCTGATTCAAAGGCGTTGAGGAACTCGTCCTTGTCCCCCAAGTCATCCTCGTCTGTCTGATTCTGTTCCAGTTCTTTTACTTTTTCGTTTATATGATCCAACCGTATGGTGGTGTCGAATTCTTTATTGTCATTTTCAAAATGATAGTCCTTCATACCGGTTCTCCTCCTTCGGGGAATGATTTGCAGACTGTCTTAGTCTCATTTTATACGTTTCTTCCCGAAGTTGCAAGAGAAATTCAGGGCGCAAAGCTAGGGGTTTCTTCATAAGAAAAGAAAGCAGGCTGAAATTTTTCTGATTTTCTGATTTTCAGACATATTTTCTCCTGAAAACGGCTTGCTTCACGCCCTTTTTCCAATATTTTTCAAAAAAGCCTTTCCAATGCCTGCGAAAGGTCGCCCATGTGGCTTTCTTCCGCCGCCGCATCTGCCAGACGCTCCTCCATGGCAGGGGAAACACAGACCCTCCGGCGGTTATAGGACTCATGCACCAGACGCAGAAATTTTTCTGGAAAGGCTGTCAAAGGCACCAAAAGCTTCCGTTCCGCCTCTGCCATGGACCGCTCTGTTTCGTAAGCCGCCAGCACTTCTTCCAGTTTTTCCCGTTCCTCGGGCACTTTCCGCCAAAACCGTCTTAGATACGCCGCCAAATCCACGGCAAAAATATCTCCGGTGCACTGTTCAAAACCACCGACCCACAGACTGCCGTCCTCTTTTCGGCACAGATTGCTGCCTTTGAACTGGTTGTGGCAAAAAGTGCCTGCCTGCTTCTGTACATTGGCAATGCAACCATAGCCGCCATCTTCCAAGGTCTTCAGGGCTTCCTGTGCACGAGGCGCAAAGGTGCTGTAATGGCGCATGACCAGCAAATCCAAGGGGGAATACTTCCCCTGCCGTTCCATGTGTCTGCGAATCTTCACAAATTCCCGATACCGCCGCTGCCACAAAACTGGACGTTCCTCCTGCCCTTCCTGAGATGGAAAGCCTGCCGCAGCCCGATGCATCTGTCCCATGAGGGCTGCACCAGCCACAAAATCCCCTGCCTGATCCTCCTCCAGACCTTTGGTAGGCATGGGGTTTTCCAGCAGATAAAGATTGCCGTCCCAAGCAAAAAAAGGCTGTCCGTCCTGTGCTGTATAAAAAAGAGAAAGGGCAGAAAAGCCGTTGCGGTAGAGGCAGGTTTTCACCTCATGGGCAAAAAGCAGGTCTTCCCGGCGGCTCCGTGCCTTCTTCAGTTCTCTCAGTCCCACATCTGTTTTACAGATAAGCCCCGTGCGGGTACGGGTACCGCCGTAATACTTCAGACCGTAGCCCTCCCACAAGATTTTCCCGTATGTATCCTCCATAAAATCCTTCCCCCAATCCTTCTTCCCGAAAAAATTTCTCTGTATCAGTTTATGGCGGGACGGGGGAAAATATGAAAGGAATGGGAAGGGGATGTGGGGTGACGCTCTCCTTCTCTGATACCTTTTATCTGTAAGCCATGCGCAATCTCGGCTCTTTTTAAGGGCTTTCCCGTTTGGCTGACGCCCTCCTTCTTTTGTGCATCTTACCTGTAAGCCATGCACAACCTCGGCATTGAAAATGCCTCGGTTGTGAGCTGTCGCCCTATGCAGCTCATGAAAAAAGGCAGGGGAGAATATAAATATTCTCCCTCCTTCTCTCGCGTGTCTTACCTGTAACCCATGTACAACCTCAGCACTCTTCGAGTACTTCGGTTGTAGGCTGACACCCTATGGCTGCCAACAAAACAGGGCTGGAAATGCAAGCACTTCCAGCCCTGTTTTCTTACCAGCCGCATGGCTTACAGGTAAGCAAAAAAACAGCGCCCCCCGACGCGAAGTCGAAAAACGCTGCCTTTTATGAAAGATGCGCCCTCAGGGACTCGAACCCTGGACCCACTGATTAAGAGGCAACTCCTCGTGTAATATATAAAAAAATATATATACCAATAACTGTATATTGACAACACTCCTTACCAACTTACAACATTTTGATATATCCACAAAATACTGCATACTCTTCACCCTTTCACTGCTCTAATATCATCGTTTCTGTTTGCCCTTGGCTGCCTTTCGTTTGCCTTCATTCTTTCCTTAACACTATTATAAAATACTACTTCTTTTCTATGTGTAGGTTAATTTTATTGGGTGCATACACGATGCAAGTTTGTGTATGCACCCAAATATAACAGTTTTTTTGTCTAATTTGTTTTATGCCTGCGCTTCTGCAATATTCTGAATACGTTTAGAAGTAATAAAACCCTGTTGATACGCCTTTTCTTTTTCAACATTTGCATATGTATTCATAACTGTTTCCAATGTAGAATCTCCCATCAACATCTGAATATATTTTACATGAACATCATTTTCTACCAAATATGTGCAAAATGTATGTCTGAAACGATACGGATTGAAACCTTCTAAAGATAATCCAGCCTTTTTTAATAACCGTTTGTATTTTTGATTATAGTCTTTATATTTCCATAAAGCTCCTGACGGACTGGTAAACACCTGCTGTGTTGTTTGATGCTCTACTCTGCCTTCTCTCATTTTTTTATTATAATTTGTATGTTGCTGCCATTGCTTTAACAAGTCAACTAAACCTTTACTAATTGGTATTTTTCTGCAATGATTTCTTGATGCACCGTCATTTTTTAATGTTTTAATAATTGCATATGGTGTCGTTCTGGTCTCTTCCTCAATGTTGTGTGTTCTTGTTTTGCTTAAAGCTTTATTGATGCTAATAGATCCTTCTTCAAAATCAATATCTTTCCATTGCAGTGCCAATGCTTCACTGGGACGCGCTCCTGTTTCTGCTAAAATTCTGATCCAGCAATAAATAAGAGCATCCTCTTTCACTGCTGAAAAAATTGTTGCGATCTCTTCATCGGTAAATGCTTTGATTTCCTCTTTGGGCAGTGCATTTGACTTTGGTTTACGAACACTTAACATATAATTCGTCATACCGATATAAAGCAGGCTCGTTTGGTCTGAACATCCAGTGATAAAACGCTTTAACAAATCATAAAGCTTTGATAAAGTTGATTGACTATAATATGTATTAGGAATTGTGCTTTTCCCTGCACTGTATTGTTTTGTTACCATATCTCTAAAAAAGTTTACCAATATCTGTTGATTCAATTCATACATCTTCAAATCACCCATAGCTTCTAAAATATGGGTAGACAATTCAATGTAGCTCGTATAAGTATCATTGGATATAGATGATTCTAAGCTTGCCAGAAATTTTTTATAATGTTCTCTAAAAGTAACCTCCTGCAAATGAGGATAAGTTTGCAATCCCATTTGATGTGCAAATCCATCCTTAGCACATTTTGTATCATCTGCGATTGGTGCAACTTCGTCTTGCTGGCGAATATATTCTTTATATGCTGCCCAGACTTCTTCCTCTGTCTTTCCTGTAATAATTTTTCTGATTCTCTTTCCCTCTTCGTTTTTCCCAAGGCTAAGGGCAATACACCATTTTCCTTTCTGTCTGTGAAAATAAGGGGTATGTTCTTTTTTTACAGTAGTTTTCATTTTGTCCCACTCCTCCTCTGTAAGGTCATTTACTTCACATGAAGATGTATGGGGATTGGAACGCTGATTCTCTGAAATGTCAAGAGAATTTTGACTATTTTTATATTCTGTTTCATCTAAACCCATAAACTTCATTAATTCATAGTATTTTACTAGGTTTTTTTGACTTCCAACTGCATCAATGTCACCATTTGTGATTAAATCTGTAACTTCTTCTTTTGAAATTCCTAAAATAGTTGCTACTTCTTCGATTTTAAATACTGCTTTTTTTTCCAGAATCATAAAAATTCCTCCTATACTGATTTATTTTTACGATTCATATAGATTCATGTTGTATTTCACGCATCGCCCAAACACAACGTAATGAAAAGTGACATGATGTTTTGCTTACTTTTTTATGTATTATTTTTGATTTTTCTTTTCCATTTGTCATTTTTAACAATTTTGGTTTTTTCTCCCCTCCATA